>Ga0116223_10001866_pt1 | contig 20637 bp, 15 predicted proteins | sample Sb_taG_3_FD_90092 | JGI IMG/M metagenome (GOLD analysis project Ga0116223, IMG submission 90092) | Peat soil microbial communities from Weissenstadt, Germany - Sb_50d_a_PC metaG | ecosystem: Environmental > Terrestrial > Soil > Wetlands > Peat | place: Germany: Weissenstadt | collected 2010-09-21 | reverse complement strand
GGGCCGATATGGCGGCACAGCTCGGTCATGAAGCTTTGGCAGAACCTCATCACCTCGTTGTCGCTCTTGCCCTTGGGATCAAAGTCTGAGCCTCCCTTGCCGCCGCCCATGGGCAGCGTCGTCAGGGAATTCTTCAACACCTGCTCGAAGGCCAGGAATTTCAAAATGCCCAGGTTCACCGAAGGATGGAAGCGGAGTCCGCCCTTATATGGGCCGATGGCGCTGCTCATCTCAATGCGGAATCCGCGATTCACCTGGACGTTGCCCTGATCGTCGACCCAGGGGACGCGAAACATGATCACGCGTTCCGGCTCGACCATGCGCTCTAGGATGCGCGCTTTTTGGTATTCAGGGTGTTTCGAGAGGGCGGGACCTAGAGATTCGAGTACTTCCTGCACTGCCTGATGGAATTCGGGTTCGGCGGGATTCTTGGAACGTACGCTGGTCAGAACGTCATTTATATACTCCGCTGTTCCTTTGGTAGTCGCAGCGGACAGGGTACTAATGCCCATGAGTGTGTCCTCCTAATTGTATTTTGACGCTGAAATGTCATGAGATCTGCGGTTCAGGGGCCGCCAATCGAGGCTGGCCGGAGAGCACTACTATTAAACTTGCTTATGGGCACTAAAAGCTGTGACATATATCACACGCCTCCGTGTGTGCCGTACTGGCCACCCTGCCAGCTTGGCGCGATTGTCTGTTTGGCAGGTTGCTGAAAAACTCCTCCTTAGGAGGTGGGGGCTTCAGCCCCTGAAGAAATCGCGAACCTTTTTTCAGTATGCAGCCTAGCGGAGGTGTGACTATGTCCAGCAAAGCAGCGGATTTGGCAGGACCCGGCATTGGCAACTATGAGGATTTGGAGAAGATCCTTCCCCTGGATTATTCCAGTGCGCTTACCCGCAGGGAGACGCAGAAAGCGATTTTCGCCGTCAAGCGCTTCATTGAGGACAACCTCTGTAAGAAATTGAATCTGTTAATGGTTACGGTGCCACTGATTGTGGACATCGAAAGCGGTGTCAACGACATGCTGGACCGCGACGGTTCCCGCACCCCCATCCAGTTCCATATCCGCAACGATTACGACAAGCACCCCGTGGATGCTCAGATCGTTCAGGCTGCCACGAAGTGGAAGAGGGTGGCCCTGAAGGAATTCGGCATGCGTCCCGGCGAAGGCCTTTGCACGGACATGCGCGCCGTCCGCAAGGACTATTTCCTCGACCATGACCACAGCGTCTACGTGGATCAGTGGGATTGGGAGCGCGCCATCACCTCCGATCAGCGCGACCTCGATTTCCTGAAGGAGATCGTCGGCAAAATCTGGAAAGTGCTCGTCGAGGCCGAACGCTACGCCCAGGAACTCTTTCCCGAGCTCAAGAATGAAAAGTATCCCAACCTGCCCGAGAAGCTCACCTTCCTCCACGCCGAGGAAATCCTGCGAATGTATCCGCATCTCCCCCGGAAGCAGCGCGAAACGGCCGTCCTTCAGCAGTACCCCGCGCTTTTCATCGTTGGCATTGGCTATCCCCTCGAGGATGGCTATCCTCACGAAATGCGCGCCGCCGATTACGACGACTGGGTCACCGAAACCAAAGGCGCCGATGGCCGTCCCCTGCATGGTTTGAACGGCGACATCTTGGTCTGGAATTATGTTACGCGGCGCCGCCACGAACTCAGCTCCATGGGCATTCGCGTGAATGCGGAAAGCTTGAAGAAGCAACTGGAATTGTCCCATCAGTTGGACTTTCTCAAATTTCCTTATCACCAGGCCATCGTGAAGAATGAAATCCCGCTGAGCATCGGTGGCGGCATAGGCCAGTCCCGCACCCTCATGCTCCTGCTCAGGAAAGCACATCTCGGCGAAGTCACCGTAAGCGTGTGGCCCCAGATCCTCAAGGACATCTGCGCCAAAAAGAATATCCACGTCCTCGAATGAGAGCGGCAAGTCATCTGAGGCATCGCCGACCGCACGTTGGCAAGCCCTATTCCCAATTTCCTTTGACAGTTTGACCCACGTTCCGTGACTCAGGTCACGGAACATCTCTCGCCTTCCCGCTACCTTCAGGATGAAATACTCCTGTAATAGTCCGACGTCCACCTGGCTCTCAGCCCTTCCTTGGAGGACCGCATGTCCCACGCAATTCCGGCCCCGGCGCTTCTTTCAGACGTCAGCGAAGTCCGTTGGCATTACCTCTACCGAACCGCCGCCATCGCCGCCTTGATCACTGTCGCCTTATTTCTCTTTCAAATCGTGGCTTTTTTTGTCTGGCCGCCGCCTTCCACCGTGGCCGGTCATTTCGCTCTGCTGCAATCCCGCCCGTTCATTGGGCTGGTCAGTCTCGATTTCCTGATCATCGTGGACGAGGTCCTTGCTATTCCGCTCTGTCTGGCGCTGTACCTTAGCCTGCGGCGCGTGCACGAATCGTTGATGCTCATGGCCACCGCCTTCTCGGCGGCCTCTCTTACTTGCTTCCTGATTGCCACTCCCGCACTGAATATGCAGGCCCTCAGCAGACAGTACGCCGCCGCTTCCGGTGTCGAGCGCGAACAACTTCTCGCCGCCGGGCAGGCCGTGCTCTCGGCTTGGCAGGGCACTCCTTTTCAGGTGGGAAATGTCGTGGGATCGATTGGCATGCTGTTGATCGGGTGGGTGATGCTGAGGAGCCAAATCTTTAGCAAGTCCGCTGGTTACGTTGGAATTGTGGCGGGCGTACTCGGGATTGGAATGTACGTGCCCAAAATCGGCGTCTTCATTTCGATACTCTCGGTTGTGGGCATGCAGATTTGGTACGTGATGATCGCCACGAGACTCTTGCGGCTCAGCAACCGCGCGATTTAATAGGCAATTCAAGCGGAAGGCACTATGACTTGGTTACTTATAGTGGTTCTTATCGCGTTTCTCGCAATTTCCGTTTATGGGGCGCGCAGAGCATCGCGCGTCTTCTCCGGCACTCCGCTGCTCCGCATCTGCGGGGCCGCGCTGTTCGTCGCCAGCGTCTTTGTGGCATTGACGGCTGTTGGCGGTGGCATCACCCTGGCCATCGGATTCGATAAGTTTCCGGCCGATTGGCTAGTCGGAACGCGGTTCAGCAGTTACTTGATTCCCGGGCTGATACTCGCCGTCGTCGTGGGCGGCAGTGCAGTCGTCGCGGCAGTTGCCACGCTGCGCAGCTCAGGCGCCAGTGCTCTGACCTCGATGCTGGCAGGCGCAATTCTTTTGGGTTGGCTCATAGGCGAACGTTTGATCCTCCCCAAGGCTGCGTTTGTCCCTCAGTTTTGGTGGCTGGAGGCCATCTACATCGCCGCCGGGTTGATGATGTTGCTCCCGGCGCTGGCAGTCCGCCGGGCCGCCCGCACGGTGTCTAAAAAAGGTCTCCACTCACGATGAGTCTCACGAGACGTTGAAGTTCTAAATCGAAAACCAGCCCTCCAATTCCGGCAGCGCGGCATCTCGTCCACCGCGCGTTATGCTGTCTGATGAAGATGGTTCTGTCTCTGGATCTCATGCACAAATCCAGCGATGAGCGTCAATAGAAACAGTCCTACGAGAGGATAACTCAGAGGGAGATTCAGCTTCGGGTAGTTCTTCACGCCGAAAATATACCCGATGGTGAATTCAACCGGCACATATAACAGCGCGCCGGCGAAAAACCACGGCCATAACTCTGCCAGTAACAGCCTTGATCTGGTTGAGAGATGCGATCGCCACCAAATTAACGGTTTATCGATTTTTGCCGCAGCAATAGAAGCTGTGAGTAAAAGCGTTATCGGTCCGAATCCTCCACCAACTAGGAGAAGGATGATTGAGAGCAGAAACAGGACCACAGCGCCCCGCTTCTTCTGAACAAACCTGGCTGCCCAAATAACGATGAGCAGGCCGAAGATCATCGCAAAGATTCCTGTCAGCAGAAAGTTGGGAATGAGGGTCATGGCGGGTTCGTGGCCGAAGGGGAAGGGCAGTCCTGGCGGCGCCACGGCAAGTATCTTCATGCCTTTGGTCGCAACATTCCCTTGAAGAGTTTCAAAAAAACCATGCTCCATCCCCAGCAGCCCTGCATAAATACCGAATACGGAGGCGGTTGTTCTTAGCGCGCTGGTATTGTGCCAAATCATTTTGTTAGCTTGGGCCCTAGACCAGCTCAAGACTACTTCCCCGCGTTGCTCCGAGCAAATTGGAAAAGCAGTGACGCGGAAAGAGGAAACGAGAAGTTTGACCCAACTCCTGACTCGCGCATTAACCGGAGAACCGGGGCAACAGTAAACGAGGCTTCTGGAATCCCAGCTCATCGGGAACTACCACAATGCCTCTCATCTGCATTTGCCGCCGCGTTCCGCAATGGTCGCAAAACTGGGCTGCGCCTGGCGCATCTAGCAAGTGGCGAGGGGCCATTCTCTTTTCTGTAGGGTGCTTCATGCCCTACTCAGGAGGATGTCCGGCAAAACGACCGCTCAGGCCACGACGGCCACCTCACAACCGCCCTTCCCTGGTCACAACCTTGTGACTTACGTCACAGAAGTCTCCCCGGCTTGCACTTCAGTTCTCGGGTATTGCCGTGGACAGAACTTTTTATTGACGTCACTCCTCAGGTCGCACTAATCTCCCTGTATCCGCGAAAACGCCCCGCGATTCCGCGACCTACTTGGGAGAATCATCGTGCCCCGACCTCTCTTCGGTGTTTCTGCAACACTATTTCTCTGCCTGTTTGGCGGCACCTGCAGTTTCGCTCAGGGACAGGCCTTCGCGGCTCAAACAAAATTGGACGAAACACGACGGGTTCAGCTGCATGGCACCGTCCATCCCTTGGCGCGTCCAGAGAACGATCGCGGTGCTGTGCCGGATACGTTCCCGGCCGGATCGCATGATCGTAATGTTGAACCGCCCGCCGGACCGGGAACTAGCCTTGACACAGTTTCTGCGCGATGCGCACACCGCGGGCTCGCCGTCCTACCACAAGTGGATCAATCCGGATGAATTTGGCGCCAGATTCGGGGCGCGGGACGAAGATGTGCAGCAGGTTCAAGCTTGGCTGCAATCACATGGATTCTCCGTGGCCCGCTTGACGAAAAGCAAGCGCTTCCTGGAGTTTTCAGGCACTGCGGCGCAAGTGCGCGAAACGCTGCACTCGGAAATTCACCAATACGAGGTGCAGGGGAAAACCTACTACTCCGTGGCGGCGGATGTTTCCGTCCCGGAGGCCGTGGCCCCATTGATTCGCGGATTCGCGCCACTAAACACCTTCCCGCTGACCAGTTTCGTTCACACCATGGGGAGAGGAACACTCTCGCCTGCCACAAGGCGGGTGCAACCTGACTTCACGACGACCGCGAATGGGCAGACTTTCTACGCGCTGGCGCCGGAGGACTTCGCAACGCAATACGATCTCGGCCCCGTCTATCAGGCGGGAACCGACGGCACCGGCAAGACCATCGGTATCCTCGGAGAATCCAATCTGGATCTTTCGGTGGTGGATGCCTACCGGAGGTTGTACGGGCTTCCCGGCGACAACGCCCAAGTCGTGATTGACGGCGAGGATCCAGGCGTCGGCCTTTCACCTAACGTTGAAGGGTTCCTGGATGTCGAAGTCAGCGGGGCTGTGGCTCCGAAGGCGACCGTGAACTATTACATTTCGGGAGGCTCGCATTTTCAAAGTCCTCTGCTTTTGGCTGCCATCCGGGCGCTGGAAGACAACCAGGCTGACGTTTTGAGCGCAAGCTATGGCGAGTGCGAACAACTTCTCGGAACGGCGGGCAACCAACTCTGGGCCGGCTTGTGGGAACAAGCCGCCGCTCAGGGTCAGACCGTCATGGTATCCAGTGGTGACTCCGGACCGGAAACCTGTCCACTCGGGGTGATTTACTCCGCAGGTGGGCCGATCACGTATTTCGGGTTGAGCGTGAATGGCCTGGCATCCACACCCTGGAACATGGCTGTCGGCGGGACGGATTTTTACTATTCGGACCACGCCGCTGGTGGCGCGAGCATTGCGAATCTCTGGAATTCCACGAATGACGCTAATCTCGGTTCTTTGAAGGCGCCTTTGCCGGAGCAGCCCTGGGACGACGACCTGGGACTGAACATCACGTCGCTTGACACGCTGGCCTTCAGCATACCGGGAGCGGCTGGCGGCGGCCCTAGCAGTTGCTCGCAGGTGACTCCGGTGGCAGGGCAAGTTGGGACTTGCGTGAGCGGCTATGCCAAGCCCTCTTGGCAGAATGCACCGGGAGTCCCGGCCGACGGGGCTCGCGATTTACCGGACGTGTCGCTATTCGCGGCGAACGGCAAAAACCTGACGGCCTACGCCATCTGTGCTGAGCCAGAAGACTGCGCATCGGTCACCACCGGAGAGCCGCAAGTGCTGCTGGTGGGAGGAACCTCGGCGTCTTCGCCCGCAATGGCGGGAATTATGGCGCTAGTGGACCAAAAATATGGCAGGCAGGGCCAGGCCAACTTCACCTTGTACGCCTTGGCGCGCCAGCAACACAGCGTGTTCCACGACATCACCCTCGGCACCAACGACGTGCTATGTGATCCGAATCAGCCTGGCTGTACTACGCCAGTGCCCAACATCATCGGGGCCGATTCGTATGGGGTGTACGCTGCGGCGCCTGGATACGACATGGCGAGCGGGCTTGGCAGCCTGGACGTGAACGCGCTGATTGGCAACTGGAATAGAATCACGTTTCTGCCGACGAGCACCACGCTGCAGTTATCTCCGTCCTCGATCATGCATGGTTCCCCAGTCAGTGTTACCGCTTCCGTGCAAGCGAATTCGGGCACGCAGGCGCCCAGCGGAGACGTGAGCATCAGCACGACTTCTCCCATTCCCCTCATGGCGGTCAACGAGCTCACCTTGGCGGGTGGTTCCGCGACGGGAAGCTGGAACTTTTTCCCGGGTGGCACCTATCAGGTGACGGCCCAATATGCCGGCGACGGTACGTTTGGCACAAGCACGTCCGCGCCCTCCACCCTCACCGTAACCCCCGAACCGAGCACGACGGCACTGAGTCTGCATTACGAGTACGAAGATCTGACAACAACGCCAATAACAATACATTCGGGCACTGTGGCGAACGGCGGCCAGGTCCCCTTCAGCAGTCTTTGGACCTTTCAAGCGCAGCCTTCCGGCCAAACCAGCCAGACCACGGGCGACGCCACCGGTACAGCCACTTTTACCCATGGTTCTACATCTGCGACTGTTCCGCTGAATGCGCAGGGAATCGCGAACTGGTCGCCCCAAGTGCTCGCCCTCGGCTCGCATTCCGTCACGGTGAATTATTCCGGCGACGCCAGCTATAACGCGTCCACAGCCGGCCCGCTGACCTTCACGATCGTGAAGGGCACACCGGTGCTGACCGCGGAGTTGGTTGAGGAGGGAGTGATTGCTTTGCCGAATACGACAATCACCTACCAGGCGGGGACGGTGACGGTGCATGCGCTGATGAAGGGATTGAATTCGTTTGTGGCTCCGACAGGGAATGTGACGGTGACTCTCGGGACGCTAACGCTGACGGCGGCGCTCACGGCAGAGGCCTACTCGAATCAAGGGCTGTCCGCTGCTAACTGTACTTTCGCGAACGTGGCAGCGGGGACATATAGCCTCAGCGCGACGTATGCTGGGGACAGCAACTGGAATGCGAGCAGTTATACGTCACCGGCGCCGTACACGTTCGTGAGCGCCACGGCTTCAGCCACCACGACGACCTTGTCGGTAAGTCCATCGAGCGTGGACAGCTCTGGTTCCGTTACGTTCACGGTGACCGTGACGGCAAGCCAGTCGCAAAGCCATGCGCCGATCGGATCGGTACAATTGTTTGCGAACGGGAGCAGTTTTGCCGGCGTTTCTGTCAAGCCTTCGACGACTACCAATACCACGGTTTCGACAGGGACGGTGACCGTGCCGGCAACTGCGCTGCCGTCGGGTGCACTGCAAGTGACGGCGGTGTACCTAGGAATGGTCGGGTTTGACCCTTCAAGCAGCGCGCCCGTCCCCCTAACCGTCACCTTCACGGACTTTACGTTGTCGGCCAGCGCGTCGCGCGTGGTGGTGAAGTCTGGGCAGAGCGCGTCCGTTCCTCTGCTTCTGGGAGGACCGAATGGTGGGAACGCCAACGTATCGCTCTTTTGCCTGCCGTCTTCTGCGAGTTTTGGCTGCACGGTAAGTCCCCAGACGCAATCAGTTCAGGGGGCAGTCACCGCGTCTTTGACGATCAATGCCTTCATTCCATCAACAGGTTCCGCGGCGAAGCTCGAACGCACAGGCACGCAACACGGTTTATTCGCGGCCAGCGCGGTGTTTGCCTTGGGATTCGCTCTGATGCTGCCGCTGCTGGGGCGCGAGCAGTTTCGGGGACTTGCGGTTTGCTTCGTGTTCCTGGCAATTGGGACATTCGTTGCGGGCTGCGGAGGAGGCTCGTCGCAGGGATTCACGCCGCCGCCCGCAAACCTCAACGCCCCGGCGGGGACGTATAGCGTGGTGGTCACGGGCACATCGGGAACCATTACGCACAACTCGAAGATCACAGTCGTCATTCAGTAAGCGAGGCGCTTCGCACGCAAGCGCCGGCACTCATTGGAGTGAAGGACAAGCTAGCACACCCAATATCCCAGCAGCAGTGTGTCGTACTCCGATAGACCGTGTGCAGGATACTGAAAATTCACATCTCCAGCAGCCCGGCTGGCCCGGAGTGACCCCACTGCCTCTCCTGTCCACTTTTCGCTGGGTGCCCCGAGTGAGGTAAAGTGGTGGCATTGTGATCATCAACTTCGCCCGGCGCGCCCATGACCATAATTGGGAAGTGGACCCCATCACGCGGTCTCTGCTCGATACCGATATTTACAAATTGCTGATGCTGCAGTTCATCTGGAAGCGCTTCCCTAAGACGACCGCTTCTTTTTCCCTCATCAATCGTTCGGTCAACGTACGCCTTGGCGATTTGATCGATTCCGACCAGCTTCGGGAACAGTTGGAGCAAACTAGGAAGCTGCGCTTTCAAAAGTCCGAGCTGATCTGGCTGGCAGGCAATACCTTCTACGGACGCCGCGGTATCTTTCAACCGGCCTTCCTCGAGTGGCTCGATCGCGACTTCCGGCTCTCCGATTACGAGCTGGCGGTTCGAGACGGGCAGTTCTCTCTCTCCTTTCGTGGCCTCTGGACAGAGACGACCATGTGGGAGATTTATGCGCTTTCAGCAATCAGCGAGTTGAAGACGCGCGCCAGCCTCAAGCGCCTGAGCGAACTCGAACTGGATATTCTCTATGCCCGGGCCAAGACGAAACTCTGGGAAAAGATGGAGCGCTTGCGCGGCGTCCCCGGATTAAAAGTGAGCGACTTCGGGACGCGCCGCCGCCACAGCTTTTTGTGGCAGGAGTACGTTGTAAAGGCCATACGCGATGTGCTCGGCAACAACTTTACCGGTACCTCGAATACCTATCTTGCCTATAAACACGACTTGGAAGCGATCGGCACGAATGCCCATGAATTGCCCATGGCCTTGGCGGCGATGGCCAAGGACGACGAAGAACTGAAGGCAGCGCAATACCGCTTGCTGGAACTCTGGCAGCAGACCTATCACGGCGAGTTGCGCATTCTGCTCCCGGATACCTTTGGCACCACGCAGTTTCTCGGCAACGCTCCGGATTGGGTGGCGGAGTGGACGGGGCAACGCGCCGATAGCAAAGATCCTTTCCTTGCGGGCGACGAATACATTGCCTGGCTCGAACGGAAAGGGCGCGATCCGCGGCAAAAGCTCTTCATCGCTTCCGACGCTCTGGATGTGGATACGATTCTGGGATTGCATGCCTATTTTTCCGGGACGATTCGCAACGGCGCTTCCCCCGCGGATTTTCGGCAATCGAGCGACTTTCTCGACGAACGAAAATGGATTCCCGAACGCCGCATCCGCTTCAGCGCTGGATGGGGCACCTTGCTTACCAATGATTTTCGCAACTGCAATGCGCAAGGCAGTGGCGACTTCGATCCCGTAAGCCTGGTGTGCAAGCTCAACGATGCCAATGGCAGGCCTGCAGTGAAACTTTCCGACAACTTTGAAAAAGCGCTGGGACCCCGCGAGGAAGTTCAGCGCTATCAGCGCGTGTTTGGCCTGGCTGGTGTGGCTCATGCACCGATCGTGACGTAGTCGCAACGAAGTTTCCTGTAAGCTTACTTCGCTCGTCTTGTATAGGAGAAGTTCATGACCATTGATCAAGATCTCGAAAAGATCGCCCTGCAGGAAAAGCGGTTGCAATTCAAACATTTTGACTCGGAAGTGGCCTGGGCTGTGGGCACTGCCCTGAAAGCGGCCGCTGAAAAACGCCATGTTGCCGTGGCCATCGATATTCAGCTCAACGGCCATGCTCTTTTTGCGTACGCGATGAAGGGAACCACGCCGGACAATTGGGACTGGATTCGCCGCAAGCGTAATGTCGTCCTACGCTATCACCGCAGTTCCTACGCCATTGGGTTGAAGCAGGAGCGCGCTCAAGCCACTCTGCAGGAGAAGGTGGGCCTCGATCCAAAGGACTATGCGACCCACGGCGGATGTTTCCCCATCTTACTTGAGGGAACCGGGTGCGTCGGCACGATCACAGTCTCCGGCTTGCCGCAGCGTGAGGACCACGCGCTTGTCGTTTCTGTGCTTCAGGATTACCTGCATCTGGCGGGCGAAGATCTGGGCCTCGACGCGCCTACGGGACCTTGATCGCAAGGAACGCGCCAACCGGACAACTGACCCGGTCGCTCTAGCCGGCCGGAACACTTGCGCTATTCAAAGCGCAGTTTCCAGACTACGGCCCGACCGGCGGAGACCCCCCAGCCATCCCGCCCAGGCCAACTTGGCACACGCAACTCGGTCATTTCCACGTGAAGTGGTGGAGATGATGCATGACCGCGCAGCTAAGATGACCGAGGACGAACCAGAATACAGCTTGAAGCACTTTCTTGAGCGTTGGTGACATGACGCATGATCAGCCTGGATGGCTACTACGTCAACAACGATCTCAAACGCCTGCAGGTCCACGACCAACGTCCCGAACCTCAAAAACCCCCTTGAGCACCTGCGGAGCGACGAGCCACCCTCTTCATGTAAACAGACCTTGCAATCGCACAAGCTAGCATTGACTCTGCGTCCACAGACCAGTAAGATGCCTGCCTCTGTTCGCGGTTTGTTGCTTATTGGGGAACAGCATGCCCAGTGTGGGGTTCATCATGAAGCAGCTTCCGTGGTCACGGAAGGTCCCGGCTGATTCCCTTGTGTTCCCATCGCAAAGAGACGATTATCTGGGTGGAGCCCGCTCACTCTCGGCGGCAACACGCTGGCGGTTGGTGCTGAGGTCCGCTGGAGACATTGCCGGGAGCAGCGTGGCGCGTTCTTGATTTTAGAGTATGGGGATTGTCTGAGGAGGCTCGAAGATGAATTGGAGCAAAGGAAATAAATGCCTGGTTCGTGGCTTGCTGTTTTCCGTAGTTCTGTTATTTGCGGTCTCGGATTTCGCGGTGGCCCAGAAGAAGCCTTCCGCTCCGGCGCCCAGTAAACCTGCGGCAGCGCCCAAACCTGCGCCCAAGCCTGCAGCTAAGCCGGCAGCCAAGCCGGCGACGCACGGCCCCACGACTGGCGGCGCTACGCACGGTGCCACGACCGGCGGGACGCACGGCCCCACGACTGGCGGCGCTACGACGCACGGCCCCACGACTGGTGGCGCTACGACGCACGGTGCCACCACCAATGCGGCACACGGCGGCACGACCGGCGGGACGCATGGTGCCACCACCAATGCAGCGCACGGCGGCGCAACCAACGTGTCGGGGCACCATCCCCCCGGCGGAAATTCCAAACCCGGCGCGAACGGCAGCACCCACAATTTCAATTCCAGTGGCAAGAGAACGAGTGTTGAGACTAAGAGTGGCACGCGAGCGAACTTCAGTCGCACCGGCCATGTCAGCACCATTCATACCCGCAGCGGAATGACCATCAACCACGGCGCTCATGGCGAGCGCCGCTTCGATTCTCATCCTCGGCCTGGCGTCCGAGTGGTCGGCTATGGCCACGGTCGTGGTTATGTCGAGCACGGATACTACCGCGGTGGCCACCCCTATATGCGGCGGTCCTATTACTATGGTGGCCATCGCTATGCCTACGCCTATCGCGGGTACTACTGGCACGGGCACCCCTACTACGGCTATGTTCCGGGGATGTACTTCGCCCCCGGATTCTATGGCTGGGCCTACAATCCCTGGGCCGCGCCGGTAGCGTTCGGCTGGGGCTGGGGTGGGTCTCCGTGGTATGGGTATTATGGCTATTACTTTAATCCCTTCCCGGTTTACGCCTCCCCCGCTTTCTGGATCACCGACTATTTGCTGGCTGCCAATCTCCAGGCAGCGTACGAAGCTCGTGCGGCAGCACGAGCCGAGGCGAATGCCGACGCGGAAGCCGAGGAGCAACCTGCATCCGGCGGCGGTGGCGCCGTTGCTCTTTCGCCCGAGGTCAAACAGCAAATTGCCGACGAAGTAAGAGCCCAAATCGCGGCGCAACAACAACAGGCCGAGCATCCCGAACCTGCCGAGCCAGTCACTAGCACCCCCCCGGCGGGTGGTGGCCAGAACGGCCCCGACGAAGTGCCCGCCGCGCTGGATCCCGCGCGCCGCACGTTCATCGTGTCCGCAGTTCTCAGTGAATCTAATCCCGACGGAACCGAATGTTCTTTGAGTCCCGGTGACGTGCTGACACGTGTCGAGGACAATCCCGACGCAGACCAGAACGTCAAAGTACTCGTAGCCAGCAGCCAGAGAAACGACTGCGCCTCCGGTTCACAGGTTGCCGTCGCCGTTCAGGATCTGCAGGATATGCACAACGACTTCCAGGCCAAGATCAGCGAAGGCCTCGGGAAGCTCGCGGAAAACCAGGGCAAGAATGGCATTCCCGCCGGTCCGGCGGCCGGTGCCAAACCCAATCCCAACGGTCAGGCGCAACCGGACTTAACGGTAGAAGCCGACTTGAAGGCGCAGCAAGACGAGGCTAGCCAGGCCGAGAAGGAAGTCCAGGACGCCTCTGCTAACAGCAACAGCGACGACTAGAGCCGTTCCAACTATTTGGGCCAAATGACGGTCCGAGCATCTGAAGTGAACACGGAGAGAGTATTCTCGGACGGATTTGCTGAAACAAGTTGGAACGGTACTAGTGGAAGAAGACCGGAAACGCGACATCCACGGGTGACATGGCATGGGCGGGAGCATTGGCGGTGTGATGCCAATGCTCCCCCTTTATGCCGGGAAACGTAGTTTAAGGGCATCGGTTTCTCGGGCTTGGGAATGCGGTCGGTCGAGAGGAGGAGCTTTCAATGAACGGGAAAGCGGCGCGGATATTCCGGATGTTTGCTGTGGTCTTCGCGGGGATGTTTCCCTGGATGCTGGCGGAAGCGCAGGCTGGCGGAGCTGATTCTCTGGAGAGCCAGCTTGCCGCGAAATACAAGCTGGTGAAACTGGGCACGGATTCGACCGGTCTTACGGTGCTCGAAGCCGGCACGGTGCTGGTGATAAAGAAAGGTGGCATTATCAGCGTCCCCTCCGGAAACTCGGTTATCCTGCCGAGCACCGTAAAAGATGGCCAAGTTCACGCGGCCAGCAACACGGCTGCACAGGGTGTTAGTAAATTCATGAAATGGAAGGGCCTGTCAGACCCGACGGGCGCGGCGTCGACGGACACGAAGTTCTTGACCGTTGGGGAAAAGGTTTATGCGTCAAAGATCGACGTCAATCGCAAGGATTCCAAAGTTGCGCTCACGATTATCGAATGCGACACCTGTAATTCAGTTCAGGATCCCTCCCAGCGAAGAGGCCAGGTCGTCTTCCAGTTCCCGAAAGACTATTTGAGCGCCGCCGATGGCGGCCAAGTCTCTGACCTCATCAATCAAACTCTCGAGATCGAAGCGGCAGATAGCGGGCAACAAGATCAGCAGGGACAAGACGCGCAGGGACAGCAGAACGCACAGGCGCAGCAGCAGGCCCCGCAGCAGCCGGCCGCGCCGCCCCCGACGATCCAGTTGGGCCAAACGCCCGACGAAGTTACGGGCGCCCTGGGTCAGCCGGAGAAAATTGTCAATCTCGGCGCCAAGCAGATTTACTACTACAAGGATATGAAGGTCACGTTCGTGAAGGGCAAAGTCTCCGACGTGCAGTGAAGTTGCAAACCTCCCATCGTTCCGCCGGCGCGCACTCGTAAGATGAGCGAAGCGTTGTTTAATGGCGGTCCTTCGCCCAAGTTGGATTCCCCCACTTCATCCCGCACTCAAACCCTGTCATTCCGCCTGCCCTGAGCGAAATCGAAGGGACCGGAGGGACGGCGCTTTCCTTAATCATTTTCTTCGCCCGCTACTCAAATTTGTCATTCCGACCGGAGCGGCCCGACTTCCTCTTGCGCGCCGTACTCTGGCGCGTCGGGCCGCGGAGTGGAGGAATCGCTCCCTGACTTCGGATTTCAGGCACAATCCTCATTACTGCCCGCGGGTGGAATCATATTCTTTCCCCCACATACCACGGCGCACTCACCGTGAAAATGCGCTCATTGCCTTGCACCAGCAGCGTCCATTCCAGCAGCCGGCCACGCTGGTTGTGCAGGAAATACTCATACCATCTGTTTTCCACCAGCTCGGGAATCACCACGATGATGTTGCGCTCGGGATTCTTCCTCGAAAGATCGAGAATGAACTGAATGATGGGAATGATGATGAAACGGTAAGGCGAAGGCAGTATTTGAAGCTTCGGCACCTTCCTGCCGGCGATGCGAAAGGGCTCTTCAACGTAGCGCTGCCAGTCCTCCTGAAGCAATTCGGAGTTCTCCGCAACCTCGACGTGCAGGGCGATCACTTCCGTTGAAAGCCGGGCGGCAAATTCAATTCCTTGCCGGGTAATGTTGCTCCAGCGGTCGATGGGGACAATTGCAATGGGAGGCTGGCTGAGACTTACCGTATTGACGGGAACCATGCACGTGGTGAGGACCTTTACAGAGTGGTAGTGACGGCGAACAACTGTGAAAAAAACGATCGTCAACGGAATGAAGAGCAGCGTAATCCAGGCGCCTTGCGCGAATTTCGCAACCAGCACCACCAGGACGGTGATTCCGGTGACCACCGCGCCCAAACCATTCACCAGCGCGCTCCTCAGCCAGTGCGGCCCGCGCTCTCTCCTCCAGTGCATCACCATGCCGGTCTGCGAAAGCGTGAAGGCCAGAAATGCCCCGACGGCAAATAGCGGGATGAGCCGGTCGGTAACCCCGCCAAAAAGAATCAGAAGGCCGCCGCACAGCACCGCCAGGACAACGATTCCGTAGGTGTATACGAGTCGCCGCCCGCGATACCCGAAGGCGTGCGGAAGGTAGTTGTTCTGCGCGATGGCTCGGCAGAGCCGCGGAAAATCAGCGAAGGCGGTGTTGGCGGAGAGCGAAAGAACCAAAAGAATGGAGCCTACGGTCAGATAGTAGAAATAGCCTTTGCCGAAAACCGCGGCAATGAGCATCGAGAGCAGGCTCTGGTAACCCGGCTGCCCCGGATCCGTCGCGGCGATGCCGTAAACTTTCACAAGATAAGAAATTCCCGCCAGCAATACCGCCAGGAGAAAGATAATCACGGTGAGGCTGCGCTGCGCGTTTTTCACCGCGGGCTCGCGAAAGGCCTTCACGCCGTTGCTCACAGCTTCCACTCCGGTCAACGCCGTGCATCCGCTGGCAAACACTTTCAGCAGCAGCCAGTAGGTGACCGCCTGGGTCATCGGCGGCGGTGGCGGAAGGAGAGCTGCCGGCATTGGGTGTCCGCCGCTGAGAATAACGCGGATAACGCCCGCGACGATGGTAATCAGAAGCGTGCCGACAAAAAGATACGTGGGAAGCGCGAAGGCCAGGCCCGCATCGCGCACGCCTCGGAGATTGACGATGGTGACCACGACCAGAATGCCCACGCAGATGGACACCGTGTGCGGCAGCAACGACGGTGCAGCCGAAACCAGTGCGCCCACTCCTGCGGAAATGCCCACCGCCGCAGTCAGGATGTAATCGGCCAGGAGCGCCGCCGCGGCCAGCAGCGCGGCCGGTGTGCCAAGGTTGAAGCGCGCCACAGTATACGAGCCGCCGCCGGAGGGATACGCGGCGATGGTCTGGCGATAGGAGAAGTACACGATCACCAGCAACGTGATGATCGCCGCGCTGATCGGAACGATGTAGCGCACGCCGAGAAGGCCGAGGGGAATCAGAAGGCTGAGAGCCGCTTCCGGGCCGTAAGCTGCCGAGCTCAGCCCGTCGAGTCCAAAGATAGGGATGCCCTGTGCGGGACCGATTTTTTCGGCTCGTTCGTCGCTGGTCTTGATGGGCTTGCCGACAACCAGGTCAAGTATGTTCATGATCGGCGGCGTCCCCTGGAGGATTCACTCCCGAAAGCACCATAGCATCGCTCGGATTTGCAATCAAAAATCACCGCGTTAGAAAATATCGCCTTAGCCCCGATTGCTATCCGATTGCGGATCGCCAGCGGGGGCGGGGTGTGTCTGCCCTTCGTGAATCGGCGCGGGAATGAGGCGTCCCGCCAGAAGATGGAGCAGAAACACGAGCATAAGACCGCCGGCAAGTTCGAGCACGAACCATCTCATGTCTGCATGTGGATGGAACAAGGCGTAGAGCACGAGCACCCAAAAGGAAGTCGTGAGCGTCGGGATTCCGACCGCGATGAACATTGTTCCCGAGAAACCCGGGAGATACCACGGAAACTGGTCGTGCACGGACCGGCGCGCCCACCAGGGAGTGTCAATCTTTATGCCCAACCCCTCGGCAAGGGGCAACTCCGCATCCTTCGGGCCGCGCAGGTGGCCTAACCTGTAGAATTCAAACAGGTGCGAGTCGATGGAGGTCACGCCGGGGATCGACTCCAATAGCCTCAAGTAAGCGCGCCAGAATTGAATCACGCGGACGCCGCGGAAGCCGAGCGAAATGTAGAACAGCGAAAGCGCCAAGCCAAATAGAGACACAATCAGGCTGATGTTGCGGGCCGTCGTTGTGGCTGAAGTCGTGAAGGCGAGAGCGGTGGCGAGAAACGCCTGCACGGTCGAGAAATTGTTCATGCGCGCATAGAGAATATGGTCCTCGTGGTACAACCGCTCGAGCACCTTTTGCCACGCGTGCTTTGGGTCGGGAAACTTCGAATCGTAGCTCATCACAACCTCAAACAGCGCCCCAGTCTGCACTGCCCCGAAACGAAATTGTACATTGATATGCCTCGCGCCCCGGCTTTTCAACGCCGGCGTGTCGCCTTCCAATGAACAGGCAGTGCCGCGCAGGATGTGGCCACATCTAGTGAATGTAAATTAACAACGCCGGAGCGCCAGCGGGCTCAGACCCTCAAAAAGACGCGCATCACTACCTTGACATTGCCAGGCGGAATTGATCACCGCGATGGAAGTCGTTCCCTTGTGAACGTCCATGCCGCTATGCTTTTTGTTGTCCATTGCGAGTACTCGCAGGGAATGAGCCGGACACTCAAGACCTACGCTCGAAGGAGCGCCCTCTTACATTGCGCCGGGCTACCGGAAACCCGGGTACCGGGACCGACATCTCCGGTAACCAGGCGCTTCGTGGAGCATTTCAGTCTCCTCAATCAACTTGCAGTCTCACACTCGTTCTCCGGCAAGGGTTAGGATAGGATGCAAGAAACGCTGCGCGTGGACTGACGACGGACATGGACGGACGACGGACAATCCTCAGAACCCTTGTGGTACTTTTGGTGCTTGCTACGGTCGTTTGCACCTCTTGGGACCAAGAGAGTCCTTTCGGTTTCAGAATGTATTCTGCCAATGGTGTGCAGCACATCGCTGCTGGCACGACGCCCCTCGCCCTTGTCCTGTTCATCGTCGGGATGCTCTGCTTTTGTGCCCTGATGAGAAAAGAAGTTCGGGTGAACGAATCCCAGGTTGCGCCCTTATGGCGACGCTACATAGCATTGCTGATTGACTGGTGGTTCTGTATTTTCACTCTTGCCACTTTATCCGCAACGGTCCCTTTGATACTCGAAGCAAGACGTACTGGCACATTCCTCTGGAGTTTCGACCGCGAGTACTGGGTTTCTTCTGACTGGGCTGGTGTGGCCCTTTTCTTTTTCGCTTTCGCTGGAATAGCAGCTTACTTCGTTCTACCGTTGGCCAATCGTAGGCAAACGTTAGGCTGCTGGGTGCTCAGAATCGCCACCGTGAATCTTGATGGGAGCGTTGTACGCGTGCCTTTACGGATTGCGTTTCAACGCGCCTACAGCGAATTTACTGAACTGTTTTCTCCATTCTCCTTGTGGAGGATTTTGACTGGAAAAGCTCCGCAGGAAGGAACGAAACATGACCGGTATGGTGGTTTCATCGTAGTACGCTACTAGCGGCCACTCGTTTTTCCAGCGATGCTTCGCATATCCAGAGTTGGCTTTCCAACAGTTCTCACGCTCTCGGGATAAGTCGCCAAACCGGAAACTGACATCCTTCCGAGCAGAAAAACGCAACTGCTTCGTTGACAATCCTTCACTCCGCCCTTAAACTTAGATTTTGTCTCTAATGGGAAAGGTGTGACTGATTGCAATGAGGACGTACGTAGCCAAGGGAGCAGAAGCCGAAGCCCTCAAAACCGGCTCGCAGTGGTTTGTTTTGGACGCTTCCAACCAGGTGCTGGGCCGCCTGGCCACCAAAGCGGCGCGCATTTTAATCGGGAAAGATAAGGCCAGCTTTACTCCCTATCTCGATTCCGGCGATCACCTGGTGATCATCAATGCGGACAAGATTCGCATGACCGGCAACAAGGTCGATCAAAAGATCTATTACTCGCACAGCGGCTATCCCGGCGGACTAAAAGAAGTTCCCGCCAAGCGCCTCCGCGAGACCAAGCCGGAGTGGATCGTTCGCGAAGCCATTCTAGGTATGTTGCCGAAGAACAAGTTGCGCGCGCGCCGTGCCAAGAAATTACGTGTCTACCGCGACGCCGCCGGTTTGACGCGGCACGTGGGGCAGAAGCCGCAACCGATTTCGCTTTGAGTTTGGTCCCGGCGGGGCCGGGGCCCGATTCTGGTTTTCCGCACGTAGGGGTTCCTTTCTAAGTGGTGCCTTAGCAGGGAGCAATCCGGACGTGAAGTAGACGCGACTACGCGGAGTTGTCTCGTCCAACAGGTTCTCGAGGAGGAGCATTGAGTACAGTGGAAACGCCCGTTGTGGACACAAAGACTTGGTTTCTCGGCACCGGCCGCCGCAAGGAATCCGTGGCTCGCGTGTTTTTGCGGGCCGGCACCGGTAAATTCACGGTGAACGGCCGCGAAGTCGATAAGTATTTTCCGAATCATGCCTGGAGTCATGATGCCACCGAGCCGCTGAAGTTCTCCAGCATCGCCGAGCAGGTGGATGTCATGGCCACGGCCAAGGGCGGCGGCGTTGGCGGACAAGCCGGCGCTGTGCGCATGGGGCTCTCCCGCGCCATCAGCCGCTTTAATCCGGAGTTGCGTGCGGCTCTTCGCAAGAACGGCTTTCTGACCCGCGATTCCCGTATGAAGGAACGCAAGAAGTACGGCCAGAAGGGCGCACGCAAGCGCTTCCAGTTCACCAAGCGCTAATCGCTTGGTATGCGTTGTCATCCTGAGGAGCGCGCTGTTTGCGCGACGAAGGATCTCAACCCTGGTGCTTGGCAAGGAATTCATGAACTCTGGGGCCATGGCGCAAGCCGCGGCCCCAAGATCACGGCCGGCAAGGAAGCCGGCAAGAGGCTGTTGCGGAGCATGTCCCGGTCACCTTCAGGTGGCCAAGCGTGCACGAAAAACAGCCATCTACTTAGGAGGAATAGTGGCAGTAGAAATTACCATGAAGGAGCTGCTGGAGGCCGGCGTTCATTTCGGCCACCAGACGCGCCGCTGGAACCCCAAAATGAAGGAATACATTTTCGGGGAGCGCAACGGCATTCATATCATTGACCTGCAGAAAACCCTGAAAATGTTCCGCGAAGCCAGCCGCTTCGTCAGCGACATCTCCGGGCAAGGCAGAACCGTTTTGTTTGTCGGCACCAAGCGCCAGGCCCAGGAAGCCATCGCCGAAGAGGCCAAGCGCTGCAATGCGTACTTTGTCAATCACCGCTGGCTCGGCGGCACGCTGACCAATTGGGCCACGCTGCAGAAGTCCATCAAGCGCCTGAAGCTCCTCAAGGCCATGGCCGAAGACGGCCGCATGGAGCAGCTCTCCAAGAAAGAGCACGCGCGTTTGGACCGCGAAATGAAGCATCTGTTCCAGAATCTCGAGGGCATTGAGAACATGGCCCAGCTTCCGGATGCGATGTTCGTCGTTGATTCCAACGCCGAGGAAATCGCCGTCAAGGAAGCGCGCCGCATGGGCATTCCGGTGGTCAGCGTCGTGGATACCAACTGCGACCCGGACATGGTGGACTGGATCATACCGGGGAACGATGACGCGTTGCGCGCCATCCGCCTGTTTACCACCAAGATTGCCGATTCCGTTGCCGAAGGCCGCACGCTCTACGAGCAGTCCCAGGTGGCCGATCAGAAGCTCGCTGCCGACCAGTCTCACGAGGCGGGCGTGGATTACGTGGACACCAGCGCGTACGAGCAGTACGAAAAGCAGGAAGGCGATTTCGTCG
>Ga0116223_10001864_pt1 | contig 20648 bp, 18 predicted proteins | sample Sb_taG_3_FD_90092 | JGI IMG/M metagenome (GOLD analysis project Ga0116223, IMG submission 90092) | Peat soil microbial communities from Weissenstadt, Germany - Sb_50d_a_PC metaG | ecosystem: Environmental > Terrestrial > Soil > Wetlands > Peat | place: Germany: Weissenstadt | collected 2010-09-21 | reverse complement strand
TGGACAGATCGAAGATTCTGGCAAAGGCGATCAGCCTCGGCATGGTGGCGCCGCATCAGGCGGAGCAAATGGCGGATCGGGAGGTCAACGCGCTGATTTTTCGGCCCGGCTTCTCCACGGCAGACGCTGTGACCGAGATCTCGGGGCGCGGTGTCGGATTGGATGTGGTTGCGGCGGCGCTGCAGCGGCTCGGCGGCACCATTGACCTGGAGACGTCACCGGGCGCCGGGACAAGGTTCACCTTGAAGCTTCCGGTGTCGGCGGCTTTGCTCCGCGCCTTGCTGGTCGAAGTCGGCGACCAGATATTTGCGTTGCCCGAACGGCAGGTCGTGACCGTGCTGGAACTTGCGAGGGACGGGATCGAGGAGATTGCGGGCCAAGAGATCGTCATTCACCGTGGCGCCGCCGTACCGGTGCATCGCCTCGCGGCAGTCCTTGGTTTCGATGCAAGCAAAGCCCGATCGGAACGCACGCAGGAATTCACACGCGTGGCGATCGTGTCCACCGGAACGGGGATGCTTGGCCTGTCCGTCGATCGGGTGTTGCGATTCCGGGACCTGTTCCTCAAGGAGCTGCATCCAATGCTCGCCGCGGTGCCGGCCATCGCCGGAGCTTCCGTGCTGGGCGACGGTCGACCGGTCCTGGTCCTCGACGCGGCGGGGCTTGTCGGCCTCAGTCCAGCCGGCGACGGCAACGCTTCGCAAGCCGCGACACCGCCATGACGATTGCGGACCGATATTTGCTCTGCCATGTCGGGCGCTATTCCGTATCGATCCGGGCGCAAGCGATCGTGCGGGTTTGGCAGACGGACCCTGCGACGAAGGATCCGTCGTATTCTGCGGAGCCGATCGATCTGCGCGTCTTGTTGGGCGGCGCCGGTCCAGGCATCGCAATTGCTTTCGAGACGCCCGCTACGGTCGAGGTGCTGCTGGTCGATAGGGTCAGCGGAATGGCGACAATCGAGGAAGCCGAATTTTTCGCCTTGCCGCTCATATTTGGCTTTGCACGCACTCTGTTCGACGCGGCCTGCCGCCGCGCAATCGCGGGGGTGCATCCCTTGCGGTTGCGCCGTCAACCAAGCCTGCCGGAGCATGATCCCGAAAAGTTGCAGACTTTTCGGAGCTAAGATCATGCGTTAAAAGTGGTCAGGAATTGGTCGGCCCATTGTAGCGCACCACCAGGAGCGTCACGTCGTCGGCCATCGGCGCGAGCGCCATATAGGCATCGACTTCGGCGATGGTCGCGCCGAGAATTTCGGTTGGATGGTTTTGGGTTTGGCCGGCCAAGAGAGCGATGAGTCGGGCATCGCCAAACAAGGTGCCGGCTGCGTCGATCGCTTCAGTCACGCCATCGCTGAAGCAGACCAGTGTCTCGCCAGGCGCCAGCCGTGTTTGCTGCGTCTGGTAGCGCATGTCCTCTACGACCCCGAGCGCCATGGCGCCCATGCCCGACAAAGCCTCCACGGCGCCATCGCTGCGCAAGACGTAAGGCGGGTTGTGGCCAGCATTGGCGTAAAAAATTTCGCCCGTCTCGGTTTCGAGGATGCCATAGAAGGCCGTGGCAAACATGATCGTCGGATTGTCGATGCATAGCATGGCGTTGACGACGCTGAGGCAATCTCCGGGCTCTTCCAGCCGTTGAGCCGCCGCGCGCAGCAGCGTCCGCGTCAAGGTGATGAAGATCGCCGCCGGCAGGCCCTTGCCGGCGGCGTCGGCGACCACGAAGCCGAGCCGATGCGGGGCGAGCAGAAAGAAATCATAGAGATCGCCGCCCACTTCCTTGGCGGTGACCATTCCGGCATGCAGGTCGAATTCGGTGCGGTCGGGAAAAGGCGGAAAATCTTGCGGCAGCCCGGACAATTGCAGATCGGTGGCAAAGTCCCATTCGGCCTGTTCGGCCGCTGCCTTGTCGCGCGTCCGCAGGATATCCAGCACCAGTTCGAGCTGCAAGGTGCGGTCGCGGATAAGCGCCTCGCGTCGCCTCTCCCGGGCGTGCAGGCGACCCACGAGCGTCGTGAGCGCCGCCAGACCGTCGCCGGCGTGATTTTCGAACTCGCGGAGGGTAGGCCCGCGCTCAGGTTCGTCGAGGAGCATGGCCAGTTCGGCGCCGAGCTGCCGTAGTCGATCTACGCTGTTCATGAATGTGCCCGGGTCGACCGTCGAATTCTATTGGCTCTCTTTGCGCGATTGTGCTTTGCGCGCCATCGCGGCAACGTCAAGCGGCGGAAGACCGAGTGCCGCCCGTACCACTTTGAGGATCTCATGCCCGCGCTTGGCTTTCAAATCGAGGCTGATCGCGCCGGATGGTTTGGCAATGACGTCGAAGGCGCCCAGCCGCCGCGCCTCGAGCGAGGCCGGAGAGCCGAGCTGCGCTACAGAGGAGAGGATGACGACCTTGGCCTTGCTGATCAGCTTGAGCCGTTTGAGCGCGCCGAGGCCGTCAAGGCGTGGCATTTCGATATCGAGCAGGATGACCTCAGGTTTCAGCTCCTTTTCCTTGTCGATCGCCACTTGGCCGTCTTCCGCTTCGCCGGCAATCTCCAGCTCGTCGTCCACCACCAGGATCTGCTTGATGATGTTCCGCATAAACCCGGAGTCATCGACGATCAGGACGCGGTGTGCCATGGAGTCTGCCCTTATTTCGCCGGTTCGGCCGGCACCTTCTTGACCATTGTGAAGTGATTTCGACCGCCTGAACGATGGTAGTCCACGTGGTCCATCACGGTGCGGATGATGTGAATGCCAAGGCCGCCGATGTCCCGCTCCTCCGCCGACTGACTGAGGTCCGGCGCAGCCTCAGCAAGAGGATTGAAAGCGATCCCGTCGTCGATGATCTCGGCCTCGAGCTTATCCCCGTCAAGCCCGATCGAGGCGGTGATCTTGTGCCGTGCGCCATCTAGGAATCCATAAGAGATAATGTTCGTCAACAATTCGTCGAAGGCGAGTTTCATATGGAAGACAACCGCTTCCGGCAGTCGGTGGCGTTCGCCGAAGGTCTCGATCAGCGAGGTCACCCGGGCGATCTCGGCGATGTCGTTATCGATCTCGGCAAATATTCGTTCGCCCAAGGTCGAGCCCTGCCGCGGCCCACGCCGCACTATCGGCCAGAATTGCCGAATATTCCAAGCCTGTCCACAATGGCCAGCCTCCGCCGAGCCGATATTTTGTCGCTTGAGCATTCGTAGAGCTGTCATAAACCTGTCATACTTTAATGCCGGTTGCCGACGTCCTTTGATACGTGCCAATAGGCACATGCGGCCGGATCGTCGGCTTGCCCCTGTTCGGGCGACCGCCGCGCTTCCAATCAAGGACGGCGCGCCCATTCATCGGCGAGCTTGGCGAAGAGGACGGATCCATGGACATGGTTGTCAATGAGCTCGACGGCGGCGTCACCAACGTGGTCTTGCGCGGACGGCTTGATACGAATGGCGCCGAAGCCATCGATTTGCGCTTCAGCGTGATTGCCGGCTCAAAACGTGCGGTTGTCGTCGATCTCTCGGAGGTGGATTTCCTCGCATCTTTGGGAATCCGGGTGCTGCTGACAAGCGCCAAGGCCGTCCAGCGCAAGGGGGGCAAGCTGGCGATCGTCACCCCCGAGGGCAATGTGTTGATGGTGCTCAAGACGGCGGGCATCGAGACTCTGATCCCGATCTTTCAGGAGCGCGATGCCGCCATCGCGGCGGTCGGCTCATAGGTGCAGGCATGCCGGCGAGCGATGCGACGTCATCTCGCGAGCGCCGCTTGCTGTTGTGCGCCGACTTGGGCGAGCTCGATCGGCTGGGCGCCTTCGCGCGCGATATCGGTCGCGATGAACGGCTCAACGGCGATCAGATTTTCGCGCTCGAATTATGTCTCGAAGAGGCTGTCGCCAACATTATCATGCACGGTGGCCCGGGAGAGCATGCAGGCAAGCACATTGCGGTGACCATCATGCGTGGCGCGCCTTCCTTGATGGTCTGTCTTGAGGACGACGGGGGCCCGTTCGATCCGACCGCCGTGCCGCCGCCGAAAGTTGCGGCTTCGCTCGAAGAGGCGCGGGTGGGCGGCATGGGTGTTCATCTGATCCGCAAGCTCTGCACCGACATGCGCTACGAGCGCGTTGCCGGACGCAACCGTCTCACCCTCATATTCGGGCCACGCGCCGACCGACCGGCATGAACCGCAATGGGCGGCTGAGTTCATTGCGAGAATCCAGATGCGCGAACCCTCTCCCCTTGCGGGCTTTGCACAATAACCCCTAGTTTATCGCGATTTCTTGTGCAGGTGAAGTTTCTGCCCAAAAAACCGTGTCGATCCCAAGCTCGTGTGACTCTTGGATCAAACAGCAAATATTGTGGCAGATGATCTTGCAGAGCACTTCGTTTTTCATCGCCACGTCGGTCTTGCTGCGGACGTGATCGCTGAACTTGGCCTTGATCATCGAGAAGGTGGACTCGACGTTGCTGCGCTTATGATAGTGCTGCAAAAATTCGGCGCGGTGGAACTGGTAGAAGTGGTACATCCGCTGCCACAGCCCTTCGGCGCGTCCGGTATGGATGCTCTTGAAGGCGATGTAGGGCGTCGCGCCGTGGCGCTGGATGGCCTTGTAGTTCTTGACGCTACCATAGCCCTTGTCGGCGGAAACCTCACTGACACTGAAATTGTCGGCCGTGGCGTCCACAAGAACCGGGAGCAACTTGGTATCGCTCGCATCCTTGTCGCGGATTTCGACGGCGGTCACGATGTTGGTCCGAACGCCGCACATCAGATGAACCTTGACCCATTCGTGTTGCTGGCGCGGTGCGCCGTACTTGTGATCGAACCAGCGGATGAACCGGGAAGTCGTGAAGCCGGACGAGTCGGCGGCGAAGTCGATTTCGACGGCCTTAAGCGGCAGGCTCGTTTCCGTGATCATGGCCCGCAAGAGGGGCGTGAGTTCCGGGCTTTCGAGGTAGTTGAAGATCGAGTTGAAGTGCGGAAGCTTGGAAATGAAGCCCTTCGCGTGCGCGTCGCGAAGATCGCTCATGAACCGGCGACCGGACACGGTGCTATAGACCTTGAAGCAAGCCGCAAAGATCGCGTCCTGAATGGGAAGGCGCGGGCGTCCGGTTTTCGGCGTTTCGGTTTCGGTCACGCCAGCGCAAAGGTCGCGTAGCAGGTCTAAGAACCGCTCTTTTTCATGGGTCTGCGCCGCGTTGTAAGCCGTCCAGTTCTGCGGGTAGGTCCGCTTGACGGTTTGTTGCACCGTGACGGTCTCAGTGACCGTCGTGCTGCCATCGTCGTTCTCTTCACGGGAGATGACATATTCGACCGCAAAGATGTGCTTGCATTTGACGCCGCGCGTCTCGTGATCTGGGCAAGTGCAATGAGGCTCGTGGGCGTCCCGAGAGACGGTATAGCGCCCTTTTCCGGATTGCGACGGGACAAGCCAATCGTTACCCTTCCGAACGAGATTCGAAGTCGCTGCGATCTCTAGACCGCGCTGTTGCCTGGGGTCGGATATTGAAAGCATGGCGTCACCCTCTATATACCCATTAGGTATATACCTAGAAGGTAGTGCCGTCAATACCTCATCATCAAATAGTTGCGGTATATTCTCATTAGTGATATATGACATGGGCATGCCAAAGGTCCGAATCTGGGGATATCGCTGCGAGCGATGCCAGCACGAATGGGTGCCTCGGGACAAGGGCCAAGACCCGAAGGTTTGTCCTAAGTGCAAAAGTCCGTACTGGGATACGCCGCGCCAGACGAAACCAAGCAACAATGATAAGAGGCGCAAGGGGCAGCCGCATGGCAAAGAGCCAACTTAGAGTTAGACCTGCGGTCTCTCAGGGGCCAAACTCGGAGAAGAATCTATTTTGCAGGCGCTCAAATCTCACCAATGAGGCGAGCGTCGAAAATTTATTTGTCAATCGGCTCCTTGACCATCTCGGTTTCGGCGACGGTGACATATTGCTTAAAACATCAATTCGAGAATTGAAGATCGGGCGCGGCAGTAGGTCATCTCTCTACAAGCCCGACTATATCGTCAAAGTAAATTCTTTCCCTATTCTCGTCATTGATGCCAAGGCGCCCAATGAGGACATCGAAAGATGGGTCGAGCAATGTGGTTCGTATTGTCTCGAAACAAACAAGATGTACGAACACAATCCCGTCGAGTTCTATCTGCTCACAAATGGGGACTCCACCAAGCTATATAAATGGGATCGTGGCAAGCCTCTCATTGAGATGGCGTTCGGTGATTTCGTTATTGGAAACCTCGCCTTTGCGACTCTCAAAGGATTGATCTCGAAATCAGCGCTCAAGACATTATCCAGGCAAAAACGGGACGAGCTGGACGAAGCCGATTTCGAGCTACAGCCAGTCTCCCTAGATGAGATATCGCCGATCTTCTACAAGCTCCACGACTATATGCGCGAGAAGGAAAAAAAGACGCCCGCTGCCGCGTTCATGGAGCTAATGAAAATTGTCTTTGTGAAGATCAAAAAAGATCGCGAGTTACGCGAACGGATCGGCCGCGATACGGTGCCAAAGGTCAAGGACGTAATATTTTCGGTCGCATGGATTCAAAAGCAGACAGAGAACGACAACCCAATCAATGACCCTCTCTTCAAAAATCTAACGCGCGACTTAGAGAAGGAAATCCACGATAAAGACAAGCGCAGAATCTTCGACGAGGGAGAAGAAATCAAGCTCAATCCAAGCACAATATTGCGAGTCGTCCGAGACCTCGAACACATTGATTTCTACCGCATGGATGAAGACATCCACGGCCGCATGTTTGAAAGCTTCCTTGATGCCACAGTGCGCGGGCAGGAGCTAGGGCAATTCTTCACGCCGCGTGACGTGGTAAAATTGATGGTGCGCTTAGCTGATGTTCAAGTGACTAAGACGCGTGTTGAAACGGTTCTTGATGCCTGCTGCGGGTCGGGCGGGTTTCTCATCAGCGCAATGGCCGGTATGCTCGCGAAGGCTGACGATATCGTTGGGCTCACAAGCACAGAGAAAAAGAAGCTAGAAGCGCAAATACGCAATGAGTCTCTAATCGGGATAGATGCCGGCGCCGACCCGCCGATCTATCGCATTGCGCGCATGAACATGTATCTCCATGGCGACGGCGGCGCGAACATTTATTTTGCAGAAGCGCTCGACAAGCGTGTTGGACTCGTTGGAAGGGGCGATATAGAGATCGATGACGAGATCAAGAAACTCCGCAAGATGCTTTTGAAGGATGGCAGAAAGTTTGAGGTCATCCTTTCAAACCCGCCGTTCTCGCTAAGGTATGCGCGGGACACTCGCGAGCATCAAGAAATCCTCAACCAGTATGATATTGGTGGTATCGCGGCGCATGAGAGAGCCTTGTTAAGCAGCGTAATGTTCCTTGAGAGATATCGGGAACTTGTGGCAGACGACGGGCGCATTGTCACCATCATTGACGAGTCGGTTTTATCAGGTGAATTGTATGCAGCCGTAAGAGATTTCATTCGTAACACTTTCATCATCATCGGCGTTGTGTCGTTACCGGGTGACGCTTTCAGGCGCGCTGAGGCACGAGTAAAAACATCGATCCTAATTCTTCGCCCCAAAAAAGACGGGGAGGAACAGGGTGACGTGTTTATGGAAGAGTCCGTCTATCAGGGCCTATCGATCAAGACAGCAAAACGTATCGGGATACCTCGTGCAGAACTCGACCGAGAGAAGCTACGAGAAGCCGATAGGATCGTAGCCAACTATTTAAGTTTCCGTGCCGGAATCCCTGGCAAATACGTGGTCAATGCCTCACGGATTAAAGGGCGCCTCGATGTCAAGAATTGTCTAGGCGAGGTTGGCAGACGCCGTGCACTATGGCGATCAAAGGGAATCAAGATAGAGCCCTTAGAGAACCATCTTGCCGAGGCAACCGGACGGGCAACGGCAGTCGATGACGGCACTGAATACACTCTGCTCAAGGTAAACTATGACGGAGAAGTGCTCGAATCCGAAAGAAAGTTTGGCGATGAGTGCTCGTACAAAACCCTATATCGTGTCGAAGCGTGGGATATTTTGTCATCCAATATGGGTATTGGGCGGGGAGCTATAGGTATCGTGCCCGACTATTTGGCGGGAACCTTTGTATCCAATGAGTATACTATCTTGAGAGCGAAATCCGAAGAAGATGCAGTCTACTATAGCGGAATCCTTAGGACGAAAGAAATCCTTGGCGACATCCTCGCATCCACTACCGGGATGAATCGTGGCCGTCTGAAGTGGGAAGACATGCAGCGTATCCAAGTGCCACTCCGCGACGAAAGCAATAAGGATGCGGCCATCGCCGCAGCGGCCGTCAAAGGCCAATGGGCCGCCCAAGCCGAATTAGTGGCTAGACAGGGAGGGTATATTAGAGCGCTTGCTGACGACCTGAAGTTAGACGGCGACGACTCTCGGCTACGATGGCTTGCTTACAAGCCCCCAGAGTAGAATGCCGAGGTTTTTGTGCAGCCGCCTGACTTTTTGTGCAATCGGGGCTTATTGTGCAAAGCCCCCCTTGCGGGAGAGGGTGGCCGGCGGAGCCGGCCGGGTGAGGGGTTGCGCGACCCCTCATCCGCCCCGCTTCGCGGGGCACCTTCTCTCGCAAGGGGAGAAGGAACATGCGCTTCGCTTCGCTCGCAACGACGGCGGCGGCTCAATGCTTGAAATGCAGGTTGAGAACCGTTGCGCCGTGCTCGATGGTGCTCTGCGCGCGGTCCGCCTGCCGGCGCACCATAAATCCCGCCAGCCGGCGCGGTCCGTCTTCCGTCTCCAGCAACTCGTCCTGCGAGGGCGCCCAGTCCGGCAGCTCCATGGGGAGACCGGCGTAGGTCAGCTTGGCGTCGATATCGAACTCGTCATAGCTGACCGCGAGCGCGATCGGCCCTTTGACATGGCAGAATTCGACGATCGCCTCGACCGCCTGCTGCACCGCGAACTCGACCCGCGTGATCACGTCGCGCCGCGCGCCCCAGATACCGGCGGCACGCTCGATGAAGTTTGCGACCTCCTGCAGCACGACGGCCTGCGGATCGATGGTCAAGCTCACGGTGCGCCGGATTCCGATGCGGAACAGGAGATTGAGCGAGAGCGCGACGAGCGTCGCCAGCACCAAGGGCGAGGTGTCCAAGGGCTGCGCCCATTGCGGCACGCCGGCGAAGGCCGAGGGAAACACCGAGACCATGAAGAAGGCCATCATGCCGGTGCCGATTACCAGGGTCCGGCGCGGGTCGAGAACGCGGCTGGAGATGATCTGTACGCCGCTGATCATGATGAACACCGCGGTGAACAGGAGCGCCGCGGCCATCACCGGCGGCGGCATGATGGTCAGAATGCCGACCAGCGTCGGCTGGAACGCGGCCACCGCCAGGATGATGGCGACGACGAAAGCGATGCGGCGGCTGGCGACCCCCGTGGCTGCCACCAGACCGACGTTGGCGGTGGAGATGGTGAGGCCATGCGTGCCGAGGAGTCCGGCCACGGCCGTGGCGATGCCGTCGCCGAAGATCCCGCCGCCGATTGAGCGCGCGTCCGGGCGCACCCAATCGGCGTCCGTGAGCCGTTGATAGGTGGTCACCACGGCGGTGGCGCTCATCGCGGCCGCAAGTCCGGAGACGGCAAAGGGGATGACCATCGACCAGGCGAACGCCCAGGCGAGATGCGAGACAGAAGGAAGCGCCAGGATCGGCTGGCTCAGCACCGCATGCACGTCGGCGCCGGTGATGTAGCCGGTCAAGCCCGAGAGCCCATAGCCGACCACCATGCCGACCAAGATGCAGAAGAGCCGGAGCCGTCCTTTGTTCCAGATGTTCAGCGCGATCATCGTCCCGATGCTCACGCCGGCGACCAGCGCGGCGCGGCCCGAGACCATGCCGCCAACGCCGTCGCCCAGCAGCACCCGCAGCGCGGCAAGCCCGATGATCACGCCGACCAGGAACACCACCATGCCGGCGGTCTCCGGCGGGATGAACACGCGCAGCCGCGACCATATACGTGACAGACCGATCTCGAGGAGCCCGGCGAATATGGTCATGCCCCAGACCAGCGGCAGGCCGCCGAGCTTCACCGCCAGCAGCGAGGGCCCGAGATAGATGCCGGTGAAAATCGAGGGGGCGAGGAAGCGGCTGCCAACTGGCCCGCGCGGGAGTGCCTGCAAAATAGCGGCGACCGCCAAAGCCAGCATGGCCATGCGCAGGATGGCCGCGATCTCGCTTGCCGGGGCACCAGCCTGACGCGCGACGATCAACGGATAGATCATGAAGATCGCAATCACGCCGACATGCTGGATGGCGCTGATGACAATGATCGCGGTCGGCGGCTTTTCGTCGGCACCGTAGACGAGGCTCGCAGGCTTTTTCATGTAACAACGACCCGAGGTGAAACCGCGCAGCGGTGGGCGCGAGGAGAGAGGATCACTTGAGCAAGGAGCCATCCTATGGAGGACAGCCAAAGAATTCATCCCATCGAGATCAGTTTAGGAAACCATCGCTCCATCCTGCTGAGCTACCGGGACTTTCGCGATAGAACCGCGGCTTTGGGCGGACTCATCCGCGCTTCAGCGGGTTTTGCCTTAGCATGCCCGAAATGCGCCTGCCAGCGGCGCGCCGGACGAGGATCATGCGAGCCAAACGCGAACGGCAACATCGGCGTTGCGCGCGCAGGCTGCATAGATACGACCGCTTGAGCAGCAGGGCATCGCCGGGCAGCATCGTCCCGATCTTCGGCGCGAGCGCCGCGATTTGCTCGCGTGTCAGCCCGGCGCGCGCAATGCCGGGCAGCAATGCCAAGGCGGGCGCCGCTGCAAAGAATGCCATGCGTCGCACGGCCGCGCTCTCGCTTTCAGCAACACCAGAAGACAAAACATCAGACTTGTCAGTTGGTTGCGACAGCGCTCATCCGCTCACCTGCTCGCAGTGACGACACGATCGCGGAACTCGGAGAACGACTTCCTCCCAGGAAGAAAAAATGATGCAACATGCCCGGCCTCACGCGCGTTGAAGGATTACGATAGCGGAGATTCAGTCATGAGCATGAGAAGCGAAGAACGCGAAGTGGCCCAACGGCGCGGCAACACTCCAGTTCTGACCGAAACGGAAGCTCGGCAGGGGGTCACGCCCCATGTCACGCGATTTGTCTTGGGATGGGGACTCTCGTTGGTGATCCTCGCCTTCTGCCTCGTCTATGTGTTCCGCCTGTGAGCCGTCGCAATGCCGAAAAAGCCGGTACGAAAATGGTCGGCGCGCGTAACGAGCGAGAGCGATGCGCTCGACCTCGAACCACATGTGTTTGCGTCCGATAATGCGAAACACATCGCGCAATCGCTCAAAGACTCTGCCGAGCACAGCGCGCGTCGCAAGGCGAGCCCGTTCCGATCGGCGATGTCCATGCTCACATTCTATCTGAACCGCGCAGGCAAGAACCTGCCCGCGGCCCGCAAGCGCATCCTCGAGCGGGCGAAGACCGAGCTACGCAAGGCGTTTGGCCGCGAGTGACACTGTTGAAGATGCTTGTTGTCCTTCGCGCTCCGCTGGCCGCCCGTGGAACGCATCGCGCGTCAAGGCGCGGGCAGGGTCTGCCGGACGGCAAAGAATCCGACCCAAGGATCGTGGGCCAAGTGTTGAAGCCGCTTGCCTAAATTGCCGAGCGTGAACTGGCTCGCGCTGGATGTCGAGGCGAGCTCATCCCAGGTGAGCGGCACCGAAACAGCGGCGCCAGGGCGTGCCCGGGTCGAGTAAGGAGCAACCGCCGTCGCGCCGCGCGCGTTGCGCAAATAGTCGATGTAGATTCGCCCGGCCCGCGCCTTCTTCACCACGGTGGCGGTGAAGCGTTGCGGATTGTCGCGGGCCATCGCCTCGGCCAGCGCGCGACAGAAATTCTTGGCCTGCTCCCAGCTCGAACGAGGCTCGATCGGCGCGACGACGTGAAGACCCTTGCCGCCGGTCGTCTTGACGAAGCTCTCGAGCTTCGCCTTGGCGAGCCGAGTACGCACCTCGCGCGCCGTGCCGACAAGGTCGGCGAAGGTTATGCCTTCGCCCGGGTCGAGGTCGAAGATCAGCCGATCGGGATGGTCAAGATCCGTCGACCTCGAGCCCCAAGGATGGATTTCCAGCGCCGCCGCTTGCACAAGCGCAATCAGCCCGTCGAGCGAGTCGATGCCGAAGATCGGCTGCTTCTCGTGCGGGTCATGGATTTGCAAAATGTGCTCATCAATTCCAGCCCAGGCGTGCTTTTGAAAGAAGCAGCCTTGCACGAATCCCGTCGGGCAACGCACAAGAACGAGCGGCCGCCCGACGATGTGTTTTTCGATCCATCGCCAGACCATCGCATAATAGTCGGCGAGACCCTGCTTGGTGATGCCGACGTCGGGCCACAGAACCCGATCCGGATGCGTGAGTTTCACGCTCGTCGCTGGACTGTCGATCGGCGCGGCGACCGCTTTCTCGTGCACGATCTCCTTCGGGTCCTTATCCTCGCGCAAGCCTTTGAATGACGCCTGCCGCAAAAGCGAGTCCGCCGTCCAGCCGCGAAACTCCACCTCGGCGACACGGGTCGGATTGACCCACACGACGTTGCGGCGCGCCTCGGGCGGAAGCGGCGCGGAAAACGGCGGCTTGGCGGTCCGTTCGCGCTCCAGATCGGCATAGAGATCGGCGGCCATTTTATTGGAGAATCCGGTGCCGACGCGACCGGCGTAGACGAGCTGGCCCTTGTCGTAATAGCCGAGGACGAGCGAGCCGACGGCTTTGCGTGCGGTCGATGAGGGAACATAGCCGATGACGACGAATTCCTGCCGGTTGGCGCATTTCGACTTAGTCCAATCGGTGGTGCGGCTCGGGCGATAGGGCGCGTCGCGCCGCTTCGAGACGACGCCTTCGGCGCCGAGTCGGCAGACGTGCTGCAGCATCAGGTCGCCGTTCTCGTCGAAATGTTCGCTGAACCGCAGGACCTGCCTTGCGCCTCCCGCCGCAAGAAGCGAGCCGAGCAGGCCCTTGCGTTCGATCAGCGAGGCCTGCGTGAGATCGAAGCCGTCGAGGTAGAGGATATCGAAGGCGTAATAGACCAAATCTTGCGCCTTGCCTTCCTTCAATGCGTTCTGCAGCGCGGAGAAATCAGAAATGCCGTTCTCATCCTCGACCACGATCTCGCCGTCGATGAGACACGTCTTTGCGGGCAGCTCGGCGACGGCTGCCGCCACAGAGGGGAAGCGATCCGTCCAATCGAGCCCTTTGCGCGTCCGCAGGATCACTTTCCCCGCATCGAGCACCGCCTCGATGCGATAGCCGTCGAACTTGATCTCGTGGATCCAACTTGCCCCGCTCGGCGGCGCGGCGGTGAGCGTCGGCAACATCGGCGGAATGAAGTCCGGCAATGCGGCGCGCTTCGCGCTCTTCGGCGGCGTGAAGGTGAAGGTTGCGGATTGCTTGGACTTTTTCGTGCCCGCTCGGCGCGACGCGGCTGATTTCGTCGCTGATTTCGACGCAGCCTTCGGCTGCGGGAGCGGCGCCATCGCCCGCTGGCGCGGTGTCCGGGCGGCTGTCGTTTGAGCGCCAGCGGGTTTTCCGGATGTCCATTGCCGGCTTCCCGCATCGGTCGCGATCTCCTCAAGCGACCGGCCAGTCAGGACGGAATTCGGCTCCTCTTCGAGGATATCGGGATCGTCCGGGATGCGTGCCTCGGCGTCGTTCGCCTTGATCAGCAGCCAATTGTCGGCTTTCTCGCCGTGTCGCGGCCGCATCCGCACGAGATGCCATTTGCCTTTGAGCTTTTGGCCGTGGAGGGTGAAGTCGAGGTGCCCCTTGGCATAGCCTAAATGCGGATCGCCGTCCGGTTCCCAAGTTCCGCGATCCCAGACTATCACGGTGCCGGCCCCATATTGGCGCTCCGGGATCGTGCCTTCGAACAAACCGTAATCCAGCGGATGATCCTCGACGTGGACGGCGAGCCGCTTCTCGCCGGGGACAAGACTGGGACCGCGCGTGACCGCCCAGCTCTTCAAGACGCCATCCAGCTCGAGCCGGAAGTCGTAGTGCAGCCGCGTTGCAGCATGTTTCTGGATGACGAATGTATTGCCCTTGCGCCGGGCCTTGCTGCCGCGCGGCTCGGAGGTCACCCCGAAGTCGCGTTTCTTGTGGTAGGCATCGAGGGCGCTGGCCACAGGCTCCTCTTCGCTCAGCTGGCCTTCTTGATGCGCCGCGTCCGCGCTGCCCTGCTTGCGGGCGCGGCGGCCTTCTTAGAGGCGGTCCGCGATTTGACGGTCTCATTGCGCGCCGCCGCCGGACTCTTTGCGCCCGATCCGCGGCGCGTCTCGCCTTCGACGCTCCGCCGCAGGGCATCCATGAGATTGATGACGTTGCTCGGCGCCTTTGTCTCGGGCGCCGCCGGGAGCGGACGGCCGGCGCGCTTGGCGCGGACCAGCTCGACGAGCGCGTCCTGATAGCGATCCTCGAACTTCGACGGATCGAAGGTACCCCGCTTGGTGTCGATGATGTGCTCGGCCAGCTTGAGCATTTCGGTCGGTATTTTGAGATCCGGAACAGAATCGAAATAGGCTTTGTCGTCGCGGATTTCGTATTGGTAATGCAGCGTCGTGCCGATGAGGCCGTTGTGGCGCGGCTCGATCATGAGGATGCGTTCGCGCCCATAAAGAACGACACGGGCGAGCCCGACCATGCCACTTTTGCGCATCGCGTCGCGAACGACGACGAAAGGTTCGTCCGCCACCTTGTCGTCAGGCGCCATGTAATACGCACTGTCGAGATAAACCTCGTCGATTTCCTGGCGGGGAACGAAGCTTTCGATATCGATCGTATGAGTGCTCTCGAGCGCGCGTTCGGCGATTTCGCTCTCTTCGAGCGTGATGTATTCGCCCTTGCCGATCTGATAGCCACGCACCCGCTCGTCGCGTTCGACGATCTCGCCGCTGACGGGATCGACATATTGCTGGCGCAGGCGGTTGCCTGTCGCGCGGTTGATGAGATGGAAGGATATGCGCTCGGTCGTGCTCGCGACGGGAAAGAGCGCGATCGGGCAGGAGACAAGCGACAGCTTGAGATAGCCCTTCCAATTCGCACGCGGTACCACTTTTCATCTCCTCAACTCGACCGTGAACGCGCAACCTTGCGGCCGCGCGTCCATCGGCTACGCCTCTACGAACGCTACACGAACATCACGCAAGCCAGCAACCATCGTGCCAAGGCGAGAATCGAGCAAAAGTTGCGGTCAGAGCGCGCGGCAGGCGTCCGGCCCCGCAGCTCACGGTCGCAAGTTAACTTTGGCTGAGCCAAATCGTTCCCTGTCGCCGCCTTCGATCGAACCAGAATAGTCTCCCCCATCGCACGTTGACGGCGGGTGACGGTTTACCCATGAAGCTTTGTCATTAGCGGAGTTTCAGGCAGAATCATTGATCTGGAGCAATTTCGGACGGCAAGAAGAAGCGCCAAAACCGGCGAGCCGGTTTTGGCGCTTCACGCGGCAGATGTCCCGTCAGCGTCACCGAGACGCCGCGCGATTGGCGCTCTCTACCGCGAGCTTGCTGAGATCGGTCTGTTTTTCTTCGGACAGCGTTTGCCCGAGCAGGTCGGCAGCTTCCCTCAGATGCAATTCCTCGGCCCAGGCCTTCAAGGCGCCGTAGCGCGCGCCGGGCCGGAGCGAGCGCAAGGACCGGCCCGTGTCGCTGTCGTTTTCGAACCGATAACCGGAAGAATTCTAGCCGCCCAGGATTATTCGCGACGCCATCTGGAAAAGTTCATATCGCGCATGCGGATTTCTTCATGCACGGTTCGCCGGGCGAAAGAATTGTCGCCTGTTTTCGATATTTGCATGTTGCTTTGCTGGTCTCGCGAGCAATCCGCTATACATTCACAGTGGCGCTTCAACGAGTCTGTTCCGTATGCGGCGAGACCGATCAGCTTTCACGACGTGCGCGGCGCGAAATTGATTCGCCGGCTCACGCTTCACGTTGACAAACGCGATGATCTCTGTCTGTTGCCGGAGAGCCAAAACCGCGTGCACTAAAAGAAGCGCAGGCCGAAGATACTTCTGCAATCGAGAAATCCGGCGCTCGTCGGGGGCAGCGACAAAAGCAAGGACAGGGATGATGCGGTCCGTGAGTCGAACGATGGCGTTGCGGTTCAAACTCGGTGCGCCGGCTCTATGTCTTTTGGGCGTGCTGGCGATCCCCGGGTTCGCCCAATCCGCCGCGCCGGCGCAACAAGAGGTCGCGCCGCCGGCCGCGCCGGCCGCCGCTGCGCCAATCTCGCCGATTGCGGCTGCACCAGTTTCTCCAGCGGCGACGGCTGCTCCGAGTTCTGCGGCTGCGCCCGCGACGCCGGCTGCCGGGGCGCCGAGCGCGACGCCAGCCGAGCCCGACATCCAACTGCCGGCCACTCCGAGCGCGCCGCCGATCCCGGCGCGGCTGTTGCCGCGCAATCTTTCGCCTTGGGGCATGTTCCTCGAGGCAGACATCGTCGTCCAAGCGGTGATGATCGGGCTCGCCCTCGCCTCGCTCGTCACCTGGACTATCTGGCTGGCAAAGAGCATTGAGCTCTTCGCCGCCAAGCGGCAGGCGCAAAGCCAGCTTGGCGTGCTCGCACGCGCCTCGAGTCTGGCTGCCGCCGCGCAAGAGCTCGGCGCGGCCAAAGGCGCCATCGTGCGCATGGTCGAGGCCGCCGCGGCCGAGGTCGATCGCTCGGCCGATCTCAACGCCGACGGCATCAAGGAGCGAGCCGCGGCGCTCATCGCGCGGATCGAGGCGCGCGCCGGCCGGCAGATGATGCGCGGCACCGGCATTCTCGGGACGATCGGCGCGACCTCGCCCTTCATCGGCCTGTTCGGCACGGTCTGGGGCATCATGAACAGCTTCATCGGAATCTCCAAGACGAACACGACCAATCTCGCGGTCGTCGCCCCCGGCATCGCTCAAGCGCTGCTCGCCACCGGCTTCGGTCTCGTCGCCGCCATACCAGCCGTGATCATCTACAATTATTTCGCCCGCAGCATCGGCTCCTATCGCGCCATGCTCGGCGATGCCGCGGCGGAAATTCTGCGGCATGTGTCGCGCGATCTCGATCGCGGCCCGGTGGTGGAAGAAGAGGACGACTGGCACGTCGTCGGCATGCGGCGCCGATCGGCGGAGTGAGCGTACATGGCCGTCAAGCTCACCACCAGCGATGACGATCTCGACGAATCGCACGAGATCAACGTCACGCCCTTTATCGACGTGGTGCTGGTGCTGCTCATCATCTTCATGGTGGCGGCGCCGCTCTCGACAGTCGACGTCAATGTCGAACTTCCGGCCTCGACCGCCCAGCCGAGCCAACGGCCCGACAAGCCGATCTTCGTCACGATCAAGCCGGATCTCTCGCTCACGCTCGGCGAAACGCCGGTACCTCAAGACCAACTGGGCGCGGCGCTCGATGCGGCGACCGGTGGCGATAAGAACCAGAGGATCTTTCTGCGCGGCGACAAGTCGATCGCTTACGGCTCGGTGATGGACATGATGAATCTCCTGCGCAAGGCCGGCTATCTCAAGATCGCCCTGGTCGGTCTCGACGCGGGCCAGGCAGTCCCTGAACCTGCGCCATCGGCGCCTGCCGCGCCACCGGCGTCCCCGTCATCGCAATGAGCATGTTTGCCGACACAATCCTGCCTCGCCGCGAGGACACAGGCCTGCGGCGCTGGGGTCTCGCCGCGCTCGCCGTGCTCCTCGCGCATGTCGGTTTGGTGGTCTGGTTGATGCTCATGCGGCAATCGGAGATGCCGCCCGGCAATCCTCCCGACGCGGTGATGATCAATCTCGCGCCGCTTGCCGTCGCGCCGCCGCCGCAAGAAGAAGTGGAGACGCCGCCGCAGCCCGAGGAGGTGCAACCCGAGACGCCTCCGGAGCCGACGCCGATTGAGCCGCAACCGCCGCAGCCGCAGCAACCGACGGCCGTCACCCAGGCGCCGGTGGCGCCCGACGTGCTGCCGGCGCCCCAGCCGGACGTCATGATGGCCCCGCCGCCGCCGCCAAAGGTCGAAGAGACGCCGGTCGAAAAAACGCCACCTAAGCCGGTCGTCAAGCACGAGATCAAACAGGCGAAACCGCAGGCGCGTGCTCAGCCGCGCACGAACCTGCCGCGCGCTGCCACCGCCGCCGCTCCGGCGCCCGGCTTCAACGGCGCCGCCCTTTCCTCATGGAAGAGCGAAATCGTCATTCGGATCAACAGCGTGAAAGAGTATCCTGAAGAGGCGCGCGCGCAAGGCACAAACGGCACGGCGTCCATCTCCTTCTCGGTTGATCGCAGCGGCCGCGTCGTCTCGGTGCGGCTTTCCGGCAGTTCGGGCTCGTCGATCCTCGACCAGGCAGCCGTGGCGACGCTGCGCCGGGCGAACCCGCTTCCCGCCCCGCCCGCGGATGTACCCGGAAACCATTTCAACTTCACCGTACCGCTGCATTTCAGCGTGAGGTAAGGCGCCTGCGGGCGCTGGTTCAGCTGCCGGCCTTCGCGGGTACGGCCGTGCTCGCGTTGACTTGCCTCTCCGGGACGATTACGACACGCCGACATCGGGCAAGACGCGCACTCTGGATCGATCGAGGCTCGTGAGCCGATCGTTCCCTGGAAGAGACTCATGGCTGAAATCAATAAAATCGGCATCATCGGCGCCGGGCAAATGGGCGCCGGAATCGCGCAGGTCTGCGCCCTCGCTGGCTTCAATATCGCCCTCAACGACATTTCTGATGAACGGATCAACGCTGGCCTTGCGACGCTTGGCGGCAATCTCACGCGGCTCGTCGAACGCAAGCAGCTCGACGAGGCGACGCGCGTTGCCGCCGTCGGCCGGATCACGCCGGCGATCGATTATGATGCTTTCGCCGATTGCGATCTCCTCATCGAAGCGGCTTCGGAAAATGAAGAGATCAAGCGCAAGATCTTCATGAAGCTCTGTCCCGGCTTGCGGCCGGAATGCATGCTCGCGACCAATACGTCGTCGATCTCGATCACCCGGCTCGCCTCGGTGACCGATCGGCCGGAGCGGTTCATCGGCATTCATTTCATGAATCCCGTGCCGCGCATGCAGCTCGTCGAGATCATCCGCGGCATCGCGACAGAAGATGCGACATTCGATGCCGCGAAGCGATTCGTCGCCCGACTCGGCAAGACGGCAACCGTCTCGGAAGATTTCCCGGGCTTCATCGTGAACCGAATCCTCCTGCCGATGATCAACGAGGCGATCTATACGCTCTATGAGGGCGTCGGAACCGTCGAGGCCATCGATACCGCCATGCGGCTCGGCGCCAATCACCCGATGGGACCTCTCCAGCTCGCCGACTTCATCGGGCTCGACACGGTCCTCTCGGTCATGCAGGTCCTGCACGAGGGCCTGGCCGATTCGAAATATCGCCCTTGCCCGCTGCTCGTGAAATATGTCGAGGCCGGTTGGCTCGGCCGCAAGACCCAGCGCGGCTTCTATGACTATCGAAGCGGGACACCCGTTCCGACGCGCTGAAGCGGGCCGGAGGCGTCCATGCGACGCTCTGGCCTTCACATTGCCGTCACCAACTCATGTAAGCTGGAAATAGAGCGATTTGCCTTAAGGACGGAGGTCATTTAGAGGATTTTTGGGCGAACTGGACCACCAGGCGGCGCCCGCAAGGAGATAGGCGAGCAAGGCCAGAGTGCGCAGGGCGAACTGGATTTCAGCTCCAAAGCGCTCCGGCCAGTGATGAGAGCATTTTCGATGGCGAGCCGGTCGCCGGAAATGCTCGTGCGAGGTGCCAGGTTTGACGGTTCACTGCCAACCCGTGGGGTCGCCGGAAGGCTGTCCGGCCCTGGTTCTCAATGCCGACTTTCGGCCTTTGAGCTATTATCCTCTGTCGCTGTGGTGCTGGCAGGATGCGATCAAGGCGGTCTTCCTGGACCGGGTCAACATCGTCTCGCATTACAATAGGACGGTGCGCAGCCCGAGCTTCGAGATGCGGCTGCCGTCGGTCGTCTCCCTGAAGACCTATATCAAGCCGTCCCGCCATCCGGCCTTCACCCGATTCAACGTCTTCCTGCGCGATCGTTTCAGCTGCCAATATTGCGGCGCGCGCGAAGAGCTGACCTTCGATCATCTCGTGCCCCGCTCGAAGGGCGGGACCACGACTTGGGAGAACGTGGTGGCGGCCTGTTCCTGCTGCAATCTGCGCAAGGGCGATCGGCTGGCCCGCGAAGCGCATATGTGGCCGTCCCGTCAGCCCTATCGGCCGACCGTCAATGATCTGCACCAGAACGGTCGGCTTTTCCCGCCCAATTATCTGCATGAAAGCTGGATGGACTATCTCTACTGGGATACGGTCCTCGAGCCGTAAGGGCCGCCTATGGGCGGGGCAAAAGCGCACATCTCAATCAATGGTGGGACCTATGGGTGACATCTGCGCCATACGATCGGCAGTCGCGCGCAGGATTCTCATCCTTGGCTGCGTTGGGGAACTTCTCTATGGAGCCCCGGCGACAAGTGCAGCCGCCTTCCAAGTGCTGCCAATTTCCGCAACCGACTCTGCGGCGAGGAGCTTGAGCGATCAGCAACGAGACATCATCAAGCACCGAGTCCTGCGAGAGGCAAATGTCTCGATCGTGCCGACGGCGCGCGGCGAGCCGGAACAATTTGCAAGCGAATTGGCGTCAGCCTTGAAAGATG
>Ga0116223_10001862_pt1 | contig 20672 bp, 20 predicted proteins | sample Sb_taG_3_FD_90092 | JGI IMG/M metagenome (GOLD analysis project Ga0116223, IMG submission 90092) | Peat soil microbial communities from Weissenstadt, Germany - Sb_50d_a_PC metaG | ecosystem: Environmental > Terrestrial > Soil > Wetlands > Peat | place: Germany: Weissenstadt | collected 2010-09-21 | reverse complement strand
CACATCGAGCCCCAGGTGGTCGAGGTGTTTGGCGAGGGCGCCACCGGGTGGGCGCGCACCCGGGGGCAGAGCATGGTCTCGCGGGTCGAGATCAGCGGCGAGACCGCGTTTTGCTATACCGTCGACGCCGAACCGGTCCTGCACGAGCTAGCGCTGCGCCACGGACTGCGCTACCTGCACCGGCCGGCTAACCTCGAAGATCTCTTTCTGAAACTGACCGGCCGGGAAATGCGGGCCGATTGGTAGAGCGCGACATGACGCAGCGTTGCCCGCCCGACACTGGACTTGCGGCGCCGGAGATTCCGTCCCGGGTGCTGGCGTTTTGGACCGTGCCGCGCGTTTCGCGCCGCTTTTTCCCGGTTTGGCAGCGCAACCTGCTCGTCTGGCGCCGGTACCTATTGGAGCGCGTCCTGTCCAATATTGTTGAGCCGCTCATTACCCTGGTCGCATTCGGCTATGGCCTCGGGGCATTTTTGCCGCAGATCGATGGCGTGCAGTACTTGCCGTATCTGGCCGGTGGGACCCTGTGTGTCAGCGTCATGTATTCGGCCAAGTTCGAATCCCTTTGGGGTGCGTACAGCCGGATGGAGGTGCAGCACACCTGGGCGGCGATCATGAACGCGCCGGTATCCATCGACGACATCCTGCTCGGCGAACTGGCCTGGGCGGCGACCAAGTCTTTGCTCACAGGCGCCGTCATGCTGCTCCTGGTATGGGCACTCGGCGTTGCCCATACACCGTGGGCCTTGCTGGTGCTGCCGCTGTCCTTTCTGGCGGGCATGTCCTTTTCCGCTATGGCCTTGATCGTGAATGCGCGCGCCAAGGGCTGGGACACCCTATCGACCTATTTCACCGTGGTGGTAACGCCCATGATATTTCTCGGTGGAGTATTCTTTCCGCTGTCGCGGCTGCCGTCCTGGCTGCAGGAGATATCGATCTTTCTGCCCCTGACGGCCCTGGTGCAACTGGTACGTCCATTACTGCTCGACCGGGTACCCGAGGCGGTGGGATTTAACCTTGCCCTCTTGCTTTTCTACGCGCTCGCCTGCTATTTCGTAGCCGTCGGCCTGAGCCGGCGTCGCTTGCTGCGGTGATGGCGCACGGCAGCGGTCCGTTTTTTGGCGAAAAGTGCAGCGCGCCCAGCCGATGACGCGTCATAATTGCGTAACTCGGTATGGGTAGCGTGGGCGCGATGGAGCGATTGCTCGATGAGTCCTTAAACGAGTCGCCGAATGTGACGATCGTCAATCGCTACCGCGCCATTTTCATCTCCGACATTCACATCGGCACCGCCGGTTGCAAGGCCGCGCACCTGCTCGATTTCCTGCGACACAACGAATCCGATTGCATGTACCTGGTCGGCGATATCATCGACGGCTGGGCCCTGCGTTCGCGCTTTTACTGGCCCCAGTCGCATAACGATGTAATACAGAAGATCCTGCGCAAAGCGCGCAAAGGCACCAGGGTCTTCTACATTCCCGGCAATCACGACGAGATCGCGCGCCAGTTCTGCGGACTGAAATTCGGCGATGTCAGCATCTGCCAGGACGCCGATTACCGGCTGGCCGATGGTCGTACCATGTGGGTGGTGCATGGCGATATCGCCGATGGCGTGATCCGGCATGTCAAGTGGCTTGCGCATGTGGGCGACGCACTGTACGACTGGTTGCTGTGGCTCAACTTGCACCTGAACAACGTGCGTGCCCGCCTGGGTTTCGGCTACTGGTCGCTGTCGCAGTACCTCAAGTACAAGGTCAAAAATGCCGTTAGCTTCATCAGCGACTTCGAACACGTGTTGGTGCGCGAGGCTCGCAGGCGCGGCTACGACGGCGTGATCTGCGGGCATATTCACCATGCCCAGATCGGGACGGTCGACGGCGCCATGTACGTGAACGACGGCGACTGGGTCGAAAGCCTGACGGCCGTCGTCGAGACCTACGAAGGTGAATTGCGCATCCTGGTCTGGAAGGAAATCCTGGCGCCGAACCAGCCCTCGCAGCACTGGAGCGATGAGGAGCAGGTGGTCGATTCGACGCACCCCGCGGTAATGGCGCAAATGTCGGGCTGAATTGGAGCGCGATGAAGATCCTTACGGTGACCGACGCATGGCATCCGCAGGTAAACGGCGTCGTTCGTACGATCGAGGCCACCAACCGCGAGCTTGCTCGCGCCGGGCACGAGATCCAGGTCATATCGCCGCTGTCGTTCACGACCATCGCCTGTCCCGGATACAGCGAGATCCGCCTGTCGCTGCTGCCGTACCGAAAGCTTGCCCGCCTGCTCCGAGCCGCCGCGCCCGATGCCGTGCACATCGCGACCGAAGGTCCGCTGGGAATGGCCGCACGCCGCTATTGCTTGCGCCGCGGGATCGGCTTTACCACTGCCTACCACACGCGCTTTCCGCAATACCTCAAGGCGATCTACGGGATCCCGGAAACCTGGGTCTATCGATTCCTGCGCTGGTTCCATCGGCCGGCGCACCTCGTGCTGACCCCGACGCCGCACGTCGAGCGCGAGCTCTCCCAGTGGGGTATCCGCAACGTTGCCCGCTGGACCCGGGGCGTCGACCTGGACGTGTTTCGCCCGATTGCCGAACCCTCGATGCTGGTTCACGGTCTGCCGCGCCCGCTCTTCCTATGGGTTGGCCGCGTATCCGTGGAAAAAAACATTGACGCGTATCTCAATCTCGATCTGCCGGGCACCAAGGTGGTGGCCGGTGTCGGGCCCGAGCTCGAATTGCTGAAGCGCCGCCATCCGGAAGTGCGATTTCTCGGTGTTCTCAGCCGCGAAGAGCTGGCGCAGCTGTATTCGAGCGTTGACGTCTTCGTGTTTGCCAGTCGCACCGACACCTTCGGCCTGGTCCTGCTCGAGGCACTGGCATGCGGCACTCCGGTTGCCGCGTTCCCGGTTCAAGGGCCGCTCGACGTGGTGGGCGGCTCGGGTGTCGCCGTGCTCGACGAGGATCTGCGCAAGGCCGCCCTCGGTGCGCTGCGTATCGACCGCGGCGCCTGCCGCAGCTACGCCGAGCGCTTTTCCTGGCGCGCAGCGACGCAGCAGTTCATCGACCTGCAGCCGGTTCAGACCGGTTCCCGGCGCCCGCCGCCGAGCAGCCGGACCGGACCGGAGCCCCAGGTCCCGGCCGACGGCGCGGGCACGACAACGGGCCCGGCGTAGCGGCCCGAGGTGCCCGCGCGGCGCTTTTCGGACGCGGTCCGTCAACGGCCCAATCCGTCGCGCAGCCACCGTGCGACCTGCAGCGAGAAGTAGCTCAGGATTCCATCGGCCCCGGCGCGCTTGAACGCGACCATTGTTTCTAGCACCGCGGCCTGTTCGTCGAGCCACCCGTTTGCGCAGGCCGCCTTGAGCATGGCGTACTCGCCGCTGACCTGGTAGACGAAGGTAGGGGCGCGGTAGGCGTCCTTTACGCGGCGAACGATGTCGAGATATGGCATCCCCGGCTTGACCATGACCATGTCGGCCCCCTCCTGCAGATCCAGCCCGACCTCGCGCAGCGCCTCGTCGCTGTTGGCCGGGTCCATCTGGTAGGCCGCCTTGCTTGCCTTGCCCAGGTTGCTCTTGGAGCCGACGGCGTCGCGGAATGGTCCATAGTAGGCACTGGCGTATTTTGCCGAATACGCCATGATGCGGGTGTGAATATGGCCGCTCGCCTCCAGGACCTGGCGAATGGCACCGATGCGACCGTCCATCATGTCGCTCGGGGCGACGATATCCACACCGGCCTGGGCCTGCACCAGCGCCTGGACCTTGAGCACCTCGATCGTCTCGTCATTGAGCACGTAGCCGCTGTCGTCAATAAGACCGTCCTGTCCATGCGTGGTGTACGGATCGAGCGCCACGTCGGTAAGAATGCCGAGTTCCGGGAAGCGCGCCTTGAGCGCGCGAACCGTCTGTGGCACCAGGCCATCCGGGTTTCGTGCCTCACGGCCATCGCTACTTTTATGGCTCGCGTCGAGTACCGGAAACAACGCCAGTGCCGGAATTCCCAACGCCAGGCATTCCTCGGCGACCGCGAAGAGTGGATCGAGCGTCATGCGCTCGACTCCCGGCATCGACGCGACCGCCTCGCGGCGCGTCGCGCCGCCGATGACGAAAACCGGGTAGATCAGGTCGTCGGCCGTGAGGCGGCTCTCGCGCATCAAGCGGCGCGAGAAGTCGTCGCGTCGCATACGGCGCAGGCGGCAGGTGGGAAAGCTGGCGAACGGCAAGGTCGGGGCAGACATACGCTATCTCCGCGGCGCGGCAAGCCGCCGGCAATGATGATGGGAGCGATTTTAGCGGCACCGCACGCTCAAGCTCCCAGCATTTGTGCCGCCGTCTCGCGCAACTCCTCCAGTCCGCTGCGATCAAGTGCGGAGTAGAGCTGAACCGAGGTCGCGATTGGCAATTCTTCCGCGCGCTGCTCCGCGCGGGCCAGTGCGGCGCGCTGTTCGATCGTGCCGATCTGGTCGGCCTTGCTGAGCAGCATGTGCAATCGAAAGCGGTCGAGATCATCGCGGCCGCAGATCCACCCGAGCAGATCCTCATCCGCCGGCAGGCAAGGCCGACGCGCGTCCATCACCAGTACCACGCCCCGCAGCATACGGCGCGATTGCAGATACCCGCCTACCAGCCCGTCCCAGCGCTCGCGGGTCATCACATCGGTCTTGGCAAAGCCGTAGCCGGGCAGATCGACGAGGTAGGCGCAGGCCTTGCGTTGCGCCGACGGGGCATCATCGAACACCGAGAAGAAATTGAGCATCTGCGTGCGTCCGGGCGTCTTGGACGAGTATGCCAGGCGACGGCGCTGCGTCAGCAAATTGATGGCGGTCGACTTGCCCGCATTCGAGCGCCCGACAAATGCCAGTTCCGGCAGCATCGCCAGCGCCGCGCGCGTCAGTGCCGGCAACTCGGCGACCGACGTCGCGAACTCGGCCGATTCGAAGCGGGGTGAATAAGACACTGTCGCAATTGCGCGGTCCGGGTGCGGCCTGCGGCGCTTCTCGCTAAAATGCGCAGCATAGCCGGTCAGGCAATCACTCGTGCAAGCACCGTTGCGAATGGCTTGCCTGCTTGCGCAGTCCTAGGAAAAGGAAACCGAAGAACATGAGGCCTAACCGGATTCGCGTCGCGCGGCTTTGGTCGGCGGCGCTGGTGTTGGCCCTGGTCGGCGCGGGTGTCCGGGCGGCCAGCCCCGGCACTTCTGCGGGCGAGCGTGCCGATGCGGCCAAGGGCAAACAGATCGCAGCCCAGGTCTGCGCACCCTGCCACAACGCCGACGGCAACTCCCTGATCTCCACCAATCCGAAGCTCGCTGGGCAGGGTGAGCAATATCTGATCAAGCAGCTGACGGACTTCGCCAAACCGCCGACAGACAAGAGCCGGCGCGAAAGCGCCGTCATGAACGGTTTTGCCGCGGCACTTTCGCCGGCGGACCGGCAGAATCTTGCCGCATGGTTTTCCGCGCAGACGCCGGCTCCCGGAACCTCGGGCGGCGCCGACGCCGCCCAGCTGGGCCAACGGCTGTACCGTGCCGGCCAGGCCGATAAGGCGGTACCGGCCTGCGCCGGTTGCCATGGGCCGACCGGCGATGGCCTGCCCGTGCTGTACCCGAAGATCAGCGCACAGTACAGCGACTACATCGAAGCGCAGCTGCGTGCGTTCCGGGACGGCTCGCGCCACAACAACGAGCCCATGGAGCAGATCGCATTTCGCCTCTCCGACCCCGAGATCAAGGCCTTGGCCGATTTCGTCGCCGGCCTGCGCGCGCAGTAATCCTTGGCAGCCCTTGGCGATCGCGTCCTGGCACGCGGTCCTGAGGTCTACGGGAGGACGGACTCGGCGGCATACAGGTCCACAACCGACTCGCGCGGCCGCACTAGGTGGCTCCGGCCGCCATCGACAATGACTTCGGCTGGCCTTCCCCGGCTGTTGTAGTTGCTCGCCATGCTCATGCCGTACGCGCCCGCGGACAAGATGGCCAGCAGATCTCCGGCGACAATGGCAAGCGGGCGTTCCTGTGCCAGCCAGTCCGCACTCTCGCAGACCGGTCCGACAACGTCGTACATGCGCTTTTCTCCGGCGCGCGGAACCACTGGCCAAACGTCCATCCAGGCATCGTACAAGGCGGGCCGCAGCAAGTCGTTCATCGCCGCGTCGACAATCGCGAAATTTTTCGCCGCGCCAGCTTTGATTACCTGGACCCGGGTAAGCAGTGCGCCTGCATTGCCGACGATCGAGCGCCCGGGCTCGAAGATCAGCTTCATGTCGCCGTGACCACGACGATCGACGCAGGCGAGCAGGGCCGCGATGAATTGTTCGATGCTGGGGGCAAACTCGTCACGATATGCAATGCCCAGGCCGCCGCCGAAATCGACGTGCCGCAGACCGATCCCCTGCGCCGCAAGTCGGTCGATGAGATCGAAAACGCGCTCGGCCGCTTCGATGTAGGGTTCGATGCTGGTGATCTGCGAGCCGATGTGGCAATCGATTCCGACGACCTCGATCCCCGGCAGGCGTACGGCGCGCCGGTAAAGTTCCTCGGCTTCCGGCACCGCGATCCCGAACTTGTTGAATTTGAGCCCGGTCGCGATGTACTGGTGGGTTCCCGAATCGACGTCGGGATTGATGCGCAGAGAAATCGGCGCTCGCTTGCCGGCCGCGCGCGCAACGCGGTCAATCGTCTCCAGCTCGGCAGCGGATTCGACGTTGAAGCAGGCGATCCCGGCCGCGAGAGCGGCCCCGATCTCGGTCTCGGTTTTGCCGACGCCGGAAAAGACGATACGCGATGGTGTCGCGCGCGCCGCCAGGGCGCGCGCCAGTTCCCCGCCCGACACGATGTCCAAGCCGCTGCCGGCGTGCACCAGCAGGTCGAGCACGCCGAGATTCGAATTGGCCTTCATCGCGTAACAGACCAGGGCCGAGCGGCCGGCAAGCGCGTCCACATAGCGCTGGTAGGCAGAAAGAATGGCCCGCTTCGAGTAGACGTACGTTGGCGTGCCCCAGCGCCGTGCGATCTCTTCCAGGGCCACGCCTTCGCAGTGCAAAGCGCCGTTCGCGTAGGCAAACGGCGCGCTGGCGTCAGGGCTCATGGCTTATCCTGGGAACCAGTGCCCGCCTTGCTGGAATTCGCGTCTGCCGGATTGCCACTGCCGCCCGCGCTGCCGCCGCCCGCCTCGGCCGGTGTGCTGTCACCGGATTTCGAGCCGTTGGCGGTACCGGAGTCGCTCGCGCCGCTTGCAGCGGTGCCGCCGCCAGTGTCACCCGCGGGACTCGGGTTTCCCGCTGCGCTCGGATTGGCCGAGGCACCGTCGGGCCGGACCGGCCAGGGCGTATCCTTGCTGTGCCCCGGCAGATACAGGGGCCCCTTCTGGCCGCATGCGACGAGAAAAGTCAGCGCCGGGACAAGGATCGCCGCGGCTTTGCATGCCGCTGCAATGGTGCGCGCCGCATGGTTCATTTTCATAGCGCCAATCTAACATGACCGAATCGCAATTCCTGCGCAACGTAGAGGCGACCCTGGCGGACGTCGAGTCGGCGCTCGATGATGCCGAAATCCCGGCGCAGTGTTCCCTCTCCGCGCTGGTGCTGACCATCGAGTTTGACAACGGCGCCAAGATCATCGTCAATGCGCAGACGCCGACGCAGCAGCTGTGGCTGGCCGCGCGCAGCGGCGGCATGCATTTCGCCTTCGACGGCAAGCATTGGTACGATCTTCGCAGCGGGGTGGAGTTCTTTGAGGCGCTCTCGCGAGTCGTCTCCGAACAGCTGGGGCAGGACGTAAGCCTTCTGCCTCGCTAAGGCCTAGGTGCTTTGTCGGCGAAAAAAAGGCCTCAGAAGACCTGCTCGTTCGGCGCACTGCCTGTGGGGGTGCCCGGCGCCTTTGTCTCTTGGGGCGGGACCTCGTCCAGACCTAGACTGGCAATTCCCTGTCCCGGCTCAAACTCCTGCAGGTAGACCTCGCCATTGACTTGCACTACGCCCGGCGGCGTGTCGCGCGTGACTTCCGGAACGCCCTTGAGCGCACCGGCCATGTAATCGATCCAGATCGGCAGGGCGAGACCACCGCCGGTCTCGCGCACACCCAGCTGGCGCGGCTGATCGAAGCCTACCCAGCCGACGGCCACGAGTCCGCCGGCGTATCCGGCGAACCACGCGTCGTGCGAATCATTCGTCGTCCCCGTCTTGCCGGCCACGTCGGTCCGATTAAGGCTTGCAGCGCGCGCGGCAGTACCATACCGCGCCACGTCCTTGAGCATGTTGTCCATGATATAGGCGGTACGTGCGTCCAACACCCGCGGCGCGGAGTCCCCTGCAATCTGCGGTTTGGCCTCCATGAGGACCTTGCCGCCGGCGTCGACGACGCGGCTGATGATGTAGGGGTGAATTCCGAAGCCGCCATTGGCAAAGACGGCATAGGCCGTCAGCTCCTGCCAGGGTGTTACCGATCCGGCGCCCAGGGCCATGGTCAGAAACGGGGGGTGCTTGTCCGGGTCGAATCCGAAACGCGCTATGTACTGCTGCGCGTAGGCGGGCCCGATCGCCTGCAGCACTCGGATCGACACCATGTTCTTGGACTTGGCCAGCCCCTGGCGCAATCGCATCGGTCCTTCGAAGCCACCGTCGTAATTCTTTGGCTCCCATAGCTGACCGCCGGTGAGCTCCGGTGCGACGCTGATCGGTGCGTCGTTCACGAGCGTACTGGTCATGACGCCCTTTTCCAGTGCGGCGGCGTAAATGAACGGCTTCAGGCTCGACCCGGGCTGACGCCAGGCCTGCAGCACGTGATCGAATTTGTTCAGGTTGAAGTCAAAGCCACCGACCAGCGCCCGAACGGCTCCGTCGCGGGCGTCGGCCGATACAAACGCAGCCTCGACCTGCGGCAGCTGCACGATGCCCCAACTGTCCTTGGCGCCGCGGGCCAAGCGGATGAGCGCCCCTGGAACGATGCGGTGGGCGGGCGCGGCTTTCGGACTAAGGGCCGCGGCCGCAAAGCGCAGTCCCTCGCCCTCGATGTGCACCACGGTTCCGCCGGTCATCTGCGCCTTGACCTGGCGCGCGCCGGCTTCGAGCACGATGGCTGCGGGAAAGGCGGTAACGTCGGGCGCCGCGGCAAGGGCGTCGCTGATGCGTCGATCGCGCTGTGCCGGCTCGCCGCTGATGTCGATTTGACGCTCGGGTCCGCGATAGCCGTAGCGCTGGTCATAGGCCAGCACCTGTGCACGCAAGGCCTCGTAGGCGAGCTGTTGATCGCCGCTGGAAATCGTGGTGTACACGTTCAGGCCGCGCGTATAGGCTTCCTCGTGGAACACGTCGGAAACCAGCTCGCGCGCCAGCTCGGCGACATATTCGGCGCGCACGCGCGAATGCGTGGTGTTTGCCACGGTGCTGGTGTCGGTGCGCACGTGTACGTCCTCCGCGATGGCGTCGTCGTACGCCTTGCGATCGATGTAATTGATCGCCAGCATTCGCCCCAGTACGTAGTGCTGGCGTGCCCGCGCACCCTTGGGATTGGTCAGCGGATTGCCGGTGCTCGGCGCCTTGGGCAGCTCGGCGAGCATGGCACATTCGCCCAGTGTGAGATCGGACAGGGACTTGCCGAAGTACACCTGGGCCGCGGAGGCAAAACCGTAGGCGCGCTGGCCCAGGTAAATCTGGTTGATATAGACCTCCAGTATCCGGTCCTTGGACAGGGAAGACTCGATCTTGACCGCGAGGGCGATTTCGTAGACCTTGCGCGTGTAGCTGCGCTCCGAGCTCAGGAAAAAGTTGCGCGCCACCTGCATCGTGATCGTGCTCGCGCCCTGTGCGCGATGACCGGACACCAGGTTGGCCAGGGTTGCGCGCACGATTCCGAGCACATCGACTCCGCCGTGGTGGTAGAAATTGGTGTCTTCCGCGGCAAGAATCGCCTGTTTCAAGCGTTCCGGGACTTCCTGGATCGCGACCAGGCTGCGCCGCTCCTCGCCGAACTCGCCCAGCAAGACGCCGTCGGCGCTCCAGACCCGCAGTGGCACCTTTGGCCGGTAATCGGTGAGCGCCTCGATGGAGGGCAGGTGATAATAGGCAATGGCGAAAATCAACGTGCCTAGAAGCAACGCGCAGGCGAGTGTTGCGCCCACCACAATTACCGCGAAGCCGGCTACGCGCGCCGTGCGCGTTCGCACGCGGCTCTGCAACCACTGGCGTACCTGTAGGACAAGGCTTGCTGCTGCGGACGCCAATGTGCTCTCGAAATCCAAGATTTGCTGGCCGGGGGCGGATTATAGGCAAGGACCTGTCTGCACTGCAGCATCTGTCCGGCCCACGAGCGAGGACGGCAGGCTCGGCGTGGTCCTTGGCGCCTTAGACAATTCGCAATACCGGAAAACTGCCACTGCTCGACCTTTCGATGGGCTTGGCTGGTTTGCGCACACTTGCTACGATTTCAAGCATTGTCGGATAATGACTCGGTAAATTCCTGGAACATAAGGGAAATGCCGAACCGGTGCCGCATTCCTCGTGTGGCCCCGGGTGGGTTCTGCGGCCTCAAAACGCCGAAGAGCCTCTCAATGACCCGGCACAAGTATCGTCCGGGATTGCCGTCCTGACTGGGAGCACCGATTTGGCTTTCGAATTGCCATTTTTTTCGTCCAAGACACCGCCGTTGCTGGGCTTGGACATCGGGTCATCGAGCGTCAAATTGGTGGAGCTGACCGATGCGGGGGGCGGCGTGCTGCGGCTGGAACGCTACGCGATCGAGCCGATTCCACGCGGCGCGGTGGTCGACGGCAACCTCGACAAGATCGACGTCGTCGCCGATGCCGTCAAGCGGGTTTGGCGGCGTACCGGAACGCGAGTCAAGAACGTCGCCATGGCCCTGCCGGCGTCGGCCGTCATCACCAAACGTATTGCGCTGCCGGGCAACCTGCGCGAAGAAGAAATGGAGATGCAGGTCGAGAGCGAGGCCAACCAGTACATTCCCTTTGCGCTCGACGAGGTCAGTCTCGATTTCCAGGTCCTGGGGCCGATTCCCAACGCGCCGGATGATGTCGAGGTGCTGATCGCTGCTTCGCGCAAGGAAAAGGTTGAGGACCGCATGGCGGTTGCGCAGGCGGCCGGGCTCACTCCCTTGGTGGTGGATGTGGAGTCCTTCGCGGCGCGTGCGGCGCTTGGGCGCCTGGTCGAGCAGTTGCCCAATCGTGGTGAGGGCCTGGTCATCGCGGTCTTCTATGTCGGCGCAAATACCACCAGCGTGACCGTCTTGCTCGATGGCGAGGCGATTTACGAGCGCGAGCAGCCCTTCGGCGGGCAGCAGCTCACCAGTGATATTGCGCGCGCGTACGGAATTTCGGCCGAGGACGCGGAGCAGAAAAAGCGCAACGGGGATTTGCCGGCCAATTACGAAACCGAAGTGTTGAAGCCCTTTATCGAGTCGACGACGACCGAAATCACCCGCGCGCTGCAATTTTTCTTCACGTCCACGCCGTACACGCGGGTCGATCAGATCATGCTAGCTGGCGGTTCGTCCGTTTTGACGGGTCTGCCGGAGGCGCTTATGGATCGGGCCCAGGTTCCGACCTCGGTCATTTCCCCCTTCAAGGGCATGGAGCTGGCGTCGAACCTGCGCGAACGCCAGCTGCGGCTGGATGCGCCGGCCTTACTGACGCCATGCGGCCTGGCGATGCGGAGATTTGACAAATGACGATCCACGTCAATTTGCTGCCGCACCGCGAGGCGCGGCGCAGGCGTCAGAAGAACGCATTTTATTTTCTCACCGGTCTGAGCGTGCTCGCCGGTGCGGCCCTGGTGCTGCTGGTCTGGTCGGTGCTCGAGGGATACCTGGGCAACCAGCGCGATCGGAACCAACTGATCACGCGCGAGAACGCCAAGCTCGATGTCCAGATCAAGGAAATCGCCTCCCTGCGTCAGGAAATCGAGGCCTTGCGCTCGCGGCAGAAGGCGGTTGAAAACCTGCAGTCCGATCGCAATGAGCCTGTCTACCTGTTCGACGAGCTCACGCGCTTGACCCCGGAAGGGATCTACCTGAAGGCGATCAAGCAGGACGGCCGGAAGGTCAATGTGATGGGCTGGGCCGCCTCCAATGAACGGGTGTCGGAGTTCCTGCGCAACTTGCAAAACAACGGGCGCTACGTCGAGCGTCCCGAACTGATCGAGATCAAGATCGCCGGGCAAGGGCCGCAGAACATTCAACGGCGCCTGTTCGATTTCTCCCTCAATTTCACGATGAAGCAGAACCCCGGACAGCCCGCCGCGAGCGGGAGCAAGCCTGCCACCACAAGCCCGGCCGTCAAGAAGGTCTAGGGCGTAACGGATAACGAAGAACCAAAGGTCCCGCACAGCAACCATGGCGAACATTTCCGATATCACGGCGAAATTCCGCGGCCTGACGCTGGAGAATGTTGGCAGCTGGCCGATATTGCCACGCATGACCCTTTGGGGCGCGGTGGTGGTGATCTGCGCCGGCGTGGGCTATCTCGGCGTCTGGCGTGGTCAGATGGAAGAGCTCGATAACCTGCGTCAGACCGAAGTCACACTGAAGGAACAGTACCGGGTGAAATTGCAGCAGTCCATCAATCTGGAAGAACTGCGGCGACAGAAGGAACAGGTAAATCAGTTCGTGCTCACCCTGGAAAAACAGTTGCCGAGCAAGGCCGAGATGGATGCGCTGCTATCGGATATCAACCAGGCGGGGATCGGACGCGGGCTACAGTTCGAGTTGTTCCGCCCGGGGCAGGTCACTCTGCGGGACTATTACGCGGAACTGCCGATCAGCGTGAAGGTCTCCGGCCGCTACCATGACTTGGGCGCGTTTGCCAGCGACATCGCCAATCTGCCGCGCATCGTTACGCTCAACAACCTCAGCATCCAGTCGACCAAGGATCTGACCTTGACCTTGGATGCAACGGCAAAGACCTTCCGTTACTTTGATGAAGATGAGATGAATGCGCAACGCGCGGCGCGTGCTGCGGCAAAGGCAGGCAAGAAATGACGGCTTCCATATCGGTCAGGCTGTTGGGTCGTACGGACCTTGCTCGGCAGCGCAGCGGTTGCCGACTGCTGGCAGTCGCATCCGTGGTCGCATCGATCGGGCTTTTGTCCGCCTGCGGGCTCTCGGATGAAGGCGAAATCCAGCAGTGGATGGCCGAGCAGCGTCAGGCGATGAAGCCCACGGCGCAGAAGGTCGAGGAGCCCAAGGAATTTGCGCCGTATGCCTATGAGCCGCACGGCCAGGTCGATCCCTTTGACCCGCAGAAGATCCTCATGGTGGTGGCGCGGCAACGCGAGGAGCGTGGCAGCGCGAGTGCGATCAAGCCGGACCTGGAGCGCCGTCGCGAGGTGCTGGAGGGTTTCCCGCTCGATCAGATACGGATGGTAGGAATGATGCGGCAAGGCGGCAACAACGTCGCCCTGCTGGAGACCAATGGCGCGACGCACATGGTGCGGATCGGCAATTATGCGGGACAAAATTTCGGCCTCGTGACGCGCATATCGGAGACCGAAGTCGTATTGAAGGAAATTTACCAGGACGCCGCCGGCGAATGGGTCGAACGACCCCAAAAACTCGAACTGCAAGTGAGCCAGGCGGGTTCCGGGCAAGGGAGCAAGCGATGATTTCTTTGGGAAAGCGTTCGATTCGTGCGGCGATTTGCGCTGCTGGCGCGGCCCTGTTGATGGCGGGCGCCGCGTTGGCGCAGGACACGCCGGATGCAGTGGGAGGCAACAGCATCGAGCGTATCGATGCCTCGCAAACCGGCGCCGGGGTCTTTTTGACGATCCAGCTCAAGGATCCGGTAACCGCCCTGCCGAACAGTTTCTCGGTCACGAATCCGGCGCGGGTTGCCCTGGACCTGTTGTCCACGGTCAACAATCTCGGACGCAATTCGATCGAAATCAACCAGGGCGATCTGCGCTCGGTCAACGTGGTCCAGGCACAGGGTCGTTCACGAGTCGTGCTCAATTTGCGCCGTCCCTTGACCTACACATTGAGCGTTAACGGCAATACCGTCCAGGTTGCGCTGGGAACCAATGCCGAGGCGCCGACTTTCCCGGCCACCGCTCCCGCGGCGGGTGCAGCGCCCGCGCCCACCACGCAAGCCGCCGCGGCGGCTCCGCTCACGCCGGCGCCGACCGCGCCGCCCATGGCACAAACGCCGGCACCGCGATCGATCCGGACGCTGGATTTTCGGCGTGGCGCCGATGGCGAGGGCCGCGTGGTCGTCGAGCTGAGCGATCCCAACACCAGCGTGGACGTGCACCAGCAAGGCCAGACCGTGGTGGTCGATTTTGCGGCCACGACTCTGCCGGAATCGCTGCGCAGGCGCCTGGATGTCACCGATTTCGGGACCCCCGTTGCCCAGGTAACCGGTACCCAAAACGGCCCCAACGCGCACCTGGTGATCGAGCCGCGCGGCCAGTGGGAGCAAAACGCCTACCAGAGCGACAGTCGCTTCGTGGTCGAGGTCAAGCCTGTCAAGGAGGATCCGACGCGCCTTTTCCAGGGCACCCGCAAGGGATACCAGGGTGAGCGCCTGTCGCTAAATTTCCAGAACGTTGATGTGCGTTCCCTGCTGCAGGTTATCGCCGACTTCACCAACCTCAACATCATCACGAGCGATTCGGTGCAGGGTTCGATTACCTTGCGCCTGAAGGATGTTCCGTGGGACCAGGCGCTCGATATCATCCTCCAGAGCAAGGGCCTGGACATGCGCAAGAACGGCAACGTGATCCTAGTTGCTCCGCGCGATGAGCTGGCCACCAAGGAAAAGCTCGACCTGGAGGCGCGCCTGCAGATCGCCGAACTCGAACCGCTGCGAACCGAGAATTTTGTCGTCAATTACCAGAAGGCCGATGACGTCAAGAAGCTTCTGCTGGCGGACACCAAGCAAAGCCTGCTGTCCAAGCGCGGCAGCGTCGTCGTCGACGTGCGGACCAACCAGTTGTTCGTGCAGGACACGGCGCAGCGCCTCGAGGACATCCGGCGGCTGCTGACGCGGATCGACATCCCGGTGCCGCAGGTGATGATCGAGGCGCGCATCGTCTAGGCCGAAGACAATTTCAGCTCGGACATGGGCGTACGCCTTGGCGCGGTGCATTTCAGTTCGCACTCCTGGCTCAATGGCGGAGCTGGTTCGACCTACGGTACGGGGTCCTCCAGCGCGGGATCCACCAATTCCATGACCATCAACAGCACCAGCATCACGAATCCCAATTTCGTGAATTTGCCGGCGAGCGCGCTCAACGGCTTCAACCCTGGGATCATCGGCTTCACGCTGTTCAACAGCTCGGTTACCAACCTGCTCAATTTGGAAATCTCCGCGCTCGAACTCGACGGCCGTGGCAAGGTGATTTCCAGCCCGCGGGTGATTACGGCCGACAAGGTCAAGGCCTCGATCGAGGAGGGGACCGAGATTCCGTACCAGACGGTCTCCGCCGGCGGCGGGATTGGCCAGGTGCAATTCCGCAAAGCGGTGTTGCGTCTGGAAGTGACGCCGCAGATCACTCCCGAGGGCGCGATCTTCCTCGACGTCAAGGTCAACAAGGACACTCCCAGCACCACGGTCAGCGGTAGTGCCGGCGTCGCGATCGACACCAAGAACGTCGTCACCCAGGTGCTGGTGGAAAACGGCGGCACGGTCGTTCTGGGCGGCATTTATCAGCAGACTGAGACCGTCACGATCACGCGCGTCCCATTCCTTGGCGAAATCCCCTATTTGGGGGCCCTGTTCCGCGACACGTCCAAGACCAACAACCGCGACGAGCTGCTGATCTTCATTACGCCGCGCATCCTCTCCGAGCGCCTCAACCAGGCCTCGCAGTAGCCGGCGCAAGGCCCGGTTGCGGCTCGATGCCGGGCGTCGAGAATCCTCCTGCTCCTGCTGCATCCGGGCCGCCTTCGGCGGCCCGGGCGCGCATCCCGGTATTTCTCATCGGCATGATGGGCGCGGGCAAGACCACGGTCGGCCGCATGCTGGCGGGCGCCTTGCAGTATGACTTCATCGATTGCGATGCCGAGCTCGAATGCCGTTCGGGTGTGCGCATCGCAACGATGTTCGAGCTGGAAGGGGAAGCGGGATTTCGCGAGCGCGAGACGCAGCTGCTCGACGAGCTCACGGCCAAGGCCGGAATCGTCCTTGCTACCGGCGGCGGTGCCGTATTGCGTCCCGAGAATCGCGCGCGCCTGCGCAGCCGCGGCCTGGTGATCTTCCTGGACGCTTCGGCCGGCGAGATTGCGCGTCGCACGCAGCACGATGTCGGCCGCCCGCTGCTCAATGCAGCCGACCGGCGGGCGCGCATCGAATCCTTGCTCGAGGAGCGCGCGCCGCTGTACCGGGCGACTGCCCATTTGCGCTTTCGCTCGCCGGCGCGCAACCCCCGTCGTCTGGCCGCGGGCATCCTGGCCCATCCGGCGTTGGCGTCCCTGCTCCCGGCGCCGACGGTACCTCCACCCGGCGAGCCAGCAACCGACGGCACGGACACGTAAAATGCGCCGATGCGACGAATTGCCGTCAATCTCGCCGGGCGCTCGTACGACATCCTGATCGGCACTGGATTGATCGGGCGCCTGGGCGAGTTTGTATCTGCGCTGGCCCCGACGTCGATACATGTCGTCTGCACCGACGTTGTAGCGCCGCTGTATGCACAGGCCGTGCTCGATTCCTGCCGCGGCGTCGCTCCAACAAGGCTTTGCACCATACCGGACGGCGAAAGCATCAAGACCCTCGCAACGGTCTCGGCCATCCTCGATGCCTTGGTGAGCGGGCATGCCGATCGTCGCAGCGTTTTGGTGGTGGTGGGCGGGGGCGTGGTCGGTGATATCGCCGGCTTTGCCGCGTCGATCTACATGCGCGGCATCCGCTTTGTCCAGGTGCCGACGACCCTGCTCGCGCAGGTCGATTCGTCCGTGGGCGGCAAGACCGGGGTCAATCACGCGGGCGGCAAGAACCTGATCGGTTCCTTTCATCAGCCCAGTGTCGTCGTCTCCGACACATCGTCGCTGCGGACCTTGGCGGCGCGCGAAGTGCGCGCCGGTTTGGCGGAAATCCTCAAGCATGGCCTGTTGGCCGATCGGGAGTATTTCGATCGTACGGTCGACACGCTGCCCCAGCTGCTGGCCCTCGATGGCGATGCACTGGCCGCGGCAATTGCCGGATCGTGCGAGATCAAGGCAGCGGTCGTTGCAAGGGACGAACGGGAAAACGGGGAGCGGGCCTTGCTCAATCTCGGCCACACGTTCGGACACGCGATCGAATCGCTCACCGGCTACAGCCGGTGGTTGCACGGTGAGGCGGTGGCGTGCGGGCTGTGTCTGGCGGCGGACCTTTCTGCGCGTCTGGGACTGATCGGTCCGGATGCGCTCGAGACGATCCAGGCCGCCGTCGCCCGCGCCGGGCTGCCCGTTCGCATCGCCGGAATCTCCCGGGCAGCGGCGTTCCAGGCGATGCGCGCCGACAAGAAGGCGTTTGCGGGCAAGATCGACTTTGTGCTGCTCGAACGCATTGGTCAGGCGGTTCGGCGCCAGGTCGATGACGCCTTGGTCGAGGCAACGCTAAGCGATGGGGGCTTTGTTTGATGATCGATCGTGAATCTGACTTGGCCGCTTTCGCGGCGCGTTCGGCCCATACGCGCGGCCGCGAAAGACCCGAGGAGCCGCCGCGCTCGCGTTCCCAATTTCAAAGGGACCGCGACCGGATCATCCACTCCACCGCTTTCCGCCGGCTGGAGTACAAGACCCAGGTCTTCGTCAACCACGAAGGCGACCTGTTTCGCACGCGCCTTACGCATTCGCTGGAGGTGGCACAGATCGCACGCTCCGTGGCGCGTTGCCTGCGCGTGAACGAGGATCTGGTGGAGGCGATCTCGCTGGCTCACGATCTGGGCCATACCCCCTTCGGCCACGCCGGCCAAGAGGCGCTGAACGAATGCATGCAGCCCTACGGTGGCTTCGAGCACAATCTCCAGTCCCTGCGGGTCGTCGATGTCCTGGAGGAGCGCTATGGCGCCTTCGATGGCTTGAACCTGTGTTTCGAGACGCGCGAGGGCATACTCAAGCACTGCTCGCCCGATAACGCCCGCCGGCTCGGTGCCGTGGGCGAGCGGTTCTTGCTGCGGCGGCAGGCACCGATCGAGGCCCAGATCGCCAACTTGGCAGACGAAATTGCCTACAGCAATCACGATATTGACGACGGGATTCGCTCCGGCCTGATCGAGTCGGCGCAGCTCGAACAGGTCCCGCTGTATGCGCGGCATCGTGCGGCCGTGCTCGAACTGATGCCGCTCATCGGAGCGCGGCGTGCGGTGTACGAGACCGTTCGGCGCATGATTGACACCTTGGTCTCGGACCTGATCGGGGAATCGGAACGGCGGATCGCAGCCGTCGCCCCCGCCGGGATCGACGATGTGCGCGCCGCGCCTGCGTTGGTGGCCTTTTCCGCGCCGATCCGCGCCGAGGCCGACGTGCTCAAGACCTTCTTGCTTGGCAACCTGTATCGACATCCGGAGGTTATGCGCATGACTACCAAGGCCGGCCGTATCGTGCGCGAACTGTTTGCGGCATTTCACGGCGAGCCACGATTGCTGCCGGTGGAACACTGCGCCCGGCTGGCGCGCGAAGGTCCCCGGGCAATTGCCGATTACATCGCCGGCATGACGGACCGATTTGCGATTCGTGAGCACCGACGCTTGTTTGCCGTGGGGGAATTCTGAGCCCCGCACCATGAGCGCGACTGCGCTTTCCGTTGCGATCTCACGCCGCCGGCCCGCGCTGGTCCGGCGGTCCATTTTGGTCCCGGTGGCTTGAGCATCGTGGCGCGGCTGCCCCGTCTTGCCGTGGCCGGTTGTGTACACCATGTACTTCAGCGCGGAATCGATCGGCGCGCGATTTTTCGCGACGAGGAGGATTTCCGCCGCATGCTCGACGATCTGGCCGGGCTCTGCCGCCAGGATGCGCTCGCCTTGCATGCCTACGTGCTTATGCCGGACCATTTCCACCTGCTGATTACGCCCGAGGATGCGGAGGGTCTGAGCCGGACCATGCAGTCACTGGGGCGCCGCTATGTTCGCTGGTTCAATCAGCGCCATGGCCGCGCGGGCACGCTCTGGGAAGGGCGTTTTCGCAGCACCGTGATCGAGCCCGAGCGCTATCTGCTCGATTGCATGCGGTATATCGAACTCAACCCGGTCCGCGCCGCCTTCGTTGCGGACGCGGCAAGCTACCCCTGGTCGAGCCTTGCGCACCACCTGGGTCTGCGCCTCGACCCGCTGATCACCGATCATCCACAATTCTGGTCGCTGGGCAATACTCCGTTCGAACGGCAGGCCGCCTATGGCAGAATCTGCGCCGCCCCGCTGGATGCGAGCTTGCTGGCGCAGATCCGCAACTGCACCCACCGCGGCTGGCCCCTGGGCTCGGACGCTTTTTTGGAGGCGTTGGCGCGTAAGACCGTGCGGCGTCTGGTCCGCAAGCCGGTCGGGCGCCCGCGGCGCAAACCACTGCCGCGGGCGGCGTAGCGGGCGCGGCATCGGCGCCTGCCGGGATCATGAGCGGGTTTTCGTTGCTACTTGCGCTGCGAAAGCGATTTTCCGGGTTTGCGCTCGCGCCGAACGACCTGCTGCGCGACCCGATATATCGGCGGCTATGGACCTCGATTCTTATCAGTTCCCTGGGCGGTCAGATCACGCTGCTTGCGGTACCCCTGACGGCGGCAGCGCTGCTCAATGCTTCTCCGACGCAAATGGGATGGCTCACCGCGATGGAGATCTTGCCGTTCGCGCTTTTTTCCCTGCCGGCAGGTGTTTGGCTCGATCGCGTGCGCAAACTGCCGGTCTACATCGGCGGCGAACTGATGCTGGCGCTTGTGGTCGGGAGCGTCCCCTTGGCGTGGTGGCAGGGCTGGCTGTCGATGCCGTGGCTGTATATCGTCTCGTTCCTGATTGGATTCATCTATACGACCGCGGGCAGTGCTGCCCAAATCGTTTTGACGCAAATCGTCGCGCGCGATCGCCTCGTCGAGGCCCATGCAAAGAACTCGCTTGCCTCCTCGGCGGCCGACGTCGCCGGGCCGGGCGCTGCCGGTGCCTTGATCAAACTGACCGGCGCACCCATGGCTTTGCTGGCCGATGTCGCCCTGCTGATCGGTTCTGCCGGAATCCTGCGTGGCATCCACGTGCGCGAAGGCCCCCGCCATAAGCGGACAAAGTTCTGGCGCGCCATGCGTATCGGCCTCGGATTCGTCGCCGGCCACCGCATTCTGGTCACCATGGCGGTGACCGTGGGTGGGTTTCAACTCTGTTATCAGGGCGCCCAGGTCGTTCAGATCCTGATTGCCACGCGCCTACTCGGACTTTCCGAGCACCAGGTTGGTCTTTGCTACGTTGCTCTTGGCGTGGGAACCATCTGCGCCAGTTCCGTAGGCCATGCAGTAGCGCGCCGAATCGGGCCGGGACCCGCGCTCGTGCTGGGCATGGCGATTTGCGCGTTGGGCTGGTTGCTGCTGGCGGCCGCCCCGCCGGGCCGGCTTGGTGTCATCGCGTTCGCCATCATGCTGGCATGCTTTGGTGTCGGGGCGGTTTTCGTATTCATCAATTTTCTGGCGCTGCGCCAGGCGGTGACGCCGACACCCTTGTTGGGGCGCATGACCAGCACAATGCGTTGGCTGATCCAGCTGCCGGGAATT
>Ga0116223_10001855_pt1 | contig 20733 bp, 18 predicted proteins | sample Sb_taG_3_FD_90092 | JGI IMG/M metagenome (GOLD analysis project Ga0116223, IMG submission 90092) | Peat soil microbial communities from Weissenstadt, Germany - Sb_50d_a_PC metaG | ecosystem: Environmental > Terrestrial > Soil > Wetlands > Peat | place: Germany: Weissenstadt | collected 2010-09-21 | reverse complement strand
TTTACGTATTGCATGCCCGGCCCCTTTCTGAGTCTCGACAACCAGAAAGTATCCGGTTCACGCTGGATTTGCCGGGCATGCGCTGCGGCATAGTGAATCATTCCCGGGACAGCCCTGCAGCGTGAGGGGATGCGGTGAGCAAGCGAGCGCCCCCCGCTGCTAAATCTCGCTTCGACGCCTTCGACATCGTCGTGATGCCATTTCCCTATGCCGACCGTCTTGCTGAAAAGCGTCGCCCTGCCCTGGTCGTTTCGAATCGCAAACTCGCGCCTTTCGGGCTGATCTGGGTGGCGATGATTACGAGTGCCGAAAACGCCCCGTGGTCGTGCGATGTCACAATCGCGGATCTCGCGCGTGCTGGTCTGCCTGCGCCGTCCGTTGTACGCGCAGCGAAGATCGCCTGCATCGAGCCTGCACGGATCGAACGTCGCGCTGGGAGGCTCGACAAGGAGACAGCAAAAGCCGTGGCCCAGAAGTTGAAAGGATTTTTGGGAAGCGGTTGAAGTCCGCTGGCTCGTCAAGCCGTTACCTACGCGTCCGCGGCAACGCCCCGTGGTTCCGGCGAAAAACACATCTGTCCATGAGGATCGGCATCGGCTTAATGTGCCTGCGATTCGGGGATCTGCCCTACTCGCCCCAGGCCGCAAACGCGTCGTTGAAGGCGCGCTCGCCGGGGGCGCCCTTCTCGATGGCGATGATGGCGCGGCGCTGGTTGACGTAGACCAGCGGCACGTCGAACCACGAGCGTTCCTTCAATAGCTGCAGGTTGCGCGAGCGGTCGGCATCGACATTCGACAGGCCGACCAGGAAGAAGCCATCGGTGACCTTGACGGCGACGCCCGCGAGCGGCGTGCCGCGCGCCTGCTCGTTGGATTTCATCAGGATGCCCGGCACATTGCTGACGCCGCCGCCGGAGAAATCCGCCGGAAGGTTGAAGGTCAGCTCCGCGGTATGGCTCGCCGGCATCGATGTGTCGGTGTTGTGGCGGAACGACATCGTCATCTTGAACTTGCGATCGGGGATCTCGATGTCGGCGCGCACGCCGATATCCGCCTTCTGGTTGCCCGACGCCTTGATTTGTTCGGTGCGCCAGATCACCGAGCCGACATATTGCTTGCCCTTGGGATCGGAGGGATCTTCGTCATACAGCACGACGCGCTGCGCCACCGGCGCGACCTGGTCGCTCGACGACGGCTGGCCGACGCGATCGGGGATCTTCGGCTTGGCCAGCGGCGCTCCGGCGTCCTTGGGCGCTTCGACCTGCGTCGGCGACGACCTGAACAGGCCGCTCACGCTTGTGACTACCGACTTGCCCCACAGGATCGCGGCGCCGACCAGGATCAGAACGACGCCGACCGCGATGGCGCTCTTGAACGGGAAGACGGTGCCGGCGCGGGCGCTTTTCGGCTCGCGGCCCCGCTCCTGTGCCAGACGCGGGCGCGGCACCGGCGGCGGCGCATAGCGTTCGGCTTCCTCGATCGATTCGTCATACGAATAGGGCGCATCCGAATCGGCACCGTGAAGGTCCATGCTCGGCTCGAGCCGGTCGAACTCCGGCGAGGGCGAGGGCACGTTGGCATAGGTTTTTCGCGCGGCACGGCTGGCCTGTGCAGCGGCACGGCCGAGATCGTCGACATCCGCCGTGATGTCGCGGAAGCCGCGTACGCCCGGGGCCTGCGCAGCCGTATTTTCCGGACCACGGCGCGGCGCTCCCGTGCGTTCGCGCGTCGGCGGCAGCTGCGGGTCCTGCATCGAGACTTGCGGCTGGCGCAGCGGCGGCGCCTCCGGACGGGGGCTGCGCGCCTGGCGGTCCTCCTGCCCGAGCGGCGGGCGCTCGTTGCGCGGTTGCGGGGGCGACGGCGGCCGCGGACGGGGTGGCGGCGGAGCCGAAGGGGACGGCGACGGTTCGCCGGCCCGCGCGTTGGGGGAACGGTTGTTGGCACGGAACGCATCGCCGGCCCGGGAACGCTGACCGTCCACCGGGCGCGAAGCGTCCCGGGCGCGCTGGGCGGCCTCGGACTCCACCTTGCGCACGGCCTCTTCCAGCGACAGCCGCTCTCGCGTGATTTCGGATTCGCTCAGGGGCGGATCGACACTGCGAAGCTGCGCGATCAACGCGGCGCGTGCCCGCTCATAGAGCGCGCGACGGCTCTCGCCGGGAGCACTGGGGTCCAGTCCGGCGATGGCGCGGGCAATCAGCGGGTAGTAATCGGCCATTTCAACTCAACAATGCAGGCTTTCCGGTAACATCTCGTTAAGCCTCGAACGGGTTCTGGACCAGAATAGTATCCTCGCGTTCCGGGCTGGTGGAAAGCAAGGCGATCGGACAACCCACCAGTTCCTCGACCCGGCGGACATATTTTATCGCCTGCGCCGGCAGATCCGCCCAGGAGCGGGCGTTGGCGGTCGGCTCCTTCCAACCCTCGATGGTCTCGTAGACCGGCACCACCCGGGCCTGCGCGCCCTCGCCGGCCGGCAGATGGTCCATTTCCCTGCCGTCCAGCATATAGCCGGTGCAGACCTTGATGCTGTCGAAGCCGTCGAGAATGTCGAGCTTGGTAAGCGCAAGGCCATTGATGCCGCAGGTCCGCACCGTCTGGCGCACCAGCGCCGCATCGAACCAGCCGCAGCGGCGCTTGCGCCCGGTGTTGACGCCGAATTCCTTGCCGCGGCGGCCGATCTCCTCGCCGATCTCATCATGCAATTCGGTCGGAAATGGGCCTTGGCCGACCCGGGTCGTATAGGCCTTGCAGATTCCCAGGACATAGCCGACCGCACCAGGGCCCATGCCGGTGCCGGTGGCGGCCTGGGCTGCCACCGTGTTGGACGAGGTGACATAGGGATAGGTGCCGTGATCGACGTCGAGCAGCGCGCCCTGCGCGCCCTCGAACAGGATACGCTTGCCCTCGCGCCGCTTGAGATCGAGCAGCCGCCACACCGTTTCCGCATAAGGCAAAAGCTGCGGCGCCAGCGCCGTCAGCTCCCGCAAAATCACGGCGCCGTCGATTTCCTCGAGCTTGAGGCCGCGCCGCAGCGCGTTGTGATGCGCCAGCAGGCGATCGATCTTGTGCGGCAGCGTATCGAGGTCTGCGAGGTCCATCAGCCGGATCGCGCGGCGGCCGACCTTGTCCTCATAGGCCGGACCGATGCCCCGCCGCGTGGTGCCAATCGCGGTGACAGCATTGGAGGATTCCCGCAAGGCGTCAAGCTCGCGATGCAAGGGGAGAATCAGCGTGACGTTCTCGGCGACGCGAAGATTCTTCGGGCTGACGGCAACGCCCTGCCCTTTCAATTTCGCCACCTCATCGAGGAAGGCCTGCGGATCGAACACCACGCCATTGCCGATCACCGCAAGCTTCGAGGGCCGAAGCACGCCGGACGGCAGCAGCGCGAGCTTGTAGGTCTCGCCATTGATGACGAGCGTATGCCCTGCATTGTGGCCGCCCTGGAAACGCACGACGATATCGGCCTGCTCCGACAACCAATCGACGATCTTGCCCTTCCCCTCGTCGCCCCACTGGGCGCCGACGACGACAACGTTGGCCATTTCGCGCGTATTCCCTCTGCCACTCACCCTGTTCGAGCATGATGTTCGAAAAACCGGTCCCTGCCCCCCGATCCAGCCGGCGGGCATTTCCGGATCATGCGCCCAGCCCAAATCACGGCCGGGGCCGGTCGCATGCGAGGCACACAACCGGATAAAGGAAGCGGGCTATCGACGCAAGCCAGAAGGCGCCTCCGGCCAGCCCCGGAGGCGCCTCCAACCCATTGATATCCCCGGAAAATCTGTGCCGGGCGGCGACGGGTCGCCGAGCCGGCCCAAAGCGGAGCCCGGGGCGACCGGCGAGGATCCCCAAGAACAAAAGAATCGACCTGCCGAGACTTTTGTTACGCCCTGAGAACGGCGCGTTGTCGAATGATCGTCAGCTCGGCTGCTTGACGGAACAGGTGGAGAGTCAGCAAGGGCACGACGCCGATCCAGCCGACCCAATTCCAGCCGGTGTGAGGGAATCCGATGGGAATGGCGAAGGCGATCAGAAGAAGCCCCACCAAGACCCGCGCGATCCGATCGACCGCACTGACGGCCGGCGCATGGTCGCGTTGCATCCAGCGCCATTGATGCGGGCCAAGAATCCGTGTCTGTGAAGCAGCCGGGCAAGAATATGCCGGCCGGATGCCTCGCACCCGGCCGGGCCGCGGCGCGTCATGAACCGGACCGAGAACGTCTGCGCATGTCTGCTTCCGATCAGCCCTCCGATGCCCCCTCCACGGGCTGGTGGATTGCCAACCAGCCTTATCTGCTGCTCTCGATCACGGCGCTGTGCTGGGCCGGCAACGCCATCGTCGGCCGCCTTGCGGCCGGACACATTCCACCTGTAACGCTGGCATTTCTGCGCTGGGGTTTGGCGTTTCTGCTTCTTCTTCCGATTGCCTGGAAGCATCTTGCGCGCGACTGGCCGGCTATTCGCGCTAGCCTCGGCACCATGGTCTTTCTCTCCCTCACCGGGATCGCTGCCTTCAACACCCTGCAATATTGGGCGCTGGAATATACCCAGGCGCTGAACACATTGCTCCTGCAATCCGCCGGACCGCTATTCGTCGCGGTGTGGTCGTTGATCCTGCTCGGCGTCCGGCTGACGCTGGCGCAGGCCCTGGGCGTCGCAGTGTCGATGACCGGGGTGCTCGTGATCCTGCTGCACGGCGACCTCACGGCGCTCGCCGCCATCGAGTTCAACAAAGGCGATATCATCTTCACGGTGGCGCTGGCGATCTTCGGACTTTATTCGGTGATGTCGCTGAAGCGTCCGAACATCCACGGCCTGTCGTTCGTCGCCTTCACCTTCGGCTGCGGCGCCGCATGCCTGATCCCGCTGTGGATTTGGGAACTGCTCTCACGTCCGGTGATGCAGCTCGATACGGCCAACCTGCTGTCGCTGTTCTATGTCGCGGTATTTCCCTCGACGCTGGCCTATCTGTGCTTCAATCGCGGCGTGCAGTTGATCGGCGCCAACCGCGCCGCGCCGTTCTTTCACGTCGTTCCGGTATTCGGGGCCGCGATGGCGATTGTCTTTCTCGGCGAGCGCCCGCAATTATTCCACGTCATCGGCTTCGCTCTGGTGTTGACCGGGGTCTTCGTCGCGTCACGCAAACCATCCGCACAACCCGGCTGAAAAAAAGCCGGCCTTTGTCGTCAAGCGGCGCGTACCGCGTCTAGGAACTTGCCGACCTCGATCTTGAGGCGGTAGCTCTCGACCGACAGCGATTTGGCCGAGGAAAGCACCTGCGACGAGGCTGAGCCGGTCTCGCTGGCGCCACGCTGCACATCGACGATGTTGGACGAGACTTGCTGGGTGCCCTGCGCCGCCCGCAGGACGTTGCGGGAAATCTCCTGCGTCGCCGCGCCCTGCTCCTCCACCGCTGCTGCGATGGCCGATGATATCTCCGACAGTTTTTCGATGGAACCGCTGATCTCCTTGATGGCGTTCACCGACTCCTGCGTCGCCGACTGGATGCCGGTGATCTGTTGGCCTATTTCGCCGGTCGCCTTCGCGGTCTGCTCGGCCAGCGCCTTGACCTCGGAAGCCACGACGGCGAAGCCGCGGCCGGCCTCGCCGGCCCGCGCCGCCTCGATGGTGGCGTTCAGAGCAAGAAGGTTGGTCTGCCCGGCGATGGTGTTGATCAATTCGACCACATCGCCGATGCGGGCTGCCGCCTTCGACAATTCGCTGACGCGATTGTTAGTTATGCGCGCCTGATCGACCGCCTCGTTGGCCATCCGCGCCGATTCCTGCACCTGGCGGCCGATCTCGTTGACCGATGACGCCATTTCCTCGGTCGCGGACGCCACCGACTGCACATTGGTGGTGGCTTCTTCCGACGCCACCGCGACCATGGTGGTGAGTTCTTGCGAACGACCTGCGGTCGAAGTCAGCGCAGCGGCGGAGGCTTCGAGTTCGGTCGAGGCCGAAGACACGGTTTCGACGATCTCGCCGACCGCGTCCTGGAAGCCGTCGGCAAGCCTGGTCATGTCGGCCCTGCGCTGCTGCGCGGCGATCTGGTCCTGCCTGATCTTGGCTTCGGCCTCATCCCGCGCTTTTTGCTCGGCCTTGGTCTTGAAGGTCTCCACTGCCTGCGCCATGTCGCCGACTTCGTCCTGGCGGCCGAGCCCGGGAAGAACCACTCCGAAATTCCCCTCGGCGAGTTCACGCATGGCGTCCGTCAGCTTTTTCAGGGGCCGGATGACGGAGTGCGCGACGATCAGTGCCGCCGTCGCCAGAGCGACGATTCCCAACCCCAGCAGGACCAGACTCATTATCAGCGATTTCAGCGCCGCTGCCCGTGCCGCGGCCGTGTGGGCCTCGCTCGCGACGCCCGCGCCATACATGACTTCGAGCAACGTGAAGAGCTGCGGCGTCGTGGTGTCGACCCACTGCTGCTGTGCCATCGGATAGGCCGCCCCCTCCGCCGACGCCTTGCGCATCTGGTCGGCGAGCGGCTGGAACCCGGCGAAATAACCCTCCTTGGCGAGCTGGACGCCCTTGACGATCGCAGGATGCTCGTTCTGCTTGAGCCCGGCCTGCATGAACCTCCACATCAGCGCAATCTGCGCGCGATTTTCGGAAATCGCCGTGAGCTTGTCGGCCGGGATCGCCGATTTGGACGGAATCGCCGCGGCGATATGCGATCGCTCGATACCCGCGATGTCGCGCAGGTTCCAGGCCAGCATTCGAAGGTTGGAAAGCCTGCCAAGTTCGGGATCGTACTCGCTGATGTTGGAGAGCACGGCGCCCCAGACCTTCTGCGACATAGCCGACAGATCGGAGAGCGACACGAACAGGTTCTTGATCGTGTCGGCGTCGCGGCCGGCCTTCGCCTGCTTCATCGCTGCGTCGGCCTTGGCGCGATAAGTATTGGCTTTGTCGATCGCCGCCTTCAGCTCGCCAAGCAGGCTTGCCTTGTTGGGAAACTCCAGCCCGCTGAGATCGGCGTAGGCTGCGGAAATCTTGGCCACCGCGACCGACCGGTTCTTCTCGATCGCGCCGAGAACATCGGAGCCGGCCGGCTGCTCGGCCAGCAGCGCATTGTTGGTCTCCAGCCGCTCCAGAAGAATCTCGTAGACGCCGGCGATCAACGTGTTGGCCGCGGCGTTCTGATGATCCAATACCTTCATATCGTCATAGGATCGGAGCGACTGGATAGTGTCCTTGCCGAGCTGCCAGACGAAAATCGGCAAGATCAGGACAAACACAATGACGAGCTTGGCGCTAATCGAATTGAGTCTGAACATATTATTTCCTCAGGAAATCGCTGCCGCCGCGCAAACGAATCGCGTTCTATCAGTAGTGGTATCTTTGCGTCTCTAAACTTTGGTTAATTTTTGAGCGTATAGAAAAACGTGGAACGATATGACACGCAACATATCCGCGGATCGAAGCTGCACAAATCGACGGGCAAGATGGGGCGGCGTGCAAAGGGTCTGCGGTTCAGAGGAAGTATCCGCGGCGAGGATGATATCTTACCCTCCCCTAGAGGATCCCTGGACGGGAGGGTGAAAGCACCGCGCCTTCGAACATCAGTGTCTTAAAACGCCAGCGCCTTGGCCTGCCTCACCTGCGGCAACGCCTGCACCTTGGCGAGTACGTCGGGTGGCACCGCGCCGTCGACCTCGACCAGGGCGATGGCATCGCCGCCCTGCTTGTTGCGGCCGAGGTGGAAGGTCGCGATGTTGATCTTGGCATCGCCGAGCAGGCTTGCAAACTGGCCGATGAAGCCCGGCTTGTCCGCGTTGGTGACGTAAATCATCGACTTGCCGAACTCGGCGTCGACCCGGATGCCCTTGATATCGACGAGCCGCGGCTTGCCGTCGTGATAAACGGTGCCGGAGACCGAACGCTCCTGCCGCTCGGTGGTGACGGTGACCGTGATCAGGCTTTCGTAATCGCTCTGCGCCGCGCGCGCGATCTCGTCGACCACCATGCCGCGCTCCTTGGCGACGACCGGCGCCGAGACGACGTTGACCGCGCCGAGCATCGGCCGCAGCAGCCCCGACAGCACCGCGGAGGTCAGCGCCTTGATCTTCATTTCCGCGACGTGGCCTTCATAGGTGATCTGCACCTTCGAGATGCCGGTCTCGGTAAGCTGCCCTGCGAACGAGCCGAGCTTCTCGGCAAGCTCGATGAACGGCCGCAATTTCGGCGCCTCTTCGGCCGTGATCGAGGGGAAGTTGACGGCATTCGAGATCGCGCCGCTCAGGAGATAGTCGGACATCTGCTCGGCGACCTGAAGCGCGACATTCTCCTGCGCCTCGGTGGTGGCGGCGCCCAGATGCGGCGTGCAGATCACGTTGGGATGACCGAACAGCACGTTCGACGTTGCCGGCTCCTCGACGAACACGTCGAAGGCGGCGCCTGCAACCTGCTTGGAATTCAGGGCATCGACCAGCGCATGCTCGTCGACCAGCCCGCCCCGCGCGCAATTGATGATGCGCACGCCCTTTTTCATCTTCGCAAGCGCCGCCGCATCGATAATGTTGCGCGTTTTCTCGGTCAGCGGCGTATGCAGCGTGATGAAATCGGCGCGGCGGAACAATTCCTCGAGCTCGACCTTCTCCACCCCGATGTCCTTGGCGCGCTCTGGCGACAGGAACGGATCGAAGGCCACCACCTTCATGCGCAAGCCCAGCGCGCGGTCGGCGACGATCGAACCGATATTGCCGCAGCCGATCACGCCCAGTGTCTTGCCGGTGATCTCGACCCCCATGAAGCGGTTCTTCTCCCACTTGCCGGCCTGGGTGGAGGCGTCGGCCTGCGGGATTTCCCGCGCCAGCGCCAGCATCAGCGTGATCGCATGTTCGGCCGTGGTGATGGAATTGCCGAACGGCGTGTTCATCACGATGATGCCCTTGGCGGTGGCGGCGGGAATCTCCACATTGTCGACGCCGATCCCGGCACGGCCGATCACCTTCAGCCGGCTAGCCCTCTCGATGATCTTGGCGGTCGCCTTGGTGGCCGAGCGGATCGCAAGGCCGTCATAATTGCCGATGATCTCGGCGAGCTTCTCCTTGTCCTTGCCGAGATTGGGCTGGAAATCCACTTCAATGCCGCGGTCCTTGAAGATTTGCACCGCGGCCGGCGACAGCGCGTCGGAAATGAGAACTTTGGGTTTGGTCATCTGGTGTTCCTTCGGGAAAACGAAAACGTCGTCCCGGCCGAAGCGCCGCTTTGCGCGAAGAGCCGGGACCCATACTCCGTCACGGTGGTTATGGATCCCGGGTCGCGCGGCATAGGGCCGCTTGCCCGGGACGACAATTGAGAAAACTCACGCCGCCTTCGGAAGCTGCGCCTTGGTCTCGGCGAAAGCCCAGTCGATCCACCGCGTCAGCAACGCAACGTCGCTTGCTTCCACCGTGGCGCCGCACCAGATGCGCAAGCCCGCCGGCGCATCGCGATAATGCGCGAAATCGTAACCGGCGCCCTCCTTCTCGACCAGCGCGACCAGCTTCTTGGCAAAATCGGCCTGCGCGGCCGGCATCAACGAGGTGATCGCGGGATCGACCACCTTCATGCACACCGAGGTGTTGGAGCGGATCGCTGGATCCCTCGCCAGGAAATCGATCCACGGCGTTTTTGTCTTCCAGTCGGCGAGCACCTTGGCGTTGGCATCGGCGCGGGCGATCAGCGCCTTGAGCCCGCCGACCGACTTGGCCCAGTTCAGCGCGTCGAGATAATCCTCGACGCACAACATCGACGGCGTGTTGATGGTCTCGCCCTCGAAGATGCCTTCGTTGAGCTTGCCGCCCTTGGTCATGCGGAAAATTTTCGGCAGCGGCCAAGCAGGCTTGTAGGTCTCGAGCCTCTCAACCGCGCGCGGCGAGAGCACCAGCATGCCGTGGGCGGCCTCGCCGCCCAGCGCCTTCTGCCAGGAGAACGTCACCACATCGAGCTTGGCCCAGTCCAGCGGTTGCGCAAACGCCGCAGAGGTCGCATCGCAGATGGTCAGGCCCTCGCGGTGAGCGCTGATCCAGTCGGCATTGGGGACGCGGACGCCGGAAGTAGTGCCGTTCCAGGTGAAGACGATGTCGGACGCCGGATCCGCCTTGCCGAGATCGGGAATCTCGCCGTAGCCGGCATGCAGCTTCGTCACGTCCTTGAGCTTCAATTCCTTGACGATATCGCTGACCCAGCCTTCGCCGAAAGATTCCCAGGCGATCGTCGTCACCGGCCGCGCACCCAGGAGCGACCACAGCGCCATCTCGACGGCGCCGGTATCGGAGGCCGGCACGATGCCGATCTTGTAATTGGCCGGAACCTCAAGCACATCGCGCGTCAGCTCGATCGCGAGCTTGAGCTTGGCCTTGCCGATTTTCGCGCGATGCGAACGGCCGAGCGCGGCGTCTTTGAGATTTTGGGGATTCCAACCGGGGCGCTTGGCACAGGGGCCGGATGAAAAATGCGGCACGTGAGGCCGCAAAGCGGGCTTCGCTGCAGTCATGATCTATCCTTCCAGATAGCAAGCCTCCCGTTGGGGGGAGGTGTCCCGCCGCGGTGCATAAGGGAATCATGTGAAATCGTCAAGGAACTTCGTCGGGACCAGTATTATCCGGGGGATCAGGTATGACCCCGGGGATCAGGTGTGACCCCGGGGATCAGGTGTGACCCCGGGGATCAGGTGTGACCCCGGGGATCAGCTATGATCCTGGGGCTCGGCTACGAACCCGGGATCAGGTATGACCCGGGGATCGACGGCGGCGATCGGCTCGCCCTCGAGTGCCGGCTGCGAATTCATCAATTCGGCCGCATCGGTAACGAGCTGAGCGGCGCGCCGGCGGCTTGCGACCTTCAGAACGCTCTGGTCGTCCGCCTGCACGACATACTCATTGCCGATCCTGATAATCGAATAATTTTTCATTTGCGGTCCCCATACTGCTGCCCAAGCCCCAGCAGAGACGCAGGAGTGTCACGGATCGTTCCGCCGATAAAATGACGATGATCCGGTTAGTTTACCGCACGTTAACCGGAACGAATGGCGAAACCGTTTTCGCAATGGACACAAGGCCGCGCCGGCGAACGGGACAAGCGGCTGTGTCAAAACCGCAACGTCATCCCGACATGGCTCGGCTGAAATCCGAGCCGTTTGCAAAAGCGCGGCGCATCGACGCGCGTATGACGGGTGAAGCGGAACTCGCGGTCGTGACGATGCCGGTCGGAAGTTGCTAGCGCGCCGGCGGCAATCCAAGCGATTTCTCGGTGTCGCCGATCCAGCGCCGCAACGAGGCATAGCCGTCGAGGCGAAAGCCGCCTTCATGCGCCAGGCGGGTATAGGCGAGCAGCGCGATATCGGCGAGGGACAGCGTTTCGACGACCAAAAATCGGCTCGTCGCAAGCTCGTGTTCCATTCGCGCCAGAGCCGCATAGCCGCGCTTGACCTTGTCGGCGTCGAGATCAGACGCCGGCCGGCCCAGATAGACCATCTGGAAACGGCAGCCAGCGATATAGGGTTCATGGCTGTACTGTTCCCAGAACAGCCATTCGTCCATCTTGGCGGCGGAAAAGGCATCGGCGGGGATGAGGTCGCTGTCGCGGGCGAGATAGCGAATGATGGCGTTCGACTGCGCCAGCGTGCGGCCGTCGTCGAATTCGACCACCGGCACCTGCCCCGCGCTGTTGCGCTTGAGGAATTGCGGGGTTCGACTCTCTTGCTTGAGGATGTCGATTGGAATCCAGCTATAGGGCAGCGCGAGCCGGTCGCAGACCCATTTCACCTTGAGGCAATTGCCTGAATTGGTATCGCCGTAAATCTTCATGGCTCGCCGCCCACGTCAATGGAACGACAGACCAGCAGGCAGGATCGACGATGTCAACAAGCGCGAGCCGTGGGGGCAATATGCGAAATTCCCACTCAGAATTTGTAGGCGAGGCCCGCGCGCACGGTGTTGATGCTGGTGTCGATGGCGGCGCTGAAACGGACGTACTCCCACTCTCCACGCAGGAACAGCCCGCCGATCAAATTGATGTCGATACCAAGACCCGCCGTGTAGCCATAGACCAGATGATTGTGTTCGGCGTCGTCTGCGGTTAAGGGCTGCAGCGGGGTGAAGACTCCAAGCGCTGTCAAGCTTACGGCGTCGGTGACCAATACGGAACGGGTGATGTTGGCGTTGCCGAGGGCGACCCCGGCGAAGGCGTAGGGAAGGAAACATCCGAACGAATACGCCGCGCGAGCCCGGAACGTCGCGACATCCGTGATCGCGATTGCCGACGACGACGTAACCGAAACATCATGAAAGAAGTTATCGGATAGCGCCGAACCGCTGACGAGTTCCTTAAAGGCGCTCGACTTTCCCCCGAAAGAGCCGTGCAGATAGGACATTTCGAGGCCGGCGACCACGTCATCCCATTGCCAGTTATATCCGGTGAAGGCGCCGTAGCCGAAGGTGCGTGCCGAATCCTTGCCGAGACCGAGATTCCAGTTCGCGACGTCCATCTGCTGGATGACATTGTGGTCAAGTAGAGCGTTAAGCATCGTCGAATTCGACCCACTGAGGTTCTCGTCGGACGATCCGTAGCCGGCCTGGCCTCCGACATAGAAGCCGCGCCAGTTGACGCTCGACACGGGGCCGGGAAGGAACGAGCCGCGAAGAAAATCGGGCATGTCGGCCGCCTGCGCACAGGTCGCCGTTCCCAATATCGCCGCTGCCAGCAGGACCCTACGCATCGAAATACTCCCATCCGACACTTCCGAACTCGGCGTCGATCATCGCTCGTTAACCTTAACCAATCGTTGTCGCGCATGGCGGAGCGCAAAACAAAACGGCGCGGGAAGATCCCGCGCCGTTAACGGAGATTAAGCAATCAGGCTTCGATCAGCCCTTGGTGACGAGCGGCGGCGCGTAGGCCGGCGGGCTTTCGAGATTCCATCGCACGCCGAGCTTGAGGTCCTGCGAGGTGATGTTCCTGAACGTGAACACATGCCTGCCCGCAGAGTGATCGAACGCAAGGTCGGGACCGGTCACGCCGTCGCCAAGGCTGACATAGCTGTAGCCAAGCTCGATCGCCATGTTGGGGTTGACCTTGTAGGAGAGACCGGTGTGAAGCGCCCAGGCAAAGTTCCACCTGGAGCCGGTCTCAGCCGACACGACGCTGGGGCCGACGCCTGAGCCCGGCGGGAAGAGCGTGGCAACACCCTGGTCGGTGAAATTCGCAATCGTGACGCGCGCGGTACCGATGCCGGCGCCGACGAACGGCGTTATGCACCACCAGGTACCGAGATCGACGTAAGCGTTGGCGAGGAATAGCCACTCGGACTTCTGGGCGTTGTAGATATCCGAGCCGAAGCCGGTTTGACCGCCGTTCGGAAAGCTCGTCAGGTCAAGCCCATGAAAATTCGAGTTGCCGCGATACTGCCCGGTGAAATCGGCGCGCAGCCAATGATTGAACTGATAGCCGACGCCGAGTCCGAAGATACCGCCGGTATCAAACCCGGTTCTCTCGTCGAGCGAGAGAAGATTGGCATAGAGCGCGGGGTTGGAATTTCTGATGTTCTGGATGCTCTGATTGCTGAATCCGATATCGCCGCGCAGATACCAGCCGCCGAAATCGGCGACCGGGGGCGCATAGGGCATCGGCGGGGGAGCGATGGCCAGGTCGGCGGCAAAAGCCATCGACGACAACAGGGATGCCGCTCCGGCGGCAATGAGAGACTTAACGCTACGCATTGGCTTCGTCCTTTTGGCCGGTGAGGCAGACAAGGCAGGCCCCACATCTGAAAACTCACGTCCGGACGATGGCACCAAATGCTTAAGCGGCGCTTAACCCTAATTTTTAAGGTTGATATTCTGCGAACAAAATGCGTGGCCGCGGAACCTGCAGCGCAAAGAAGGCAGGCATCGCCGCAATCGCTAACGAATGGTTGACGGGAACCGGGAGCCGACTGCGCGGAAAGAAGTTCGCTTCAGCGCGCCACTTTCGGCATCTTCGGCAGGAACACCGCGAGCAGCCCGATCGCGGGCAGGAACGCACAGACCTGATAGACAAAGGCGATACTGGTGTAGTCGGCGAGCTTGCCGAGCGCGGCTGCGCCAAGGCCGCCGATCCCGAACGCAACGCCGAAGAAAACACCGGAGATCATTCCGAACCGGTGCGGCACCAGTTCCTGCGCAAACACGATGATCGAGGCCGACGTCGAGGAGATGATGAGGCCGATGAACACGGTCAGCACCGCGCTGGCGTGAAGTCCCGCATAGGGCAGCGCCAGCGTGAACGGCAGCGCGCCCAATATCGAGAACCAGATCACGATCTTGCGGCCGAAGCGGTCGCCCAGCGGACCGCCGAGGAACGCGCCGACCGCATTCGCAGCGAGGAAGATGAAGAGATAGATCTGCGCCGCCTGGGTCGAGACGCCGAACCGGTCGATCAGATAGAAGATGTAGTAGCTCGACAGGCTCGAAACATAGAGCTGCTTGGAAAACAACAGCACCACCAGCACCGCGAGCGCGATCAGGACGCGGCGGGGACCAAGGGCGTCCGGATGCGGATCGATCGGTGCGGCCTTCCTGGTCTTGATCTGCGGTTGGTACCATTTGCCGATCCGCCACAGCACGACGATCGCAAGAAACGCGATGGTCGAAAACCAGGCAATGCTGGGCTGGCCGAAGGGGACGACGATCAAGGCCGCCAGCACCGGGCCCATCGAGGTACCGAAGCTGCCGCCGAGCTGGAACACCGATTGCGCGAAACCGTAGCGGCCGCCCGAGGCAAGCCGCGCGATGCGCGCCGATTCCGGGTGGAACACCGCCGAGCCCAGACCCACCAGCGCCGCGGCGAGCAGGATGACGGAGTATTGCCGGGCGACGCCGAGCAGCAACAGACCGAAAAAGGTCGAGGACATGCCGATCGCCAGCGAAAAGGGCTGCGCCTTCTTGTCGGTGAAATGACCGACGGCAGGCTGCAACAGCGACGCGGTGAACTGGAACGCCAGGGTGATCAACCCGATCTGCGCGAAATCCAGCGCATAATTGGCCTTCAGGATCGGGTACACCGATGCGATCAGCGACTGCATGGTGTCGTTGAGGAAATGCGAGAAGCTGATGCCGGCAAGCACGACATAGGCCGGCCCGGCCGCCCTCGCCTTCAGGCCAGGCGTCGCGACCCCAACCGGCGCGGCCAGCGCTTGTTCGGAGACGGCGACAGACTTGTTCAATGGATCATTCCCGGAAGGGATTCGTGCGGCCCCAGCCGCACTTCCTACGCTGGCGGCGTTTCGCCGACCACCACCATTAAAAAATGGCTGTGATGCGCCTGGCGGTTATGCCGCTGCCTGGCCGAGCGCGGTGACGATATGGTCGACCACTTCCTCGACCAGCAGGCGATCGTCGCCCTCACCCATCACGCGGATCACGGGCTCAGTGCCGGAGGAGCGCACCAGCAAGCGGCCATGACCGTTGAGCCGCTTCTCGCCGGCATCGATGGCCGATTTGACGTCGGCGTCGTCGAGCGGTTTGCCGCTGCGATAACGCACATTCTTCAGTATCTGCGGCAGCGGATCGAAGCGGCGGCAGACTTCCGAAACCGGACGGCGGAGTTTTTGCACGACCGCCAGCACCTGAAGCGCCGCAACGAAGCCGTCGCCGGTAGTGGTATAGTCCGACAGGATAATGTGGCCGGACGGTTCGCCACCGAGATTGTAACCGCCGCTCAGCATCCGCTCCAGCACGTAGCGGTCGCCGACCGGCGTGCGGATCAGCTCGATGCCATGACGCTCGAGGAAGCGCTCCAATCCAAGATTCGACATCACCGTGGCGACGATACCCGGCTTGGAAAGCCGGCCGTCTTCCTTCCAGCTTTGCGCGATCACCGCGAGCAACTGGTCGCCATCGACCAGATGTCCGCGCTCGTCGACCAGGATCACCCGATCGGCGTCGCCGTCGAGCGCGATGCCGATATCGGCACGCATTTCACGCACCTTGCGGCTCAAGGCCTCGGGCGCGGTCGATCCGCATTCCTTGTTGATGTTGAAGCCATCGGGATCGACGCCGATCGAAATGACGTCGGCACCCAGTTCCCACAGCGCTTCCGGCACGACCTTGTAGGCGGCGCCATTGGCGCAATCGACCACCACGCGCAGGCCATCGAGACTGAGTTCGCGCGGCAGCGTCCGCTTGGCGAATTCGATGTAGCGGTCGTGGACGCCGTCGATGCGGCGGGCGCGCCCGAGGCTCGCGCTCTGGGCCAGACGCCGGTCGAGGGATTCGTCGAGCAACAATTCGATCTGCCTCTCGACATCGTCGGACAGCTTGAAGCCTTGCGGACCGAACAATTTGATGCCGTTGTCTTCGAACAGATTATGGGAGGCGGAAATCATCACGCCGAGATCGGCCCGCATCGATTTGGTCAGCATCGCGACCGCCGGCGTCGGCATCGGGCCGAGCAGCAGCACATCCATGCCGACCGAGGTGAAGCCGGCCACCATCGCATATTCGATCATGTAGCCGGAAAGACGCGTATCCTTGCCGATGACGACACGATGGCGATGCTCGCCGCGCTGAAACACCAATCCAGCCGCCTGGCCGACCTTGAGCGCCAGCTCCGGCGTGATCAGTCCGTTGGCGAGGCCCCGAATCCAGTCCGTACCGAAATATTTGCGGCTCATATGACCCCCAGCACCATCCGCGCTTCTCCAACTACCCGACGAGAAGCCCGAAACGCCCACACATCCTAACGTGCCAGCGGTTATAATGCCTTCGGCGCTAAAATGACTTCAAAAAATATGATGAATCATTTCGGGCCGCCGTCACCGGGTTTGGCACTTAAACCTTTGATGATAAAAGAAATTATCCTGTTCCCGTCTTCCGGGGATGCCGGTTCAGTCATTGCGCTTGACGTGATGGTCGGCCTTCGAGGGCGGCGGCTGGGTGACATTGACCGGGTCTGATCCGGGAAAGGTCTCTTCCAGCCCCTCCTCCAGGGCCTCATCGAGCTTGCGCTTTTCCGCACTTTTGACGCCGGCGGGCCTGGAGCGTGATCCGGTCATGCGAACCTCCTTATGCGTTGCCGTGAGGCGATTTTGCGAGGCGCCCAAGCGTGCTAGATGAACGTACAAAGCGGCAAATACAAGAAGGGCCGGGAGCTCCATGAAACACATCACCTGCATCGAGGATCTGCGGCAGCGCCATATGCGAAAGGTGCCGAAGGCATTTTTCGATTACGCCGATCGCGGCTCCTATGCCGAGGAGACGCTGCGCGCCAACCGCGAGGATCTTGCCCAGATCAAGTTCCGCCAGCGCATCCTGGTCGATGTATCCAAGCGAGATCTTTCCACCACCATTCTCGGCGAGCCCGCGGCAATGCCCCTGATCCTGGCGCCGGTGGGATTGACCGGCATGCAATATGGCGACGGCGAAATTCATGCCTGCCGCGCCGCCCACGCTGCGGGAATTCCCTACACCTTGAGCACGATGTCGATCTGCTCGATCGAAGATGTCGCCGCCAGCGTCGACAAGCCGTTCTGGTTCCAGCTGTACGTCATGAAGGACCGCGGCTTCATCAAGGCGCTGATCGAACGCGCGATTGCCGCCAAGTGCAGCGCGCTGGTGCTGACCGTCGACCTTCAGGTGATCGGCCAGCGCCATGCCGACATCAAGAACGGCATGACCGTGCCGCCGGAATGGACGCTGTCAAAGCTTTTCGATTTCGCCACCAAGCCGGCCTGGGTGGCCGGCGTCTTGCGCGGCAAACGCCGCACCTTCGGCAATCTCGTCGGCCACCTCAAGGGCACCGACGACATCACCTCGCTCGGAACCTGGATCGGCACGCAGTTCGACACCACTCTGAACTGGAAGGATGTCGACTGGATTCGCAGCATCTGGCCCGGCAAGCTGGTTCTGAAGGGGATTCTCGACGTCGAGGACGCCAATGAGGCGGCGAAATCCGGCGCGCAGGCGCTCGTGGTCTCCAACCATGGCGGCCGTCAGCTCGACGGCGCGCCTTCCACGATCGAAGCGCTGCCGGAGATCGTGGACGCGATCGGCGACAAGATCGAGATCATGTTCGACGGCGGCATCCGCTCCGGCCAGGACGTGATGCGCGCACTCGCGCTCGGCGCCAAATCCTGCATGATCGGTCGCGCCTATATCCACGGCCTCGGCGCCTTCGGCGGCCCCGGCGTCGCCAAGGCGATCGACATCATTCGCAACGAGCTCTTGACGACCATGGGCCTGTGCGGCGTCAACACCATCGCCGAGATCGACGATCACGTGCTGGCGGTGTGAGGTAGCAAACAAGACTGTCGCCCCCGGCTCCCCTTCCCTTCGTGAACAAACACAATGAGTGAGATTCAAGCGAAGAGGCCAAATCCAATCTGCAAGATTTTGCGGCGATGATCACGCGATAGCGAACTGCCGTAGGGTGGGCAAAGGCGCTCTTGCGCCGTGCCCACCGATCGGTTTGGGAGAAGCAAGTGGTGGGCACGCTTCGCTTTGCCCACCCTACACCTGTCATTCCGGGATGGTGCGCAAGCACCAGACCCGGAATTTCAAGATTCCGGGTTCGCGCTCACGCGCGCCCCGGAATGACTTTTCGGTCTACGCAAGCGTAGGCCGAAAAGTCACATCGGCGGCATGATTCCGTCGCGGCCGACGTTGACGCGGTTGGCTTCCAGCGTGCCGTCGTCCTTCTTGACCGCGCCGAAGATGATGATCTTGGCGCCCGCCTTCACCTCGGATTTGTCGCCGGCGACGAAGGTGACGACCGGCGTTCCCGGCGGCACCACGACTTTCTTTTCGCCGTCCTTGTATTTCACCAGGATGTTCTGGCCGTCGGTACCCTTGACGGTCTCGGCGACGGTGGCGTTGGTCATGGTGGAGTTGGGCTTGAGGTCCCAGGGCCGGAAACCTTCGGCCGCGCCGCGCTGGCTTTCGGGGAAGATGTGCACGGCCAGCGCCTTCTGGGTGCCGTCGGGCTCCGGCATCGCCGATACCCCGATGTAGGATCCTTGCTTGATTTCCGACAACTCGGTCTTGGCGACCCCGAACACCGCCACATTGTCGGTCATACGCACCTTCATGTCGGTGCCTTCGCGCGTCTTGATCATCAGCATCGGACCATCGACGCTTTCGATGGTGCCGCGGATGCGGACCGTCTGCGGCTGCTGGGCCCACGCCACTGAGGCAAGCACGGACATGACTGCGAACGAGGCCACGAGCGCGCGCGGCATCCACGAAGAGATTTTCGGCATGATCTTTCCCTCAAAGGTTTCGGTTGAACAACGAGTCATAAGGAAATACCCCGCGAAAGGCGGGGTTATTCCTGGTTTTCACATCGGCGGCGTCAGCCCGTCGCGGCCGACACTGATGCGGTTGGTTTCGAACGATCCGTCGGGCAGTTGTTTGACGAAGGCGATGATCTTGGCGCCCGCCTTCAACTCGGACCTGTCGGCGGGAACATAGGTCACCACCGGCGTGTCGGGACCGACCACAACTTTCTTCTCGCCGTCCTTGTATTTGATCATCAGGGTCTGGCCGTCATTGCCGGCGACGGTCTCGGCGACCGTCGCGTTGGTCATGGTCGAGTTGGGCCGCAGATCGTAGGGCCGCGATCCCTCGCCGGTGCCGCGCATGTTTTCCGGAAAGACGTGGACCTCGACCGCGTCTTGACGGCCGTCCGGCCCGGGCACCGTGGTGGTGCCGATAAAAGAGCCGAGCTTGATGTCGGCGAGCGATATCTTGATGATTCCGACCAGCCGGACATCGCCGGTCATGTGCAATTTGACGTTCTCGCCGCTGCGCGATTTGACCGACAGCACATCGCCGTCGACGCTCTCGATGGTGCCGCGCACCCGTGACGGCGTGGGCGGCTGTTGGGCGATCGCTGAGAGCGACGATGCGGCGACCATGGCCAAAGCGACGAACGGACGTAGGAAGCTTGAACGACGAACGGACATGAAGGGTGTCTCCATAGGGGGCGCCTCAACCTAGCAAGCCAACTCCATGCTTCCATGATATTCCGCCTCAAACATTCGTGAGATCGGCCTCGACCAGCGCGCGGAGTTCGGATGTGACCTCCGGACGCCGCCCGAACCACAATTCGAATCCACGCACCGCCTGGTGCAGCAGCATGCCGAGCCCGTCGGCCGTTCGCAGTCCGCGCGCCCGCGCGGCGGCCAGCAACGGCGTTTCCAGCGGCACATAAACCAGGTCGGCGACGATCGCATCCGACGAGAGCCGGTTGACGTCGAGGTCAAGCGCCGGCTGACCGTGCATGCCGAGCGAGGTGGTGTTGACCAAAAGTCCGGCCCGCGGCAGCGCGTCCCCGATCGCCTCCCATGGAATCGGATGCACGGTTTTGCCGAATTGATCCGCGAGCGCCCGGGCGCGATCGATCGTTCGGTTCGCCAGGTGCACGCGTTTGATGCCGCGTTCGACCAGCCCGAACACCACCGCGCGCGACGAGCCGCCGGCGCCCAGCACCAGCGCGTCTTCGATTCCGTCCCATCCCTTCGCGCTCGCATCGAGATTGTTGATGAAGCCTTCGATATCGGTGTTGGTCGAGCGCAGCTCGCTGCCCTCGTACCACAGCGTGTTGGCCGCACCGACCGCGCGCGCCCGCGCGTCCGGCACCGTCAGCGCCAGCGCGCGCTCCTTGTGCGGAATGGTGACGTTGGCGCCGACAAAGCCATGCGCCGACAGGTGCATCACGAATTCGGCAAAACCTTCGGGCGGCACCGCCTCGATATTGTAGC
>Ga0116223_10001854_pt1 | contig 20736 bp, 28 predicted proteins | sample Sb_taG_3_FD_90092 | JGI IMG/M metagenome (GOLD analysis project Ga0116223, IMG submission 90092) | Peat soil microbial communities from Weissenstadt, Germany - Sb_50d_a_PC metaG | ecosystem: Environmental > Terrestrial > Soil > Wetlands > Peat | place: Germany: Weissenstadt | collected 2010-09-21 | reverse complement strand
GGTCATTGCGCCGCGGCCGAATGTTGGGGCCAAACTGGCCACCGTCGGGCCGTGTCAAACGCGTGCTTGATTATCGAATGCCAGTATGCCGGTGCTGCGAACAACCTTGTAGGTCGCCCACGCCGTTTCGTTGGTCGTAGCCGAGGCCGCGAGGAAGCCGGTGGTCAGCCACCGGTTCACCGTGACGCCGTCGCCGTTCTTTTCGACAAAGTTCTTGTCGCGGTCGTCCTTCGTCAGCCGCGCGATGCGATCGAGCGCCATATCCCAAGACACGCGCTCGAACTTGTCCGAGCCCGGTTTGCGGATCATCGGATACTTCAGCCGCGTCTCGGAATGCACCATGTCGAGCAGCGCGGAACCTTTCGGGCAGAGCGTGCCGCGGTTGGTCGGGTGATCCACATCGCCTTCGATATGAATGATGTCGGCCTTCTCACCTTTGGCAAGGTTGCCCCTGGAATACATGATGATGCCGCAGCCGACGGCGCAGTAGGTGCAGGTGTTGCGGGTTTCGGTCGTGCCTGCGAGCTTGAAGGGCCGTATCGCCGCTGCATAAGCGGCTTCGACATCTCCAAAGCCGAGCGCTCCGATTGTTGTACCGGCAAGACCCGCGCTGGCGCCTTTCATGAATTGGCGCCGCGAGAGTTCCATGTTCACGGGTAAGGCCTCCTTGAGACCATGCCCCCAACGGGGGACGTTTCGGCGAGGGCGCGCCCCCTCGGGCAGCGTCCCGATGAACGAAATCCGAACAACGGCAGCGTATTTTTGAATTGTAACAGTGTCAAACAATGACGGCGGCTGTAGAAAAATCTTGTGCAGTGCAACATTCGCTAATGACATGGGATCATGGTGTTCTTGAAAAATTCGGGTCGGCCGGGCCGCGAGTGCGACAAAATACATTCCTGGCGCGCGACACTCGTAGTCGCTCAACATATTGATTGGCGGGCGCGTTCGTCGCACTATCCGCCTCGTGAAATTCAGGGCTGCTCCCGAGGTTCGGGGCGCACCACTTTTAAGGACAGTCGCCGCCTTTGGCTGTGCGCTGGCCGTTTTCGTTGCCGCAACCCTGCCCTTGCGCGCGACGGCAAATGCCGCCGAACTTCAGCGCTGGAACGACGGCCGACAGCCCTCATTTACATTGCCGGATACTGACGGCGCCGACATCGCGCTCGATACTGCGCGCGGCCATGTGGCGCTTGTGCATTTCTTCGCAACGTGGTGCGCGCCATGCCGCGGGGAACTGCCGGCCCTCAATCGTCTGGCGGCGCGCGCGAACGGTTCGGTGAAAGTGTTCGCCATTTCGGTGGCCGAAGTCGATCTGCGGGTGCGCCGCTTCATTCAAACTGTACCTGTCGATTTCTCTATTTTGCTCGATCGTGACCGGGCGGTCGCCAAAGCGTGGAAGGTTTCAACGCTGCCCACCACCTTTGTGCTCGACACCGATCTTAGCCCCAAGCTTTTGGTGGAAACCGAGTATGCTTGGGATCACATCGATCCGGCCAAGCTGGCCGACACGCTCGTTAGCGGCGCCCGCGAACGATCTCCGCAATAGTCAAAACCACCACGAATCAAACAACGGGAAAGATGACCATGCACTTAGATAAGCGCGACTTTTTAAAGACCGGCACTGCCTTTGCGCTCACCGCCGGCTTACCGTTGCCTGCTTTCGCTCAAGGCACATTCGCACCACGGCCTGGCATTTGGCGCAATTTCGAGATCGTCACCAAGCTCGAAATCGCCGAGCCAGCGGGCAAGGCACAGGCATGGATCCCTCTGCCGTCCGTGAATGAGAAAGATTGGTTCAAGTCGGGTGGCAGCCGATGGGCCACCAACGGCGTCGCCACGCAGCCGCGCGATCCCCGCTACGGCGCCGAAATGCTCCACGTGGAGTGGACCGAAGGTGAAAAGGCGCCTTGGGTCGAGCTAACCAGCAAAGTTTCGACACAAGACCGCGCGATCGATCTATCGATTCCCGGAACGTCATCGCTCGAGCTCAGTGCCACCGAGCGCACGCTTAACACTGAGGGTAGCGACCTCATTCCGATCGACGGTATTGTCAAGGAAACCTCCGACGCGATCGTGACCGGCAAAACCACTGAGGTCGAGAAAGTCCACGCCATTTACGGATGGATCGTCGAGAAGACGTTTCGCGACGCCAAGGTGCGCGGCTGCGGCATCGGTGACATCGCCGCCATGCTCAAGACCGGTAATCTCGGCGGCAAGTGCGCCGATCTCAACGCGCTCTTCGTCGGCCTGGTGCGTGCCGCCGGCATTCCGGCACGAGATGTTTACGGCATCCGCGTGGCGCCGTCGAAGTTCGGCTATAAAGCGCTTGGCGCCGGGTCGGAAGTCATCACCAAGGCGCAGCATTGCCGCGCGGAGATCTTTCTTGCCGGCTACGGTTGGGTGCCAATAGATCCCGCCGATGTGCGCAAAGTCGTGCTGGAGGAGCCGCCCGGCAATCTCCCCATCGACAATCCGAAAGTCGTTGCTGCCCGCAAGACGCTATTCGGTGCCTGGGAGGGTAACTGGTTGGCGTACAACTTCGCGCATGACGTAGCGCTGCCCGGCTCGAACGGCCCAAAGCTCGGCTTCCTAATGTATCCGCAAGCCGAGTGCGGAAACGCGCGGCTTGATTGTCACGATCCCGATACATTCAAATACACCATCAGGTCGCGGGAACTGACGGCGGCGTGACGGTTAGCGCGACGACAGAAGTCTGCGCCTCGTAAGGGAGTTGTCATGAATGTCCCGATGGTGCGACTGACAAGTCTGGCGCATGGCGGCGGCTGCGGCTGCAAGCTGGCACCGTCCGTACTGCAAAAGCTTCTCGCCGATCAGCCAATCCCAGCGCCTTATCGGCAATTGCTGGTCGGCATTGAAAGTCCGGACGATGCCGCCGTTTGGCAGCTCGATGACGGCACCTGCATCATCGCGACTACTGATTTCTTTATGCCGGTCGTGGACGACCCTTGCGATTTCGGCCGCATCGCCGCGACTAACGCCATCTCGGATGTTTATGCGATGGGTGGCAAGCCCATCATGGCCTTGGCGATCCTGGCTATTCCGGTCGACAAGATCGCGCCCGAAACCGTACGCGAAATCCTCAAGGGCGGCGCGGCGGTGTGCGGTTCGGCCGGCATTCCCGTGGCCGGCGGACATTCTATAGATTCACCGGAGCCGATCTACGGCCTCGCCGTCATTGGTATTTGCAAGACCGAGGAAATACGCCGCAAGTCCGACGCAAAACCGGGAGACGCCGTTATTCTGACCAAGCCACTCGGCGTGGGCATCTATTCCGCTGCGATCAAGAAGGGCGTTCTACCGCCCGACGGCTATGCGGAAATGATTGCGACAACGACGCAGCTCAATCGGGTTGGGGCTGAGCTTGCCAAGGATCCCGCCGTCCACTGCATCACCGATGTGACCGGCTTCGGATTGCTAGGCCATGCTCTGGAAGTAGCGCGCAGCTCCAAACTGACCATCGTCGTTCGGACGGTCGATCTGCCACTGATGTCCGACGCCGCTTCACTGGCGCAGCTGGGCTTCGTCACCGGCGCATCGACACGAAACTGGGCAAGCTACGGCACCGACGTAAAATTGCCGGCGGGTCTGCCTGATTGGCAGCGCCACCTGCTGACTGATCCGCAAACATCCGGCGGGCTTTTGGTATCCTGCATGCCCGACCGTGCCGAGGCGATCGTGCAAAGAATTGTCGCGGCCGGATATCCCGCTACGCGCGTGATCGGCCGCACGGAAGTGGGTATGCCGAGCATTCGGGTGGAGGGAACGTGATGCGCGCTCGAATCCGTGGCTAGGAAACAGGAATGACCGTCCATCAAGGCTGCCTTGACCATGTAGGTGATCCGCGTAGCATTACTTTGCTCGATGGGAATGGAGTCTCCTGAAAGACCGCCGAAAGGCTGATGACTCCTACCAGGCGCGAACGCGTCGGTAGGGAGCTATGTCCTGCCAGCAGCGCCTGAAAAAGGAGGCGCCCATGACCGGAATTCCGGACTCTCTGGCAATCGCATTATGGGTTGTCGGCTCTTGTTGGGTATTGGCGATAATCGCATTCCTTATTGGCGGATATGAAGAATTTATCCTTCCGCTGGTCGCGTTCGGGGTACTAACCGGCGCCGCGGAGTGGGCTCTCAGGCGAAAGGCAAAGTAAGCCACTCAACAACTTCAATTGGGCATTAGCATCCTCGTCACTCCTGCCGGCAGCAACGCAATGAAGACAGGATCGTGTTCGGCAAGCTGCTGCCCATGCTGGCGTGTTTGAACCCGTCAATCTCGAAATTGTTGGCTCACCAACCGCAGCACGTTTCGCAATCACGCTCCAATGCACGCTAGAACGCTCTTGGCCGAACGATCACTGGAATTTTCGAAAGTTTCGACAAGATTCGGCAGCGACGCCTAAGCGGCACCCATTCGTACAAGAAGATTTCTAAAGGGCGCCACATGGCGACCCAGCCAATGATCAGCATGCTTTCGCCAACGATGTTCGAAATTGTGCCCCGACCAAACGAGAACGCTAATTCTCGCAACAACACGCAGCAGAACAGGAACGCCAATCCAGTCGCAAGAGCGATACGACCATCGTGGAATAAGAGCCGAAGTCGCCGTCGTTCGTGCGTTTCTCTATAAGCAAAGTAGTGATGAATTGCGGTACCGAGATCCGAGGCGCCGGCCTGAGGCAATTGATCCGTTGGTAAGTGTACAATAAGCCTCAGTGGCTGTTTGTGCGGAATCTCTTCTGCCGAACTCACGATGTAATCTTCGGCATCCTGATCAAGATCCCGTTCGTGAAAGGGAGATGGATCTAGGGAATTGAACAGTTGAGCCAGGCGACTGAGATTGACCTCTATCTTCGCCTCTGCCAGCGATCGATTTGACAGGCTTGAATCAGCCATGACAGATGCGGTTTGCTACCTCAAAACATGCTCATTATTCACCTGAGCGTCGGACGTAGCCAATATCTCACAAAGCGGCACGGTCGTTGGTCCCTTGGCCATATCCCACTCCTATTCGCTCTGATGAAGCCGATCTCACCCGATCACGAGGTACCTTGCGCGGCGATTGGAGCCCTTGATTCAGATCAAGAGAAACGACTGCAAATATGCGCAATATAGCTATAGCCGACAGGAGCAAAAATAATGGAAAGTGCCACACATTCCGAAAATGGCTCGTGAAGCAAGGGTGCCGCATGGATCACGGCGAGCAGCAACAGAACAGCGTGGTGCACCAGTGATTGAGCACACATCTCGGAGAAGTCCCAGCGCAGATCCTCCGTCACCGGATGGGATAAATATGCGCGAACGCCGCAATGTCCGCATTTCGCCGATGGGGCTCGCCGGTGTTTTGCAAGTGCCAAAGAAAGCCTATGCGCTCGTCGTATTTGCGCACGGCAGCGGCTCAAGCCGTTTGAGCCCGCGAAACGTGGCCGTCGCCCAAGCACTGAACGATCGGCGCATCGCCACACTGCTATTCGATTTATTGACCCCGGCAGAGGAAGCTGACCGCGCCAACGTTTTCGACATTCCGCTGCTGGCGGACCGGCTTGTCGATGTCGTGCGCTGGCTCGACGGCCAAGCGCCGGTCGCAAAGCTTCCGCTCGGCCTATTCGGCGCCAGCACTGGAGCGGCCGCGGCACTTGTCGCAGCGGCGAAGCTTCCTCGCCGCGTCGGCGCCGTGGTCTTGCGGGGCGGGCGCCCCGACCTCGCCGGTGAGGCACTCGACCAAGTCCGCGCGCCAACCCTTTTGATCGTCGGCGGCGCCGATTTCGGTGTCATTGACCTCAACGAGCATGCGATGGCCAGGCTGCGAGGTCCCAAATCGCTGCAGATCGTTCCGCGAGCAAGTCATCTGTTTCCCGAGCCTGGCGCGCTGGAAGCGGTGATCGATCATGCCGCGCGGTGGTTTCAGCAATATCTCGCCCCGGCTCATTCCGTGCCGGCGTCAAGGTAGCAGTGAACGGCTAGCGAGGAGATTCCAGTTATGCCGTTCAGGGATCGCGCCGACGCCGGCCGCAAATTGGCTAAGGCGCTAGCCGGCTACAGAGATCAGAAACCGGTGATTCTCGCGTTGCCGCGCGGCGGCGTGCCCGTTGCGGCCGAGGTCGCGGCCGCGCTCAATGGGCCGCTGGATTTGATCCTGGTGCGCAAGGTTGGCGTACCCTTTCAGCCCGAGCTAGCGATGGGCGCCGTCGTAGACGGTGGCGCCTCGATTATCGTGCGCAACGAGGACGTGATTAAGCTCGCAGGCATCGATGAAACAACGTTCAAGGCAGTCTGCGACGGGGAGCTCGCCGAGATCGAGCGGCGGCGTCAGCGCTATCTGGGCAGCCACGAGCGCGTCGATATCAGCGGTCGCACGGTCATCGTGATCGACGACGGCGTTGCTACCGGCGCGACGACTAGGGCGGCCCTGCGCGCCACCCGCATGCAACACCCGAAGAAACTTGTGCTGGCGGTGCCCGTAGCGCCGACCGAGAGCCTTACTGAGCTAGGCAACGATGCCGATGACGTCATTTGTCTGGAAGCCCACGAGTTCTTCGGCGCGATCGGCGCTTATTACGCGGATTTCAGTCAGGTTTCGGACCAAGAAGTGATCGACATACTCAAGCGGTTTCCGGTGCAGCAACGCAAAGACGCAAAGCAGCCCGCGGCCTAATAAAGAAGCCCCTATCCGATCACGTTGCTCGCTTCCATGACACAACAAGCCGACCGTCCGCCTTCAAGGTGACGCCGGCTCCGAATTCCCGGCTTTCCCTATCCAAGGTCTGTTGCATCCAACAGATATCCTGCTTGGACGGGTGAACAAGTTGGAAGTTCCGGATCTGGAGAGGAACGATTTCGAGCGTCGCAAGGGTTCCCGGCGGCCGGACGTCAGCAAAATACATCAGGACCGAGTCATCCCGAAATTCCTCATAGCCTTTAATCCCTTCGTAGTCGTTCAGGAAATCGCCGCAGCCATAGAGAATGAGGCGATCCCGGTAAACCTCGATGGCCTTTGGATGATGCGAAGAATGGCCGTGGACAATGGAAATATTGGCTTTGTCGATAAGCGTATGAGCAAAACGTCGTTGCTCGTCCGGAACGTCATAGCCCCAGTTCGACCCCCAATGGACCGAAACAATAACCAGATCACCCGGACGCTCAATATGCGCGACCGCATCCGCGATCCGTAGGGCGGCATCCTCGGATATTTCGCTGAGGAGATTTACGCCCGGCCTCTCACTGGTTGCCGCCCAACTGCGGGGGGCGCCGCTCGTCGCGCAGGCAAAAGAAAACACAAGCAGACGGCAATTCCCAGCAATTTCCAATATTGCCGGCGCGACAGCTTCACTGAGATCGCGGCCTGCGCCGGTAGTCTTGATCCGCAGACGCGAAAGAGTTTCCAACGTGTCGAGCAACCCACGACGCCCCCAATCCAAGACGTGATTGTTGCCGAGCACACAGCAGTCGATGGTGGCGACCTTCAGGCAGTTGGCGTTTTCGGGGCTCATCCGATAGTTGATGCCCTTTGGCGCATAATCATCACTATGGGTGATGCTCGTTTCCAGATTGATGATGCGGGCGTCCGGTCGCATGCGATCGAACTCGTCCAGGGTTACCCCCCAAACGTATGAGGGATCGACACGGCGTGGAATCGGGCCATTTGTTGCTTCGGCAAGGTGGACGTAGTCCATTGCCGATTGTGCATAATCCTCGTGGAGAATCGGGTCACATGGGCGCGGTAACACTTGGTCGATGCCGCGCCCGGTCATGACATCGCCGCACAGAAACAGCCGAATCGACCGCTGCATCTGCCCGACCCTAGGCGATTGTGTGGAAACACTCATGAACTGACCTTGCCGGTCGTCGAGACGTTATGGGTCGGCGAGACCGCAATTTCACCCAATCGCAACGAGGCGAGGACCTGATAACCGCTCCCACCGGGCGGGGGCGATTGAAATAACTCGATCGACTCGACGCGTTGCGTCAACGACAGTGGCTGATCAATTGGACGTTCTCGCGCAATCGCCGGCCCATGTGCGCGAATCCGAGCGATCGTCACATGTGGCTGAAACGGGCGTTCGTCGGTCTGCCCAGAGACTTGAAGGAGCGCTGTGCGCAATGCCGCGATTTCATCCGTCGCCGCACAGCCCGCCCAGAGCAGGCGGGGTCGTCTCGGCTGCGGGCCGTATCCGACGTGCTGGAAAATCAGCGGGAAAGCACCAAACCCGAGAGCTACGCGGCCAAGTTTCTCGATTGCATTCTGGGTAGAGGTTTCGTTCCACGGCGGTACAAGCGTGAGGTGAATATCGGCACGCGCGATCGGACGAACGGACGGTTTGTCGAGAGCTGTGGCGAACTCGGCAAGTTGACTTGCGATCTCCGGCGCTATCTTGAGCCCCACGAACACGCGCGCCTGCGGAACAACGTGAGCAGAGTGTTCGGCACCCTTCGAGGACGCGAAAGTCATCGCTGGTAAAGCCCGATGATGGTTGCTTCGGCGATGGCATGCTTGCGTGCTTCCCGTTCGACCTCACTGCAGGACGGTTTGTGGCGAAGCGGTAGGTGATCGACCGAAAGGGCGAGCAAACGAAAATGATAGTGGTGGAGTCCGTGGCGATGGGGCGGGCAAGGACCGCCGTATCCAACCTTCTGAAAGTCGTTGATCGCTTGTTTGAAGGTTCTCGCCGATCCGTTCCGGCCGGCGGCCTCGTCCATTTCGCTCTGATCAGCCGGAATGTCATAGGCCACCCAATGGTGCCAAGTACCTGATGGCGCATCGGGATCATTGCAAAGCAGGACGAAGCTGCGGGTTCCCGCCGGGGCGCCGCTCCATTCCAAAGGCGGAGACAAGTCCTCGCCATCACAGGTAAAGCGACGTGGAACCGTCGCTCCATCGAAAAAGCCAGCCGATCGCAACTGCATGAGCGTATCTCCTGGATGCCAAAGGCCGACAGATTGCGCGTGCACCGTCGCGAATGAATTGATGCCGATCAAGAGCCGCCAACAGTGCCCGGAAGCGGAGCGCGTTCAGCCGCATAAATGGTTGAAACGCCGTCGCCGACTGCGCATGGTCAATCGGCTTCGCGCTCGGGCACACAGCAGTGCGGAGCCTCTACCCCGCCGTCCCGTTCGCTCAGCACCGAGCCGGTCACCGGATTTGCGCGGAACGTGGTGCAGCCTTTCAAACCCATGTCATATGCCAAGTCATAAATCTGCTTAATTCCTCAAACGGCGTGCTCCGCGGCACATTGATCGTCTTGGAAATCGAATTGTCGACGAAAGGCTGGAGATCAGCCTGCATCTGCAGATGGGCGTTGACCGGCAGTTCGCCGGCAGTGACAAAGCCGTTCGGCGTCCCCGTCGCCGAGCCAGTGATTCGCCGCCATTGGTTGAGCGCATAGTCTGTGAGCATGAACGCCTTCGGCGTCCCGTCCCCCGCCAGCACGTTACGTTCGTAGGAGGCGGCAAAAATCGGCTCCAAGCCGCTCGAGACGTTGCCGGCCAAGAGGCTGATCGTTCCGGTCGGTGCAATGGCGAGCAAGTGACTGTTGCGGACGCCCGTTTCGGCCATTTCATTGCGAATATCTTCGGGCAGGCTGCGGATGAAAGCGCCGTTGAGATGGCGATTGCATTCGAAGTAGGGAAAGCTGCCTTTTTCCTTTGCCAGCCCAATGGAGGTCCGATAAGCGGCGTGGCAGATGCGGCGCATGATATCGGCGGCCGCCGCCAACGATTCTGCGCCGCCATAAGTCAATCCGAGCATGACCATCGCGTCGGCAAGGCCGGTAATGCCAAGGCCGACGCGCCGCGAGCCGTGGGCACTCTCCGCCTGCGGAGGAAGCGGGAATTGTGATGCGTCGATCACATTGTCGAGGAGCCGCACCGCGATACGCGTCGTTTGCTCGATGCCTTCGAAGTCGATTCGAGCGTCGGGCGTGAACGGTGAGAGGACGAAGCGGGTGAGATTGAGCGATCCCAAGTCGCAGGCGCCATAGGGTGGCAGAGGAATCTCCCCGCACGGATTGGTCGCGGTAATGCGCTCTCGATACCAAAGATTATTGAGGTTATTAATGCGGTCGATGAAAAGCACGCCAGGCTCGGCGTAAGCGTAAGTCGCCCGCAAAATACGGTCCCACAATTGTCGCGCGCTGATGCGCCGGGTAACGCGGCAAGGTACCGGCCCGTCTTCGCCTGACCACAGACGCAGAACCGTTTCGCCGTCCCCATCGAAGGCTGCGGTCGGAAACACCAACGGCCAATCGTCGTCGCCGCGCACCGCCGCGACGAAAGCGTCGGGGACCTGGACGGAGAGATTGAACCGCCGCAGCCGTCCGCTCTGCTGCTTGGCGGTCACAAACTCCTCGATATCGGGGTGATCGCAGCGCAGCGTCGCCATCATGGCGCCACGACGAGCGCCGGTAGAGAGGATGGTGCCGCACATGGCGTCCCAGATATCCATGAAGGACACGGCGCCTGAGGCGATATTGCCGGCGCCTTTCGCCGACGTGCCGCGCGGCCGCAACGTCGAGAAATCCACCCCGATGCCGCCGCCCTCCTGCATCGTGAGCGCGCCCTCCTGCAAGGCGCGGAAGATTCCGGGTATCGAGTCTTCGATCGCGCCCATGACGAAACAATTGAACAGGGTCACGTGGCGCGCCGTTCCGGCTCCGGCATGGATGCGGCCGCCCGGAAGGAACTTGAAGTCCTGCAGAATAGTGAAGAACTTCTCCTCCCAAGCCGCCGCGCTCTTCGGCTCGACGGCGGCGAGGCTACGTGCAACGCGGCGCCACGTGTCCGCGATCGCGTGCTCGGCATGGTGGCGGTCGGCGTACCGATACTTCGTTTCCCAAATGTGATGGGAAATATCGGTTGCAAAATTGCTCATCAGGCATCCTAACAAGATCCAATCTGCCCGGACCGTGCACAGGGCTTCTGATCTGCATCAAATTGGCGCAATTCGAAGCGCGATACAAAGCCACAGCAGGAGGTGTTGGTCTTGCCGGTGCAGAACGCTGAAGTCGCGGTGATGTTCGATCAGGCCGCGGAACTCCTCGAAATCAAAGGGGAAAACCAGTTCCGCGTGCGTGCCTATCGTCGTGCCGCCCGGGTGATCGAAGGCCTGCCTCAGTATCACTAGCCTATTGTCGGCCGGACGCGACTTGTCGGAGCTTCCAGGCATTGGCAAGGATCTGGCCGGCAAGATCGCACAAATCGTCCAAACTGGACATTTCGACCTACTCGACTCGTTGAAGCGGAAGATGCCGGGTCAGCTCGCCGAAATTGCCACGCTTCCGGGCCTCGGGCCCAAGCGCGTCAAGCTCATTCACGACAAGCTCAAAGTCAGCACTCTCGATGAGCTCCGTCGCGCCGTCAAAACCGGGCGCCTGCACCGGCTTCGCGGGTTCGGCCCGGGCATTGAAAACAAGCTTTCTGCCGCGCTCGAAAAACCTACGACCAAAAAGCGTTTCAAGCTGTCGGTCGCTGAAGCCGAAGCATTGGTCGGCTTTCTCCGCAATGGCAGCCGCGTCGTCGTGGCGGGCAGTTATCGACGGCGGCGCGACACAGTTGGAGATTTGGACGTTGTGGTGACGGCGGCGGACGGCGCGGCAGTCGGCAACAAGTTGGTGGGTTACGAAAACGTCGCCGAGGTTTCCGCTCACGGACCGACGCGCACGACCGTCGTGTTGCGCTCGGGTTTGCAGGTCGACGTCCGCGCGGTGCCGGAGGAAAGCTATGGCGCCGCGCTCCTCTATTTCACCGGCTCCCAGGCGCACAACATCGCGCTGCGCGGTATTGCCGTTCATCACGGCTGGAAGCTCAACGAATATGGCTTGTTTTCCGGCAGACGGCGGATTGCGGGCGCGACCGAAGAGGAAATCTATAAAAAGCTTAGGCTGGCATTCATCCCCCCCGAACTGCGCGAGGATCAGGGCGAAATCGCGCTCGCCGCGGCGAACAAACTGCCTGCTCTGGTGACGCGCGCGGACATTCGCGGGGATCTCCACGTCCATCCCGATTGGACCGACGACGGCTTCAATTGAAGCGATGGCCCAAAGCGGCGCAGGCGAAAGGTTACAAATACATCGCGCTCACCGATCAAAGCCGCCGCGTTGCCATGGCGCACGGGCTTGACCCGTCGCGGCTGACCCGGCAAAGCCACGAGATTGATCGCCTAAATGAGCGGCTAAATGGCCTAACAATTCTCAAGGGGATTGAGGTGGACATCCTCAAGGACGGCCGCCTCGATTTGCCGGACACTAGCCTGGCCAAGCTCGATATTGTGGTCGTCGCCGTGCACTCGTATTTCGACCTGCCGCGCGAGGAACAGACCGCTCGCGTGATCCGAGCCATGAATAATCGTTATGTCTCGATCATCGCGCATCCGCCCGCCGTCTGATCGGCGAGCGCGAGCCTTACGATATCGACATGGAGCGCGTGATCGCCGCCGCGCGTGAGCTTGGCTGCTATCTCGAGATCAACGCCCAACCGGACCGGCTGGATTTGAACGATGTTTACATCCATGCGGCGAAACAGGCGGGCGTGAAGCTCGCCATCTCCACGGATGCACACTCAGTGGACGCATTCGAATGCGTGCGATTCGGTGTCGATCAAGCTCGGCGTGGCTGGCTGACCGCCAATGACGTCATCAACACCAGATCACTCGCCGAGCTACGTAAGATATTGCGGCGGTAGAAAATAGCGTTCTTCTCGCGCATGCCCCCGGCCGCAATCAGAACGCCGCCGGCGTAGACCTACATTCGACGCTCGACCCTGTTGAGCATCCGGGCAATCTGGTCCTTTAGCTTAAGGCGCTGCTTCTTGAGTCGTTCGAGGACATCGTCGGTGGTTGGTTCTTCCTCCGACTCGATACGATAAATTTGGCGATTGGCTTCGTTGTAGCGGCCTACCAATCGTCGGAACAGATAATTGGTCTCTGTGAGCCGCGCGATGAGCGCGATTTCATCGGGAAATTCATCTTGTAATTCGTGCCGGATGTGCATCGTCGAAACCATACTGCCGTCCAAACCTTCAAGCCCGATCATAGTCGCCCGATTTCAAATTCCTCGCAGGAATAGCCGAGCATCGACAGCCCCTCCTCCAGAAAGTCGCCCACAAGCGGCATACCCAGTAAGTATTCAGCCGTACGCTGATTGTGCGCGCGAGCGGCTTCCTCACGCACCGTCGGCCAATCGCTGGCGGAATTGTCGTTTCGCCCCAGCCACGCCAGGGCTACGAGATCGACCTGCTCGTCTTGGGACAGGGAATTGATCAGGGATGTAAGCTCCTCGACGACGGGATCGTCTTCGTGATCTTCAAGAACTGCGGTGTCCTTGTCATCCGAAGGGTTCGATCCTGGATCGGGCTCGGTCACCTCATCCTTGGCGTCGAATTCTTTCGCCTTGATGATGATGAAGCAGACTTTCTCGGGCGAGATTGTAAGCACGGACTCGTCTTCATCGTTAGTTCCCTCCGTCTGCTTAAATTGCTCTTGCATGGTCGTCACCTCGGTTGCGGCTGCGGGATGAATTGCAATCCCAAGCAGTACTCTTATCCTCGCGATGCATTAGGCCGGCAATTCTGACCGCAACACATTGAGACAGATCAATCCTGAGCGCTGGCCAGCCCGCACAGGAAAATCCGCAGCGTTGATCCAGATCAAGGCACGCAGGCGACATGTCTTGCCGAATGCGACTACCGTCGTGCCGAGGCAAAATTGGGGAAGCACGGCACCTGCTAACGCGACGAACCAGCCTACCGATGACGCAGGGCGGAAGGACCCGTCCCTATCTTGTCCGAACACCCGTGAGGAGACTCCGGTCCGACGGATAAGGAGCGCGGGTCCCGCGCTTTCGCCCCCAGCGCCCGATTTTTGTTGTCATTCAGTAAGCATCGCAGGAGCTGTCAATGGAGAGCTTTCCAGTTGATACTGATGCCGTGCAGATTGTCCGCTGGATCATGGCAGAGCAGACCGCCACGCCGTCGGCCTTCAAAACGACCACGAGGCGCACCACTGAGGTGCGGGAGATTCCAGCGCAAAGAAAGTAATCATCTCGGCGATGAAGAGCGCGAGGATCTGAGCGAAGTGGCGACAATCGCCACTTTGGAAATCGCACCGGCACACACCAGCGATGGCTGGCTCCTCACTGTAACTGTTGAGGATGAAATCGGTCCGCGCGCTTCCGGAGAAGGGACGACAACCGAAGCGGAACAACAAATCGATCTTCGGCACCTTCTACAGCACGTTCATTCGGCCAGAGCGAGGGGCCGCGAGTGTAGTCGCCGAGGTTGACAGCCCGTCGGCCAGAATAAACGTCGCGCAGCTGCTGAGCACCATCGAGCAAAACCAGCATGCCGTTGGGCGTGGGCGCCGGCGGCCCGAGGGACCAGCGGGAAAATCGAACGTGGCCCGCCACCGGCCAGAAAAATGAAACCACTGTGGTTTGTGGCTCAGCGAACTCACGTCGATCGCAGCCTTTACCCCTTGATGCAGATTAACGGCCGCAGCCGCGCTACGCGCCGGGCAAGGCCCGCCTGTTCAGCCGCAACCACGACTGCGGCCACGTCCTTGTAGGCGCCCGGCGCCTCCTCGGCGATACCGCGCATCGAAGGGCTCTTGATGAGAATACCCTGCTCCGCGAGGTCGTCCACGATCTTGCGTCCCCTCCACCGCTTCAGCGCGGCATGGCGCGAGAGCGCCCGTCCGGCGCCGTGGCATGAGCGAACGACTTGTTTTCAGCCGTCGTTTCGCCAACGAGAATGTACGAGCCGGTCCCCATGCTGCCGCCGATGAGCACCGGCTGGCCGACGGGGCGTAATGCATCGGGCAGGCTCTCGTGCCCAGGCCCAAAAGCCCTGGTCGCGCCCTTACGGTGAACATACAGCCCGCGCTGTTTTCCCTCGACCGTGTGCGTTTCGACTTTGCAGGTATTATGCGAGACGTCGAACATCAGGCGCAGGTCGCAATTAGGAAAGTAGTGGGCGAAGATCCGGCGCGCGAAATGGCCAAGAATTTCCCGGTTGGCAAGCGCGCAATTGATCGCCGCACGCATAGCTCCAAGATAGCGCTGGCCGACCTCCGAGTTGATGGGGGCGCAAGCGAGTTCCCTATCGATAAGCTCGATGCCCGAAGCTTTCGCCGCCAACAGCATTTCCTTGAGGAATTCGGTGCCAATCTGGTGGCCGAGTCCGCGCGAACCGCAATGGATGGTGACGACGACGCTATCGGGCGAAACGCCGAAGGCTTTCGCGGCCTTTGCATCGAAGATCTCGGCGACGACTTGAATCTCTAGATAGTGGTTGCCAGAACCGAGCGTGCCCATCTCGCGCCGCTGTCGTTCTCTGGCGCGTTCGGAGACGCAAGCGGGCTGGGCGCCGGCCATCTGGCCGTATTCCTCAATTCGTTCGAGGTCACGCGCTTCACCCCAGCCGCGCTCGACGGCCCAGGAAGCGCCGCCCGCTAGCATCGCCTCCATGTCGATCTCATCGAGCGTGATGGAGCCCCTGCTGCCGACGCCTGCCGGAATTTGGCGAAACAGCGAGTCCGCAAGTAAGGCTTGCACCGGAAGGACGTCGGAAATCTTCAGACCGGTCAGCATCGTGCGCACGCCGCACGAGATATCGAAGCCGACCCCTCCCGCCGACACAACGCCGCCCTGTTCGGGATCGAAGGCCGCTACGCCGCCAATGGGAAAGCCGTAGCCCCAATGCGCATCCGGCATGGCGTAGCAAGCTTGCACGATCCCCGGCAGGGTCGCCACATTGGCCGCCTGTTCGTAAACCTTGTCGTCCAGACAGGATTTAGCGGCTCAACCTGAGCTCGGGTGACAACGGCGGTCAGCGCCGGTGCGGCTTGCGCAAACGCTTCAGCCGGCGTTGCGCCGAAGCCGCGCACGCCGACATCGGCATCATGGGGAAAATGCTCCCATCTCGCCCGGCTCATGACCGGAGTGGCGGTCACGTCCGCAGCCCGTGCTTGCCGAGCAGCTTCACTGTCGTGGCCTGCGCACCCTTATCGCCAGGTTCCTCCGCGAAGGTTACGCGCGAGCCGAGTTGCAAACGGGAAAAACCATCGTCGAGCACGCTGTTGCGGTGGAAGTAAATCTCCTGGCCATCATTGGCCTCGAGGAAGCCAAACTCGCCAGACGGATCAAGCCGCACGACCGTTCCAATGGGCGGGCCTTCGTGATGCTTTACCTGCCCCTGCGCGCGGCGAACCTGATCCTGGAGCTGCCTGCGGGCATGCTTAAAAGCATCGTTAAGAGCAAATGTCAGATCGGAATGCCGCTCATCCGCCGGCGGAGTCCTTTCCACGTTCACTTCGCGGCCGTCGGGAAGGGCTAGACGAATGTGGACCTCATAAAGTCCGCCTTTGCGGTGACGCTGGCTAGGCCCTTTTAACACCACCCGGCACGCGGTTATGCGACCCCAACGCTGTTCGAGCTGCGCCACGTGCGTTGCAATAGTGTCTTCGATTTCCGGGCTTCCGGCCATGCCCTGAAATTCGATTTCAGGCGGGGTTTGCATTTCCTCCTCCTACTTGCTGCTCAACGATGAAATGCTTGACATTGAGGTCCGCACATTAAGGTCGGCAAGGTTCCCGCTAATAGGCTAAAATATCTATCGTTGAATGGTTTGATCCGTCTTTGATGCATATCAACGTGCAACGCTGCCGATCGACGCTATTGTATGAATTGTTTCAGAGTCCATTGGAGGATGTGTCATGATCGAGATCACCGCCAAGGTGCGAGTGAAGACGGAGAAAGCACAGGGTGTACACTGCAAACTTGGCGGTCAATATATACTCTTTGATTTTGCGTGGTTCTTTTTGGAAAATCGACTCCAGCGGCTTATTTCGAAATACGCGTTAGGGGAGCTATCATGAGAGTGAAACTTGAGATCACCAAAGCCGGCAGGCGTTTGCACGGTGGGGTTTACGAGATCGATGATAATGCGAGCTTTGGCGCGGCATGCGCAGACGTATGGATCAAAATCCGGGAACAGTGTGCCGCCAAGGCTACCAGCATCGGTGCCCTGATGGATTCGATGCACGAAAACGTTCTCGACGAACTGAACGGCGCCGAGATCAAGCTGCAAAAGATTTAAGGCGGAAGCAGGCGGCATCAACCGCCCGGGCCGCCAGGAGCGAGCCGCCAGCTTGCGAACCTCGGAATCGAGACATGGACCACGAGAAGCTTTACCGTTAGTTATGCTGGTCGAGAAGCGCACATCCACCGCGAGTTCGCAATTGGCCGCGGCGTCTGAACCGTCGCTCACCGACAAAATCGAGTTCTTGACGCGTGGTGACATATATCGGCCGCCGGTGCCCGAGGTCGCCCGCCATGAGACCCACATGTCGCAAGTGTTTCTTGCCGGCGATAGGGTCTACAAACTCAAGAAGCCGGTTCGTTTCCCCTATCTCGATTTTTCGACGCTCGCTCGGCGTGAGGCGGCTTGCCGGGCCGAGCTCAAGCTCAATCGGCGTCTGGCGCCCGACGTCTATCGTGACGTCGTTCCGCTGGTGCGTTCAGCGCATGAACTCGCCATCGGCGGCGACGGCGAGATCGTCGATTGGCTGGTGGTGATGAATCGTCTCGACGAGACCCAAATGCTGGATCGCGTGATCGAGCAGGGGCGGCTGCAACGCTGGCAGCTCGATCGTTTGGCAGCCGTTCTTGTGCAGTTCTATCGCCGCTCCAGCGCCGTGTTGATCTCGCCCGCCGTGCAGGCCGCCGAGTTATGGCGCAGCCTTGCCCTCAACCGCCGTATTCTTCTCGACCCGCGCTTTCAACTGCCATCCGGGTGCGTGTGGCACGTCGACGCCATGCAGCGCCGGTTTCTGACGGAGCGGGCCGGGCTTCTGGCCGAACGCGTGCGAACGCGGCATATCGTGGATGGGCACGGAGATTTGCGCCCGGAGCACATCTGTCTCGGCGATCCGGTGCGCATTATCGACTGCCTGGAATTTAACGCACGCCTGCGAATGGTCGATCCATTCGACGAAATCGCGTTCCTGAGTGTCGAATGCGAACGCCTTGGCGCCGCCTGGGTCGGCGAATATTTGCGGCGCCGCATGGTACATGCACTTCACGACGGACCGTCTGAGGAGCTTTTTATTTTTTATCGCTGCCATCGTGCAATGCTGCGAGCTCGTCTCGCCATCGCGCATTTGCTGGAACCAAATCCGCGTGCGCCCGAAAAATGGGCGCCGCTTGCGCGCACGTATCTGCGGCTTGCGACGGTGGATGCAGTGCGGCTCGAACGAATCCTTAGAAGACCAGAAGGTCGGTCAGCGTTTCGCCGGCATGCAGGCGGCGAATGGTCTCGGCCAAGAGCGGCGCTACCGGAATTATATCCATCTTGGCGCGCGCGCCAGTTGCACCGAGCCGGAACGCCGGGACCGAGTCAGTGACAACGATGCGATCGATGGCGGAATCTTCGAGTGCGGCCGCGGCGCCGGGCAGAAACAGGCCATGCGTCACCATCGCTAGCACACGCCTAGCGCCGGCCTTCCGAGCGGCACGGGCTGCGCGCTCAATTGTGCCACCGCTGCTGATGAGATCATCGATGATTAGCGCTGTCGCCCCACCGGCATCGCCGACGAAAAGCTCGCCCGATACAACGCCGGCGCTGCGGCGCTTTTCGACAAAGGCCTTGCCTACCCGGCGTCCAAGCGCGGCCTCGAGCGCCTCGTGAACGACATCGACACGCTTGGTCCCGCCTGCGTCGGGTGAAACGACGCAGAGCGTCTCATCCGCCAGCTTCTTGACGTAGTCGACAAACAGCGGCGCGGCAGTGAGCGCTACGGTCGGGCAGCGAAAGGCGTTCTCGAACGCAGCCGGGTTGTGCACGTCGAGGGCGACGACAGCGTCGGTGCCCACGGCTTCAAAAAGATTCGCCACATAACGTGTGATAACCGGGTCGCCAGGCTTGGTGCGCCGGTCCTTTCGCGCGTAACAGAGATACGGGACCAACGCGGTCACGCGAGCCGCGCCGGCATCCTTGAGCGCACCGATGAAGAATAATAGCCTGCACAGTTTGTCGTTCACACTTTGCTCTGGCCCGCCGTGAAGACTTTGCAGCACGAACACGTCCGCGCCACGCACCGCTTCGAGGGGACGCGTTTTGTGCTCGCCATCCTCAAATTCGCGCTCCTCGTGGGCGGTCAAAGATCGGTGCAGCGCGGCCGCAAGCGCGAAGCCAAGCTCGGCAGTCGCGTGTAAAGCAAACAGACACAGTCGTTGATCCGTCATAGGTCAATCCCGAGCTGCCTTGGGGAGTGGATGAAGTAGAGTAATTACGTATTTTGCAAACAGAACCAGCATTGATCTACGTCAAGGCTCATCGCTTCGGCTCGCGCGCTACCCTGGAATGGGCGCCGACGGATTTGCCTGGGGCGTGCTGGCAGGCTCCGCAATGGGGCCGTTTGCGCTTCCCCTCTATGGCTGCATCAAGTCGCGGATCCGCTGGTTTCCGATCCTGTCGTTCCGAAACCGAGATTTGATGCGTTACCTCTGGCTTTCATTTCCGATCGGATCGGCTTTTCAATCGTCGTCGTCGACGAGTGGATCGTCAAGAACCAGGCGTTCTATCTGACGGCAGGCGCACTATCGTACCTGCAATATGGGCGAGCCCTCATGAAAGTGCCGATAGGCGTGTTCGGCATGGCGGCCGGAGTAGCGGCCTATCCAACGTTGAGCCGATTGGTCGCAACAGGCCGAGTGGCCGAGGCATACGGCCTAGTCTGCGGTGCCGTGCGGCTGATGCTGTTCGCAACTTTGCGGCGCAGGTCTGCATGACTTTGGCAGGGTTCGAAGCGGTATATTTGGTTTGGGGGTTGTTCTCTAACAGGTTCAGCGTTGCCGATTTGCTGGCCACCGGAACCGTACTTGCGTTTCTTTGCATTGGTCTTGGTGGTTGGGCATCTCAAACCGTCATCAGTCGCGGCTTCTACGCTTTCGGAAGCACGTGGTTGCCCACGATTGTCGGAAAAATAGTCGCAATCCTCGCCGTGCCCCTCTACGTCACGCTGCGTCAGCAATGGGGGACGATAGGTCTGGCGATTGCCAGCTCGATCGCTATTCTGACTTATGTGATGCTGCTCGGCTGGCTGCAGTATCGTTGCTTTGAGTGGGAGGCTGCAGCACGTGGCAGCAATCTCAAAGATGTGCATGGCATGCTGGGGACGGCGTTTGGCTTCGCCGCAGCAACAGGCATCGCAATCGGTGCAGGTCCGTATGTGCGCTACCTGCTGCTGCACTTCCTGCCGGGTATGCAGATCTTGGAAATTTTAATGCGCATCATCGTGCTGTGCACAGTTGGGATCGTCATTTATTTGGCTGTGGCCGGCCTTCTTGGAGTAACCCAGTTGGCTGGGTTGCAACGATTGCTGTCGCGGAAGCTGATGAGGTCCCGGTAGATGGCTCTTCGCATCGCGGCAGCAGTTGGCATCATGATGATCGCGTTGAATGCCTCCGTTCGGTCGCAAGATCTCGATTTTGGTCAAGCGGAGTTTTTGTCGAAATGTGCAGCGTGCCACGGTGCCGATGGCAAGGGGACTGGTCCGCTCAGTGCCACGATGAAGCCAAAGCCCGTCGATTTGACAGTTCTCGCCAAGAGAAACAATGGGGTTTTTGCAGCCGATCTTATTTACAAGAAAATTGATGGGCGGCAGGCGATAACATCTCACGGCAGTACGGAGATGCCAATTTGGGGATGTCGGCACCTCAGCCCAATTGTT
>Ga0116223_10001853_pt1 | contig 20743 bp, 24 predicted proteins | sample Sb_taG_3_FD_90092 | JGI IMG/M metagenome (GOLD analysis project Ga0116223, IMG submission 90092) | Peat soil microbial communities from Weissenstadt, Germany - Sb_50d_a_PC metaG | ecosystem: Environmental > Terrestrial > Soil > Wetlands > Peat | place: Germany: Weissenstadt | collected 2010-09-21 | reverse complement strand
TACGGCAGCTGTAGTTCGTTGTGATCATGGCGTTGTCTCGGCGTAGGCGTTCCAGCGTCGGTGGGCTTGGCGGGCGCGGTACTGGTGGCGGCGTCGCCAGTCCGACCAGTGCAGCCGGTGGGCACGGTCTCGCCGGGGTGGCGGGACAACAATGTCGCGCAGGAGCCGCAGCAGCTCCGGAACCGTGATCGGGATCAGCCCGGTGCCCGGGTCTGGGCCGGCCTCGTGCTGGCGCTGGGAGGCGACGGTGACCGCGAGGTAGATATAGGCGAGCAGGCAGATCGCGGTCCAGCGGTGCCAGGACTTCCACCGGATGACCTGCCCGGCGTCCAGGCCGGCCACCTGCTTGGTGAGCTGGTGATCTTCTTCGATTTTCCACCTGGCCGATGCGATGGCGATCAGCCGGGACAGCGGGACCGGCCCGGGAGTCCAGCACCGGTAGAACGACAGCTGGCCGGTATAGCGGTGCCGCCGGGCCAGCAGCACGCTGTGCCCCTCCCCGTGCCCGTCCGGTGTATCGTCGCCGGTCACCTCCAGCATCGCCCAGTCGTAGTGACGGGTGCCCTTGGTTCCGGACCCGGTGCGCATCCGGTGCCAGGCGCGGGCGGGAATCAGGCCGGCAGCCGCAGCCGCGGTCACGGTGCGGCCTGAGCCGGTGCTAACGGTGTGGTTCGCGCGGACCGCCAGCACATAGCCCATCCCGCGCTGGCGGATGCCGCGGCGCAGCTCACGACCGCTATACACTTCGTCGCCGGCCACGAAGGCGGCGCGGATCCCCAGGCAGTGCGCACGGTCCAGCAGGCCGGCGGCCAGCTGCGGCTTGCTGGCGAACATCACCGCCTCCGGGACCCCGGCCAGCTCGCGGTGCTCCTCATCCGCAGCGCACGCCCCGGGCAGGTACAGCGCCCGGCCGATCAGCGCATGCCCGCGGCTGGTGGCATAGGTCAAGGTCACCGCCACCTGGCACAGCGCGATACCGCCCACGGTGCCGCTGTACTGCCGCGCCGCGCCGACGGCGTCGGCCGACGACTTCTCATCGGCCGTTTCGTCCACGATCAGCACCGCGTCCCCGTCATCGAGGTGACCGGCCGCCCACGCCGACGCGATGTCCAGGGCCTGCTGGTCGTCCCAGACCGCCCGGGACAGCAGGTGCTGCAGCCGGTGCGGGCCACGATGCCCGATCGCCTCGGCGATCGTCCAGCAGTTGTGATCGTCCAGTTCCGTCAGCAGCCCGCCGAGCATCTGGCTGCAGGACTGCCGGGTCTCCCGGCGGGGAAAGCACCCGGCCACCTGCCCCAGCAGGTCCGCCAGCAGCGCGGACCGGGCATCATCGGCTACCGTGGCAGCAGCGACTGCCGCGTCTTGATCGTGTTCCACAAACCCATCATGATCGCGGCAGCCGCATCTCTACGCGGTCATCCGCCCTGACCTGCAGCAACAACCCCACGGTCACGAACTACAGCTGCCGTAACTGAGCTAGGCCGTAACCGAGAGGGACATCTACCGGCCAAACTGATCGCGGCGATGGAACGAGCTACGTACACACGCAGGATGGCCCGAAACGGCGCGCCTCGCTTGCCTGTTCCTAGCGGCCTCTTTAGCTGTCACACTCATCCTGCTGACCTGGCAATTGGTCGCTATGCGGGTCGCGTGACTCGGCGTAGACCATCAGCTTGGGAACTGGCTTGTCATGTCTTGCCGACCACAGTATTTGCAGCTCAGATGTTATTTGCCTTGTCCGTGAGTACCCGCTACAGACTGTCCCACACCGTGCCATCGGGCACGCAAGGGGCACGACCTACCCACGATCACGATAGAAGAAACGCCGTCAAGGAACAGTTGAGTTCACAGCTTCACGATCGAAGCAAATTAGTCTGTCACCCACCGTTTCAATTTGTCAATTAGCAACAAGGCTTGCAGGGCCGTATATCCCTCTACAGATTCCATGGCATCTTTCATTGCTCGAAGTGTTTCCCGCATCTGGGCATAAGTCACGAATTTGCCACCATAATTAAAGTTGCGCTCCCAATCTTCAACGTCTGACAGCAGAATATCCAGAACATCGTATGCGAATTTCCTAATGGTCCAGTCAGAGTCTGTTTCTATAATTTCGCGAAATATTGGCGTTTCCCAACGATGCCCTCCTGTCCACCACGACTTATCTTTGGAAATCAATAGCTTAACGAGGCCGAGGACAAGGGCTTGCCGTGCAGGAAATGGCAAATCTGGAAGCCATGACTGAAATAGAGAATTTGGAGTTGTAAACTCTCCCGTGGTATCACCACACAGCTCAGGAGCGTGCACGTAAAAGAGATTTGCGGCTTCTTCCTGGCTAGCTGCTGTGCCTTTAACTAGGACCTCATTGATGAGCCATACCGCACTCCCGATGTCTACCGCGTCATCATCCCAAGCAGCTGCCAGCACCCGCATGGCAATCACGGGATGGTCAAGATGTACAAGTGTAGCAAGTGCCCCAGCGACTACGGCATTAGTGCCATAAGCGCCATCAGACGTTTGCGTGAGCGCGATCCCTCGTACTGCTGTGTCCAAGATAAGTCGGTTCTCTGAGCGACGATTTTGGTTCGAAGTAACAAGAAGGCCGATAGCGGCGACCGTGGCTGTTATTCCTGATGCTATGAATCCCCATATTGCATTACTCTCTCCCGCCTTCAGATATCCTTTAGAGAAATTAAAAAGGCCTGACCTGACCGCAATGACCAAGGAAAGTATATATAGCGGTATTATGACAAACAGAATAATTAGCGTAGATACTGCTGTATTAAACACGTGGCTGGAGGTTCTAATTCGCGATTCAGGCCTACGGAGATAGCTCCTCCGCGTACGCTTGGCTACCATGCGAGGATTGTAACTCCGCCCTGTATGCCCGTCACCCATTCTTATCCAATCCTCCTGATAGGCGGTAGGATCTTTCCTGTGAAGGTTCGCCGCGCGCGTTTCGGGCCTGGCCTCTGGCCTGGCCCTCGCCGTCAGGCCCGCAGGGCTGGCCCCTCCAGGGTCAACGGCGCGCCGTTGACCCTGGAGGGGCCAGCCCGGACAATGCGCGGCGTTCCGCCCCGGTCGCTGTGACATCTTCACGGTTCCCGGCGCGCCTGGCGTGAAGTGACGGCTTGGCCGTGGTGCTGGCGGCGTGGCAGCGGGATACGGCGGGGACCGCAGGCGGCCGGTCACCGGGGTGCCGTGCGCGGCAGCCGCCGAGCCGTAGGGCTTGCGTCCGAAGGACGCGGCGAAAGCTGCCGCCCCGTAACGGCGAGACCCCGGGGTGAACCCCGGCCGCCTACGGCGGGGCACCCTGGCCGCTCTTTTCCTCGCAACTGCTCGCGCCCGTTCCTCGCTGTTCACGGCCTGGCCGCCAGGCCCGGCGCGCCGGAGGCGTGCCCTTGAAGGTAGTGCAGAAAGTTCTCACGAGGATTGGCCCTCTGGGCTTTGGGTGGCGACCTGCCCCGCAGCATCCTCCAACTCAACCCTGAGGGCGACGGTCTCGCAGACCGCTCCCTTATGCGGTCCAAAGGAGTAACTGACTGGGCCGCGCCGAAGCCCTTGTTAGGTACCGTGCGCCCGAACGGGACGATCTGTGCGCGTATGTACCACCATGGATCACTGTTCATCTTGCGCGCCGAGTCGGCGTTTTGCGCGCCCGCACAGAGGGCAGGGGCGATGACCGTGAGGTGTCTCACCCTCCGTTACAGCCACGGTCCCGACATCATGGCCGTCGGCGGCACTGGCCGGCCACGATAACGCCTTACCGTTGGCGGCGAGGTAGCCGACAGGAATCTGGGGTGTATCAGGACCCGTGTAAAGCGTTACAGTGTCTCGCAACCTCCCAGGTCATGCGGACATGGCAAGCGAGACACTGTAACGCGAACGATCGTCTACGTTACACGTTAGGATAGCCAGCGTTTCTGCAAGAGAAGTGTGTAAAACAACCCGTGTCCGCGCCTTCGTAACGTTATCGGGGTTACCGATACAGTCACTGGCCATGAGGAACGAATACGGGCGGGTATCCACCAGCGACCAGGACAAAGATGTCCGGCGCGATGCGCTAGCCGCTGCTGGGTGTAACGAGGTGTTCATCGACAAGGATTTGGGACATGACCGGCGTCCCGAACTGGATAAGACTCTACGTCGGCCAACCGAATCAGCGACAAGTTGGTAGCGACAAAGCTCGACGGGCTCGGCCGGTCCCTCGAGCACCTCATCAACTTGTCCAGGGAGCTGCGGGCCCGCGGCATCGACCTGATGGTGCTCGACCAGGGCATCGACACCTCCACCGCCGGAGGGCGCATGTTCTTCCAGATCCTCGGCGCGATCGCCGAGTTCGAGCATGCATTGAAATCCGAGCGCATGATGGACGGTCTGGCCGCCGCCCGGGCTCGCGGAGGTACCGGCGGGCAGAACCCCAGCTCACCCCCACGCCAAGCCCGCACAGCACCGCGGATGAATCGTCGAGGTCGTTGGCTAGTAGCCGCGCATCGCGGCTCTGCTATGCGACTGGCGGCCCGCCTATGAGGCGTGGGGACGCGGTGAGGATGATCGCTCAAAGGAAGGCCGGGATTGAAGCGCCCTTGACGGCCAGACTGCCGCCCGACATGACCGCCAACTACGCAGCCAATCTTGTTAAGCGGGAGGTTTACATGCTCCGAGTGGAGATGATTTAGGTGAACGCCAATGAGCATTGACCTTGTTAGCCAGTCCGGAGATCGCGCCGTAATTCACGGTGAAGACCCGCGGGCATGGAGCTTCATGACAGTTGAAGCTGTTGACAGGCAGTACGGAGGAAACCTTGGTTATAACGATGTCTTCGGCGAACAGTACGTCTGGACACACAACATAGCGAACGGCCGTCAAGTCCGGGAAGGTGATATCGCCGTGCTCCGGGATAAGCGTTTTATCTTCGGCATCGGATGGATCGACGAAATTCAGTCCCGGGGCGATGTGAAGATTCGGCGGCGGTGTCCGAGCTGCGGCTCGACAGGGTTCAAGCAGCGGAAGTCTCTCAAACCGACCTTCAAATGTTCTGCCCAGATATGCAAAGCAGAGTTCAATGTACCAGTCGAGGAGAAGGTCCAAGCCACCTATCTGACCGCTGATTATTCGCGCACGTGGCGAGAATTCGCAACGGCAGTACCAGCTCGCGCCCTCCGGTCCGCCTACCTTAAAGGGCCAGCACAGCAAGCGATCAATGCATTGGATCCGCATCAGGTTCGCGCACTTTTTAGCCAGGTTGCCGATGTTGGTAACCGGTGGTGGACAAACGACGGAGGAATTCGACCTACTATCGGTGGAGGAATAAAGATCGTCTTGGGGCGAAGGCGTATAGGTCAGGCTCAATTCAGGGACGAGCTCCTTAGACGGTTTGGTGCACGATGTGCGATTACCGGGCAGCAGCCAGCAGAGGCGCTGGAAGCAGCGCATCTATACCGGTTCTCGCAGATGCCTGAGCACGACACGTTCGGCGGCCTTCTTCTCAGGCGCGACTTGCATACGCTCTTCGACAGATGGCTCCTAGCCATTGATACAAGCGACTGGACCGTCCGAGTAGCGCCAAAGCTAATGATCTTTCCTGCCCTGGCCGCCTTGGACAGGCAACCTCTGGACGTGCCGCCAAGACTGCGCCCAACGCCCTCCTACGTGGAAGTTCATTATTCGTTGTCCTTGGACTGCTGGTAATCTCAACTTCACTGATGGCAGACGCGACGGTTGACTGTGGCCCACGCGAAGCGGGGTGTCACCATCGCACATATCATCGAGGCGCGGGGAGTCCTGCGGCAGGCACTCCTGCGACTGACCGGACGGGTCCTGCTCAGCCAAAAGAGCCCGTGATAGGGCGCCGGGCACCCGCTTCGGAACGCATAACCATGCAGGATCCGGGTGCATAACCGGGACAAACCGGGCCGCTAGCTGAACGTTCAACATCGGCCGGGGATCACCGCAGGTCACGGCATTTCGCAGCTTTACATAAATGCCCGTTAGCGGCATTCAGCCTCGCCCCCGTCAGTGAAACGCTAGCTCTGGCAAGCACCGACTGCGAAATATTTGCAGCGGACGGTTCAGATCAAGGTCGACGCAGCTGACCAGCGGGCGGGACACCGTTGACACCCCGCGGCCGTCCCAGTTATGCGGCGACTTCGGGCGGACCACCCCCGCGTACGGGGAGCACGCCAGCTCGTTGACCCTGACGGCCAGCGCGGACGGATCACCCCCGCGCGTACGGGGAGCACCCTTCACGACCTGCGGTCTCATAGACTACTTGCGTTCTCACGGCTCTGCACTTGTCAGCCTCACCCGGACCGCATGAGGCGACCTCCTACCACAAATAGCTACTTATTCACTACAATATGTCATGTCCTCAGCGACTGTTCGAGCGTCATGCATGCGGAAACGCCGACCGGCAGTCGGGATGGGTCGGGGTATGCGCCAATTTTGTAGGTATGCAAGATCATCTTCTGCTGCGGGCTGGTCAGGCGGCGCCTGTCTGGTTGCGGGCTTGATGCCAGGTCTGGTCTTCGGGGGCGGCTGGCTTGCTGGCCACATAGGTGATGATGGCGCGGGCGCCCGCTTCGGACCAGTGCATGCCGGATTGCTTGAGCCGCTGGCAGATGACGGCTTTGCAGCCGGGCCCCGGCGATCTCGAATTGCGCCGCATGGCCCCCCCGCTTCCCGGTCTTCCGGATCACGACACGCTGACCCTCGGCAAAACGCGCTGACCCGGTAACCCGCCGCGGCGCGAAACAGGCATTGCCAGGTCCGCGCTGGCGGCAGACTCTCGATGCATGGAAGCGATACAGACGCCGCTGTCTAGTACCGAGACCGTGCTCATCGGCCTTGTCGTGTCCGTTGTGGTCACCCCATCGGCAACCTGGCAGCTGGTCCAGCATTTCCAGGTCATGGCACACGAGGGGATGCACGGGGTCGTCGGGTCGCTTTCGGGCGGCAAGGTGGAGGGCATCGAGCTAAAGCAAAGCGCCGAGGGCAAGACCACCGTCATGATGCCGGCCGACCGCAGCGGCTGCGCATTCACCTTCGCCGGGTACCTGGGGCCGAGCGCATTCGGGCTCGGCGCGGCCAGGCTCATCCAGTTCGGGCATATCGTCGTGGTGCTCTGGGTGACCATGCTGCTGCTCGGGTTGTTGCTGATCATGCTCAAGCCGTCGTTCGGGTACGCCACCGTTCCCCTGGCCGGGTTCGTGATCTTCCTCGTCCTCAAGCACATGTCGCAGACGGCTGAGATCGTGGCCGCTTACGCGATCACCTGGTTCCTGCTGCTCTCCGGCGTCCGCATCGTCGTGCAACGCGGCGTCAACGCCAGCGACGCCGGCCTCCTCAGAGATCGCACGAGCATTCCCCGGCTGGTGTGGTTCGCGCTGTGGCTGGCCGGCACGCTGACCGCCGTGGTGATCGGCGCCCGCTGGATGTTCCACCCGGCGGTCCTCCCCGTAGCCGCGGGGCTGTTCCGGCACCAGTGAGCCTGTTTCCCGCCCAGCCTCGATTCGTCACGATCTTGACTGTGCACTACGGCTGACCTGCAGAAACGCTTGATGTAGCCCGCACCCAGAAGGCGCTGGCTCCCTGAGGCGACTTGATGGTGTTTCCGCAGCTCAGCCACATGACCAGAGAACTCTTGACCTTAGTGTGAATAGCCGAGGCTAGGCAGGCGCGATCACCCGCGGGGCGAGGACGGTTTCTGCAGGGTCCAGTGCTCCTGCGCCTCCTGGAGGATCTCCTCCAGGAGGCGCTCCCAGGCGGCCACCTCGGTCGCGGCCGCGAGCGCCTGGCCCACCCACGCGGCCCCGGCCTGCGGTCCCTGCCCGGAGCGGCCCGCGACCGCGTCGGAGACGAGCCGCAGCGTGACGTCGCCTGCCGCGCCGAACGTCACGAGCACGGCGCGGGCGAGGTTGCCGGGCCCGGCGGGAGGCCACATCCTGGCGGCGTCCCCGACGAACCAGCGCATCCCCATGACCTCGGGCACGTCGCCGCAATCTGCTTCCAGGCTCTTCCATAGCGGGTGGTGATGCTCCGAGGGGCCAAGAGCATCAGCCGGACCAGTCGCTCCACCGCCAGTGTCATCTGCTGCCTCATCGCCGCCGTTCAGGGGACTTGTCAGTCGTTCATGGCACGGGCACCGTACTGCGCGCAACGGACATTCACGCCCCTGCCCTGGTGGGCGCCCCGGAACAGACTCTCCCTATCAGGGATAACACGCGGGAGCCGGGTCCCGCCGCAGGTGGCGTTTCCGCAGGACGGCAGGCGAGTTATCAGAGGTAATGCGCCGTTACCTCTGATAAGACCAGCACGACCGCGGTCGGCTAGCCTAGCCTGCCGACGGTGAACGGTCGCCATGCGGCAGTGACTTTGCCAACTCCTCCCTGTATCGCAGACGACAAGAGTGCCGACGCGGTCGGCTGGAAGCAGTCCCGCTTAACCTCCGGATGATCCGCCAGGTTCGGGCACACAGTCGCAGCTAGCATCTGAACCGCACGGCAGACATCCTCGTAATGCCGGACCGGCCCTGGCGCCTTGTGAGTCAGCGGCTCTTTGAGTCGGCGGCGGGGGTAATGACCTTGGCGAGGAACTCGTCCAGGGTGTCGCCCATGTCGCCGTCGAGGTCCAGGGCGACGCGGATGGTCTGCTCGGTAACGTGGCGGGGGATGCCGAGCCGACGCTCGGCTTCCCCGGTGACCGAGGTGATGACGCGGCCGGCGGTGGCGGGTCGGTGGCGGGCGAGCCAGCCGAGCATCTCGGCGATCTTGGGCATGATGCCGTAGTACGGCGGCATCTCGTCTGCCGTGTCGTCCGGGCCGGCGAGCCGGAGCGTGCCGTCGGCGGAGATGGCGCGGTCGCTGCGCTGGCTATCGGCGAGGTCGTCAAGGAGCGCGTGCTGGAGCGTGACGGACAAGGCCTCGGCGGGGATGAGGGTGCGGAGCACGTAGCTGGCCGCCTCATGGCCGAGAGCGGCGGCTACCTCGCGGACGTGGTCCTTGGTGCGCCAGCGCAGCGCCCACCGGCCGCGGAAGGGGCGGTAATCCCACAGGTCGGCCATGAAGGAACGGGTGAGGGTGGCGGCGAGTTCGGCCTGCCCGACGGGGACCGGGTCGCCGTAGTGGCTGGGGGCTGAGACGGCAGCGACGACGGCCTCGGGGTCGCGCTGGCGCTGCTCTGCCCATTCCTCCGCGACGGGGCGGGCCCACAGGGAACGGTCAGCGATGACGGCCTGGGGAAGTGGGACGTCGGCCTCGCCGCGGGCGATGTAGGCGCGCAGCGTGGACGGGGCGATGCCGGTTATCTCCGCAAGGTCGCCGCCGCCGATCAGGTTCTCGGCGGCGAGCTCGGGGGCGGTGAGGCTGACGACGCAGCGGTCGAGTCCCTGGCTGTCGCGGCGGGCCGCCCACAGCGCCAGCTCGTCGTCCCACCGGCCCTCGTACGGGGCGTCCGGGTCGATATCGGCGATGTCGACGACGGCCCCGCGGCCGGGGTCGGCGGCACTGGAGGCGAGCATGTCGGCGGCGGTGACCGTCGCGGCGGTGGGGACGGGGCGGCGGTAGTAGTCCTCGCCGGGCCAGTCGATCACCTGCGCGGGCCGGTACCAGGCGGCGCCGTCCCACCAGTAGCCGCCGGAACGGAAGAGCAGCGGGCCTTGGACGTAGACCGTGTACGCGCTGGAGGCGTCGTCGTCGCGGTAAAGGACCACGGACCTGCCGTGGTCGGGGTGCCAGCGGACGACCCATGCCAGGTCATGCCGCCCGGGGTCGGTGGTGTAGGCGACCCACCCGGCGCGGCCGCGGGGGCGGGCCAGGTCGTCGCGGCCCCAGGTTTCGCCGCCGGGATGACGGCCGATCGCCTCGATCGCGGCGGGGTCATCGACAGGGATGTGCGAGTCGTCCGCGAACGGCAGGCCGGGGATGGGGTGGTCGGTGCGCAGGCCGTTCGCCACCGCGCGGAATCTGTACAGCGCCAACGCTCTGCTCCTTTCAAGCATGTGTGCTGTAAATATACTACAGCATCAACGCTTGCTGGTTCGCACAGCGCTCCCGCGCCGTCGCAGGCAAGCAGCGCGGATCCTTGGAAGCGGCAGCGGGCGCGACCCGGAGCAGTCCGGAGAACTGGTAACCCGTCGTATTCGAGTGTGACGAGTTCGCCGACTGCGTCTCGTCGTTCGACGGCGGGCGGCAGCCAGCTGATGCCACCAGCTCCCTGGGCCGAAGTCAAGTAAGCAGGGTGTCGGCGATACCAGCTGCCCATGCTCTGATTTGGGCCCAGTTGCGGAAGTCGCCCTCTTGGGCGCGGATGGCTGAGACCATGGCCCGGTCGGGGAAGCTGAGGTGCTTCCTGGCCAGCTTGCCGGTGAAGATCTGGTGGTCGCGGGCGTTGGTGGCCTGGAGGACTTTGATGACGTCGACAGGGTTGTCGGCGGGCTTGGCCGGTTCGCCGACCGGGCCGCTGGAGAACAGCCAGACCGGCCGGGCGGCCAGCGCGGCGGCCGAGCGCTCTACCAGGTCGCGGGCGGGTTTCATCCACTGGCCCATGTAGACCGCGCTGCCCAGCACCACGGCATCGAACTCCTCGACCGCGCCTACCTCCTGCGGAGGGAGCACGGTCACCTGGCAGCCGCGCTCGGCCAGCACGTCCGCGACCGCCTGGGCGATCTGGCTGGTCGCCCCGTACTTGCTCGCCGCGCAGACCAGCACCTTCATCAGTCGCTCCCCTCTGGCGGCGGAGCGGAGGCCTGGTCAGCCGCGCCAGTGTCGTAGTGCAGGTCGGTGAGGGTCACGGTGATGTATTCAAGGTCCCGCCCGGGAAGCTTGTAGATCGCCTTGCTGGTTACGGGAAGCCGCAGCCCTTCGAATTCGCCGTAGCCGGTGACCGGGGTGGACCACGTATCGGGGTCGCTGCTGTCGGGGGTCCGGTAGCGCTGGGCGACGAAGTCGGTGAGCCGCCCCTGGGTGTCGAAGAACATGGTCGCGGTGGCGGCCCGGCCGTGGTCGGTGAGGGTGACCCGGGCGGAGGAGTCATCGACCGCCTGGAAGGAGATGTTGCCGGCCAGGAAGGCCGCGGGGAACCAGGTCATCTCGTTCAGGTAGCGCAGCATCTCGCCCTGGTCCATCTGCTCGCTGCTGGCGTCGACCACCGGCCACAGCGAGGCCGCCTTGACCAGCATCCGCCCCTCGCCCCCGGCGTACATGTCGCGGGCCCGGGCGACCGGGAACGGGCCCAGGCGCGCCGTGCCGGCCCACACGAACCCGGGCGGCTGTACCGAGTAGTGCTCCTCGGCGTCAAAGGGCAGCCACCGCGGGCCGAGCCGCATCGTGCCCGTCTGGCGGAGCCAGACCGTGCCGGGGAACGGCCTGCCCACCACCCCGGCATAGCGCAGGTAGCGGCGGACCGGTTCGGGCAGATCCGCGAGCATCTCCTCGGTGACCACCCCGGCCCGGCCCGGGGCAGCCCGGGCACGCAGCGCCCGGACGTCCCGCCGGACCAGGCGGGCAAACGCGCGGTGCCCGGCGAGCTCGGCGCCGGTCCCGGCCAAGACAGCCAGCCCGGCCACCGCGGGCAGCCGCCTGAGCATCGCAGCGATGGTTCGCTCCTCCTCACCACACGCGCCGGAGACCAGCCGTGACCGGCGGCGGTCGGCCAGGCGGGGGCGGTTGTTTCCGCATAACGCTGCACCCAGCCTGCCTCAGCATTTTCCTTTGATCCCTTTGAGCATCCCGGTGCCTTTGGCCCTGACGGTGGCGCGACGGTCAGCAAAGCACCAGGGCCGAACGTCCCGCGGCCAGCTGGCGGCGGCCACGGCAACTTCCGCGGTCCAGGCCAGGTAGTCGGCCGCCGGGTGCTGTTGGTCCTGGGTCACGGTGAGCACCTCGTCCAGGCCGGCGAGCATGTTCTGCTCTTCCCGCAGGGCCGCCGGATCGGCAACGCCGGGTCTGATGGCCCAACCAGGGGTGCCGGTAACAATGGACCCGTCAGCACCGCTAAAGCGTCCAGTTTCCTGAACGCGGCTGGCACGATGGGGCGGGTGACGATCAGCGAGCGGATCGAAGCGGCCCGGCGGGAGCGGCGGGTCCTGACCCGGGTCTCCCGTGCCGCGTGGCGGCTGGAGCAGGCCGAACGGGAACGGACCTGGGCGCTGGCCTCGGCCCGCGCCGAGGGGATCTCGATCCGCACCCTGGCCACGGCAGCCGGGCTGTCGCCCTCCCGGGTGCACCAGATCGGGGCCGCCGCCGACCTGAATGCGCTGGACGCGGCGCTCGGCGAGCTGCGGGCAGCAGGCTGGCCAGCCCCCGAAGATCCAGACTCCGGGGAGGACACCGAACTAGACGGCCAGGACAACATCGCCGACCGGCTATCCGATGAGGTGAGCTGGCTGCGGCAATGTGCAGACTGGCTCGCGCACCTGGACGCTGACCGCTACCCGCCCGCGGTCAACCTGCGCCCGGCCGCCGACTGGCCAGACCGGGCCATCGTGGCCGTCGACCTCGCGCGGGTGCGGGCGGTCATCGACCGCATCGCCGCCGACGTGGACGAGCTCGCCCGGGCCCGGCGGGTCCAGGACCTGAACACAGCTGCGGTGCTGCCCGACCCGCGGGCGGAACGCCGCCGGAGGCTGGCCGAGCCGGACCTGGAGTTCCGGGCCTTCTGCACCCGGCGGCGGCTGCCCGCTTCGTCAACCCCGCAACTGGAGCGGGCCTGGGATGCCTGGCAGGCCGAGCGATACCAGCGCGGCGAGACCGGCCAGCGGCCCGGCTACACCGACAACCCGTTCCGGCCACGCTAACGCCCCCCGTGCCACCGCGCCACCAGGGCAGTTCAGGAAACTGGACGCTTTAGCGGTGCTGACGGGTCCATTGTTACCGGCACCCCCCCTGCACATCACCAGCAACGCCGTCACCTGCGCGCTGAACCTGCGCAGCCACCACCCCGTCCTCATCGACGCCGGCTTCGCCGACCTGGAAGTTCCCATCCCCTGGTGGGACGGGCACACCCTGCGGTTCCGCTTCCCGCCACGATGATCCCCACCGGGGGAACCTCAACTCAATTACCTGACCGGGAATCGAGGTTAGCCGGTCACGCGGCCGGTTTCGTCAACCGCCACGCGAGCACGCGGCCAGCCTGCAGGGCAGGCCGGCCGAAGAGCCCGGTCAGGTAGTGCCCGAGCGGCGAGCCCCGGCTGGTAACCGCGACGACGGCAGCAGGCCGCAGGTACGCGAGATCGGCGCGGATCTGCGCGCGGGACGGGGCACGGGGCAGCGATGATCCGTCCCACAGCCACAGCGCATCCAGGTATACGAAGAAGCGATTGACTCTCACCGGGCCGTAGTACTCCAGGGTGCCCTGCCCGGCCCGGTTGGTCCCGACGAAATAGCCGCCCATGAGCGATCCGGGCTGGCCCGTGTCCGCCTGCCAGCGCAACGCCTCGGGGCGATGCGCGTACGGCACGGGGACGACGAGCACGCGGGCGCCCGGCGCCAGCCGCAGGCCGGCGAAGGCCGCCTGCCAGCCAGCCGGGACGGGAGGGACCGCGCTCGCCTGGATGGGCAGCGGAATCAGGGGCAGCAGCGCCAGGACCGCGACCGCGAACGGCAGGCTTCTTCGTCGCCAGCCCGCGGCCTCCGGCGCCGCCGAGCGGGCGAGGTCCAGCGAGAAGGCGAGCACGACGGCGGCCGCGCCGTCGGCGAGGATGGCGAACCGGTCTGGCAGAATCTCGCCGAGGAGCGGCAGGCCCTGCAGCCAGTGCCACGGCAGGAGCCCTCCGGGGACGTGGACTCCCAGGAACGTCCGGCTCTGGCCGCCGAGGCTGAACACCTCCAGCACAGCCCAGGTCACCGCCGCGGCGCGGACCCTGGGATCCCGCCAGAAGCACACCGCGGCGACCACGAGGACCACGAGCAGCGGCCAGCCCAGGTAGGCGAGATACTCCGTGAGAAAATTGTTGCCACCGCTGGCGACGGCGGCCGCCGCGCTGGCAGGTGTGTGGAAGAGCAGGTCGCCGGGCGGGGTCACGAACGCGCCGAGGTGGCTGCTGTAGGCGCTCAGCCCCTCCCAGCTGCCATGGGCGCTGAGCGGGCCGCGAAGCTGCACCCAGAGGGCGCGCCCGCAGATCAGCAGCGCGATCCCGGCCCCGATCGCGAGCCCGAGGGCGGCGTCACGGGCCCGGGCCCGCACGGCCCGCGGATGACTGGCCGCGAGCGCGACCACGAGCACCAGGCCGGCGATGGCCGTCTGGGCCAGCAGTTCCTCCGCGGTGAACAGCTGAGCGGCGCTCAACAGGCCCAGCCAGACGCCGGCGCGGACGGCCGGCGTAAGCCGGGCCTGCCGCGAGGGCCGGCCTGCCGGCCCGAGCGGATGGCCGCGGGGGGTTCCGGGGGGTTGCCCCCCCAGGCCAGCAGGGCCGCGGCCGGTGACGATCCGCAGCAGCGCGTCGATGAGCAGGGGCGGCAGCACCGCGAACTGCATGTTGTAGTGGCCGCTCCCGGAGTCCAGCAGCGCCGGGGAGAACCCGTAGAGGGCGCCGCCCAGGGCCGCCGCGGCGAGGCTGGCACCCCACCGGCGCAAGACCCAGAAGAGACTGGCCGCCGAGCCCGCGAAGCCCAGCGTCAGCACGATCGCGACGCTGACCTGCGGGCCGGCCAGCAGCGTCACCGGGGTCAGCAGCATGCCCGGGAGCAGGAACGAGGTGTTCCCCATGATGTTGATGCCCCGCGGCGCGTTCATCGCGGTCGTCACCAGCGCAGGCAGGTGCCCGTGCGCGACCGCGGTCGCCGTGTAGCGCAGGAACCAGGCGAACAGGTCGACGTCTCTAATGTCGCCGACCTGCGCCCGCGACGCCGGGTCGGCCCACAGCCGCCAGGTCAGGACCAGGGCACCCAGCAGGTAGCAGCCCGCGATCAGCCAGGACGCTCCGGCACGGGTCCGGGGCCGGACGCGTTCGGAGGCCTGGGATGTCTCGGCCGCCGCTGGTACGAGGCTCACCGCCGCCTCCGTTCGTGGGCATGCAGGGCAGCCACCATACGCCAGATTGTCCCGATCCGACGCGGGAGACGCGACCGCACCGGGCCGCTCATCGCCCGCCGGGTACCGTGAACACACACTGCCTGCGGCGCAGCGTGCGGCGTTGCGGCGCCCCGGCCTGCCGGGAGCGCCGCGCGGTCACGATGACCTGGGACTTCATGGTCCGCCTGGATCTGATGCAACGATGATGCACCTGATGCCGTTGCGCAGCGTACATCATCGTTGCGCCTGCCGACATCCCGATGCATCCGGGAGCAGCCGGTTGCATGGGGTGCATCATCGGCGGTCCCGGTTACCGGTGCCCCGGCCGGCACCGCAGCTGCAAGGGACGCGCCGGGCCTCCCCATCATTGGCCACGTCACGCGCCTGACCTGGCAACCAGCCGCTCTCGTTGCACCTCATGCATCCCCGCGCCCGGAGACGGACGGTCCCGCAGCCGCCAGCTCGCCCGTCAGCCACACCGCATGCCGACGCGCCGCCATGCCGCGGACGTGGCCGACACGCGTGGCAGCCGCCGACCGGTGGAGGATCCTGACCTGGCCCTGCTCCACGGCCGAAGAGATCCATACCCGTAATCACCAACCCGGGAGCAGCTTCCAGCCTCCCGCTCCGGCTGAGGTATTCGGCGTGGTTGGAACATTGCTCTCTAACAGTTCCGAAGACGGCACCAGCACCCCGATGCTGCTCGCCCGGTCCCGCCACGCCTCCGTCCGGTCCCTCGAGCGCTACGCCCGCCCCGGACCCGAGGCCGTCGCACGCCACGTCGCCGCCGCCGACCCAGCCGCCCGGCGCCGGCGACCATGACCGGCAGCGGACAGAGCCGTTACCTGACCGTGATCCTAATCGTTGTTTTCGCGCTGGATGGTGCCGCGAGCCCAGCCAGTCCACCTCGTCGGACAGGCGGTCGGCGAGGTGATCGCGGCCGGCCAGGTCAGTGTCCTCATCGCTGTCGGGGTCTTCGGGGGCCGGCCAGCCCGCTGCCCGCAGCTCACCCAGCGCCGCGTCCAGCGCGTCCAGGTCGGCATCGGCCACGAGCTGGTGCACCCGTAAGGGTGACAGCCCGATCGCCGTGGCCAGGGTGCGGATCGAGATCCCCTCGGCGCGGGCCGAGACCAGCGCCCACGTCCGTTCCCGCTCGGCCTGCTCCAGCCGCCACGCGGCCCGTGAGACACGCGCCAGCACCCGCCGTTCCCGCCGGGCCGCCCCGATCCGCTCACTGATCGTCACCCGCCCAGCCTGCCAGCCGCGTTCAGGAAACTGGACGCCGTACCGGTGCTCACGGCTCGATTGTTACCGGTACCCCGAGTTGCGCGAGCGCGGCGTCGGCCTGGTGGTCCTCAAGCAGCACATCGACACGACCACGCCGACCGGGCGCCTGGTGTTCCATATCCTCGGCGCGATCGACGAGTTCCAGCGCGAGCTGATCATCGAGGGCACCCGCGAGGGCCTCGACGCAGCCCGGGCCCGCGGCCGCACCGGCGGGCGCAAGCCCAAGCTGAACGCGCGGCAGGCCGCCACCGTCCGCCGCATGTACGAAGCTGTCGGCCCGGACGGCAAGCGGCAGCACACCGTGGCCGAGATCGCCGAGGCCGTCGGCGTGCACCGCACCACCGTCTACGACTACCTCAACAAGGAGGGCTGACATGGCCGCCGGCCCGCAGGACACGCCCCGGCACGCCGGGCAGGTCGTCCGCCGCGTGCTGCTCCGCCGGAACATCGTCATCGACGCGGAAACTGCGCAGCTTGTCGCCGCCGCCGTCCAGGCGGCGCTCCGAACTGGTGCACCCTCCCGGCCGCCGCGCCGACGCCCGCGTGTTCCTCCCGCCGACTGCGAGCCGCTGTTCTGATATGGCACCGGCTACCGGCCTCGTCTGGGGCTGGTGACACGTTCGTTAACGCCCCGTCGCCCGGGGGGTGTCCGGAGGCATGATTTCGTATAAGAATGATAACGTAGCGTGGTTGAATGCGTCAGGGGAATCACGCCCGGCTCTGGCTACCCCGGCCCGCGGCACCGGGATGGACGTTGAGCTGACGCCGTGCATGGCGCGGGAGGACGTGTGGATCTGAAGCTGGGTCACTACGCCAGGGACGGCATTGAGGTCGTCGACGTCCAGGGCGAGATCGACATCTATACCGCGCCGCGGCTGCGCGAGCTGCTCATCGACCTGGTCAGCAAGGACAACTACCAGCTCGTCGTCCACCTGGAGAAGGTCGGGTTCCTCGACTCCACCGGCCTGGGGGTGCTGGTCGGCGGCCTGAAGCGGGTGCGGGCACACGACGGCTCGCTGGATCTGGTCTGCACCCAGGAGCGGATCCTGAAGATCTTCAAGATCACCGGGCTGACGAAGGTCTTCGGCATCCACGAGACGGTGGACCAGGCCATCGCGGCCACGAGGCGCCGGTAGGAGAGCGGAACATTTTGGGGGAGGCTACGCCGCGAGCGCCATCGCCGAGGTACTCCGTAAGGGCCAATATGGGGTGCGAGGAAGATCAGTACAGGATCCTCCGCTAAGCGCGTTGGTTCGCGGGGTTGGGACGGATTTCCGGCGTACGCTACCGATCGTGCCTGTCGAGTTTCTCTCCGATGATCAGGTGGCTGCCTACGGCCGGTTCGCCGGCCCGCCAGGGCAGGGCGAACTGGAGCGGTTCTTTTTCCTGGATGACGCTGCCCGGGCATTAACCGCGCGCCGCCGGGGTGATCACAACCGGCTGGGTTTCGCGGTACAGCTGGGGACGGTCCGGTTCCTGGGTACGTTCCTGCCTGATCCGCTGGACGTCCCAGCCGTGGTGACCGACTACCTGGCGGGCCAGCTCGAGGGGCGTCGTCGGGATGCGGCAATCCGATGAGGGCAGCGAAATGCTTAGCGAGTTCCGCCCCGCCTGGAAGGTAAAGCATCGTACTCGCCGACCTCTACGAAGTAGTGCAGCAAGCTCGTCTGATCACCGGGCAGGCGGTCGCCGAGCAGGACCAGCAGCCCGTACAGCCGCCCCCGCATGGTCCTCGTAGTAGGCGTTGTCCATGCACCGTCGCTCCGTAAGCCATCCCCGGCAGCCGCGGCCTAGGCTGCGGCCAGGAGGTTTCCCCGGGGCAGGGGCTAAAAATCAGGGGGCCTCATGCGACTACGTTGGCGTGAGGATCTCGACAGCCCTGGGCAGGGTGGGCATGGGCACTGGAGCGGCCTTGTTCTCGGCACATGTCGTGTCGTGGGAGGGAACCTGCGCGGTGCTCGTAGCCTCGGCCGCGATCTTGATCTACCGGCTGCTGGCGGAACGTGGCCGCCGTAAAACCCTGGAGATCACCTACCGTTACGCTCCGCACAAGACCGTACTCGTTCTGGGTGAGGGGCCAGGAGGTCCGGCTATGTGGATCCAGGTCGGCGGGCAGCAGCCGGCATCCGCCGGTGATCAGGGTGCGGGTATCACGCCGCTGGCTGGCACCCCGGTGAAGACGGCGGGTACCGGATGATCCTGGACGCGTGGCGGGAGGAACTCGAGGACTGCTTCAAATCGGAATCCGGGGCCGTCTACCGCTTCCTGTACCAGCTCACCAGGAAAGACACACAGCTCGCTGAGGACCTAGTGCAGGAGACGTTCAGGAAAGCGGCGGCGCAGTGGCACGAACTGCGCTGCCTCCCGGATGAGGAACGTGAGGCATGGCTCATCCGGGTCGCGGCCAATACCGCTATTGACTCGTTCCGGCGGCAGGAAACGGCGCGGAAGATGTGGCCAGCGGTCCAGGCACGCTACCGGCCAGGTGAGGTGGACGTGCACGGGCAGGCGATGAACTCGATCGCTATCCGGCGCTTTACCGAGGTGACCAGCGCGATGCCGCCAGCCCGGCAGCTGGTGGCGCTTCTTCACGTCCGGTGGGAATGGGAACAGCATGAGATCGCCGCGGCGCTGGGCATCTCGGCGGGCCGGGTTAACCAGCAGCTGAAGAAGGCAAGACGAACCCTGGAAAAGGAACTATGTCCGTACATGCCTGACAGGAGCGGCGGCCGGGAGGAGGACAGCTGACCATGAACAGGGACAATGAGGAAGCCGTGCGCTCCGACCGGGTTGAGGCGCCTAGTAGTGCTGCGGATCTGGTTATCGTTCTGCAGCCCGACACGGAAGCCCGGGCTGCGCCGCTGGACATGGCGGCTCACGTGATCAGCCTGTGGCGTATTCCTCGTCTTCTTCCTCGCCGGGACCGGGGCGGGAGTCATGGCAGGGCGGCAGGCGCGCCAGGTGATGCGGTTCTCGCCGCCTTCTACCTGGCGGCCGAGCAGGCCCCGCAGCCGGACGAGCCTTCCTACCATGTTGACCGGGGCCTGCAGAGGTTCAGCGCCTGGCTGGATGACCAGATGGAACCGTGAGGAGACGCCAGGCTGATGATTCCGGGACGGCGTGACGTGGTGCGGGGAACGCCGGGCCGGTTACCCGCTGGCGGCTGGCCTGGCCGGGACCGGGGGCGGTCCTCAGCCCGTTATCGCCACTAGCCGTTCCGTTGTTGCTCAAGCCCCGATGCCCTACGAAACTGTGGCCACCTCGACCGCAGAAACGGCCGCTGCCGTCTTCGGTGGCGTCATCGCCCTGTCGGGCATAGCGGCCAGCCTCTTCTTCAAGGCACCAGAACCGTCTGCCCCCAGCAACCCCGCAACCTCACTAGCAGAGCGTCGGCGTGAAGCCGGTACTGCTCAGGTCACCGGGCCGGACCGGTCCTGCGGGAACGCGGCCAGCGACGGCGAGCTCCGCGCCGCCGTGGAAGCACGCGCCCTAGTCCTCGATGCCGCTCGCGCCGAGCTGCGCGAGCGGGCGAGCCGCGGTGAGATTAGGTAAGGCTCCGGTGCCGCAGACCACGAGGTTCGCGATACCGCCGAAGCGCGCGCGGGACCACGCGAATAGGAAAGAAATCCGCGTGCTGCTCGACGATCGGGCCCGGGCCCGGATGCTGACCGAGGCCCGCGAGGAGCAGCAACCACGCCGAACACGACCTTGACAACGCCGCTGGCCGACATTCCGGCTTACATCAGCCTCATGGCCCGCATCTCGTCGATCCTGAGGACCTGGCGACCGTCTCCTCCTACATCACTCACACCGTCCGCCGGTTCGGGAACTGGGACCCTCAACCTCACCCCGCCGGACGACGTGACCGCAGCCCGGCAGCGTACCGTTTAGCCTCCGGTCACCGGACTTTTGAGCGGACGGGTCTTGCGAGACAGCATTCCCGCAGGCTGCGCGTCCTGGTGGCGATGATCCGGCGTGTCCGGCGGGCGATCCCGTTACGGACACCAGCCGCGGTCACGTATGACTGAGCCCGGCCACCGTCAGTCCAGATCTTCCCATCCCCATGGCTTGGCGGGGTTGCCGTCAGCCTCCCGGCCAAACCGGAACCGATCCTGGTGGCTCTCTTGCTCGCGGAAGAGCTCGAACCGGCCTGCCCCCGGCAGCCGACCCTCCAGCGTGGTGATCTGCTCCTCGGCGTCGGCCTCCCGCAGGCTGCCCAGCAGCACGTCCACGTCGTACGAGCGGTCGAGGGAGACGTGCGCGGCGGGATCACGGCGCAGCAGCGCGGTGACCTGCTCCTCCGCACCCGCCCCCCGCAGCCCGCCCAGCAGCCTGGCCACGCCGCCCGGGTCGTCGAGGGAGACATGCGCGGCGGGATCACGGCGCAGCAGCGCGGTGACCTGCTCCTCCGCACCCGCCCCCCGCAGCCCGCCCAGCAGCCTGGCCACAC
>Ga0116223_10001845_pt1 | contig 20786 bp, 16 predicted proteins | sample Sb_taG_3_FD_90092 | JGI IMG/M metagenome (GOLD analysis project Ga0116223, IMG submission 90092) | Peat soil microbial communities from Weissenstadt, Germany - Sb_50d_a_PC metaG | ecosystem: Environmental > Terrestrial > Soil > Wetlands > Peat | place: Germany: Weissenstadt | collected 2010-09-21 | reverse complement strand
TCCCGACACGCTTGCTCGGTGTCGAACCGAGCCTCGAAATCGGCCAGACTCCGGGGATACTCCTCCACAGCCGGCCATGCTACAGGTTGGGGCCACCTGAGTCAAGTAAATACCCCCTTTTTCGTTTTTGTAACCCAGGAGCAGCAAATTGCCGGGTTCGACAGGCGCCAGGAAGCGTTCGATATGGCACCCGATCCGGACCATGGCGCGGCCCACGGCGTCTTCCGGGCCGGCCGGAGCCGAAGTGGACGCGATCAGGACGAAGGTGGGATGGGCGCGCAGCAAGTGTTCGAGCGCCCGGGCTACCGGCTCTTCCTCTTCGACCGCCGCCAGGGCCAGCGACGGCGCGGACCCGTAGCGCTCCAGGCGCTGGCTGAGGATCGGCTCAAACAACTGGCGGGCGCGATCTCCCTGCACGGGATCGGTATACAGCACCGCCACGGCGGGCGTCCGGATGGGCCGGGCCTGTAAAATCGGCCCGCGCTCCTTCAGGATGCCTATTACGGCCTCCAGTTGCTCCCGGGGTACGGCAAAGGGGGCGCTTTTCACGGTCGCGATCCGCTGGCCGGACTTGGCGTGGCAGAAGTTGGGATTGGTGGCGATGACGATCGAGGCGGCGCAGTTGATTTGACGGAGCAGTTCGTCGTCCACCAGCACGCAACAATCCTCGATGGCGAACAGGTTGGCGCGGCCCCCGGCGGCCAGGCGAATCTCCAGCGCTCCACAACCCATCTCGGATGAGGCCAGACTGACGGCTTCATCCTCCCCGACCTCGCCGTCTTCCAGTTCGGTGACCCACACCTGGCCCAGGCCCTCGGTCTCCAGTAAACGGATATCCTCGGTGTTTAAGACGTGGCCCTTGGCCAGCAGTTTCCGTCCACCCGGCCGGAAGATGGTGCAACACAAGATGCGGCCAGCGGATTCCTTAACATCGACGGTTTGCGGCCTCACTTGCTTGAACTTCCCCCAGCCGGCGGGAATCGCGGCGGCAGAACTGGCTCTGCGCGACCAGGTACCGGCCTTCGCTCCTGCGTCCAGCGCCGCCGCCTGGAACCTCCCGAGGCAGTCCTAGGCCTCGGCCTTGCAGATCGGCGGGCTCAAACTATTGTAGCTTAAGCACGGCCTTATTCTCATCAAAAATGGTGTTATTCAAAAGATTTCCGCCACATCGTGCCGGAAATTCCGAAAAATTACGGAGGCGGAGGCTCCGTCCGGGCGAGTCCTGCGGCCTGGTTGGGGCGGCGGCCTGTAAACTTTACGGAGCCAGGCGCGTCCCGGCCGTGGACTGTTTCAGCGTGGATTCAACGATCCCGGCTGTGGCGCCGGGCGCGATGAGCACTTCGCCGACGCCGCGCCGCAGGGCTTCGATCGCCGCTTCCAGCTTGGCCTGCATGCCTCCGGTGGCCACGCCCGCGCGGATCAGCTCCTGGGCTTCGGCGGCGCTCAGGACCGGGCGGACTTGGCCCGCGCCGTCGCGGACGCCGTCCACATCGGTGAGGAAAATCAGCTTCGAGGCGCGAAAGGAAATGGCGCAAGCCACGGCCATTTGGTCGGCATTCACGTTATATATCGCGCCCTGGGCGTCGCCGGCGACGCAGGCTATCACGGGAAGGTAGCCCTCGCGGGTCAGTAATTCTAGCAGGCGGGCGTCGGATTGGACGGGTTTCCCGACCTGGCCGAGAGCGGGGTCGAGGATTTCGGCGTCCACCAGCCCGGCGTCGAGGCCCGATAATCCCACCGGCCGCGCGCCCGCCGCTCGGAACGCGGTGACCAGGCTGGCGTTGACGCTGCCCGCGAAGATTTTCACAACGGCGTCAATGACTTCCGGAGTACTCACGCGGAGGCCGTTGACGAAGCGGCTCTCGATGCCGCGCTCGGCCAGGAAACGCGTCATTTGCTTGCCTCCGCCGTGCACCACGACCACCTGGTAGGCGGGATCCGCGGCAATGGTGGCGATTTCCTGGGCCAGACGGAGACGGGATTCGTCCTGGTCGAGAAGCGTGCCGCCTAGCTTGATGAGCAGGCGCTGGGTCACTGTTCCCCGGTCTCCATCACTGACCGTCGCCCGTGGGCTCCAGCAGGCCCGCCGTTTCCGGAAATCCGAGGGCCAAATTCATGTTCTGAATGGCCTGGCCCGCCGCGCCTTTTCCCAGGTTATCGATGGCCACAATCACCACCGCCCGGCGGGTTGGGGCGTCGAATTTAAACCCGATATCGCAGAAATTGGTGTGCGCGACGGCTTGGAGGTCGGGCACCTGGCCGGGCGCGTAAATCCGCACGAACGGTTCCTGGGCGTACCGCGACTGGTACAGATCCAGCAGGTCAGCGGCTGAGCGGATGGCGGCGCCGGCCACCGTTTCCGGGGGCCGGAAATAGATGGTTTCGAGGATTCCGCGATGAATCGGGATCAATTGCGCGGTAAAGCTGAACTCGCCCTCTTCGAGGCCCGAGGTCATCAATACTTCCGGCACGTGGCGGTGGTCCAGGATCGAATACGCGGAGAAATTCTCGGTGACTTCGCAAAAACTGGTCTTAAGCGAAGGCTTGCGGCCCGCGCCGCTGACGCCGCTTTTGGCATCGCACACGATGCCCGCCGCGCGGTCGAAGACGCCCGTGTCGACTAGCGGCTTGATGGCCAGGTTGGCGGCGGTGGGATAGCAGCCGGGATTCGAAATCAGGCGGGCGTGGGGCACACGTGCGCGGCAGAACTCCGGCAGAGCGTAAACGGCTTCGGCCAGCAGTGCGGCTTGCGTGTGCGGCTCTTTGTACCAGCGCTGGTAGCGTTCGACGGTGCCTAGACGGAAGGCCCCGCTCAGATCGATGACCTTGGTCCCGGCTTCCAGGAGCGGACTCGCGAGGTCCATCGACACTTCAGCTGGCGTGGCGAGGAACACGGCGGCCAGTCCGGCTTCCTTCACCGCCGCGGGGGAGAACGCGAGACTGCGGGGGCCGGGGCGGCGGAGAGGGCGCGGACGGTCTTCCGCTTCCCGATGCTCCAATAGGACCGGCTCGGCCTGGGGATGACGGTTCAGATACCAGATCAGTTCGGCGCCGCCGTAACCGCGGAAACCGACGATGCCGACAGGGGTACGCATGGTTATTTATGCAGGGGGATGAATAATTATACCAGCCCACCCTCTCACACGGCGTCGATCAATTCGCTCCACGACAATGCGTGGCCCAACGCGCGTTTCAACTCGGCGGCGCGTCCTGGCCCCAGCCGCCCGATTCGCTTTTCCAGAACCTCGCGCGCGACTGTTCTGATGTTGTCACAGTTGGCGACGCACGGGCGGGGCAGACCCTCGGTGGGGCCAAGCGGTACTTCCTCTACGATATTCCGAATGGTCGAGGTGATTTCGACGGCGAGGAACTTGCGCAGGTACGAGTACGCGCTATCGCGGCTCAAAAGGAGCACCGGGCGGCGTCCGGCGGGCTTAGGTAAGGACGCCCACCAGATTTCATATTGCTTCATGTTTTCCACTCGCCGGCATTCGCCCAGTCGTCGGCGTCGGCCGCTGAATCCGGATGGGCGAGATAGGCGTGGCGCGTGCGCTCTTCTTCGGCCTGACGAATGGCGTCGCGAATCGCCACCCGGACGAACTCCGCCCGCTTGCGCAGCCGGGCCGGGGCGATCCGATTGAGGGCACGGTAGGTTGGTTCGTCGAGCTGGACCAGCAGAGATTTCATATGCCCACAGTATATCAACCGACTATATACACACTTCGCTGAGGACGGGTTATGCGGGGCGGTGTCGGGTACTTCCGCACCGCCGTTCGCCTAATTTCTACCGCAAAGGTCCGGCGTCTGGCACATTCCGCCGGGGCAGGACGGGAACGCCGACTCTTTGGGCGCTCCGTTGGCGTGGGCGGCGAAGGTCGAAAGCTGCTGCTCCAGGTGCTGCTGGCCACAGGAGGGGCACGCCAGTTCGCTCGCTCCTCCGTTGCGCACCAGCTTTTCAAACTTCGTTCCACAGTCTTCACACAGATACTCGAAAATCGGCATGGGCGTTTCCTCTCACTCAACCTGCTTAGTCAACCAGAGCTAAAGCCATTTTATCAATCCAGGCCCGCACGCTGTTGGCCGGGGCGGCGAAATTGTTCACCAGGATGGAAAACGCCAGCCGGCCGTTGGTTTTCGAGTCCGCGTAGCCCGATAGCGCCAACGCTCGGGCCAGCGTACCGGTCTTGGCCACGATCGCGTGGGAAGCGTCCGCTACGCAGCACAGCCGGTTGGCTAGCGTCCCGTCTTCGCCGCCTACCGGCAGTAGCGTTAGCCAGGTGTCATGCTCCGGAGAGTCCCACATATGCGCGAGCATCCGGGTCACCAGCCGCGGCGTGACTTGCGCGTTGCGCGACAGTCCCGAGCCGTCTTCCAACCGATAGTCCTCTTCGACGCCGCCGGTCTGCTTGATCAGCGCGGCTAGCGCGTCGAGCCCGGCTTCGCGCGAGCCGGGATCGTGTGTGCCGCTGGGCTTCGCCATGTGGCCCGTTTCGCGCAACACCAATTCCGCGTGCAGATTCTCGCTGACTTTCTCGAGCATCTGCAGCAAGTCCTTGAGCGGCGGCGAGGTTCTGCGCGCCAGGATCTCTCCAGTCACCGGGGGCGCAGGCTCGCCCTCCGCGCGGTGCCAAGCGACCGGACGCCCGCGAATCACGACGCCGCGCCGCGTGAGCGCGTCGTACAGCGCGCAGGCCGCGAACAAAGCCGGATCGTCCATCGCCACGATCTCGCGGACCGGCATCGCGCCCGCGGGCATGCTGCCTGAGAGCAGCACCTGGCGTGTGCCCGGAACTCGATCCACGTGAATGCGCGGGTCGGCTTTTCCGGCGACAGTGGTCACGCGGTTGTCGATGGCGAAGTATTCCAGCGCCGGGGCCAGCGTCAGCAACGCGGGTTCGCCCAGCGGCCCCGGCCGAATGGTGACGTTGATCAGGTTGTCGTTGAGGGTGAGCGCGCTCACGGGAGCGCCGTCCTCGCCCGCTGCGTCCTCCTGCGTCCAACTGGGCGGATATGGCGACCAGGGATAGCGCCGGTCGTCCCCCGCTACATCGCCGTTCACCTCGGTCAGCCCCGCAGCCACGGCCTGCGCGGCCAGCTCTTCTATGGCCCGCAGCGGATTTCCAGGCGCTGCATCCTTCTTGTAGGGATACGTGCGCCCGGAAAGCGACGGGTCGCCACTGCCTACCAGCACCAGGTTGCCCGCGGGATCGCGCACCAGGCGTGTTACGAAGCGATAGTTCGCTCCCAGCTTCTCCAGCGCCAGCGCGCCGGTGAAGATCTTCATGTTCGACGCCGGCAGGAAGAAGCGATTCTCGTTGCGGGCGTAGAGCGTTTTGCCGGTCTTGAGATCCAGCACATGAATGCCCAGCGAGGCTCGTGCGGCGATGGGTGCGTCCGCCAGCGCATCGAGGCGTGCGGCGAGGTTCGGGGGCGGCGGGTCGGCCGCGAATGCCGAAGCTGCCAGAGCCAGGGCCGCCAGTGCGCAGCAGGGGACCCTCATGGCTGGGCCCTCATGACTGGGCTCATGACTGTACCGCCTCCACGTGCGTGGAAAACCGGGCCTCCAGCCACAAAATCATCAGCAGCACAAACACCACTAATGATCCCGCGAGCGGCAGCGCCATCACTACCTGAATTCCCCACAGCGCAACGAAGTACCCCAGCGCGCAAGGCGCCAGCAACCCTCCCGCCAGCGCGAACGAAAAGATGCCATTATAATAGCCCGGATGATAATACGGAAAGCGCCGCCCAATCTTTTCCACCACCAGCGGGTAAATCGGCGCATACGACGCCCCTACCAGCAGAACCCCGATCACCGCGCCGAATTGATTATCCGTGGCCAACAAAATCACGCATCCCAGCATGCTCCCAAGCACGCTCGCGGTCAGCAGACGCCCATGACGCACCCGTGGCAGGAACCATTGCGCCCCCACGCGTCCGATCAGCAATGCGCCCCAGTACAGCGCCAGGGTCTCCAGCGCGGCCGCCGGGCTGATCCCGAGGCGCTGGCTTAAGTAGAGCGGCAGCCATCCGGCGATGGCCCACTCGTTGCCCAATTGGAAAAACAACAACAGGCTGAGCACTACCGCCGCGGGACTCCGCAGTTCCGAAAGGATGGCCTGCGGCGAGGGCTGCGGCGGCGCCGCGTGCTCGGTGAACCGGGCCTTCAAGCAACTCCACCCGAACAGGGCCGGGATCACCGCGATCCACACTTGTATGGCCGGCGCGGTGTAAATGTAAAACACGCCGGAAATCAGGAGCGCCACGGTCAGGCATCCCAGCCCGAACAGGATGCCGGCCAAATTGACCGTGGCCACCGGATCGTGCCGGTAGATCGGCGAGATGGCGTGAAAGACGGCGCGGTGCAGCAGACCCGCCGCGACGCCGATTACAGCCATGCCTCCCACGCGCCACCACGGCGATGCGGGCGGCGAAACAAACGCCAGATACAGGAACGCCGAACCGGCAATGCCGCACGCCAGCGCCAGGGTCCAGCCGGTTCCTTTGCGCTGCATCAATCCTGGCGCGATCCACACAGACCCCACCAGCCCCGCGATCAGTCCCACGAAATACCATCCGATGACGGCGTAGTCGGATGAGAGATGATGCTGCCACGCGGGCAGAATCGCGCCTAAAAACGACAGCAGCACACCGGAGATGAAGAATCCGCCCAGCGCGCGCCGGGCTCCCGGCGCTCCAAAGGAAGGCCCGCCGAACGAGGGTCCGCCGAAGGAATGCGTGCCGAACGAGGGTCCGCTGAAGGAGGCCGCGTTGAGCGGAGTCTCGGCCGGGGCCGGGCTGGGAAATGCGGCGGGTTCTGGGGGAGGCGCCGGCATGCTCATCATTGCGAAGCTCGCGCCCCGCCTAGACTTCGTCTCCCATCGTCCCGAGCGTGACCTTCACCGTTATGGTCCGGCCGCCGCGAACGATGGTGAGTTCCATGATATCGCCGGCGTGCTTGCGCGAGATCGCCCGCGTTACGGCGTCTTGCTCATCCACCACTTTCCCGTCGATGGAGGTGATGAAATCGCCGCCCACGCCCAGCCGCGAATTACCCACCAACACTACCCGGTTGGCTCCGCGCAACCCCGCGCTCTCCGCAGCCGAGCCGCGCGCCACTTCCTGAATCAACAAGCCGCCCTTGGAAGGGAGCTGTAGTTCCTCGGCCAAATCGCCGCTGATCAGAACCGTGGAAATCCCCAGGCGCGCGGGCTTGCGTCCGGCGCGGAAATCGTCCAGCAGGTTCTTGGCGCGATTGATGGGCAGCGCGAATCCGATGCCCACGTTGCCGCCGTTGGGCCCGTAGATGGCCGTGTTGATGCCGATCACATTGCCGCTCGAATCGAGCAGCGGCCCGCCGCTATTGCCCGAATTGATGGCCGCGTCGGTCTGGATCATGCCTTCCATCTTGGCGGAATTTTCCGTTTCGATGGGCCGGTCCAGCGTGCTGATCACGCCCACCGTCAGCGTACCCGCCAAGCCGAACGGATTGCCGATGGCCAGCACCTTCTGTCCCACCTGCAGGCGGTCGGAATCGCCCAGCGTCAGGTACGAAAGCTTCTTGCGGGGCGCGATCTTGATCAGCGCCAGGTCGTTGGAACGGTCGCGCACCAGCACCTCGGCCTTGTAGCGCTGCTGGTCCGGCGTGGTGACTTCCACCTGCGCGCTGCCGCTGATGACGTGGAAATTGGTCAGGATCTGTCCTTCGGAGTTCACCAGGAACCCCGAGCCCAATTCTTTCTGCGGCACCACGTCGAAGAAAAACGTGCGCTGATACACGGTGCTGGTGATGTAGACCACGCTCGAATGCGCGTTCTTGTAGATGTCGATGTTGTTCAGTTCGTCGGAGCCCAGCCCGGCGGAATGCGCCACGCTTGGCCCGCTCCACAGCGGTCCGCTATCGCCGTTCATCACCCGGCGCACCAGCGAATCGGGGCGGCTGGTGACGAATATGAACGCGCCCACCAGAACGGCGGCGATCCAAAATGTTCTCATCTTCATATGGGAAACTCCTCAGCGAACCAACTCGCGTAGGGATTCATACACCGCTCGCGTCCGCTCCCGCGTTTGCTCCTTGGGGCCGGCGGTATCGACGATGTAGTCGGCATACTTCGCCTTCTCTTGCAAAGACATCTGCCGCGCAAGCCGGTCCAGCACTTCCTGGCGGGAGAGCCCGTCACGCGCCATGGCGCGCTCGATCTGCTGTTCCGGCCGGCACACCGCGACGATCAAACGGGCGTAATTCCTGTAGCTGCCCGTCTCCACTAGTATGGCAGCTTCGGTGACGGCGATGCCATCGGGGTGTTGCCGGAAGAAGCCCTCGGCCAGCGCCGCAACGCGCGCCCGGACTGGCGGATGCACCAGCGCGTTCAGGCGGTCCAGGCGCGAAGGATCGGAAAACACGAGGCCGCCCAAACGCCTGCGGTCGATGGTGCGATCGGGATTCAGGATCTCGCTACCAAACTCGAGTACGACGGCGTCGTAGGCTTCGCCGCTGGGCGTCATGACTTCGTGGCCCAGTTCATCGGCTCGGATCAGGAAGCAGCCTAGTTCGGCAAGCACGCTGCCCACGAAACTCTTGCCGCTGGCCAAACCGCCGGTGAGTCCCACGTGTAAGCCCATGGCTCAAGCCCAGGTGGGGCGGGCAATGCTGCCCGCCGCCGGCTTTCCGGCCGGCGTTCGAATTTGATCGTCCTGCTGGAAAGCGGGTCCAATGCTTAAAGACCCGCTGAAAGCGGGTCTGCAGGCTGACAGCCTGCCCCACTTTTGCATGAAGAACACTAGGTGGCCTGGCGCTGCTCGGCTAGCGCTACCGTGTTCGCCATTAGCATCGCGATCGTTAGCGGTCCTACGCCGCCCGGTACCGGTGTGTACGCGCCGGCCGCGCGGGCCACGTCCACCGGATGCACATCGCCCACCAGCGCCGAGCCTTTGCGGTCGAATTCCTCGGCCCGGCCCAAGCTATCGGCGTGCGTCCGGTCGGTGATCCGGTTCATACCCACGTCGATGACCACGGCGCCCGGCGCGATGAAACTGCTAGTGACCAGCGCTGCCCGCCCGATCGCCGCGATCAGAATGTCGGCTCGCCGGCATTCCTCATCTAACTGCTGGGTGCGCGAATGGCAAATGGTCACCGTCGCATTTTCGTGCAGCAGCATCAGCGCCATGGGCTTGCCGACGATGTCGCTGCGCCCGACTACAACCGCGCGGCGTCCGTCCATGGGTATGCGATAGTGCTTCAGCATCTCGATGATCCCAGCGGGTGTGCACGCCTTGGGCGCCGGACGGCCCGCGACCATCAGGCCCACATTGTAAGGATGAAAGCCGTCGGCGTCCTTGCCGGGAGCCACGGCTTCGAGCACTCGCCGCGTATCCACCGGCGGGGGCAGGGGCATCTGTACCAGGATGCCGTCGATCTCCGGCCGCCGGTTCAGATCCGCGATCAGCTCCAGCATTTCCGCGGTCGTGACCGTTTCCGGAGGGCTGAGCTTCTCGCTGAAAACTCCTAGTTCGGCGCAGGCCTTGATCTTGCTGCGGACATAAATCTCGGAAGCCGGATTGTGCCCCACCAGCACCACCGCCAACCCCGGCGGCCTCCGCAACCTCGCGACTCGCGGTTTCAGCCGCGCCAGAATTTCGTTGCGAACCGCCACGCCATCGAGGATTTGCGCCATGTGTTTCTGGATGCGAGTGTAGCAGCGGGGTAGCTCCGGCGTCCACGGCGGAGAGGTCCCAGTGGTATGATCCGTGCAAAGGTCAACCTCCCTCCGGCGGGTTGACGCCTGGGAGGCAAGGCCAATGAAACCCACGTTTTCCTGGAAACGGACGGCGATTTTCGCGCTTGCGTGTGTACAGGCGCTGTCCGCTCAGACGCTGGCAGCGCACTCGAAGAGCGCGGCGGCCGCGGCCACGGGCATCATTCCCATCGGTTCGAGCCTGACGTTCGGCGGGACCAACGCACCGGACACCTACTCGGCGGCTACTACTTTTAGGTCGACGCCGGTGCTGGTCGACAGCGGGGCGGTGCAGATCTGGCAAACGCAGACGCCGACGGGATCGAACGGGGAGTGGGACGTTTTCTACATGCAGACCACCAGCGGCGGGCCGCTGGCCAACAACATCAGTGCCAACTGGAACATCGTGATGAACTTTACCCTCAGCGCCCCGGTGTTTTTCGACGCTGTGGTCAACCAGTGGCTGGTGAGCAGCAACCCGGTGAATCCGCTCACTAACGGGATCGGCAGCATCTGCTGCGCGGCGGCGACCAACCCGATCCTGCCGGGCGAAGCCTACTTCGCGACGAACTTCAGCATCCCCTATCCGGCCGGGCTGTTTTCCAACTGGCAGCAGATCTACGTGCAGCCTTACAGCCTGGTCGCGAATGGCGGCATTAGCCCCACCACGGCGAATGAGTTCATCTTCGCGTTGCACTTCACGCTCCAACCAGCGTTGCCCAGCGTCGCTGCGGCGGTCAGCGCCAGCGCTTTTGGGGACTTTCCGACCTTCGCGCCCGGTTCCTGGATCGAGATTTACGGAACCAATCTGGCCGCGGGTACGCAAACGTGGGGCAGCAGCGATTTCAACGGCGTGAACGGGCCGACGACGCTGGGGGGAACCAAGGTGACCATCGGGGGCCAGGCGGCGTTCGTCGATTACGTCAGCCCTTCGCAGGTGAACGTGCAAGTGCCGGGGGGCGTGGGGACCGGCGCGCAACAGCTCATCGTCACCACCGCGGTAGGAGCGAGCCCGCCCTTCAGCGTCACTGTAAATGCCACACAACCCGGGCTGCTGGCTCCGTCGAATTTCAATATCGGCGGAACCCAATACGTGGTGGGGCAGTTTCCCGACGGCAGCTTCGTTCTGCCGCCCGGCGCAATTTCCGGAGTTACTTCGCAGCGGGCGAAGCCGGGCGATACGATCCTCATTTATGGGGTCGGCTTCGGCCCGGTCACTCCCAACACTCCGCCGGGCCAGATTGTGCAAGGGACCAATACGCTAGCAGGGGCGTTCAGTATCTCGTTCGGAGGAGTGCCGGCGACAGTGACCTACGACGGGCTGGCTCCGAGCTTTATGGGACTGTACCAGTTCAACGTGGTGGTGCCAGCGGTCGCGGCCAGCGATAAGGTGCCTGTGACCTTCACGCTGGGCGGCGTGAGTGGCACGCAGACGCTGTCGATCGCGGTGGGGAATTGAGCCGGGAATTCACCAGCGACGCCGGGGCTTGGCGCCGTCAAACCTGGGGTGTGTCGCCTAGCCGGGCTGTCGCTTCAAGCACCGTGCGTACGGCATCCGGATGCGCGTCCGCCAGCGCCGCGGTGATGCCCAGGGCGCGATCGTCCAGCTCAAAGGCCGGCATCACGGCCTGAATCAAACCCCACGCGGCTGCCTCCGGCGTCGAGAAAATCCGCCCTGTCAGCGCCAGTTCTTTAGTACGCCGCAGGCCGATCGCCTCCGCCACCGCTTCGAGAATCCCCGCATGTACCCGCCCTTCGCGGATGTCGGTGAGTCCAAAGGTCGATCCCTGCGCCGCCAGCGCCACATGCGCATTAGCCACTAGCGCCAGCCCAGCCGAGATCGCCACCCCTCTTACCGCCGCCACGACGGGCTTGCGGGTTCGGGAACCGAAGTTAAAGACGCCCTCGGGCAGTTCGGCCGCAGTTGAAAAACTGGGGTCGAGACCACCGCAGAACACTTCGCCGTCGGCGTCCAGCAGGATCGCGCCAGTCTCCGGATCCGCCTCCGCTTCAGCCAACTCGCGGAGCAGGCTGTGGGCCAAAGCCGCATCCAGCAAATTTCGCCGCTCCGGGCGTGCCAGGGTCAGACGCCGCACACGGCCGTTCTGCTCCACACGGAGTGGGCTGATGTCAATCCGGTGCGCACCAGTAATAGACCGTTCCGTGTCCACAGGCAGACTCACAACAATTCCATCGGCAGATGTTCCCGATGGGAGTAGGCCGTTGCGGCCTCGAAGGCTAACTCTAATACCCGACGCGTCTCCAGAGGGTCCAGGATCGCGTCCACATGGCCCCGCGCGGCGGCGTAACGGGCGTCCAGCCACTGCTCATAATCCGCCCGGGTTTTGTTCATCCGTGCTTCAAGATCCTCGGGGATAGTACTTCCCGCCGCTCGGTACTGTTCCAACTCGGTCCCGTGAACGGCCTGCACCGCCGAATCACCCTCCATCACCCCGATTCGCGCCGTCGGCCAGGCGAACGTAAAGTTCGGATCGAAGCCCTGTCCCGCCATAGCGTAGTACCCGGCCCCCGAGGCGTGATTCAGCGTCAGAACGATCTTGGCCACGGTGGCGCAAGCCATGGACTCTACCATCTCCGCACCGGCGCGGATGATCCCTTCACTTTCCACGGCTGCGCCCACCATGAATCCCGAGACGTCCTGCAAATACAGTAGCGGCAGCCCCTGGCGCTCGGCCGTTTCCACGAAATACGCGGCTTTTCGCGCGGATTCCGGATACAAAATGCCCCCAACTCGAGCGCTTTGGGATGTTTTCAAAAACCCCCGGCGGTTGGCCAGAATCGCGATAGCCCGCCCATGGAGCCGCGCATTGGCGCACAGCATCTCCGGAGCGTGCTCGGGCTGAAATTCCAGATAATCGTCCGCGTCGACCAATCGAGCGATCACCGCTTCCATATCATAGGGCAGCCGATGATCCGCCGGAAGCAGGTCGTAAAGACCTTCGGCGGATTGGGCGGAAGGGTGGCCTTTGGGCGACGGCGCGGGGGCCGGAAGCTCGCGAATCTTCTGCCGGATCAGCGCCAGACACGCGGCGTCGTCCTTGGCCGAGTAATGCGCGACCCCGCTCACCCGCGTGTGCATCGCGGCGCCGCCCAGCGACTCCGCATCCACGACTTGCCCCACGGCGCCCTTCACCAGGTTGGGCCCACCCAGACCCATAAAGCTGGTGCCCTCCACCATGATGATCACATCCGACAGCGCCGGCAGATACGCGCCCCCGGCGATGCACATGCCCATCACCGCCGCGATCTGCGGCACCCGCAGCCGCCGCCGCATCAGCGAGTTGTAGTAAAAGATGCGCGCCGCGCCATACTGCCCCGGAAAAATACCGTCCTGATACGGCAGATTTACGCCCGCCGAATCCACCAGGTACACAATGGGCAGCCGGTTGCGCATGGCGATTTCCTGCGCCCGAAGAATCTTATGGATGGTCTCCGGCCACCAGGCGCCCGCCTTAACGGTAGCGTCGTTGGCCACGATCACGGCCGGCCGGCCCTCGATGCGCGCCACCCCGGTCACCACGCCCGCGCCCGGAGCCTGTCCGTCGTACTTGTCGCAGGCGATCAGCAATCCGATTTCGAGAAACAGCGCGCCGGGATCGATCAAGTGCGCGACCCGTTCGCGCGCCGTCATCTTGCCCTGGGAATGCTGCCGTTCGATCTTAGAAGGCCCGCCTCCGGCGCGCAGCCGTTCCTGCAGTTGCTCCAGTTCCTCGACCAGCGCACGCATATGTTGGGCGGGAGTTTGGGTCACCACTGTAATTCTAGTGCTTGAAGCGCGGCGCACGCACCGGCGCGCCGGGGTGCTCGCACCCTACTGCCGCCCCTCGACCACGCGCGAAACCATCTGGAATCTGCGGTAGTCGGAGTACGTGACCGTCATGTCTCCGCGGTGCGCCGCCGATTCAGCCCGGTGCTGCAAAAGATAAAGCGCGAAGCAAATAAAAAAGCCGGTGACGCGCGAGGCGCCACCGGCGGAGTTTGAGTATCAGGGTGGGTTGTTTATTGGTTGCGGGCCACCGTCACCTTGGGTGTTGCCAGGTAGCCCACGATTTCATCCTTCTTCACTTGGTTGACTACGATCTCGTACGGTAAGCGGTTGCCCGCTATGTAGAGTTGCACGGGCTCGTTGATGGTGCGGTCGCGCTTCTCCACGAGCTTGTCGTCGGCAAAGACTGCCACGGTGTAGCGATTGCGGCCCGTATCGGCCTTCTTCAGCGTGATGCTGATGTCGCCCAGCTTCTTCGCGGCGTCTTTGCGGCTGATATCGAACTCGACATAATTCCGCTCGCCCAGCGCGCGCAGAGTATTCAGATCTTTCGCGTTGGTAGCGATCAGGCCGCTCATCACGCCCATGTCGCCCATGGCCCGTTTCAGATCCGCTGCGGTCTTGTCCAGGTTGGATTGCGTGGCGCCCAAATCGGTCTTTACTGCGACCACATCGTTGCGGACGCCGCCCACATCGGTTTTCACGTTGTTGACGTCGGACGATACCGCGTTGAGGGTGTTACTGGTATTGCTGGTGGTGTCCTTCAGTTGCGCGATCTCATCGGTGGCCTGCTTCTGCTGCTCCTCCAGCTGGCTCCGCAGTTCATCGCTCTGCTTTTGAGCCTGCGCCCGGGTCTGGCGGACGGCCGTGGAGGTCTTCTCCTCGGTGCTCTTCACCGCGTCGATTTCCTGGTTGACCGATTGCAGCCGCTCTTCGAGCAGCGACGTGGTCGCAGCGCTGAGCTTGGAGATCTGCGCTTGCGTGCTGTCCTGCATCTGGGCGATCTGATCGCTCAGCTGGTTGTTTCGCATGGCCAGATAGCCGATTCCTCCCAGTGCGATGACCAAGCCGGCGAACAGGCCTACGAACATTCCTGTATGTTGGCCAGTGTGCTGCCCTGCTTGCGGCGAACTCTTCGGCGCCGCAGAATTTTCGAACATATCCGACATAGATTAGCCTCCGAGAGCCCGGTTCAAAATGTTGATCTCAACGTTACGAGACTCTCGGTTGGCTTATGTGCAATCGCTATGCCAATGGGCAGAGTGGACCAAAGATCCCTTCGCTCCAAGCACTTGCCACTGCCGGGACGCACTGGCCGCGTTAGACGAGAGAGCAGGAGGCCGTAAGCATTACCGAAAACTGAAACAAGTTCTTACCGTAGCAACGGTGTGAGTGCTGGCGGTTGGGGCAAAAGCAGCGAAGCGGCGCTGGGAGGAAATCCAGCGCCGCTCTTTAATTCCGAACTTGGTGTTATTAGCTGACAATCTGCACGGGCGTTTGCAGCCGGAACGTGACCCGCGATTCAACTGGCAGAGCCACTTGTTTCTTACCCGTAATGACGGCTCCGATGAAGCCCGCCCCTGCACCGGCGCCGGCTCCAATGAGAGCTCCCGCGCCGCCCGCCGCGGCTCCGCCGATGGCCGCGCCACCTCCGGATGTGCCGCCGATCCAGAACCAGTTGCGTTTCTTGTGGCCGCCCGTCGATCGCGCGGCGCTGGCCACATGTACGGGATAGTTCTGGCCGTTCAGAGTAAACGAATCGAGCGTCAGTACCATCAGGCCCCGTCCTTTGAAACGGCCCGAAGGCTTGGCTTGGGTAATGTGGCCCGAGAAAAGCGTTCCCTTCGGAACGATGACGCGGTTGCCGGAAACCAGCGGCTCATCGAGGGTCGCCGTGAAGCGGTCGCCGCTGCGGTTGCGGCGCGTGTCGAGGGTCTCTTGCAACCGCACGGGCACCGCGGTGCCGGACTCCAGCGTGAACGTTGGCGGTGGAACTTCCACTGCCTCGGGCGGGGCGGCCGTGACGGGCCCTGCGGCCTGGGCAGCTGGCACATCCGTACGGTTGCACGCGACCATCGCGGCGAGGGCCATCCAAACCACTACTGCAAGCATTTGTTTCAGTCTCATGGGACCTCCTCTCTGTCTAGATGGCCAGGATCGGTGAAACGTATCATTAAGCCAACGCAGGGAGTTGGTTGCAACACTCTACGCCGGTCTGATCATGCAGCTTACGGACCAAGCCAGGCGCGGTAGCGTGCCTTCAGTCACTTGACGCGCGCCGTGCCGTGTAATATGCTGAACCGCAATCCCATTGAGGACGGTTCGATATGGGCACAGGGGGCTTCTCTTCATGCGTTTCAAGACAGCTATCGTTATTCTTACTGTGACTCTGGCCGCGAGTTTTATCGCTTGGGGGCAGAGCGATCGTGGCACGATCACCGGAACGGTTTCCGATCCGGCGGGCGCCGTGGTGGCCAACGCGCCCGTGCAAGCCAAGAACGCGGACACCGGAGAAACCTACTCGGGCGCGACATCCAACACCGGAAACTACACCGTCTCGCAGCTGCCGGCCGGCAACTACGAGCTGACCGTCACCGTGCCCGGCTTCAAGAAGTACACGCGGCAGAACCTGGCGATTCAGGTGGCGCAAATCGCGCGCATCGACGTCACTCTGGAAGTGGGCTCGGCCACCGAGTCCGTCACCGTATCGGAAGCGGCTCCGTTGCTGAACACCGAGACCGGCGATCTGGCGCACAACGTCACCACCAAGTTTCTGGACGACGTGCCATTGCTGACGATTTCTGGAAATATCCGCAACCCCAGCGTGTTCGCGCAACTGATTCCGGGAACCTATATGACCGGCCAGGAAATGCGCATCAGCGGCTCTCCCAACAACACCCAGTCGTTGCGCGTGGAGGGCCAGGAGGCCAACAACAGCGGGATTCCGGCCATTCCCGGCCAATCCCAGCAGAGCGTGGATGCCGTCCAGGAAGTGACGATCCAAACCAGTAATTATGCCGCGGAGTACGGACAGGCCGGCGGTGGGGTCATCAATATGACCATGAAGTCGGGCACGAATCAGTTCCACGGCAGCGGATACGACTACATCGCCAACGAAGCCTTCAACGCGGGCGTGCCGTTCACCGACTCTCCCACCGGGAATCCGGTGCCGCGCGTGCGCCGGCACGACTACGGCTTCACTATTGGCGGTCCGGTGTGGATTCCGAAGCTCTACAACGGCCACGACAAGACGTTCTTCTTCTTCAACTGGGAACAGTATCGCGAAACGCTGTATGTGAGCACGCTTCAGGAGACGGTACCGACGGCCGCTTACCGCCAAGGGAATTTCGCCACGGCGATGCTGGGTGTGATCGGAACCGATCCTACAGGGCAGTCGATCCGCGCGGGCGAGATTTACGATCCCAATACCACGCGGACGGTTAATGGACAGAGCATCCGCGATCCGTTCCCCGGCAACACCATCCCCCAGGCGCGTTTCGATCCGCTATCGGTGAAGATTCAAAGCCTGATTCCGCAGCCGATCGGGCAATTCGCCAACGCCATCTCGAATAACTACATCCCGACTATGTCCGGCAAACAGATCGAGGACATTCCGGCGCTCAAGATCGATCAGGTCACCGGGCCCAAGGGAAAATTGACGTTCTACTGGTCGCGCAAATGGTTGTCGCAGCCGTTTTCGACCACCTTCGGCAATGCGGATGGGCTGGGCGATCCGCTGACCACCGCGATTGCCTCCTTCATTCGCGCGCACACGTACCGCCTCAACTACGACTACACGCTGACGCCGACCACGCTGTTGCATTTCGGCGCGGGTTATTTCGATACCGATTTCTGGGTGCCCTCGGTCACCACTTCGGGCGCCGTCACCAATTACAACGCCGCCTCGCAGTTGGGATTGCAGGGCGCCATCGTCAACCAGTTCTTCCCGGCGATTTCCGGCTTGCTGGCCACCAACGGCACCGGCGGCATGAAGAACATCGGTTCCGAAGCGAACACCCATCAGTGGACGGAACGGCCCACCTTCAACACCAGCTTGACCATGGTGCGCGGCAATCACACTTACAAAACCGGGGCCGAGTTCCGCATTGAAGGTTACCCGGTGGAAAACCTCGGCAACACCACCGGCAGCTATGTGTTCGCCGGAGATCAGACCAGTCTGCCGTACTTGAACGGGGCGGCCCTACAGGGTCAAACTCCGGGCTTCGGCTATGCCAGCTTTCTGCTGGGCGCGGTGAAGCAGGTGAGCATCAATAATCCGGTGTATCCGAAGCTGGGCAAAAATCAGCTCGGTCTTTACGTGCAGGATTCGTGGAAGATCAGCCGGAAAATCACGTTCGATTACGGCCTGCGCTACGATTACTCCACCTACCTGCGCGAACAGTACGGGCGGGCCCCGTTCTTCTCGCCGACCACGCCGAATTCCGCGTTAGGCAATATTCTGGGTGCGGCGATTTTTGACGGCAACGGGAACGGCCATTGCAATTGCAGTCTGGCGAAGAATTATCCCTGGGCCTTCGGACCGCGGCTGGGCCTGGCGTATAAGATCAACAACAAGACGGTCTTTCGCGGTGGATTCGGGATCGTGTACAACGGCACGTCGGCGAACAATGGAGCCGCGACCACACTGGGGGCGTCGTCGAACACCGTCGCGGCGCCGGCCTTCGGTTCGGCGATCACAACCATGTCGGCGGGCATTCCGCGTTCCTTCGATCCGGCGCCGTGGCCGAATCTCAATCCCGCTCTGTACAACCTGGTATCGCCGACTCCGGTCCCGTATGGGGCCGACTGGCTGGATCCCAACGCCGGACGTCCTCCCCGCCAGTATCAGTGGAGCGCCGGGTTCCAGCGCGAGATCACGCGGGACGTGGCGGTCGAAGCCGAGTACGTCGGTAACCACGGAGTCTGGTGGGAGTCGCTGGGCTTGATCAATCTGAATGCGATTCCAGTGTCCCGGCTCGCGGCTGCGGGGTTGAATATCAACAGCACGTCGGACGTCAGCCTGCTTACTCTGCCGCTGAGCAATGCGCAGGTGGTGGCGAGAGGACTGGGAAATCCTCCATACCCCGGCTTCCCGCTCACGCAGACCCTGGGGCAGGCGCTGCGTCCGTTCCCGCAGTACACGACCATCAATACGCTGTTTAATCCACTGGGCGATACGTGGTACGAATCGCTGCAGGCCAAGGCGACCAAGCGCATGTCGCACGGCCTGCTGGCCACCAGCACGTTTACGTGGTCTAAGACCTTGACCAGCGGATCGGAGCGCGACCCGAACCCGGGCTCCACCGGCAATGCCGTTTTCAACGATGTCTTCAACCGGCCCAACAATAAGTACCTGTCCATCTACGATCAGCCGTTCCAGTTCATTCTGTCGCTGACCTATGTGACGCCCAAGCTCAATACCAATAAGGTGCTCTCCTGGGTGGCGCGGGATTGGACTTACGGCGCGTTCATGGCGTATCGCAGCGGCTTGCCCCTACAGGTGCCGGCGGCCAACAATAATCTCGGCCTGCAGGTATTCCAGAGCACGTTCGCGAACCGTGTCCCGGGCCAGCCGCTATTCACGCACGACCTGAATTGCCACTGCTTCGATCCCAACGCGACATTCGTGTTGAATCCCGCGGCGTGGGCAGATCCGGCCGCGGGCCAATTCGGCACTTCCGCGGCCTACTACAGCGATTACCGCAAGCAACGGCGGCCCGCAGAGAACATGAACCTGGGCCGGACCTTTCGCTTGACGGAACGCGTGGCGCTGAATGTCCGGATTGAACTCACCAACATTTTCAATCGGCCGGTGGTGAACGATCCGACCAACACCAACGCGAAAGCGCCGCAGGTGCGGCTGCCTAACGGCAATGCTGCTTCCGGTTTTGGATATATCAACACCACCACCACGGTCGGCGGCGCCGGTGTCGCCGGTGTGGTCAACGTGCCTGGCGAGCGCACGGGACTGATGGTCGCCAGGATCACGTTCTGAGCGCACGCTCTCGGGTTCTCGATCGCAGAGCATTTTCGCGCGACCGGACGAGTGCGCTAAACTAGAGAAGTTCGGGCCGTGGCGCAGCCTGGCTAGCGCGCTTGCTTGGGGTGCAAGAGGTCCCGAGTTCAAATCTCGGCGGCCCGACCAAAAACCTCATAGAGTTAGAGATCTCGAACCCTCCTACAACCTCCGTTTGGAGTCCAACTGGAGTCCAAAAGGGGACGCCACCACCCTGCGCGCTAACCCTGGGCGCTGCCGATCGGGCGAGTACGAACCGAGTTCCTTCGAATTCGGTGTTCTGAATTCCCAGGACCTCTCTACTCCTATAAAAACCTGACATTCCCGACATGTCCGATCCAAGCAATTGATTCTATTCGTAGAACCGGTGTCGGGTTCCTTTAAAAAACCCGACACGGACCCGACATTTCCGGCCAAAAACCCGACACTCGGTTAGCGGAACGGCGCCAACGCTCCGTCGCTTCTCATAACCGTCACCGGACTCAGGGGTCCCCCCCGCACACCTTTGACGACTTCGCGAATTCTACAAGTCGCTGCTTTCCAATCTTTTCTGTTGACGAATGAAATCGCCAACTGCTATTCAGGGGGCAACGGAAAGGACCGTTTATGATCGCTCAAATGGCCCGGCGGATCGAGCACTGGCTGATCGACAAGCTGATTCCTTGGGCGCGGAACCCCCGCACCCATTCCGACGCTCAAGTCGCCCAGATCGCCGCGAGCATCGAGGAGTTCGGCTTCAACGCGCCAATTCTGGTCGACAGCAACGCTGGCATCATCGCGGGCCACGGGCGTCTCCTCGCTGCCCAGAAGCTGGGGCTTACCGAGGTCCCCGTCATCGTTTTGGATCATCTCACCGAGGCGCAGAAGCGCGCCTACATCATCGCGGACAACCAACTCGCGCTTAACGCCGGCTGGGATGAGGAGCTTCTCCGGGCAGAGCTTGCGGCCTTGCTGGCGGAGGATTTTGACATCAGCGTCATCGGGTTCGAGGACGAGGAACTGGCGCGCCTATTGGCAGCGCAGGACGCGACGGAAGGACTCACTGACGAAGATGCCATCCCGGCGCTTCCGCAAACGCCGGTCTCCAATACGGGCGACTTGTGGATCCTTGGTAATCACAAACTGCTTGTGGGGGACGCCACCTTGCCGCCGGATGTGGAGCGCCTGATGGCGGGCGAGGCAGCTGACATGTTGTTTATTGATAGCCCGTATAACGTTGACTACGAAGGGTACACTGACGAAAAGCTGA
>Ga0116223_10001838_pt1 | contig 20826 bp, 18 predicted proteins | sample Sb_taG_3_FD_90092 | JGI IMG/M metagenome (GOLD analysis project Ga0116223, IMG submission 90092) | Peat soil microbial communities from Weissenstadt, Germany - Sb_50d_a_PC metaG | ecosystem: Environmental > Terrestrial > Soil > Wetlands > Peat | place: Germany: Weissenstadt | collected 2010-09-21 | reverse complement strand
GTCGCTTTTCCGATCATATGCATCGTATGCATGGTTTGATCCTCTCAAACAATCAGCGTTTCAAAGCCGATATATCCCGGCATTCTCCAGATAGCCGCCAGTTTCAGTATCATTCTGCCCTCGGCTTGGCGTTCTCGGCAATTCTGAACCTTGTCGCAGGTTTTCGACGGGCGTCGGGGAGTGCCGACGCCCCGCCGAGCCCTGAAAAATGTCGGGGTAGCTAATGATGCCCCCTCTGGAAAAGGAAATAGAATAATGCCAAACGATCAAGATTCGCCGCGCCAACTTGCCAAACGGGCTCAGCTGGCTCGCTACGTGGTTTCCGCCGATCACCAACCAAAGAGCAGCTTTGATAGCCGTGAGGCGGCCGAGAACGAAGCTCGGAGGATATCGGAGGCTTTTCCAATATTGGCGGTTCGTGTGAGCGATACGGAGCAGAGTACGGCAACGAGGTCGGGAGGGACGCAAGCACCTGAAGAGGCCGACGCGACCTGAGCGCTTTGGGTCATTCAAGAAGCGCGGCATCGCAGGCGACCGACGAGTTGGCAGGCCAATCCTCGAAAATAAACGAGGCACCGCAGATTCTCATGGCACGTTTGCCTCGCGCGTAGGCGTTACAGGTGGCGAGCGGCATTTGCGGTATTTCGGCGTGCCAAACGGCGAAGTGGACGAAGGAAAAAGGTTGGGTCTGCCGCATTGCAGCGACCCTGCGGACCACCGGCCTATAGCTGCGGCACGGTCACGCTCTCCTTGCTACAAGCCGGCAACGCGCGGTTGAGCCAAACGTCCGGCGGAAATTCCTTGCCCAATGATTTCTAGTGGACGAGCGGTAGCCGACATCGATCCAAGCCGAGTGCCGCCCGCGGCGATCGATTTTAGGGTGTTTTGGTCGCGCTGATAGCGTTTCGAGCTATCGCGCCACCCGCTTCGATTGTCGCGCCACGCGCTTTGATGGCGATCTTAACGGCACCTTCCATCGGATCTTTGAAGGGCACCTCGATTCGGAGCAGCCCGTGCTCGTAGGTCGCTTCGGCTTTGTCAGGTTTCACTGGCCAACCTAAGGCCAGTGCTGAAACATACTCGATGTCCTTTGTTGGCGCCGTTAGGTGGATGCTGTCTTCCAGCATCTTCAAATCGATGGTTTCCGTTGGCGCTCCCGGGATCGCAAACTCCACTACTAGCTTGCCGCTCTCCGTGTCACCCTACGCCACCGTACTGGGCGCAAGCCTAATCCGATCCTCCGGCATCTTGGCACCTTACGTTCTATGACAGATGATTCCGGGATTTCCATTTCGACATTCGGAAGTATACACTCAAAAGCCTACATTGCGACCGCATTTTCGCCAATGGCAGCGGTACAGGGCCGGGACACCTGAAGGCTACGTCGTTGCCCACGACACATCAAACGATCTTGCAATCGTCGGCGGGCCTGCCGACGACGATCGCGCATCTCAAAGGCCACGGCCTCGAAGGCCTGTTCGTGACCTGCACAAATGCGGCTTGCCTGCACTCGACACCGTTCACCTTCGACGCGCTCGGGCTTGAGGATGACAGTCGAGTTCCGTCCGATCGGCCACCTTTCGGCAAGCCGGCACGTGAGCTCATTCAGCGTCCTCTGAAGGTTCGCCGATAAGCTCGCGCGCACGCTCGATCGTGCGCCAAGCGAAAATGCCGTGCTCCGTCGCGGCGACGATCTCATCGTATCCGTTGTGGATCAGTACGTCCTCGACCGACTGCAGCATCTCTTTGATGCGAAGTGCTTCTTCCGTGAACTCCGGATCGCGTGTCCGGGGCATTTGCACCTCCTCACCCGACGACCTTGAGCCGCTGCACCGACGCCGGCACGTCCTCGCCTTCCCAAGAACGAAGTCAATTCTTTCGATCTTCGCGGTCATTTGATGTCCTCGGCTTGGCATTTTGCTCGATAAGGAGCCGCAATTCGCGTCACCTAATTGCTCAATTTTGCTCATTGGCCGCGCCGCGCATGGTGGGCAACGCAGTGCGGTGAACGTCATGCCGGACTGGCGCACGCATCGAGCGATCGGCATGGGGTGAGTTGCTGGAATGCAACGGCGGTCAGGAATCTCGCCCGATTGGATCGCTTGGTCCTCGACTACCAGAAGAGGAGGACTAGAGTGTCGATTCATCCCATGAAACGTTAAGACTTCTGAGGGGGATGGTTTCGGGAGAAAAGGCCGGCAGTTCGCGCTGCCGGCTTTTTTGTTGCTCACTCTGCCAGCCAAGGCGCTAATCGTGTCGCCGCGTTTAGGCATCGGCGCGCCAGCCTGACCAGCAAGCGCGCCAAATTCGTGCGAAACTTGAATTCAAAAGGCGTCATTGCTCGACTTGCTCGCCGTTCGGCACGCGCAGGGCGGTCAGCCGATCACTTAGATTCTTCAAGCCGGTCCTCGACGAGGGCGATACTAGTGCGTGCCGGAAAGCCGGGATCGGTACTGTCCTAAAGTTGATGGAACAGATGTCCTAGATAGCGGTTGATTGCTTAGCCCCGTGTGGCTGAAAGTCGGTAGCGCTCCCGCCTGTAAAAGGAGGAGTAGCACATGCCAACAATCGAACACATATCCTCAAAGCGTCCCCCAATCGCACAGCCGCCGTGTCCCAAATGCGCGACGCAAATGGATTTATTGCGCATTGAGTCGGATAAGCCGGGATTCGATTTCCGCACCTTCGAGTGCCCGAATTGCGGACACTCGGAAGGCCGCTTCAGTTGGCGGCCTCGTCTTTCTGGCTACGCTTCATCGTCGTCTTGACGAGTTGGTTTCGGTCATTTTCTTCATGGTGAAGCGCGAGCAGTACGGGAAGGCAAAGTCAGATCTCGAACCCTCCCGCCACACCGCCTTCAATATCGATCAGCGCAGAAGCGATCGACGAGAGAAGGACGACATCTGTCGTGCATTGCCCCGTTGATTTGCTCTGGCGTAATCGGCTCCCCGTCATGGGTCCGCGCGTTGTCTGCATTCGGCGCGGTAGTGTCCCAGTTTGAAATTTCTGGCACTTAACTGACGCTCGTAGCCGCCATCCGCTTCCTATATGCTTAGCGATGTGAACCCCCATGTCTCAGCCCTTGAACGAGCTTTCCAGATCGCAAGGTCGGGCCAGTATGCGACTGTCGCCCAAATTCGCATAGCTTTGACGAAAGAAGGCTACTCAATAAACCAACTTGAGGGCCCCGAACTAATCAAGCAATTGCGGCTGATCATCAAGGCCACCATAAGGCCCTAAAAGGCGCGCCGCTCTCGATGGTATTTGCCTACAGCGCGACGCTCGACGAGGCCGAACAGTTTCTCGGCGGCCGGGGAATGTTTCTGAAGGGCGAAAAATGAAGTGACGAATGTCATCGATTTCAAACGCCTTGTGTCAATCCGGCTGCTAAAAAGCAGCGACGCGGAGCTTGAGAAGGCTTTCGGCGCGTTGGCGGACGAGTTGGATATCCTCCTCAGCGTCGATCTGATGAAGCTAAGCGCTCGGAAGCGAACAGAGCTTATCAAGCGCACCGCTCGTCTTAAGCTTATGGTGGCCGTTGCGCGCCCCGAGGTGAAGCGAGCGCTTGAAGACATGGAGCTTTCCGCACCGGACGCCCTGACGCGCGTGCTCGAAATCATCAGAGATATGGCGCCGGACGCCTTCGAGGTTTATCTCAGATGACGCGGCGCCGCCCTTCGAGTCCGCCGGCGTCGAGTTCACCAATGGCGGGCAGCCGGGAGTGAGGCTGAAGAAGGGTGCGAATCGTGCCGACGCCAATTTGGATGGACTAAGAACAAATCAGAAAGTAACCCGTGCCTCTGGCGTCCTTTGCACAATCAATTGATCCGCCTGGCATCCAATTCGCCCGTAACGTCTCCGCATCGCAAAGGCATGGGCACTGTCCTCGGCCTCTATGCCAAGGAATACAACCTGTTCAGAAGACACCCCATTATCGGATGTCTCGACAATCCAAGCGTTCGGACGCATTGGCGATTGATAGACGGTGACTGACTTCATGTTCGTGGCTCCCTTGTGCGTGAGCCCCTCCTAGAAATACTACTCCGCCTTTAGGCGTATAGCTACCTAAACTTTCTTTCGCTTCTTCGGTTCATGCGGGTGCGGCTTCTGCTTGGCAATGGTGCGCAAGGCGCCGGAATGGCCGCAAGCTTTTGCAAGCGCGAGCGAGGGGTGCCGGGGATGGCGATAGCGCCACGGCCAGAAACATTTACCTGACCGGGCAAATGTTTTTTCCCGCGCCCTGGACCACTCGCCTTCGGGATGGCCGCGATTTCCTGGCCAATGCGCGCGTTGGCGGCAAGCTTTTGCCAGCGCGAAGATTGCGTTTTGGTGACGCCGAGATCGGAAAGCTTTGGGGTCGGGTCCAAGAGCGGTCGAGCCTTGCTACCGGTCTTCCCCGGGATCGCGCCCTTGTTCTTCTCCATGACCAAAAGCAACTCGCCAGCTTTGCGCTCACCGTGAATGAAAAAGCCCCGCCTCCGAGGGGAAGCGGGGCAGACAAGCGGCAGGCTTTGAGCCGACGGTCACATGATTTCAACTAATATCCCGCTGTGGCTCCAGCCGTTTGCAAACGGGTTGTAGACAATCCCGAGATGGGGGGCGCGGTTCTGTTGAACGATCGCGCGGTTCGACACACGCTTCCCGGCCGCGCGAATGTCCCGGATTTCGGTTGATGTGAGTCTACGGCCGTAGGCGCCGGCCGGGATTTCGGCACGGAGGATCTTGAGAATCGTTTTCATTGCGGTTTCCTTCCATTTGCCGGTGGGGCTAGTTGAGCGGAACTGCTCGATATGATAGCTTTCGCTCACCATGGCCAGAGGTCAATTGGTTTTTCTATCAAAATGAGCGGAAGCGATCAAATCTCTGGGCGGCAGATATCGGCCGGAAGGACACTCGCTGGTCTCGGACAGGAAGAGCTAGCGAATCTGGCGCGGATTTCCGTCCCGACATTGCGCCGGATGGAGGCCAGCGACGGCGCCGCAGCCGGGCTTCCGAATAATGTCGCCGCAGTGCGCGCGGTCCTGGAAACTCTGGGCATCATCTTCATAGCAGAGAACGGCCACGGACCCGGGGTGAGGCTGCGAAAAATGGAATTCGCCGTTGAGGAGGTGTCCGCAGCTCGCTTGCGTGTGCGGCATGTGCAATGGGGCCACAGGTATGCGTTCGCAATCGAGAGCCGCAAGCTGGTCGAACGCGTTGTTATGATTGATGGCTCTGGCCAGCACCCCGCGGTAGATCTTCGAAATGACGCTCGGCGCTTTGCGGAGGAAATTTCCAGGTCTCTCCGGCTTATAGACTAATGGACAGCCGCCGGCGTCGAGTTCACCAATGAAGGCCAGCCGGGAGTGAGGATGAAGAAGGGGCACCGTCATGGCGGTTAATACCGCAATGGATCAGCCGCCGGACTTTCCAAGTTGCGCCTGGAAACATCGAAGGCCGTGTACCGCTCGGCGTCATAGTAAAGAATTGCCTCCACAACGGTTGACCTCAATTCGTCCAAGGCGACGGAGCGCTCGGGCGGATCGCCGACAAGATATCCTTCGAGTTCTTTCAATAGCTGCTCGAAGGCCTCTCCCTTAAGATCGATGCAAGGCCATTCGGACGTGTCTGTCATGTGGCATCACCCCCGCGCCTTCGCGAGTTCGACGACATTCCCGGCCGGCTGGCCACTAACAAGCCCGTCGACATGGCGTCCCCATGCATCAAACGCTCTTCGCATGTCGTCTTCGTATCGGTGTTTTTGATACACGCTAACGATTCCGCCGAATGAACCGGACACATGATTGAGGCACCGTTCAATGACGGGCAAGTCAATCCCGATGCGCGCCAAGCCCGACGCGCACGAGCGCCGCAGATCATGCAGGGACCAAGGCGGAAGCGGCTCGGCCTTTGCACTTTGCTCGCGAAGCAGCTCCAAAACCGCCGCGTCGAGGCGCATCTTGGCGCGCGAGAAGCCGCTGACGGGTGTTTCCGCGGTAATCTTGTCCTTGACTCGTTCCCTGGCACGCGGGAACACGAAGCCGGTCTTGCCGGCAATTCGAGGCAAGCCCTTTAAGATTTCGACGGCCTGCGGCGCCAAGGGGACAACATGTTGACGCTTGTTCTTTACCCGAGCCGCCGGGATCGTCCAAGTCGCCGTCGCAAGATCAAGCTCGCTCCACTTCATGCCGACCACTTCACCACGCCGTTGGCCAGTCAAAAGCAAGAGCTTTACGATTGGAGCGAACGGCCAGCCCAAAGAGTCGGAAGCGCGCCAAATCAAGCTAAGCTCGCGATCATCCAAGGCGCGATCACGCGGCAATTCTGGCGTGCGCGCCTGCACGCCGTCGCAAGGCGAGTGTTCAAGAATTTCGCGCGAAACAGCCCACCGGCAAAGCTTGCGAAGGATAGCAAGCACCCGATTCGCAGCAACGGGCGCACCGCGATCGACAATCTCGTCTAAAAGCACGTTTACGTCTCGACGCGAAATTTCGCTTAGACGCCTGCCGCACCAAGGCCCGACGATCTCTTTATTGAGAAGCCGAACATATTCCCGGGCGGTCAACGGTTTGTTGGCGCGCTTCACGTGCTTTTCGATGAAATCGGCGACGACGGTTTCGACGAGATCGCGGGGCGCTTCTGCAGCCGCCCGCGCTTCCGCTTTAGCGGTCTGCTTTTCGGCGGCAGGATCTTTCCCGCCCGCGATCTCGACGCGGGCTGCGGTGGCGAGCTTGCGCGCTTCGCCGAGCCCAATATCGGCGGCCCCGATCGTTAACTTCCGCGGCCGACCGGCGTGCCGATACCTCAAAACGTAAGACTTCGATCCCGATGGTTGGACGACAAGATAAAGGCCCCGAACCTCGCCGTCTGGCACTTCGCGCCGTGCCGTTTCCGGCTTCAGCGCCTCGATCGCTTTGACCGTCAGTTTTTTCGTCATGTGCTCAACCCGCCTGCTAGTGGGTAACGGCAGGGTATCAAAAAAGGCCCTGTCTTGCGGTGTTACCCGTTGTCGTAAACATACACGGACAATCGACTAAACGCAAGGCGAATCAGGTGATGAGCGTGGCGGTTGTGTCCTGTCATTTCTTGCGGTGTCAGCCTATGGCACCGGTCTCCAAAACCGGGGGTTGGGGGTTCGAGTCCCTCCTCTCCTGCCACCCGCTCCGCCGTACGTCTCGATTTCAGTGAGCGCCAAGCTGCAGGCCTTCTGCCCTCCGCCCGATAGGGCCTGCCGCGAATAAATTCACCGTCAACCGGCTTCAAACGCTCTGTTTATCCTTCGTCTTTGCTTTTTCTACTAATTTGGTGGATTTCTGGCTTGACATCCGGGCCGCACCTCGGATCTTACCTCCGCAATAGCGAGCTGCCTTGCCAGTCTCCGCGAGCGCAGGACGAGATGAAGAGGGCGGGGCATGCGTAGAACGGCGGCGGCTTTTTTCCTGGGGATGGTTGGGGTCACGCTCGCAACGACGCCCGCTATGCAAGCGCAAGGCGCCCAGGACGTCACGATTCTGAACGTCTCCTATGATCCGACCCGCGAACTCTATGCGGCGATCAACGATCTTTTCGTCGACACCTATAAGGCTAAGACCGGCGTGACTGTCGATATCGAGCAATCGCATAGCGGGTCGAGCAAACAAGCCCGCGCGGTGATCGACGGGCTGCAAGCCGACGTGGTCACCTTGGGTCTTGGCTGGGACGTCATCGCCATCGAGCGCGCCGGCCTGATCAAGCCGGGCTGGCAGGAGAAGTTCCCTTTCAACTCCGCGCCCTATACATCGACGGTCGCCTTCCTCGTCCGCAAAGGCAATCCGAAACATATCAAGGACTGGAAGGATCTGCTGCGCCCCGACGTGCAGGTCATCGCGCCCAATCCGAAGACGAGCGGGGGCGGCCGCTGGGCTTTTCTTGGCCTCTGGGGCGCTGTCGCGGGCGCCAAGACCTATGATCTCTCGACACCGGAAGGCCTCGCCGCTTCGCTCGCCGCGGCCAAGGCGGCCAAGGATTTTCCCGCTTACAAGAATGCCGCCGCATTGGCGGCGGTGACCGAACTCTACAAACATGTGCCGGTGCTCGACACGGGCGCGCGTGGCGCGACCGTGACGTTCGCGCAAAAGGGGCTCGGCGACGTTCTGCTCAACTGGGAGAACGAACTATGGCTTGCCTGCGACGAATTCGGCAATGACAAGTTCGACATCGTCTATCCCTCGACCAGCGTCCTCGGCGAACCGCCGGTGGCGGTCGTCGATTCGGTCGTCGATAAAAGGGGGACGCGCGCCGTCGCGGAGGCCTATCTCAATTTCCTCTACACGAAGGAAGCCCAGGACGTGATCGGCCAATGGCATTATCGTCCGCGCAACGTCGAGATTCTGAAGAAATACGCCGCCGACCTTTCGCCCCTGAAGTTGTTCACGGTCGACGAGACCTTCGGCGGCTGGGCGAAGGCGCAGCAGACATTTTTTGCGGACGGCGGCATATTCGATCAAATCTACAAGCCGACGAATTAATGCTGTTTCACATCGTAAGATGTCAGGGAACACTTTCTCCGTGTAGGAGAGGTGGCGGGCGAGGGAACTATGACGAAGCGGAAATTGATCGTAACCCGTCATCCGTCTCTCTCAGCTCGGGGAGAAGGTATGCGCGGCCTATTGGCATGATCCCGAAGAATTGCGAAGATTGACGTCATGGCTCGCGCCTTCCCCGTCATTCCGGGCCTGCCGCTCACGCTCGGCTATACTCTGTTCTATCTCTCGCTTTTCGTCTTGATCCCGCTCGCGGGCCTGGTCTTCAAGACGACGCAGCTGACGTGGAGCGAGTTTTACGCGACGATCGCCGATCCGGTGGTCGTCGCGGCGTTCAAGCTCACGTTCGGCGCCTCGGCGCTTGCCGCGGCGATCAATGGCGTCTTCGGCCTGATGGTCGCTTGGGTTCTCGTGCGCGAGCCCTTTTTCGGCCGGAGGCTCTTCGATGCGCTGATCGATTTCCCCTTCGCCCTTCCCACGGCGGTTGCCGGCATCACCTTCAGCACGCTCTATCTGCAGGATGGCTGGATCGGCGGCTTCGGCGACCATGTCGTCGCCGGGGCCGATTGGCTGGCGGGGCGCTTCGGCCACCCCGACCTCATTCCTGCGAACGCGCTCGCTTGGCTCGATTTCCCTTTTAGCAACACCAATCTCGGCATCGTCGTGGTCTTGGTCTTCGTCGGCCTGCCCTTCGTGGTGCGCACCGTGCAGCCGGTTCTCCAGGAATGGGATCTCGAACATGAGCAGGCGGCGCATAGTCTGGGGGCCGGCGGTTGGACGACCTTCCGCCGCGTCATCTTTCCGGAGATTTTTGCTGCTTGGCTGAGCGGCATCGCGCTCGCCTTCGCCCGCGCCATCGGCGAATATGGGTCCGTCATCTTCATCGCCAGCAATATTCCCGGCAAGTCGCAGATCGTTCCGCTGCAGATCGTGATCAAGCTCGACGAATTCCAATATGCGAAGGCGACCGCGATCGGCGTCGTTCTCCTGTTCGCCTCGCTTCTCGTCTTGCTCGGCATCAACGGGATTGAATTCTGGGCGCGGCGCCGCGAGCGGGCGGCATAGGATGGCGGACCTGTCGAATTTGGCAAGCCTCGCGCCCGCGGCCGTCGCAAAGCGCTCGACCGTCGGGCGACTGCTCGTGGCGGGCACAATTCTGTTTCTGACCCTCTTCGTGGTCTTGCCGGTTGCCAACGTCTTCGGCGAGGCTTTCTCGAAGGGCATCGGCGCTTACGTCCAGACTTTCTACGTGCCGAAGCCCGAGTCTGGCGCCACGCCGTCGTTGAGCGAGAAGCATCGGTTTGCCGCCAAAATGGGCCAGGCGGAGCGGACCTGGAGCGCGATAAGAATGAGCTGCTGGGTCGCCGCATTCGTCGTTCCGCTCAACATCATCTTCGGACTGGCCGCCGCCTGGGCGATCACGAAGTTCCGCTTCAAGGGGCGCGTCTTTCTCGTCACCTTGATCGACCTGCCGTTCTCCATATCGCCGGTGGTCGCCGGGCTTGCCTTCGTGCTGCTCTTCGGCCGCACCGGCATCTTCGGCGACTGGGCGACCAGCTGGACATGGCCCGATCCCACATCGCTCACCTGGCAAGGCTTTACCGGTCCTTGGTGGCCGCTGAGCTTCGCGCGCACCTACACCGGCATCATGTTCACGCCGCTGGCGATCGTGCTGGCTTCGATCTTCGTCACCTTTCCCTTCGTGGCGCGATCCCTGATCCCGCTCATGGACGTGCAAGGGTCGGAGGAGGAATTGGCGGCCCTCTCCCTCGGCGCAAGCGGCTGGCGAACCTTCCGCACGGTCACCCTCGCCAACGTCAAATGGGCGCTGCTCTACGGGGCGATCTTGTGCACGGCCCGCGCTTTCGGCGAGTTCGGCGCGGTCTCCGTGGTCTCGGGCCATATCGACTTCAACGATACGATGCCGTTGCGGATCGAAAAGCTCTGGAACGAATATGACACGCAAGCGGCATTCAGCGTGGCGACGCTACTGGCCGGCCTCGCGGTCCTGACCCTGATCATCAAGAGCGCGGTCGAATGGAAGACGAACCGGACGCAAATCGCCGAACCGCTCGAATTGGAGATGACGTCGGATGAGCATAGAAGTGCGGGGGGTGAGCAAGTCCTACGGCTCCTCCCAGGCTCTCAAGGACGTGAACCTTAAGGTCAAGTCGGGCGAGCTCGTCGCCCTTCTTGGCCCCAGCGGTTCGGGCAAGACGACCTTGCTGCGCATCATCGCCGGCATCGAGGCCGCCGATCCGGGCGGCCGGGTTCTCTTCGACAACGTCGATGTGTCCATGACCGATCTCGGCAAGCGCCGGATCGGCTTCGTCTTCCAGCATTACGCGCTGTTCAAGCAGATGAACGTCTTCGAAAACATCGCCTTCGGGCTGCGCGCGAAGCCCTGGCGGGCGCGGCCGTCGAATGCGGCGATCAAAGCCAAGGTCGAGGAGCTCCTCGCCCTTGTCCAGCTGCAGAATTTCGCGCCGCGCTACCCCTCTCAGCTGTCCGGCGGCCAGCGCCAGCGCGTCGCGCTCGCCCGGGCGCTCGCCGTCGAGCCGCAGGTTCTGCTGCTCGACGAGCCGTTCGGAGCGCTCGACGCGACGGTCCGGCGCGAGTTGCGGCGCTGGCTGCGCAAGCTGCACGAGAGGATTCGCGTCACATCGATCTTCGTGACGCATGACCAGGAGGAGGCGCTCGAAGTTGCCGACCGGGTGGCGGTCATGAACGCCGGGAGGATCGAACAATTTGCCTCGCCGGAAGAGGTCTACGAGCGGCCGGCCAATCCTTTCGTCTATGGGTTTTTGGGCAGTTACAACCTGTTTCATGCCCGCCATGACGGCGCCTCTCGCGGCCAGGACGAGACGGCCTCGCGCGGAGATGCGCCGGTGACCTTCGTCCGGCCGCACGACATCGAAATTCTGCGCGACAATGAGGACGGGTCGGCAATCGCGGCAAAGGTCACGCACATCGGCTTTGCCGGCGCGGCCGTGAACGTCGAACTCTTGAAGCTCGACGATCATCAGCAGGTCGATGCCGAGCTGTCGACCCAGACCTATCGGGACTTGGCGCTGAAACTCGACGACCAAGTGTTCATCCGGCTTCGCAACCCGCATTCCTTCTACGAGGATTATGCGATTTGAAGGCGGTGAATTTCCCGGGAAATCTGTTGACTGGCGGCCGGCGAAGACGCGGGACCCAATGATTGCCAAAATTTACTTGGCGGTGCTGGTTTCATAGACTATATGGATCTGATGTGGCGCGTGGCCGGCTGGCTCCGCGCCGCGACTTTTTTGGCCTGAGCGAGGATCCGGATTAACATGCCGGTTTCTGGTCGCACGCCAGACCGAACATTCAGCCGGCAAAGACCAATCGGGTACGTGAACGACGATGGCCAACCCATTGCAATTCATTCAGGAGGTGCGCCAGGAAGCGAGCAAGGTGACCTGGCCCACGCGGCGCGAGACCCTGATCACCACCGGGCTCGTCATCTTCATGGTCATCTTGGCCAGCCTGTTCTTTCTCGCCGTCGACCAGGTCCTGCGCCTGATGGTTCATTTAATCTTGAGTCTCGGCCATTGATTGAGGAGCTTCCGGGTCAGCCATGAGCATGCGCTGGTATATCGTCCACGCCTATTCGAATTTTGAAAAGAAGGTTGCCGAATCGATCCGCGAACGGGCCGCCCAGCGCGGTCTTTCCGAAAAATTTGAAGAAATCCTCGTGCCGACCGAGCAGGTCATCGAGGTGCGCAAGGGCCGCAAGGTGAATTCCGAGCGCAAGTTCTTCCCCGGCTACGTGCTCGTCAAATGCGATCTCAGCGACGACATCTATCACCTCATCAAGAACACCCCGAAAGTCACCGGCTTTCTCGGCGCCGACAAGAAGCCGATGCCGATTTCGGATACCGAGGCGGACCGGATCAAGGGGCAGGTGGCGGAAGGGGTCGAGCGCCCAAAATCCTCGATCTCCTACGAGATCGGCGAGACGGTGCGGGTAGCGGACGGGCCCTTCGCCTCGTTCAACGGCACGGTCGAGGAAGTCGACGAGGCCCGTTCGCGGGTCAAGGTCGCCGTCTCGATCTTCGGCCGCGCGACGCCGGTCGAACTCGAATACGGGCAGGTGGAAAAGGTTTAGAGAACTTTCCAAATCGGAAAGGTGAGGAACGTGCGGCGCGTCCCTTCTCCCACAGGGGGAGAGGGTTCGCATGCTCGCATAAGCGCGTGGGAGATGGGCCCGGCCGCCAACCGGCGTTGCGTCCGACCACGCACCCGTAACCGCCCGGTTTCGGTCGGGCTTCGTGGAGTAAGTGTCATGGCAAAGAAGATCACCGGTTACATCAAGCTGCAGGTGCCGGCAGGCGCCGCCAATCCGTCGCCGCCGATCGGTCCGGCGCTCGGTCAGCGCGGTCTCAACATCATGGAATTCTGCAAGGCCTTCAATGCGAGGACCGCGCAGATGGAAAAGGGGACGCCGATCCCCGTCGTCATCACTGCCTATCAGGATCGCTCCTTCACCTTCGAGATGAAATTGCCGCCCGTGACCTATTTCCTGAAAAAGGCGGCGGGCATTGAATCGGGGGCGAAGACGGCTGGCCGCGGTTTCGTCGGCAAGGTCACGAAAGCCCAGATCAACGAGATCGCGGCAAAGAAATTGCCCGACCTCAATTGCGCGACGGTAGAAGCCGCGGCGCATATGATCGAAGGCTCGGCCCGCTCGATCGGCCTCGAAGTGGTGGAGTGAGACGATGAGCCACGCAGGAAAACGCATCGCCAAGGCGCGCGAGGGGATCGATCGGGTCAAGCTCTATCCGCTCGACGAGGCCGTGAAGCTGGTGAAGGAGCGCGCCAATGCGAAATTCGACGAGACCGTCGAAATCGCGATGAACCTCGGCGTCGATCCCAAACATGCCGATCAGATGGTCCGCGGCGTCGTCAACTTGCCGAACGGCACCGGCCGGGCGCTGCGGGTGGCCGTCTTCGCGCGCGGCGCCAAGGCCGATGAGGCCAAGGCGGCGGGCGCCGACATTGTCGGGGCGGAGGATCTCGTCGCCACGGTCCAGGGCGGGACGATCGAGTTCGACCGCTGTATCGCGACCCCGGACATGATGCCGCTTGTCGGGCGGCTCGGCAAAGTGCTGGGTCCGCGCGGCCTGATGCCCAATCCGAAGGTCGGCACGGTCACCATGGACGTGACCGCCGCGATCAAGGCATCGAAGGGCGGCGCGGTCGAATTCAGGGTGGAGAAGGCCGGAATCGTCCAGGGCAGCGTCGGCAAGGCCTCCTTCGACCAGAAAAAGCTCGTGGAAAACATCGCCGCTTTCGTCGATGCGGTCTCGAAGGCCAAGCCGCAAGGGGCGAAAGGCACCTATATTCAGCGGGTTGCGATCTCGGCCACGATGGGTCCGGGAGTCAAGGTCGACCCCGCGACGGTGCGGGTTTGAGAGACCTCCGCGGGCCTTGACAAGGCGAAAAAATTGGGATTCGCCCCCTTGGCATAGCGCAAGGTTGGGGTTACATAGACAGTTCGGGGCTGTCGGCAAACGCCGCGACCCCAACCCATTCAGGTTCCGCGTCCTTCGCGCCGGACTCCTCCGGTGCGTTGAGGCGCGGCGGAGTGGCCGGTGGACCAGGTCTTGCTTCAGTCCTCTCCGGTCATGTCCTGTCCGAGACTGCCGGCGCGCGGGCGCCCGAGAATTCGGGGTTCTTGTCCGAGCTTAATGTCGAAGGCTTGCTTCCGGTTCCGGCCGGCTTGTCGAGACGCCAGCATAGACGGGGTCGGTACGAATGCGAAGTGCGCGGGTGCGGCAGTTCCTGCAACCTTTGATTTTGGTCGAATCCCTCTGTCCGGGGCGATGCTCTCGTTCCGGCGGACAGGCGTAGCGCCGTGCAATCGGGCCGAAAGGCACGTGCCGGCTGACGCAACCGGCGGGCACGCTCGCCTGAGACAGAGAGAGTATTGTGGACAGAGCTGAAAAGAAAGCCTGCGTCACCGCTCTGAACGAGGTCTTCCGCAAGGCATCGGTCGTCGTGGTGGCCCATTATTCCGGCTTGTCGGTGGCCCAGATGCAGATGCTGCGCAAGCAGATGCGCGAGGCCGGCGCGACCGTCCAGGTCGCCAAGAATCGGCTTGCCAAGATCGCCCTCGACGGCACCGAGATGGATTGCATCGCGGGCCTGCTCAAGGGCCCGACCCTGCTTGCTTACTCGCAGGATCCGGTGGTGGCGGCCAAGGTCGCCGTGGCCTTCGCCAAGGACTACGACAAGCTCGTCATCCTCGGCGGCGCTATGCGCAAGACAGCCCTCGACGTCGAGGCGATCAGGTCGCTCGCGACCTTGCCCTCGCTCGATGAATTGCGGGCTAGGCTCGTCGGCCTCATTCAGGCGCCGGCGACCAAGCTCGCCCAGCTCACGACGGCTCCGGCCAGCAAGCTGGCCCGGGTCGTTAAGGCCTATTCCGAAAAAGACGCGGCCTAAGCCGCCCATTCAGCAAAGATCACGCCCAAATTCAGAGGAAGACCTCAATGGCCAATCTTGAGAAGATCGTCGATGACTTGTCGAGCCTCACCGTGCTCGAGGCGGCCGAGCTCGCCAAATTGCTCGAAGCGAAATGGGGTGTCTCCGCGGCCGCAGCCGTTGCGGTCGCGGCAGGCCCGGCGGCGGCTCCGGCCGCGGCTCCGGCCGAAGAGCAGACCGAGTTCACTGTCGTTCTTGCCTCGGTCGGCGAGAAGAAGATCGAGGTGATCAAGGAAGTTCGCGCCGTCACCGGCCTCGGATTGAAGGAAGCCAAGGATCTCGTCGAATCGGCGCCGAAGCCGGTCAAGGAAGGCGTGACCAAGGAAGAGGCCGCGAAGATCAAGGCCACTCTCGAAAAGGTCGGCGCAAAAGTCGAACTCAAGTGAACTTCGAAGCGGTCGCCGTGGCGACCTCTTCACCTTTCGAGCGGTCCCGAAGCAGGCTTCGGGGCCGTTGAGCCGTTCCTGTCGCGGCGAAGTTACAGCACGTTTTGACTAAGAATAGGGGCAAAGCCCCGCGCGAACCGGGATCGGTGGCGCAAGCATTTTCGGGGCGCGTGCAAGCCCCGTACGATACCAACCTGCGAGGAGCAAGATGGCCCAATCCATAGCGCAAACCTTTTCCGGCCGGAAGCGCGTTCGCAAGTTTTTCGGGCACCTTCGCGAAGTCGCGGAAATGCCAAACCTGATTGAAGTCCAGAAAGCCTCGTATGATCAGTTCCTGATGGTCGCAGAGCCGCAAGGCGGGCGGCCCGACGAGGGACTGGAGGCTGTCTTCCGGTCGGTCTTTCCGATCTCCGACTTTGCCAATGTCGCGCTGCTCGAATTCGTCAAATATGTCTTCGAGCCGCCGAAATATGACGTCGATGAGTGCCGGCAGCGCGGCATGACCTATGCCGCGCCGCTGAAGGTCACCTTGCGCCTCATCGTGTTCGATGTCGACCCGGACACCGGGGCGAAATCGGTCAAGGACATCAAGGAACAGGACGTCTACATGGGCGACATGCCGTTCATGACGATGAACGGCACCTTCATCGTCAACGGCACCGAGCGCGTCATCGTCTCGCAGATGCACCGCTCGCCTGGCGTCTTCTTCGATCACGACAAGGGCAAGAGCCATTCGTCGGGCAAGCTTCTGTTCGCGGCGCGGATCATTCCCTACCGCGGCTCCTGGCTCGACATCGAATTCGACGCCAAGGACATCGTCTATGCGCGCATCGACCGGCGCCGGAAGATTCCGGTGACGTCGCTGCTTTATGCACTCGGCATGGACGGCGAAGAGATCCTGACGACCTTCTACAAGACGGTCACCTATGTCCGCGAGGGCGACAGCTGGCGTCTGCCCTTCGATCCCGAGCGGATGAAGGGCATGAAGGCCCGCCTCGACATTGTCGATGCGGATACCGGCGAGGTCGTGCTCGAAGCCGGCAAGAAGCTCACCGTGCGCGCGGCGAAACAGCTCGTCGAGAAGGGCGTTAAGTTCATCAAGGCGCAGAGTGTCGATCTGCACGGCCAGTACATCGCCGTCGACCTCTATAATCCGGCGACCGGTGAGATCTTTGCCGAGGCGGGCGACGAAATCACCGCCAAGACTCTGCCGGCGCTGATCGAGGCCGGCTTCACCGAACTCCCGGTGCTCGACATCGATCACGTCAACATCGGCCCCTATATCCGCAACACGCTCGCGGTCGACAAGAATTCCTCGCGCGAGGACGCGCTGTTCGACATCTATCGGGTGATGCGGCCCGGCGAGCCGCCGACTCTCGAGACGGCGGAAGCGATGTTCCATTCGCTGTTCTTCGATTCCGAACGCTACGACTTGTCCGCGGTCGGCCGGGTGAAGATGAACATGCGTCTCGATCTCGATGCGCCGGATACGATGCGCGTCTTGCGCAAGGACGACATCATCGCGGTCGTGCGCGCGCTCGTCGATCTGCGCGACGGGCGCGGCGAGATCGACGACATCGACCACCTCGGCAATCGCCGTGTCCGCTCGGTCGGCGAGCTGATGGAAAACCAATATCGGCTCGGTCTTCTGCGCATGGAGCGGGCGATCAAGGAGCGCATGTCCTCGGTCGATATCGACACGGTGATGCCGCAGGATCTCATCAACGCGAAGCCCGCGGCCGCCGCGGTGCGCGAGTTCTTCGGCTCCTCGCAATTGTCGCAGTTCATGGATCAGACCAATCCGCTCTCGGAGATCACCCACAAGCGGCGGCTCTCCGCGCTTGGGCCGGGCGGTCTCACCCGCGAGCGGGCGGGCTTCGAGGTGCGCGACGTGCACCCGACCCATTATGGGCGGATCTGCCCGATCGAGACGCCGGAGGGGCCGAACATCGGCCTCATCAATTCGCTCGCGACCTTCGCCCGCGTCAACAAATACGGCTTCATCGAGGCGCCCTATCGGCGCGTCAAGGATGGCCGCGTGACCGACGAAGTGATCTATCTCTCCGCCATGGAGGAGGCGAAGCACTACGTCGCGCAGGCCAATGCGCCGGTCGATGCGAAGCGCACGCTCACCGAAGACCTCGTCGTCTGCCGGCATGCCGGCGACGTGGTGATGGCGACGCGCGACCGCGTCGATTTCATGGATGTGTCGCCGAAGCAGATCGTCTCGGTTGCCGCGGCATTGATCCCGTTCCTCGAGAACGACGACGCCAACCGTGCCCTGATGGGCTCGAACATGCAGCGCCAGGCGGTGCCGCTCATCAAGGCGGATGCGCCGCTCGTCGGCACCGGCATGGAGTCCGTCGTGGCGCGCGATTCGGGGGCCGCGATCACGGCGCGCCGCACCGGCTATGTCGACCAGATCGATGCGACCCGCATCGTCGTGCGGGCGACCGAGGAGACCGATCCCGGCAAGCCCGGCGTCGATATCTACCGGCTGTTGAAGTACCAGCGTTCGAACCAATCGACCTGCATCAACCAGAAGCCGCTGGTGCGGGTCGGCGATTTCGTCCGTAAGGGCGACGTCATCGCCGACGGGCCGTCGACCGACCTCGGCGATCTGGCGCTCGGCCGCAATGTGCTCGTCGCGTTCATGCCCTGGAACGGCTACAACTTCGAAGACTCGATCCTCTTGAACGAGCGCATCGTCAAGGACGACGTGTTCACCTCGATCCATATCGACGAGTTCGAGGTGATGGCGCGCGACACCAAGCTCGGCCCCGAAGAGATCACCCGCGACATTCCGAACGTCTCGGAAGAGGCGCTGAAGAACCTCGACGAGGCCGGCATCGTCTACATCGGCGCCGAAGTCCAGGCCGGCGACATTCTCTGCGGCAAGATCACGCCCAAGGGCGAGAGCCCGATGACGCCGGAAGAGAAGCTCTTGCGCGCGATCTTCGGCGAGAAGGCGTCGGACGTTCGCGACACGTCGCTGAGGGTTCCGCCGGGCGTCCAGGGCACGGTGGTCGAGGTCCGGGTTTTCAATCGGCATGGCGTCGAGAAGGACGAGCGCGCCCAGGCGATCGAGCGCGAGGAGATCGAGCGCCTCGCCAAGGACCGCGACGACGAGCTCGCGATTCTCGACCGCAACGTTTACGGCCGGCTTTCCGAGCTGCTGCTCGGCAAGACGGCTGTTGCCGGGCCGAAGGGCTTCAAGAAGGACACTGAGCTCACCAAGGAGGTGCTCGAGAGCTATCCGCGCTCGCAATGGTGGAGCTTCGCCGTCGAGAGCGATCAGCTCATGGCCGAGACCGAGGCGATGCGCAAGCAATATGACGAGGCGAAGAAGGGGCTCGAAAGCCGCTTCCTCGACAAGGTCGAAAAATTGCAGCGCGGCGATGAACTGCCGCCCGGCGTGATGAAGATGGTGAAGGTCTTCGTCGCGGTGAAGCGCAAGATCCAACCGGGCGACAAGATGGCCGGCCGGCATGGCAACAAGGGCGTCGTCTCGAAGATCGTGCCGCAGGAGGACATGCCCTTCCTCGCCGACGGAACGCCGGTCGACATCGTGCTCAATCCGCTCGGCGTGCCGAGCCGGATGAACGTCGGGCAGATCCTCGAGACCCATCTCGGTTGGGCCTGCGCCGGTCTCGGCCGGCAGGTCTCGGAAGCCGTGAACCTCTATCTGCGGAACAAGAATCCGGCGCCTCTACGCAACAAGCTTGGCGAGATCTACGGCGCCAAGAAGGAGATCGAGGCTTTGAGCGAGACGACCTTGCTCGAGGTCGCCGAAAACCTCCGCCGCGGCGTGCCGATCGCCACGCCGGTTTTCGACGGCGCGCACGAGCACGACATCGTCGATATGCTCCAGCGTGCCGGCCTCGACAGCTCCGGCCAGGTGACGCTCTATGATGGGCGCACCGGCGAAGCTTTCGACCGCAAGGTGACCGTCGGCTATATCTACATGCTGAAGCTCCATCACCTCGTGGACGACAAGATCCACGCGCGGTCGATCGGCCCCTACAGCCTCGTCACTCAGCAGCCGCTGGGCGGCAAGGCGCAGTTCGGCGGCCAACGCTTCGGTGAAATGGAGGTCTGGGCGCTCGAAGCCTATGGCGCCGCCTATACGTTGCAGGAAATGCTGACGGTGAAATCCGACGACGTCGCCGGGCGCACCAAGGTCTATGAATCGATCGTGCGCGGCGACGACGCCTTCGAGTCCGGGATTCCTGAGAGCTTCAACGTGCTCGTCAAGGAGATGCGTTCGCTCGGCCTCAATGTCGAACTCAATACGGCAGCCAAGCCGGCGACGGCGCTGCCGCCGGCGGAGGCGGCCGAATGAGACGGGATCAATTGGGTTGGTGACGCGGTGCGCGCGGAGCTGTTTGCGAACCGCCGATTATCGAAAGAGTAAGCCTGCGTTGCCGGCGATGATCTATCGCCAAGCAGGATGAATGTTCGCTCGCGGTCCGGCGTTCAGCCGCGCGGGCAGATCAGGAGAAAATGATGAATCAAGAGGTCATGAATCTCTTCAGTCCCGTCGTTGCGACGCAGGCCTTCGATCAGATCCAGATCTCGATCGCGAGCCCGGAGAAGATTCTCTCCTGGTCCTACGGCGAGATCAAAAAGCCCGAGACGATCAATTACCGGACGTTCAAGCCGGAGCGCGATGGCTTGTTCTGCGCCCGCATCTTCGGGCCGATCAAGGACTACGAGTGCCTGTGCGGCAAGTACAAGCGGATGAAGTACAAGGGCGTCATCTGCGAGAAGTGCGGCGTCGAAGTCACGCTCTCGCGGGTGCGGCGCGAACGCATGGGTCATATCTCGCTTGCCGCGCCCGTCGCGCACATCTGGTTTCTAAAGTCCTTGCCCTCGCGCATCGGGCTGCTGCTCGACATGTCGCTGAAGGACCTCGAACGGATCCTCTATTTCGAGTCCTACATGGTCATCGATGCGGGCCTGACCCCGCTCAAGGAGCGTCATCTCCTGAACGAGGACGAATATCTGCGCGCGCAAGACGAGTATGGGCAGGATTCCTTCACCGCGATGATCGGCGCGGAAGCGATTCGCGAGCTGCTGCGCGCCATGGATCTCAACAAGATTGCCGAGCAGCTGAAGGTCGAGATCGGCGAATCGACCACCGAGCTCAAGCCGAAGAAGCTCGCCAAGCGGCTGAAGATCATCGAGGCCTTCATGCATTCGGGCAACAAGCCGGAATGGATGATCCTGACCGAAGTGCCGGTGATTCCGCCCGATCTGCGCCCGCTCGTGCCGCTCGACGGCGGGCGCTTCGCGACCTCGGACCTGAACGATCTCTACCGCCGCGTCATCAACCGCAACAACCGCCTCAAGCGGCTGATGGAATTGCGCGCGCCCGACATCATCATCCGCAACGAAAAGCGGATGTTGCAGGAATCGGTCGACGC
>Ga0116223_10001837_pt1 | contig 20856 bp, 19 predicted proteins | sample Sb_taG_3_FD_90092 | JGI IMG/M metagenome (GOLD analysis project Ga0116223, IMG submission 90092) | Peat soil microbial communities from Weissenstadt, Germany - Sb_50d_a_PC metaG | ecosystem: Environmental > Terrestrial > Soil > Wetlands > Peat | place: Germany: Weissenstadt | collected 2010-09-21 | reverse complement strand
GGCGAGCGCCTTCACCGCCTCTTCCACGCTGCGGAAGATATGATCGGGCCCCAGTACACTGTCGAGGCCCAAACGGCGTGCGGCCTCCTGGGCGCGGATTGATTCCAATCGTGCGATCGCGAAATCGATTTCGTTGGCGTGGCACTCGCGAATGATCTCGCGCAGCGTCGCGGCGGCGGTGAAGTCGATTTGCGAGATGCCATTCGCTTCGAGAACGATGAGCTTCACCGACATGCTTTGCAGGACCGCGCTGACACCGCCTCGAAAGCGATCGGCATTGAGGAACGACAGCGGGGCGTCGAACCCGATGACGGCCACGCCCGCCAATCTTTCGCCGCGCTGGTGCTGCGTCGGCGGCCACCAGATCGTCGTCCCGGGTACACGCTCGAAAACGATAATTTTGCCGCTTGCCGTGCTCCATATGCCGTGAATGAGCGAGAGCCAGATGCCGATCGCCACGCCCTCGCCGATCGGCAAGAAAATGATCGCCGCGGCGGTGGCGACAATCAGCAGAAATTCGGGACGGGACTGGCGATAGATCGTCGCGATCTGATCGGCGCGGACGATCTTCAGCGCGACGAACAGCAGGACTCCGGCCAGTGCCGCCTGCGGGACATGCCGCAGCAGCGCCGCGCCGAACAGTAGCAGGATGAGAAGGATCGCCGCGGCGATCAGGCAGGCGAGCTGCGAGCGGCCGCCGCTCGCCGCCACGATCTCGGTCGTGGGCGGGCTGGCATCGACCGGAAAGGTGCCGAAGAGCCCGGCGAGCATACTGCCGACGCCGACGCCGACGAAATCGCGGTCGACGTTCGGCGGCTTGTCCGGATCTGACGGGAACGAGCGGGTGGTTGCGGCCGTCTGCACCATCACGATGATCGCAACGATCAAAGCCAGCGGAACGAGCTCGGCCACATTTGCCGCCGAGGGCACGGGGATGCTCGGAACGGGCAAGGCGCTGGGAACCGTGCCAAGCACCGCGACGCCGTGCGCGTCGAGCCGGAAGAAAAAGACAGCGCAGGTCGCGAGGACGAGGCCGATCAGCGCCGCCGGAATCCGCGCGCTCAACCGCTCCAAGACAAGGAGCATGGCGAATTCGCCCAGCGCAATCGTGAGCGTGAATGGATTGACCGCGCCGAGATAGCCGAGAATGTCGGCGCCGCGCTGCGGTATAGGCGCTGGCGCGCCGAGCACGCCCGGCAATTGCGAGATCACAATATGCGCGGCGATCCCGACCAGAAAGCCGATCGTCACCGGAATCGAGAGGAGATCGCCGATCCGGCCGAGCCGGAAGAGGCCCGCGGCAATCAGCGTGAGGCCGACCATCAACGCGAGCGCCGCAGTGTATAAGGCGTACTCCTTGCTGCCGGCCGCGACGAGCAGGGCGAGGCTGCCGGCGAAGATCGGCGTGATGGTCGAATCGGCGCAGCAGCAGAGGAAGCGGTTGTCGCCGAACGCCGCGAAGCCGAGCGTGCCGGCAAGAAAGGCGAAGAAACCGATCTGCGGCGGAAATCCGCCGAGATGCGCGGTGGCCATCTGCGCGGGTATGGCGATGGCCGCGAGACTCAGGCCGGCGACGAGATCGCCGGCGAGGAAGCTCGCTCTGTAGCCGCGGAATGAACGCAACATAGGCCAGGCGCGGTTGGGTTTGATACCTGGCGCCGGGTCGAGTGCGTCCCACATGATGCCTCCGTGCAGTTCGGCCCGCGAAGCGCGGGCAGTTCGGCCCGCGAAGCGCGGGCATGTTTCGATCTTGGTTCTAAAGCCCGTTTGGAAATGCGGAAACCGATTTATCGTTTCGGGTGAGCGGTGCGCAGGGGCGAAAACCATGGAGTCCAAGTTAGGCCTTGGCGCGGCGCGGTTGACGCCGCCCTCGATTTCGAATGAAAACGGCTCCGAAGGCGGTCTCACATTCTCCCGCCGCGGAGGCGAAATGAGCACATTGTTTCGCAAATTCGCCGTGCGACTGGTGCGCGAGGGCGCACTCGAGATCGAGGAACCGAACGGCGAGCGCTTTCTCATCGGTGACGGAACTGGGGAGCCGCCCCTCGTGAAGATTGCGGATGAACGGGTGAAGACGGCGCTGCTGCGCGACCCTGAACTCGCGTTCGGGGAATTATACATGGACGGGCGTATCACGGTCCTGCGCGGCTCGATCTACGACGTGATCGCCGTCGCCATGCACAACATGGCGCAGGGCGCCGGATCAGGTTGGGTCAAAATTTTGCAGAAGGCGCGGCTTGCGATCCAGAAATGGATGCGCAACACGACGCGGCGCGCCGCGACGAATGCTGCGCATCACTATGACATCGGCAACGAGCTCTATGGCCTGTTTCTGGACCCCGATCGCCAATATTCCTGCGCCTATTTCGAGACGCCGGATACCGACCTCGATGCCGCGCAGCGCGCCAAGCAGCGGCATATTGCAGCCAAACTGCTGCTTGAGCCCGGCAAGCATGTCCTCGACATCGGCTGCGGATGGGGCGGCCTCGCTTTCTATCTCGCCCGCACCTGCGATGCGCGCGTGACCGGCATCACGCTCTCGCGCGAGCAACTCGATTTCGCCGACGAGCGCCGATCCGAGCAGAAGCGCGAGGCGGTCGAATTTTGCTTTCAGGATTATCGCGAGGCGAATGGCAGCTATGACAGGATCGTCTCGGTCGGCATGTTCGAACATGTCGGGCGCGGTGATTACGACGTCTTCTTCCGCAAGCTTGCCGCCAGCCTAGCGGAGGATGGCATAGCGCTCCTCCACACGATCGGCCGCTCAGGCGCGCCGCGCGGCGTGAACCCGTGGGCTCTCAAATATATTTTCCCAGGCGGCTATATTCCGTCGCTGTCCGAGATCGTGCCGGCGATCGAACGCGCCGGACTGTTCGTCACGGATGTCGAGGTGCTCCGCCTGCATTACGCGAAGACATTGGCGCATTGGCGGGCGAGATTCCTCGCCCACCGCGACCAAGCCAAGGCGCTGTATGACGAGCGTTTCTGCCGGATGTGGGAATTCTATCTTTCGATCGCGCAATGCGCCTTCGAATACGAGGATCAGGTGGTCTTCCAGATCCAGATGGCCAAGAGCATCGATACGGTGCCGCTGACCCGCGGCTATATCGCGCAGCGCGAGGAGGCCTTGCGGCGACGCGACAGCGCGAGAGACGTGGCGGCCGAGTGAGGCGCGTGGTGCGCGAACCCTCTCCCTGCGGGAGAGGGTGGTCGGCCATAGGGCGCGTGAGCCTATTTCCCCATCAGCGTCAGCACGCCGTCGATCACGAATTGCACGGCGAGCGCGGCGAGCACCACGCCAAGCATCCGGCTCAGCACCAGATTGCCGGTGGTCCCGAGCAAACGCGCCACATGTTCCGACAAACGGAATGTCAGATAGCAAAGCAGCATCACCAACGCGATGATCGCCATGAGTCCGGCGAGCATCTGCCAATTGCCGTTGGCGCGTCCTGCCAGCAATATGGTCGCGGTGATCGATCCGGGGCCGCTCATCAGCGGGATCGCCAGCGGAAAGGCGGCAAGGTTGCGGATATGGTCGATGGCGACGGCGTCGCTGGCGAGCTCCCGTTCACGCTGGCTGCGCAGCTCGAAAATCATCTCGAAAGCGATGTAGAACAAGAGCAGGCCGCCGGCGATCCGAAAGGCCGGGATCGAAATGCCGAGCGCGCCCATCAAGGCGGCGCCGCCGAAGGCGAAGGCCGCGAGGATCGCGAAGGCGATCAGCGTGGCGCGCAGCGCGACCTCGCGCTTGACGGACTTGGTCATGCCCAGGGTGAGACCGATGAAGACGGGGGCCAGCCCCGGCGGATCGATCGTCACAAGCATGGTCACGAAGGCCGTCTTGAGAAAACCTGTCGCCATTGGCGGTTCCACAAATGGTGCAATGACCCCCTCTTGTAATGGAACTGCTGTTCTACTTACAACGAGGGATCTTAGGCACATCAACTCCATCGGGCTGGCAACGAGAGAATCGCATGACGCTCGGCATCCTCGCCAAGGCTGGCGGCCAGCCTCACCGAACGGCCTTCGCCTTCGTCCTTCTGATCGGAATCCTGAGTTTCTTCGCCGATTTCGCTTATGAGGGATCGCGCAGCATTATCGGGCCCTATCTCGCGACCTTGGGGGCGAGTGCGGCCATCGTCGGGGTCGTCACGGGTTTCGGTGAGTTTCTGGGCTACGGCTTGAGATTGGTCTCCGGCCGTGCTGCCGATCGAACCGGCAAACTCTGGCCGATCACCATTTTCGGCTATGTCATCCAGATGCTGGCCGTGCCGGCGCTTGCGTTGACGGGCAGTTGGCCCTCGGCCGCGGCCCTCATCATTCTCGAGCGGGTCGGCAAGGCGATACGCAATCCGCCGCGCGACGTGATGCTCTCGCATGCGGCAAAACAAGTCGGTGGCTATGGCTGGGTCTTCGGCCTCAATGAAGCGCTCGACCAGGCCGGCGCCATGGTCGGGCCGCTCATCGTCGCCGTGGTCTTGGCGAGCAAGGCAAACTATCGTGCCGCCTTTGCCGTGCTGCTCGTGCCGGCCGTCATCACGCTCGTCTTCGTCGCCATTGCGCGAGTGCGCTATCCGCGGCCGCAGGATTTGGAGCTGACGCCGCCAGCAGTACAGAGCGGGCGCTTGCCGCGAATCTATTGGATTTATCTCGCCGGCGCCGCGCTGGTGGCGGCGGGCTTCGCCGATTACCCGCTGATCGCTTATCATTTCAGCCGCTCGCATACGGTGCCCAGCGACTGGATTGCGATCTTCTACGCGGTCGCGATGGGGGTGGGCGGCGGCGCATCGCTGCTGTTCGGCCGGCTGTTCGATCGCTTCGGCTTCAGTGTCTTGATCTGGCTGACGCTTCTCTCGGCCTCATTCGCGCCATTGGTCTTTCTCGGCAATTTCTGGCTGGCGCTGCTCGGCGCGGCGATCTGGGGGATCGGCATGGGCGCGCATGAATCGCTCATTCCCGCCGCCGTGGCGCCCATGGTGCCGATGGGCCGCCGCGCCTCGGCATTCGGCCTATTCACGGCCGGCTATGGGCTGTTCTGGTTCCTCGGCAGCGCGGCGATCGGCTTCCTTTACGACCTCTCACCTTCGGCCGCGGTCGCCTTTTGCGTTGCGGCCGAACTTGCGGCGGTGCCGGTCTTCCTATGGGTGGCGCGGCTGAAGGCCGCTACCGCAGATCTCGCGGTTTGACCGAGCCGGTGCCGCCTAGGTCAGCACATCACCAGCGACGGCGTCTGTGGAACAGGCCCAAAATGAACAAGAGCACCACGGCCCCGATCGTCGCAGAGATGATCAGGTCTATGATATTGGAAAAACCAAGGTGGATGCCCAACTCAGGCAACAGCCAATTGCCGATAAAAGCGCCGATAACGCCTATGCAAAGATCGGCGATGAGACCAAAGCCCGTACCGCGCACGATCTGGCCCGCGAGCCAGCCCGCGACGATGCCAACGACGATAATGACGAGGAGACTTTCACCGGACAAGGACAAGGGACATCCTTTCTCAGGTTCGCAGCTGCGCACTTGGCCAGAGCGAGATTCGCTCCGCGCAACTCATGTAACATGCCTCGCTCTCGTGTCACAGGTTTCTTTGGCTGCTGGTTCTTGCGGCATTGCACGCGTTCGGCTGCTGTGCACGCGCACTAATGAATCGCGCTGCTGCACCTCTTCCAGCCAGATCAATGGCTAATGCGCCATGAACACCGGCAGGTTGGCTTCGGCGAGAATCTGACTTGTTGCGCCGCCGAAGATCATCTGCCGCAAGCGGCTTTGGGTATAGCCGCCCTTGATGAGGAGGTCGGCGCCGACCGACCGAGCGGTGACCAGCACGGCAAGGCCGGGCGTCTTCGCCGTCGCGTGCGCGGCGACGACGCGCGCCGCCACGCCATGCCGCTTGAGATTCTCCACCAACTGCGCCTCGTTGGGCCCGGGCAGGCTGGAGCCGGGAACGGAAAAGACCGGCACGTCTTTCGCCATGACGAGCAGAGGCATCGCGAAAGCGACGCTGCGCGCCGTCTCCGAACTGCCGTTCCAGGCGATCGCGATACATTCGCCGAGTTGCGCCGGGGCGCGCGGCGGCGCAATCAGAAGCGGCCGGCCGCTTTCGATCAGCGCCGATTCGAGCGTCGACTTGCGCGGCTGCTGCGGTCCGGCACCGGGCCGGCCGACCGCGATGATGTCGAAGACGCGGCCATATTCGCCGACGCCGTTGTCGGAGATGAGCACGTCCTTCATCCAACCGTAGGAAGGCGTCTGCCAATCGCCCGTGTGCGGCTCAATTGCATGATCGCGCATGAAGCTCTCGAATGTGTTGCGCGCGTCATCGAGAAGGTCGCGGCGCACATTATCGTCGAAAATCACGCCGTCGAGAGAGAAATCGGCGGCGACGATTTGGGTGAGATCGGGGCCGAGCGCGACGCCCTCCATGTAGCTGCCGAATCTTTGCGCAAGGAGCCGCGCGGTCTCGAGCACTGCCGAGATCGCCGCATGACCTTCGACGGGGATTAGAATTGACTTCATCGGCCGCGCCCGCGTTCACCGACATGATGCACGATTTTCCGGTGAGGTACACTGGAGCGCCATACCTTCTTCCCTTGCGGGAGAAGGTGCCGAGCGGAGCGAGGCGGATGAGGGGAAAAGTATGCGCCCGGAAAAAGCCACCCCATCCGGCAGCGTCGCTGCGCGACGCTGCCACCTTCCCCTGGAAGGGGAAGGATGAGCGACCCGCCGTCAGCGCCGATCCCTCTCCTTGCAAAGGGGAGGGTGGCCGCCATAGGGCGTCGCTTGCGACGCCCGTCGCAAGCGACGGGCTAATGGCGGCCGGGTGGGGTGCGTTCCTTTCCCGCTTACAAGGCTTCGCGCGACGTTGGATCTTGCCTCACAAAACGATGGTCAGGCGCTCGGCCGCCCGCGTGATGCCGGTGTAAAGCCAGCGGTTGCGATGCTCGCGAAAGGCGCCGCTCTCGTCAAACAGTACGACTCTATCCCACTGCGAACCCTGCGCTTTGCGGACGGTCAGCGCATAGCCATAGTCGAACTCGTCCGAGTCCTTGCGCAGCGCATAGGAAATTTCGTCCTCGCCTGCGAAGAATTCCGCCAGAACGCCGATCCGCAGCGGTTTGTGGCTGCTCTCCGCCTCGGGGAGGACGCTGAGCCGCAGCTTTTTTCGGCGCATCCCGGTCGCCGTCTGCACGGTCCACAGCGAGCCGTTGAGGAGACCCTTTTTGCGGTCGTTCCTGAGGCAGACGAGCTTGTCGCCGGGTTCCGGAAACACGCCGCCGTGGCCGAGCAATTCGCGCATCCTCTTGTTGTAGGCGCGCCGGGTTCGGTTCAGGCCGACGAGGATCTGATCGGCCTCGGTCACTTGATCGGCGTCGATCAGGTCGCGGTGCACGATGCGGCTCTCGCCAAATTTGCCGGGGTTGAGCCGGCCGCCCGCGCGGATCAGCATTGACAGCTTGATGATCGGGTTATCCGCCGCCTGCCGGTGCACCTCGGTCAGCATCGCGTCTGGCGCGCCGTCCGTGAAATAGCCGGCGCCCTTGACCGGCGGAAGCTGGGCAGGGTCGCCGAGCACGAGTACCGGCTTGCCGAACGAGAGGAGATCGCGACCGAGCTCGGAATCGACCATCGAACATTCGTCGATGATCATGAGGCGCGCCTTGGCCGCGGGGCCATCCTCGTTCAGCTCGAAGACCGGTTCCTCGCTGTCGCTGTCGCGCGCCCGGTAGATGAGGCTATGAATGGTGCGCGCGTCCTTGCAGCCCTTGGAGCGCATCACCAGCGCCGCTTTGCCGGTGAAGGCGCCGAACAGGACATCGCCGTCCGAATCCTCGGCGATGGCGCGAGCAAGCGTCGTCTTGCCGCTGCCGGCATAGCCGAAAAGGCGAAAGACTTGCGGCTCGCCGCGTCTCAGCCAAAAGCTGACCGCTTTGAGCGCCGCGTCCTGCTGCGCCGACCATGCCATCTGCGCTTCCGTCCGGGCTGGTGCGATTTAGCGTCATCGCACTGTCGCCACGCACTCACAAGGCACCACTGCGCGCCTTAGCTCCAAAGATATCGCATAATTATAATGTCTCTAAACTAGTATTTATAGAATTTCTAATTCTACGATGACGAAGTTTTGCTTTGAACGTAAGTTGAGATCTAGATTATTGCGTTCAAACCTGATATTTCATCGCCATTCAGCTCGCGGCTTGCTGGAGATCACAGCACTATCGACGCGGCCGCGCCGCGGTTGCGGAAAACGCAATGGACATAGGACTCATGAACATCGGCAATCGTCCCCGCAAAGCATTCGTTCTTACATCGGTTGCCAGGTCGATAAGAGAAGCGTCCGCAAAACAGCGGTCCGAAGATTTGGCCCTCGCGCCGCGTGCCCGCGTCCCTCGCCTGCTGCTCTTCGCGCTGCTCGGCGCTTGCGGGTTCGTTGCAGCCGCGGCCCACGCCGACGCGCCGACGTTTACGATCGAGTTTCACGACGGCAAGATCTCGCCTCTGCGCACCGAAGTCCCGGCCAAGCAGCAGTTCAGGATCGAGTTCGACAATACAGGTTCGACGGCGGCGGAATTCGAAAGCCACGAACTGCACAAGGAAAAAGTGCTGCCGCCGAAAAGCCGTTCCTTCCTGGTGTTCCAGCCTCTCGATCCGGGCGAATACGGCTTCTTTGACGATTTCCATCCGGGGAGGCCAAAGCCCGTGCTGGTGGCGAAGTAAGCGGCGACCTGCACTCAGGCGCAAAGCTTTAACGGCTGATTGCAGGCGTGTGGTTCGGCGCATGATTACCTCGGGATCATGCGCGCTCACACCGCAAGATGGCGGAAGGCCTCGACCACGCGCTCATAGACAGGCCGCTTGAAGGGGATGACGAGATCGGCAAGCCGGTCCAACCTTTCCCAGCGCCAGGCATCGAATTCGGCATGCGCACCGCCGCCCGGCGCCGTAATGTCGATTTCCGAATCATCCCCCTCGAAGCCGAGCGCGAACCACTTCTGTCGCTGACCCTGATAGCGTCCCTTCCAGGAGGACTTCGCAAAGTCCTGCGGCACGTCGTAGGTATACCACTCCGGCGCCTCGGCGAGCAGGCGCGTCGACGACACGTTCGTCTCCTCGTAGAGTTCGCGTCGCGCCGCCTCATAGGCGTCCTCGCCCTGGTCGATCCCGCCTTGCGGCATCTGCCATTCATGCCCCGAGACCCTCTGCTTCTGCTTTTTGCGCCGGCCGATGAAGACGAGGCCCTGCTTGTTGAGCAGCATGATGCCGACGCACGTGCGGTAGTTCACAGAATCCGTCATGCGCATCAAGGCTCGCTGGTGACAAGAGCCGGCGCGGTTTTGCCGACTGCGACGCTGAGCGGAATGAGCACCAACCCGTCTGCCTCCGCTGCCCGCGCAAAGCGGCCGATCTTCTCGAGACTAGCCGGCAGCGCGCTTGCCATGCCGATGGCGAGGCCCTTGTCGCGCGCGATCGCTTCGAGCTTGATCAGCGCTGCGTCGATCCCGTCGGGCGTCGCATCGATGATCACATCGGCTTTGGTGGCGGCGAGCCCGGACTCGGCGGCAAGCGTGAGAGCCAGGCTTTGCGCGGATGATCCGTCATCGACGTAAATGAGGCCGCGTTCCGCGATCTCGCGGAGAACCGGCGAGAAGGCGGCGGAGTCGGCGGTCAATTTTGCACCGAGAAAATTCGCGACGCCGGTATAGCCGGTGAAGCGGCTCATGAGCCAATGCAGGTTGTCGGTGTTTTCGGCCGCGCTCGCGCTCGACAGAAGCATGTGCGGACCAGGGTTCGTCTGCGGATAGTCGATCGGCTCCATGGGGAGCTGCAGGATCGCCTCATGGCCTTGCGCGCGCGCCTCGGAAACGCTCGCCTCGAGGTTCCTGCCATAGGGCGCAAAGGCGAGCGTCACAGCGCGCGGCAGGCTCGCGATCGCCGCCTCGGTCGCCGATTGGCTGAGGCCGAGGGCGCCGACGACGAGCGCGATCCGCGGCGCATTGGCCTTCATCGCCGCCGCCGTCACGACCGGGCGGGCATAGACATCGGCGGGCCGCGCGCCATCGGCACCGACGCGCGGCAACAGGCCGTAGCGGCTTTGTTCGACAAGCCGGCGGTCCGGCGCCGGCGCAAGGGCCACCCCAAGCGCCCGCGGCACCTCGATGATTGTCGCGCCGGGCGTGGTGCCTCCGCCCCAGCGGACGACCTTGACGCCGCTCTTCTGTTCGAGGTCCGTGGCGTCCTCGACCATCGTCTGCGCCGGGGTGTCCTTATTGGCGCTCGGCCCAGGATCCGCCTTCTGCGCGCTGGTTTCCGCCAACTTCTCCGGCGTGATCGCCGCGACGGCCTGCGGTTCGCCTCCCGACGGATCGCCGAACAAGCGCAGGAGCATGAATGATGAAAGAAGCGTGAGGCCGAGGCAGACAATAAAGATCAGGCGAACCGGAATCCGCCGTCCCGGCCGGCGTGAGCCCCGATCAAGGCCCAAGGGATCGTAAAGGTCATCGCCCGCCATCGCGCCGGCATTCCTTGCGCCGCCGCACTCCGATCGACTTGGCCTCGATTCGTGCGGCGAATCAGATGCTGGTTCAGCGCGTATCATACACGGCCGGCATGTTCCCCCAAACCGGCAGAGCCAGGGCCGCGGCCCATACGAAGGGTCCCGCAATCGCTGCGCGATTGCGGGACCCTTTGATGCGGCCGTCCGAGCGCGTCGCGCTTAGGGCGACTTGCTGTCGTCGTCGGAACCGGCCGGCGAGGGAGGATTGCTCTCCGTTGCAGGCACGCCCGAAGGCGCGGCACTCGCCGGCGTCGGGTTGCCGCTCGGGGTTGCAGCGGCAGGCGTGGTGTTCGAGGCCCGCGCCACCCCGCGCAACATGTCTTCGGCGGCGATGAGCTGCTTGTCGTTCTTCGGATCCGGCGGAACATAGGCCTGCGAGCCGTGCCCTTCGTCATTGCCGTTCTTCAGATGACCCTTGAGCGAGGACTCGCCCTTGGTATCGTCCTTGCCTACCAGGTCAGGCGGCACGTCCTCCAGCACTTCGATGTCCGGCTCGATGCCCTTGGCTTGGATCGACCGGCCTGACGGCGTGTAATAGCGCGCCGTGGTCAACCGCAGCGCCCCATTGTCCGGGCCGAGCGGAATGATCGTCTGCACCGATCCCTTGCCGAACGAACGGGTGCCGAGAATGGTCGCGCGCTTGTGATCCTGCAGGGCGCCGGCGACGATCTCGGAGGCCGAAGCCGACCCGCCATTGATCAACACGACAACCGGCTTGCCTTTCGACAGATCGCCGGGCCTCGCATTGTAGCGCATCGTCTCATCGGCATTGCGGCCGCGCGTCGAGACGATCTCGCCGTGATCGAGGAAGGCATTGCTTACGGCGATCGACTGGTCGAGCAGGCCGCCGGGATTGTTGCGCAGATCGAGGATATATCCCTTGAGCTTGTCGCCGGGCATGTCGCTCTGGAACTTCAGCATCGCATCGCGCACGCCGTCGGCCGTCTGCTCGTTGAACTGGGTGATCCTGATGTAGCCGATGTCGTCGCCTTCCTGATGGGCGCGCACCGACTTGATCTGAATGATCGCGCGGGTGAGCTTGACGTCCTGCGCGTCCTTCTTCGGGCCGCGCAAGATCTTCAGCGTCACCGTTGTATCGGGGGCGCCGCGCATCTTGTCGACGGCCTGGTTGAGCGTCATGCCGTCGACGGCTTCACCGTCGATCGCCGAAATGATGTCGCCCGAGAGGATGCCGGCGCGGGAGGCAGGGGTATCATCGATGGGCGTCACGACTTTGATCAGTCCGTTGTCCTCGGTGACTTCGATGCCGAGGCCGCCGAATTCGCCGCGCGTCTGCACCTGCATGTCGTTGAAGCTCTTCGCATCCATATAGCTCGAATGCGGGTCGAGCGAATTCAACATTCCGTCGATCGCCGCCTCGACCAGCTTCTGATCGTCCGGCTTCTCTACATAGTCGGAACGGATCTTCTCGAACACGTCGCCGAACAGATTGAGGCTGCGATAAGTATCGGCAGCGGCGGCCCGGGCCGTCGTGGCCGAGGTGAGCCATGTCTGCGTTCCCATCAAGGCGGTGGAAGCGCCGAGCACGGCGCCGACCAATAGAAGTGAGATTTTGCGCATTATCCGCGAACCCTTTGCATGTCTGGCTTCGCCCACCATGGGCCCGAATCGATCGCCGCCCCGTCTTTCCGAAACTCCACATAGAGGATGGGCTGCGCCGCGCCAATTGCGATAGCCGCGGCTGTCTTGACTGACCCGTCACCCATGTTGGCGACGGGCTCCCCGGCAAGGACGAATTGTCCTGCCTCTACGTTGATCCGCTCCATTCCAGCCAAGACCATATAATAGCCGCTACCGGCATTAATGATCAAGAGTTGTCCATAGCTGCGGTAGGGGCCCGAAAAAGCGACCCAGCCGTCATAAGGCGCGGCGACGACCGCGCGCTGCCGAGTGGCGATGAGCAGGCCCTTTTCGGTTCCGCCATAGCCGTCCGGCGAGCCATAGGATTTGACGATCGTTCCGGCAACCGGCATCGGCAATAATCCTTTCGTATCGGCGAAGGCCATCGCCGGGGCGAGCCGGCCGGGATCATTGAAAGGCGATATATTGGCCTTTTGTTGTTGGCCGGTTTCCGCCTCTGCCGTCTGGCGCGCCTCGTCCGCTTTGCGCGCCTCTTCGGCGGCCCGTTTGGCGCCGGCCAATTCGTCCTCCATGCGGGCGATGAGCTGCTTCAAGCTCGAAGCTTGGCTGGCCAGAGTCGCGGCGCGATCGCGCTCGGCCGTGAGCGCCTGCTCGGCCACGCCGAGCGCCGCCTGACGGGCGTCGATGAGCGCTGCGAGCTTTTGTCGCTGCAGGCCGAGATCTTGAGCTTGCTGCGCGAGCGTGGCCTTTTCCGCCGCGATCGACTGGCGCAATTGAATGAGATCGGCAAGGTCGCTCGCCAGTGCCTCGGTGTCGGCCCGCAGCTCCGGCAGCACCGCGCCGAGCAGCATAGAGGTTCGGATCGCTTTCAGCATGTCTTCGGGCGCGACCAGCAGCGCCGGCGGCGGCCTGCGTCCCATCCGCTGAAGCGAAGCGAGAACTTCGGCGATCAATGTGCGGCGGCTTTCCAGGGAACGGCGGATCGCCTCCTCACGGCCGTTCAGGGTATCGAGCCTGGCTTCGGCATCGCTGACCTTGTCTTCGGCGGCGCTCACCTGCTGGGTCGTCGCGATCAGGGCGGCGGCGAGGCGGGCCCGGTCGCCGCGCAGATTTTCGATGTCGGCTTCGATCTTGCGCCGCTGCGCCTCGGAAGCTTGGATCGTGTCCTCGATGCCCTTCAACTCGGTCTGCTGGGTCGAGAGATCCTTGGTCTTGTCCTCGATCGTTGGCGCCGCCGGCGGTTCTTGGTCTTGCGCGATCGGCGCTGGCGGTTGCTGCGCGGCGATTGGGCGCGTGAGCGCAATGAGAGCGATCGCCACAAGCGGGATTATCGGCGCAGAACGCGCGGTCAATCTCGTCATGCCGATACCGCGCCCGATCATGTTCTCCGCCGCGAATCGCAGCTTGCCGAATCGGCAATGGCGGAAATAAGGCGGTCCGGGATCGCGCTCAGATCCGATGATAGGGATGCCCGGCGAGGATCGTCACCGCCCGATAGATCTGCTCGGCCGCCATGCTTCGGGCGAGCTGGTGCGGCCAGGTCATGGCGCCGAAGGCGAGCACGGGATCAGCTTCCGCAAGGAAATCAGGATCGAGCCCGTCCGGCCCGCCGATGACAAGGGCCAGGAGCGGCACGCCCTGATCGCGGCTGCGGGCGAGATCGGCGGCGAATTCGGCGCTCGTGATGTTCCTGCCGGATTCGTCACAGGCGATGATTCCCGCCGCGGCGCCAAGCAGGCCGCGGATTGCCTTGGCTTCTTCGCGCTTGCGGTCTTGCGGACGGCGTGCCCGGCTCTCCTCGATCTCGCGCTGTTCGATGGAGGTGAAACCCAGGCCGCGCCCGGCCGTCGCGGCGCGGTTGAGATAGCGCTCCGTCAGGTCGCGCTCCGGGCCGGCCTTTGTCCGTCCGACCGAGACGAGAAGAAGACGCACTCAGCCGACGTGGCGCTCGCGCGGCCGATCTCTGCCCCACATCTTTTCGAGATTGTAGAACTGCCGCACTTCGGGACGGAACAGATGGACGATGATATCGCCGGCGTCCACCAGCACCCAATCGCAATGCGGCAATCCCTCAACCCGCGGCGCTTGAACCCCTGAGTCTTTGAACGCCTTGATCACATGGTCGGTAATCGCTCCGACGTGGACGTTGGAGCGGCCGGTCGCGATGATCATTGTGTCGGCGAGGGGCGTCTTGCCATGGAGATCGAGGCAGACGATGTCTTCGGCTTTGGCATCTTGGAGACGCGCCAGGACAGTCTGCGCGAGAAAACCGGTTTCGGGTTCAGCCGAACCTTGAACCGGAGGAAACGGTAAAGCTACCGTTTCACGGGAGATCACACGAATCAGTGCTTCAATCCTCTTGCGAAGCCGGCCACGCGACCGGCTGGCCAAAGCATTCTCAAATTCGTGGCTTCGTCCGAGAATGCCCACTCAGAGAGCGCGTTCACATGCGCCTGCGCGGCTCTGGCGAACGCGCCCTCCGACAACATGGCGTAATTCGCCCGTTTTTTCAATCGGGCGGGTCCCGCAATTCTTGAACATGGCTAAGCAAGAGGCAAGCCGGGGGCGCCGGCAATGGAGCGAGAAAAATATCCGGATTTTCGGTGCTTCGCCGAGGGCAGCGAAAAGCCATAGCAAATGCGCCCGCAATCGCGTCGCCAGCTGAATTGTCAAGAGCACCACGGCTTTTGTTCAAGCAAACCCGCAGCCGCCGCGCGATCTTTGCAAGCCTATTCGAGCCGCATCTAGGCTTGTCGCCGCATGCCTGCTAATGATGACCAGCAATAACCTCAAACTCACCCTTGAGAATGTCGCATTGCACGGCGCCTGCCGGCGTATTACTCAGGTTTGACTCGTTCGAGGAAGGATCCGGGGCTGATGGGCGAACTCGACCTAAACGGCGGCAATCTCGCTGCGCGGCGCCCTCTGTCGCCGCACCTCTCCATCTATCGCCCGATGCTGACCATGCTGATGTCGATTGCGCATCGCATCACCGGCGCAAGTCTTTACCTGGGGACGATTCTTCTCGTCTGGTATCTGCTGGCCGCTGCGTCGGGCGGCACGGCATTTGCGACCGCGTCCTCTATCATGCGGTCGATCTTCGGTGAGTTCATCCTGTTGGGCTTCACCTTCGCTTTCCTCCACCATTTCTTCGGCGGCATCAGACACATGATCTGGGACGCCGGCTATGGCATGGATCATCCGGTGCGTGAATGGCTGGCGCTCGGCACGCTTGTCGCGAGCCTGTCTTTCACATTGATCCTCTTCGCCGCGGCTCACTTCGTTGGCTAGGCGGAATCCGACAACCCTCGCGCGACTGCGTGCAAAGAAAGCTCGGCCAGCATGACCCATGATCCCGCCTCGATCCGCACGATGGCGAGTCGCCGTCATGGCGCGGCAAAGTCCAGCACGCGCGAGGTCTGGCTGATGCGCGTCACGAACGTTGCGCTGCTGCCGCTTGCCATCGCGTTCATCTGGATCGTCCTCCGGCTCGTCGGCAAGGATCAGGCGGGGGTGAAAGCCGAATTCGCGCATCCTTGCGCGGCGATATTCATGCTGCTGTTCATTCTCGTCGGCATCGTCCACATGAAGATCGGCATGCAATCGATCATCGACGATTATGTCCACGCGGCGCGTCTCAAGGAATGGTCGATGATCGCCAACGTACTGTTCTCCTTCGGCTTCGGCGTCGCGGCGATTTATGCCGTGCTTAAATTGAGTCTCGTCTGATGTTGGACAACGGACCGACAGTCGGCTTTGAGGCTGCGCCCGCGTTGGGCCGCGGCGCCTATCCGATCACCGATCATGAATTCGACGTGGTCGTCGTCGGGGCCGGGGGCGCAGGTCTCAGGGCAGTGGTCGGCTGCTCCGAAGCCGGCTTGCGCACCGCCGCGGTCAGCAAAGTGTTTCCGACGCGCTCGCATACGGTTGCGGCGCAGGGCGGCGTCGCGGCGTCGCTCGGCAACATGGGCCCCGACCATTGGCAATGGCACATGTACGATACCGTGAAGGGATCCGACTGGCTCGGCGATCAGGACTCGATCGAATATATGTGCCGCAATGCGCCCGCCGCGGTCTATGAGCTCGAACATTGGGGCGTGCCCTTCTCGCGCACCGAAGACGGCCGCATCTATCAACGCCCGTTCGGCGGCATGACCACGGAATTCGGCAAAGGGGCGCCGGCGCAGCGCACGTGCGCCGCCGCCGACCGCACCGGCCACGCCATGCTCCACACGCTCTATGGCCAGGCGCTGCGCCACGCCGCCGAATTCTTCATCGAATTTTTCGCCATCGATCTCATCATGGAGAATGGCCGCTGCCGCGGCGTCGTCTGCTTGAAGCTCGACGATGGTACGATCCACCGTTTCCGCTCGCAGCTCGTCATTCTGGCGACCGGCGGCTATGGGCGCGCCTATTTCTCGGCCACCTCGGCGCATACTTGCACCGGCGACGGCAATGCCATGGTGCTGCGCGCCGGGTTGCCGCTGCAGGACATGGAGTTCGTGCAATTCCATCCGACCGGCATCTATGGTGCCGGCTGTCTCATCACCGAAGGCGCACGCGGCGAAGGCGGCTATCTCACCAATTCCGAAGGCGAACGTTTCATGGAGCGCTATGCCCCATCGGTGAAGGACCTTGCGCCGCGCGACATGGTCTCGCGCGCCATGACGCTGGAGATCCGCCAAGGCCGCGGCGTCGGCAGGAACAAGGATCACATCTATCTTCACCTCGACCATCTCGATCCGCACATGCTGCACGAACGGCTGCCGGGCATTTCCGAAAGCGCCAAGATCTTCGCCGGGGTCGACGTCACCAAGCAGCCGATCCCGGTTCTGCCGACGGCCCATTACAACATGGGCGGCATTCCAACGAATTATCACGGCGAGGTGGTGATCAAGCAGGGCGATGACCCGAACGTCATCGTCCCCGGCCTGATGGCGATCGGCGAGGCGGCTTGCGTCTCGGTGCATGGCGCCAACAGGCTCGGCTCGAATTCGCTCATCGACCTCATCGTCTTCGGCCGAGCCGCGGCCTTGCGCGCCGCCGAGGTGATCACGCCCGGCGCGAAACAGGCGGAGCTTGCCCCCGATTCGGCCGATCCGGCGCTCGCGCGGCTCGATCGGTTCCGCTATGCCAAAGGCGCGATCCCGACCGCCGAGCTGCGGCTGCGCATGCAAAAGGACATGCAAGCCAATTGCGCGGTCTATCGCACCGGCGAGACTCTTGCCGAGGGCTCAAAGCTCATCCACGAGGTCTGGGCGGCGCGCGATCAGCTCTCGGTGACCGACCGGTCGCTGATCTGGAATTCGGATCTCGTCGAAACGATGGAACTCGACAATCTGATCATCCAGGCCGTGGTCACCATGGACGGAGCGCTGAACCGGACGGAGTCGCGCGGCGCGCATGCGCGCGAAGATTATCCCGAGCGCGACGACAAGAATTGGATGAAGCACACGCTCGCCGCGATCGATCCCGAGAAGCGGACGGTCTCGATCGACTATCGGCCGGTCCACAGTTATACGATGACCAACGAGATGGCCTATATCGAGCCCAAGGTGCGGGTGTATTGAACTGAGGTAGTAGATGTGCGATGGCCCAGATAGACATAGACACTTGGTGGAAGGCAAAGGAGATCCCTCTTATCGAGGCTGACTGGCGGAACATACGAATCTACTGTGAGCAGGAAACTAACCCCTTTGATTGGGAGAGATGTCTATATGTCGTCAGATTGTCGCCACCATTTTCCATCGCATACGGCGATAACAGCGATGTCTATAGCCCGTTGATCTACGTCGGTTCCGGAAACATCAAATCCAGATGGTCGTCGCATCGCGATTGGCTATACGAACTCGGCCATGCGATTCCTGGAGGACGCTATGAAGTCTGGGTATGCCGGCCGAGGGCAACGAATAACACTGCTCTTTATGAGGATATTGAGGCCGATATTTTGATCGAGTTTAAAAAAGGGCCAATGGTTATCTTCCACTGAGAAACAAGCGCGTGGAGAGAAATACGCGCACGCATCAGTACGGTGTTGGCTTTTTCGAGTTTGTGATAGAGCCTGACAGGAGGTATCTGTGGGCCATGTATCCTGTAAGAGGTCCAATCGAGGAGATGTATTCTCGTTGAGGAATTTGGTCAGCCGATAACGGCTTCGCGTCCCGAGAGATTCTCTATGGTCCAACTCGCGCTTCCCAAGAACTCCCGCGTCGGCACCGGCAAGACATGGCCGAGCCCCGTGAGCGCCGCGCCGTTGAAGGAGTTCCGCATTTATCGCTGGAATCCGGACGACGGCGCCAATCCGCGCGTCGATACCTACTTCATCGACACGAGCGACTGCGCGCCGATGGTGCTCGATGCGCTGATCCTGATCAAATCGAAGATCGATCCGACGCTCACCTTCCGCCGCTCTTGCCGCGAGGGAATCTGCGGCTCCTGTTCGATGAACATCGACGGCACCAATACGCTCGCCTGCACCAAGGCGATCGCCGACGTGAGGGGCGTGGTCAATATCTATCCGTTGCCGCACATGAGCGTGGTGAAAGACCTCGTGCCGGATCTTTCGACCTTCTATGCGCAGCATGCCTCGGTGAAGCCGTGGCTGCAGACCGTGACGCCGGCGCCGGAAAAAGAATGGCGGCAGTCGCCGGCCGATCGCGCCAAGCTCGACGGCCTCTATGAATGTATCCTCTGCGCCTGCTGCTCCACCGCTTGCCCGAGCTATTGGTGGAACGGGGAGCACTATCTCGGGCCTGCCGTTCTGCTCCAGGCCTATCGGTGGATGAGCGATTCGCGTGACGAAGCGACGGGCGAACGGCTCGACAATGTCGAAGATCCGTTCCGGCTCTATCGCTGCCATACGATCATGAACTGCGCCAAGGCCTGCCCAAAGGGCCTCAATCCGGCCAAGGCGATCGCCGAGATCAAGGAAATGCTGATCGAGCGCCAGCTCTAGCTCTGCCCGCGCTGCCGCGTTGCGGCCGCATTTGCGGGTGACGAAAGCGGCGCAGCTCGGGGGCTGCGCTTTATGAACCGAACCTTCATTTTCGCCTTGGCCGCGGCGTCGTTCTGCTCGGTCTCGCTCGCCGAGCCGACCCATCATTCGCAGGCGCTCGATGATCTGATTGCGCGTTACGCGCGCCGGCATGGCGTTCCCGAGTCGCTCGTCCAACGCGTCGTGTTGCGCGAGAGCGGCTATAATCCGGCGTCTATGCACGGCCGCTTTTACGGGCTGATGCAAATCACGTATCAGACCGCGCGCGACATGGGTTACACGGGTGATGCCAAAGGCCTGCTCGATCCCGAAGTCAACCTGACCTATGGAGTCCCATATCTCGCCAATGCCTATCGGCTCGCCGATGGCAACGAAGCGCGGGCCATCAGGCTTTACAGCGCCGGCTATTATGACCTCACCAAGCGCAGGAAACTGCTCGATGCGTTGCGCACCGCCGCCTCCCCTTCATTGGCGCCGAAGCCGACGACCGATCCAGCCAAGTGAGATTCTCTGCGACGCTGGAACGGTCGGTCATATCGCGATCTGCCGGCCGATCTCGACAACCTGATCGGGCGGCAGCTGGAAGAAATCGGTCACGTGCGCGGCATTGCGATCCAATGCTGCGAAGAGTGCCTCCTGCCAGCGTGGCAGGCCCTTGCCGTCGGTGCGCGGCACGACCGTTTCGGTTCCCACGTAATAGACCAGGTCGGCAAGATCGATCCTTGCGTCCTTCGCCTGGATGGCAAGCGCCAGCCGCGGGATATCGGGTCGTTGCATGAAACCATAATGGGCGGTCGCGCGCCAGAATTTGGGTCCGATTTCTTCCACGCTCACCCGATCTGCCGTCCTGACATAGGGCACCGATTCCGTCACAACGGTCAGCGCGATGACCTCCTCGTGCAAGCTGTGCGCGGTCCTTGCGTACCAGACGATGATCGGCGGCGCGTTCTGCCGCGCGCGGCTGAGAAAGATCGCGGTTCCCGGCACGCGCGCCACCTTTCGTTTCTGTACCTCGTCCAGAAACTCGGCCATCGGGATGCCGACGGCCGCAATCCGCGCCGAAATCGCCGTGATGCCACGGTGCCAGATGTACATGACGAAGTAGACGGCCGCGGCGAGTAGCAACGGCACATAGCCGCCCTCGGCGATCTTCACGCTATTGGCGAGGAAGAAACTGCTGTCGACGATCAGAAAGACGGTCGCGACGGCGCCGCTCGCGACGAGGCTCCACTTCCAGATCTCGCGCATGGCGATGAACAGCAACACCGTGGTCATCAGCATGGTAGCGGAGACGGCGATGCCATAGGCGGCGGCGAGATTGTCGGATTTTCTGAAGCCCAGAACGAGACCGACCGTCACCAGCATCAAGATCCAGTTCACCGTACCGACATAGATCTGCCTATAGCCTTCCTTCGACGTCTGCGTGATCCGCATGCGCGGCATCCAGCCGAGTTGGATCGCTTGCCGCGTCATCGAAAAGGCGCCGGTGATGATCGACTGGCTCGCGATGATCGTCGCCACAGTGGCTAGGATGATGAACGGTAACAGCAAGGGTCCTGGGCAGAGCTGATAGAATATGTTCTGCTCGGTCGGCGCGCCGTTCGCCACCAGCGCCGCTTGGCCGGCATAATTCAAGATGAGGCTCGGGAATACGACCGCATACCAGGCGAGCCGGATTGGCCCGGCGCCGAAATGGCCCATGTCGGCGTAG
>Ga0116223_10001833_pt1 | contig 20907 bp, 17 predicted proteins | sample Sb_taG_3_FD_90092 | JGI IMG/M metagenome (GOLD analysis project Ga0116223, IMG submission 90092) | Peat soil microbial communities from Weissenstadt, Germany - Sb_50d_a_PC metaG | ecosystem: Environmental > Terrestrial > Soil > Wetlands > Peat | place: Germany: Weissenstadt | collected 2010-09-21 | reverse complement strand
TTGTCACCATCACTCCCGAAATCGCCGAGTTCTTGAAAGAGCCGAAGCTCCTGATCATGACCAAAGCGGCGGTGCGTTCCCGCGTGCACCGGCGCGTGCATCTGGATTACATCGGGGTCAAACGCTTCGATCGCGACGGCAAGTTGGTCGGCGTGTGCGTGTTCTGCGGATTGCTCACCTCGACGGCCTATACGCGGTCGGTGCGCGCCATTCCCACCCTGCGGCGCAAGGTCGATCATATCATCAGCCGCGCCGGGTTCGATCCGTTGAGCCATTCCGGCAAAGCGCTGGTCAACGTGCTGGAGCACTATCCGCGCGACGAATTGTTCCAGATCGACGAAGAAACGCTCTTTCAGTTCGCGCTCGTCATCCTTCAACTCGACGAACGCCCGCGCGTGCGCGTCCTGCCGCGCCGCGACCGCTTCGACCGCTTCGTGTCGGTTCTCGTCTACGTTCCGCGCGACCGCTACGACAGCCAGATCAGACTGCGGATCGGCGATTATCTCGCCACCGCGTTTAAGGGCCGCATGCGCGCCTTCTATCCGTTCTTCCCGGAAGGGCCGCTGGTGCGGGTCCATTTCATCATCGGCCGCTACGAAGGCGAAACGCCCGTCGTCGACCGCGCCGTTCTCGAGCGTGGGGTCGAAGCCATCGTGCGCAGCTGGACCGACGCGCTCGAGGAGACGCTCGCAGCCGCTCATGCATCGGCGAAAGGTCGCGTGCTGGCGGCGCGCTATCGCGACGCGTTCCCGGTCGATTATCGCGAGGTCTATCCGCCGGAGACGGCCGTCGCCGATATTCAAACGGTCGAGACGCTGACCGCCGAGCATCCGCTCGGCGTCGACTTTTACCGCGATGCCGGCTCGGCGCCGACGAGCGCCGGCCTCAAGGTGTTCAGCCACAGCCGCCCGATTCCGCTCTCCGAGCGGGTGCCGGTCTTGGAGAATATGGGCTTTCGCGTCGTCGACGAGCGCACCTACCACATCGATCCGCAAGACGCGACCGACGTCTGGTTTCACGACATGACGCTCGAAAGCGCGCTCGGCCAGCCGTTCGAACTGGCCGCGCTCAAGAACAAGCTCGACGCGTGCTTCCTCGCAGTGATGGGCGACCGCGCCGAGAACGACGGCTATAACGGGCTCGTGCTGGCAACCGGCCTGGTGTGGCGCGACGTCGCGCTGATCCGCACGCTCTCGCGCTTTTTGCGGCAAGTGCGGGTGGCGTACTCGCAGGACTATATGTGGACGACTTTGCACAAGCATGCCGGCATCGCGGCGCAGATTGTCACCCTGTTCCATACGCGGTTCGACCCGCATCTCGGCGTGCCGCCGGATGAACGCGTCGCGCGCGAGAATTTTATCGCCTCGGCAATCGAAACCGCGTTGCAGACGGTCGACAGCCTCGACGAGGACCGCATCCTTCGCCGCTTCGTCAATGCGGTGGCGGCCGCGATCCGCACGAACGTTTATCAGTTCGACGGCGCCGGTCAGCCGAAAGAGCTGATCGCCGTCAAGTTCGCCAGCCGCAAACTCGACGATATGCCGCTGCCGCGGCCGCTGTACGAGATTTTCGTCTATTCGCCGCGCGTTGAGGGCGTGCATCTGCGGTTCGGCAAAGTGGCGCGCGGCGGCATCCGCTGGTCGGACCGGCCGCAGGATTTCCGCACCGAAATCCTCGGCTTGGTCAAGGCGCAGAACGTGAAGAATGCGGTGATCGTGCCGGTCGGCGCCAAGGGCGGCTTCGTGCCCAAGCGCCTGCCGCGCAGCGGCCCGCGCGAGGCCATCCAGGCCGAGGGAACCGCTACCTACAAGCTCTTCATCTCGACGCTGCTCGACATCACCGACAATATCGGCACCGGCACGACCGGCGTCGTGCCGCCGCCTTACGTCGAACGCCACGACGGCGACGATCCTTATCTCGTCGTTGCCGCCGACAAGGGCACGGCGACATTCTCCGATATCGCCAACGAGATCGCCATCGCGCATAACTTCTGGCTTGGCGACGCCTTCGCCTCCGGCGGCTCGGCGGGCTACGACCACAAGAAAATGGGCATCACCGCCCGCGGCGCCTGGGAATCGGTGAAGCGCCATTTCCGCGAAATGGACGTCGATCTCGGCAGCACGCCGTTCACGACGATCGGCGTCGGCGACATGTCAGGCGACGTGTTCGGCAACGGCATGCTGCGCGAGACGACGACCAAACTCGTTGCCGCCTTCGACCATCGTGATATCTTCATCGATCCCGATCCCGATCCGGAGCGGACTTTCGCCGAGCGCAAAAGACTGTTCGATTTGCCGCGCTCGAGCTGGCAGGATTTCGACAAATCGGTCCTGTCCAAGGGCGGCGGGGTATTTTCACGCGCCGCCAAGGAGATCAAGCTTTCCGCCGAGGCACAAAAGCTGCTCGGCGTCGGCGAGCGGCTCACCCCGGCCGAGCTGATCCGCGCCATCCTCAAGGCGCCGGCCGATTTGCTCTTCTTCGGCGGTATCGGCACCTATATCCGCGCGGCGGACGAAGGCGACGAGGCCGCCGGCGACCGCGCCAACGATCCCGTTCGCGTCACCGGCAAGGATTTGCGCTGCAAGGTGATCGGCGAAGGCGCCAATCTCGGCATGACCCAGCGAGGCCGCATCGAGGCGGCGTTGCACGGCGTGCGGCTCAATACCGACGCTATCGACAATTCCGCCGGCGTGAACACCTCCGACATGGAGGTGAATATCAAGATCGCGGCGGGCATTCCGGTGCGCGACGGACGCCTGACCATGGACGCCCGCAACGTGCTGCTGGCGGAGATGACCGACGACATCGCCGCTCTGGTGCTGCGCAACAATTACCTGCAACCGCTGGCGCTATCGCTTTCCCAGCGGCGCGGCATGGAGGATTTCGGCTTCCTGCAGCGACTGATCCAGACGCTGGAGACGCGCGGCCTGCTCGACCGCGCGGTAGAGTTCCTCGCCGACGACATGCAACTTGCCGAGCGCCGCCGCCGCCTGCAGCCGTTCTCGCGGCCGGAACTGTCGGTGCTGCTCGCTTACGCCAAGCTCACGCTCTATGAAGACCTGCTGGAGTCCGCGGTGCCGGACGATCCGTATCTCGGCCGCGAGCTCGGCCGCTATTTCCCCAAGGCGATCGCCGAACGATTCCCCGACGCGCTCGAACATCACCGGCTGCGCCGCGAGATTATCGCCACCCAGCTCGGCAACTCGATGATCAACCGCGGCGGCCCCTCGCTCATCGTGCGGATCGCCGATCAGACCGGGGCCCCGCCGTCAGCCATCGCCTCGGCCTTCGCCGCCGTGCGCGACAGTTACGGCATGAGCGCGCTCAACAGCGCGATCGACGGCCTCGACAACCGGATCGCGGGCAAGGTGCAGCTCGATCTCTACGCGGCGGTGCAGGACCTGCTGCTCAACCGCATCGTCTGGTTCCTGCGTAATGTCGATCTCTCCAAGGGACTGGCGAACGTGATCGAGCATTATCACGAGGGCATCGCCGCGGTCGCTGACGCCCTCGGCGGCGCGCTGTCGGAGCGCGCATTAAGCGCGCGCGCGGCGCGCCTGAAGGAATTAACCGCCGCAGGGGTGCCCGAGAGCCTGGCGGGCCAGATCGCTAATCTTGCGCCGCTGACCGCGGCTCCCGACATCGTCACGGTTGCCGATCGCACCGGCAAAGCCGTCGGCGAAGTCGCGGCCACATATTTTGCGACCGGCGCGTTTTTCCACCTCGACCAAATCGCCAGCGCTGCCGGCAACATCCCGATATCGGATTATTTCGACCGGCTGGCGCTCGATCGCGTGCGCGATTCCATCGGCGATGCCGAACGCCGATTGACCGCCGCGATGGTCGGTAACGGTGCAGCGGGGGCCGACGCCGTCGGGGCCTGGGTGGCGCCGCGCAAAAGCGAGGTTGAGCGCATCCGCGGGGCGATCCACGAAATCGCCAATTCCGGCCTCACCTTGTCGAAGCTTGCGGTCGCGGCGAGCCTGCTTGGCGATCTGGTGAAGCAATAGCCAAAGATAGCGGCCCGCCACAAAAAAGAACCCCAAGCAGAGTACGCGCTTGGGGTCCGTAAGTCGTTGCCTCAACTTAGGCTTATTTGAACCGAGCGGCAGGGGTGTCGGGGGGGATTGGGAGCCGCTCGGCCCGCCTTATGCGCAAGAAATATGTGCACCGCTTGCCAATGCAATGCGGATCACGCGTTAGTGTCTCCCGCTGCGGCAAAACGCCCGTTTTCAGAAGGCAACGCTTGCAGCCGAAATCACAGGGCGGAAAATACGATGCCCGGCTGCAATGCAGTGCAGCAAACGGCCGTTACATGGCTGTCACGATCACGGGCTGTGAGCGTCAAGCAAGCTTCGTAAATGAACTTTCATCTAACCTGAGGTTTTGCCTCAGCTTTTACGGCGGAAGCTGAAGCGCGTTTGCTGGGCCCACCGTCCTCGCGCTACCATAATCACATTCGCCGCGGATTGCGGCGAGGTGAGGCCATGACCGCCGTCGCCACGTTTCAGCCGTTGTATACGCTCGCCGGCTTTTCCATCGGCGTGCTGGTGGGCATGACCGGCGTCGGCGGCGGCTCCTTGATGACGCCGCTCCTGATCTTGTTGTTCGGCATTCATCCGGCAGTCGCGGTCGGCACCGACCTTCTGTACGCCGCCGCGACCAAGACCGCCGGCAGCTTCGTGCACGGCTTCAATCGCACGATCGATTGGCGGGTGGTGCGGCGGCTGGCGGCCGGCAGCGTGCCGATGACGATCGTCACGATCATCGCGCTCAGTCATCTCGATATCAATGGCCCGGTGTCGCAGCAGCTGATCGGCGCGGTGCTGGCCTTCGCGTTGTTCCTGACCGCGGCGACGCTGGTGTTTCGCAAGGCCATGGTCGCGCGATACGCCGCAAATATCGGCGCTCTTCCGGAAAACCGTATCGCGCTGCTCACCGTCGCCGTCGGCGGCGCGCTCGGCGTTTTGGTTTCGATTTCATCCGTGGGCGCCGGCGCCATCGGCGTCACCGCTCTGGTTCTGCTCTATCCGAAGCTGCCGACGGCGCGCATTGTCGGTTCGGACATCGCGCATGCCGTTCCGTTGACGCTGGTCGCCGGCGTCGGGCATTGGTTTTTAGGCTCTGTCGACTGGCCGATCTTCGCGGCTTTGATCGTGGGATCGGTGCCGGGAATTCTGATCGGCAGCTATGCCGCCATCCGCGTCCCGGAAACCGCGCTCCGCGTCGTGCTGGCCGTGACGCTTGTCGCGGTAGCGATGAAGCTGACGTTCGGGCTATTGCCGCCGACGGCGAACGTGGTGGCGGTGCAAGCCGCCCCACATTAATCACGCGCCGTAGCGATGCAAATCGCTGCCGTGAACGCCGAGCCATACCTTGCTCGCTCATGATCCGGGCAGAGGCGTTGGACCAGCCGCCAGAATCTGGCGGAGTGGTTCATCTCGACGAGGTGCGCGACCTCGTGCGCCGCAAGATAATCGAGCACGAAACCCGGCGCGAGGATGAGCCGCCAGGAAAACGACAGCACGCCGGTCGTCGAACAGGACCCCCAACGGCTTGCCTGATCGCGCACGGCAACCCGCCTGACGCCAACACCAAGAACGGCGGCAAAGCGATGGCTGGCCGCTTCGAGCTCGCGCCTGGCTTCGCGCCGCAGGAAATCGCCGATGCGCCGGTCGATGTGCGGAGCTTCGCCGGCGACACAGAGAAGCTGCGCGCCGCCGCTGTCTGCCTCGGTCCAGACCGTGCCGCGCGCGCTGTGGCGATGCGCGATCCGGTGCGGCAACCCCCACAGCGGCACGACGATACCGTGCGCGAAAGGCACCGCCTCCGGCAGCCGATGCAGCCGCGCCGCGATCCAGCCGCCGTGCTTCTGCGCGAAGTCGCGCGCCTCTTTCAGAGTGCCGCGCGGGGGTATGGTGAGAATGACGTCGCGGGTCGCCGCTTGAATGCGCAAGGTATAACGCCGCGCCTGACGATGCCGCCGCAGCCGCACGAGATAGACCGATTTGTCGAACACGATCTCGATCGCCTGAGGCTCACTCGAGCGACGGTAGAGCAGCGCACGGAGCGGCATGGCCGACGTTTCCGAACCCAACCCGATTCGCATCATGCCAGATTCGCCGGCCGGGCGGCAGTGGAGCGGCGGACGGGGATCAGGCCGGCTGCCGGCGGGCCGGGGCGGCGCCTGCCGCCGCCGTCGCGCGCTCGCCGCGAGGAGCCGCGCCGTTGCTTCCTTTGCGCACGGCGACGCCGCTGCGGCGTCCCGTGCTTTGACTCATCGTCAGAACGAAATCGGCGATGCGGGGAGCGATCTCGGCGAGGAAGCGCGAGCCGTTGAACACGCCGTAATGTCCGACGCCCGGCTGTAGCCAGTGCGCCTGCCGATCCGCCGGAATGTTGACGCACAACTGGTGCGCCGCTTCGGTTTGGCCGACGCCCGAGATGTCGTCATGTTCGCCTTCGACGGTGAGCAAGGCGACGCGCCTGATCCGGCTCAGATCGACCGGCCGGTCGCGATGCTTCATCTCGCCTTTCGGCATCGCGTGACGCACGAACACGGTGTCGACCGTTTGCAGATAGTATTCGGCGGCGAGATCCATCACCGCCAGATATTCGTCGTAGAATTCCTTGTGCTTGTGCGCGGAGTCGCCGTCGCCGCGCACCAGGTGCAGGAACAAATCCCGGTGTGCCTCGAGGTGCCGATCGAGATTCATGGTGACGAAGCCGTTGAGCTGCAGGAAGCCCGGATAGACGTCGCGCATGAAGCCGGGATTGGGAAACGGCACTTTGGAGACGACGTTACGGCGGAACCAATCGATGCCGCGCCGCTCGGCGAGCTTGTTGACGCTCGTCGGATTGACCCTGGTGTCGATCGGTCCGCCCATCAATGTCATCGATACCGGCACGTAGGGGTCGTCGTCCGCCTCCATGCGGGCGACCGCGGCCATGACCGGCACCGCCGGCTGACACACCGCCAGCACGTGCATGTCGCCGCCCAGCGCATGCAGGATCGAGATCACGTAATCGATGTAATCGTCGAGATCGAAGCTCCCCTCGGAGACGGGGACGGTGCGCGCATCGCGCCATTCGGTGATGTAGACGTCGTGGTTGGGGAGAAAGGCCTCGACCGTTCCGCGCAGCAATGTCGCGTAATGGCCCGACAACGGAGCAACGATCAAGAGCCGCGGCTGCGGGCGGCGCGGAACGTGCTCGAAGATGCGCTCGAAATGAAGGACGCGGCAGAACGACCGTTCCCAGACGGTGGCGATCTGCACCGGCACGCGCTCGCCGCCGACAAGCGCCGAGGAGATTCGCCAATCCGGCTTGTCATAGCGGCGCGTCGAGCGTTCGAACACTTCGGCGGCGGCGGCGATCGATTTTCCGAAGGTCGTGAAGTAGAGCGGATTGAGCGGGTTCTTGAAGAATAATCGCGTGGCGTCGGCCCAGGCGCGGGCCGGATTGAGCGCGGCGTGGCTCATCTCGTAAAGCCAATAAACCGGCGTCGTCGCCAGTACGCCCGTGCCGCCCGGCACGGCCGGCGCGCCGCCGAATTCGCCGATAGCCATCGATGTTCCTTGCCCGGCCTGCTGCGAGGCAGCAATTTTAGGGCGATATGTCATGGCAACTTCATAAAGGCAATTTTTTCCGCATTTGTTCCCCAGACCGTGATCCAATCAATTTGAATCGGATCATGGTCTAGATTCTTCGTTGGAGCATGATCTTTTCGGAAAACCGGTATCCACTTTTCCGGATCATGCTCTAGGAAAGTCAACACTTTCCCGCCCATTCCGGCGGTCCATTGCGGCTATTCGCCGGTCTGCATCAGCGAGCCCTGGCGGCGGGCGCTCTGCAGCAGCTTGAGGAAGCCGAACACACCGCCGGTGAAGAAGACGGCGTTGAGCGCCAACGCATAGAGCATCAGATCGGGACGGAAGGCGTGCTCGATCAGCAACGCGCGCATCCCCTCGAAGACGTAAGTTGGGGGCAGCGCCCATGCCGCCGGCTGCAACCATACCGGCAACGTCGTGACCGGGTAGTAGACGCAGGTCAGCGGCATGAACAGGAACATGATCGACCAGGCGAAGTTCTCGGCGCCAAGCCCGTTGCGCAGCACCAGGCCGGATACGAAAATCCCCACCGCCCAGCTCGTCAGCATCAGGTTGATGAAGAACGCAACCAGCGCCAGGCCGAGGCCGTAGAGGTTGAAGCCGAAGAAAATGATGGCGAGCACGGTCACCGGGACGGCGCCGATCAACAACCGCACGATGCTCATCACCATGAGCGCGGTGACGAACTCGAACGGCCGCAACGGGCTCATCATCAGATTGCCGATGTTGCGCGACCACATCTCCTCAAGAAACGAGATCGAGAAGCCAAGCTGGCCGCGGAACAGAATGTCCCACAGCAGCACCGCTCCGATAAAGGTGCCGGCGGCGCGGGCAAAAAGACCGGCATTCTGCATGACGTAAAGCTGCAGGAATCCCCAGGTGATCATCTGCACCGTCGGCCAATAGATGAGTTCAACCAGCCGCGGCCAGGATGAGCGCAAGAGATACCAGTAACGCAGCATCATCGCCGCGACGCGACGCGGCGAAAATGTCGCCGTGCTCAGGGGGCGTGCGTTCACAGCGCGGCCTCGCGCTCTTCGTCGCGGCGGCGCGCGACGTCGAGGAACACTTCTTCCAGCGTGCGGCGGCCGTAGCGGGCCAGAAGCCGCGCCGGCGTATCGTCATCCTCGATGCGTCCCTGTTTCATGATGATAACGCGCTCGCACATGCGCTCCACCTCGGCCATGTTGTGCGAGGCAAGAAGCACGGTAGCGTGATGATCTCGGCAGTAACGTTGCAGCCGCGCCCGCACCCAATCGGCGGTGTCGGGATCGAGCGAGGCGGTGGGTTCGTCGAGCAGCAGCAATTCAGGCGAGTTGATCAGCGACTTGGCGAGCGAGACGCGGGTCTTTTGCCCGGCCGAAAGCTTTCCGGTCGGCCGATCGAGCAGGTCGGTCAGATCGAGCGCCGCGCCCAGCTGTTCGATCCGGCCGGCGAGGTCGGGCACGCCATAGAGCATGCCGAACACGGTCAGATTCTGCCGGATGGTCAGCCGCATCGGCATTTCGACATAGGGGCTCTCGAAATTCATCCGATGCAGCACACGGTAGCGCTCGCGCGGCATCTCCGCCCCGAGCACGGTCACGCGGCCCGCGGTCGGGGTGATCAGGCCCATGATTATGGCGATGGTTGTGGTCTTGCCGGCGCCGTTGCCGCCGAGCAGCCCGGTGACGGAGCCCCGCTCGATCGAAAACGAAACGCCGTCGACGGCCGGCAGCTTCTTGTAGATTTTGACGAGGCGCTCGACTTTTATGGCGGATGAGGCAGACATGACCCGCAGATGTGGCGTTTGCCGCCGATGAAGGCAAGGGAAGGAAGGCGCGGCCGACCAACGGCCCCGCCGCAAGGACGGTGATTGATCATGAAAATTGGACTTTTCGACCACGTCGAAGACGCCGGACGGCCGCTCTCAACGATGTTCGACGAGCGGCTGAAATTCGCCGCTGCGGCCGACGAGGCCGGGTTCTATTGCCTGCACGTAGCGGAGCACCACGCCACCCCGCTCAACCTGGTGCCGGTGCCGGGCGTTTATCTCGGCGCTGTCGCGCGCGCGACCAAGCGGCTGCGCTTCGGCCCGCTGGTTTATCTCCTGCCCCTTTATTCACCCCTGCGGCTGATCGAGGAAATCTGCATGCTCGACCATCTGAGCCACGGCCGGCTCGAGGTCGGCGTCGGCCGCGGCGTTTCGCCGTTCGAGCTCAAATTCCACAAAGTCGAGCACGACGATTCGCGCAACATCTTCGAAGATGCGTTCAAATGCGTGAGCGCCGGCTTGACGACGGATACGCTCACTTATGATGGCAAATATTACGCGTACCAGGACGTGCCGATCGCGCTGCGGCCGCTGCAACTACCGCATCCGCCGTTCTGGTACGCCTCGTCGAGCCCGATCGGCTCAACCTGGGCCGGCGAGCAAGGCCTGCATTTCGTGACGCTCGGGCCGACGCCGGCCGCGAAGGCTTGCATCGATGCCTATCGTGCGGCGCTGGGCAAGCGCGGCAAGGCGGCACAGCCGAAGCCGGAATTTCCCGGCGGAGCGGTGATCGGCTGCCAGCGGCACATTTTCGTTGCCGAGACCGATACCGAAGCGCATCGCTTCGCCAAACCCGCGATGGAGATTCATCTGGCGAATCTCAACTGGCTCAAGGTCAGGCTCGGCGACGTTGGTCCGCACGCGCGCGTGATCATTCCGCACGGGGCGACCTACGAGGAAATGCTCGCGCATGGCGGCGTCATTGCCGGCTCGCCGCAGACCGTGCGCGCGGAAATCGAACGGCAGACAGCCGTCCTCGGGATCAATTATCTGCTCAGCTATCCCTTCCTCGGCACCATGACGCTCGACGATGCAATGCGCTCGCTCAAGCTGTTCAGCAGCGAGGTGATGCCGCATCTGGCAACACTGTGATTTCAGTCGTCGCCGCGCTTTTGATCGGCGCGAAGCGCCTCCGGATGCGGCATGGCGATGACGTTGTAGCCGGAATCGACGAAATGGATTTCGCCGGTCACGCCGGTCGAGAGATCGGAGAGGAGATACACGCCGGCACCGCCGAGTTCTTCCAGCGTCACGCCGCGATGCAGCGGCGAGTGCCGCTGCTGGAACGCGAACATATAACGCGCATCGCCGATGCCGGCGCCGGCTAGCGTGCGAATCGGCCCCGACGAGATGGCATTGACGCGGATCGCCTGCGGCCCGAAATCCACGGCGAGATAGCGCACCGAGGCTTCCAGCGCCGCCTTGGCCGGACCCATGGCGTTGTAATTCGGCATCGCGCGCTCGCCGCCGTTATAGGTGAGCGTGAGCATGGCGCCGCCATTCGGCATCAAAGCGGCCGCGCGCTTTGCCGCTTCGGTGAAGGCAAAGCACGAGATCAGCATGGTGCGCAGGAAGTTCTCGCGCGTGGTGTCGGCATAGCGGCCGGTGAGCTGCGTCTTGTCGGAAAAGGCGACGGCGTGGACAAGGAAATCGATTGTTCCCCAGCTGCGCCCAAGTTCGGCGAAGACTGCGTCGACCGAGGCGATATCCTCGACATCGCACGGCAGCACCAGATCGGACCCGACCGAACCGGCAAGCGGCTTGACCCGCTTGCCCAAGGCCTCGCCCTGGAAGGTGAAAGCGAGCTTTGCCCCGTGCGCGGCGAGCGTCTTGGCGATGCCCCAGGCGATCGAGTGGTCGTTGGCGACCCCCATCACCAGGCCGCGCTTGCCCTGCATCAGGTCCGGCATGCGTTACGCATCCAGCCGCTTGAACACGAGGCACGCGTTGGTCCCGCCGAATCCGAAGGAGTTGGACAACACGCAGTTCAGTTTCACATTGTCGCGGCGCTCGCGCAGAATCGGCATGTCGGCAAAAGCCGGGTCGAGGTTCTCGATATTGGCGCTCTCGCAGATGAAGCCGTTATTCATCATCAACAGCGAATAGATCGCCTCGTGCACGCCGGTCGCCCCCTGCGAATGCCCGGTCAGCGACTTGGTGGCGGAGATCGGCGGACATTTGTCGCCTGAGCCGAACACTTCGCGGATCGCCTCGATCTCCTTGAGGTCGCCGATCGGCGTCGAAGTCGCGTGCGGGTTGATGTAGTCCACCGGCACCTTGGTGTCTTTGAGCGCCATGCGCATGCAGCGCGCGGCGCCCTCGCCCGACGGCGCCACCATATCGGCACCGTCGGAGGTCGCGCCATAGCCGGCCATTTCCGCGTAGATTTTGGCGCCGCGCGCCTTGGCGTGATCGAGCTCTTCGAGCACCAGCACGCCGGCGCCGGCGCTGATGACGAAACCGTCGCGATCGACATCGTAGGCGCGCGAGGCCCTGGTCGGCGTGTCGTTGAACTTCGACGATAGCGCGCCCATGGCGTCGAACAGCACCGTCAAGGTCCAGTCGAGTTCCTCGCAGCCGCCGGCGAACATCACGTCCTGCTTGCCGTATTGAATCAGTTCGTAGGCGTTGCCGATGCAGTGGTTCGACGTGGCGCAGGCCGACGAGATCGAATAGCTGGTACCCTTGATCTTGAACCAGGTGGCGAGCGTGGCCGAGGCCGTCGACGACATCGCCTTCGGCACCGCGAATGGACCGACGCGCTTCGGTCCTTTGCTGCGCGCGATATCTGCGCTCTCGACGATGGCGCGCGTGGACGGTCCGCCCGAGCCCATGACGATTCCGGTGCGTTCGTTGGAAATCTCGCTCTCTTGCAGGCCCGCGTCGCGGATCGCCTGCTCCATGGCGACGTGGTTCCAGGCGGCGCCGCCGCCGAGGAAGCGCATGGCGCGGCGATCGACCGCTTCGCTGGCATCGAGCGTGGGCGCGCCGTGCACCTGGCAGCGAAAACCGAGCTCGGCGTATTTGTCGGCGCGCACGATGCCGGATTTCGCTTCGCGCAGCGACGCCAGCACCTCCTGCGTGTTGTTGCCGATGGACGAGACGATGCCCATCCCGGTGACGACCACCCGCCTCATCTACGCCTCGTCAAGTGTTTTCTCGTCCCACGCGGCGGGCTTGCCTTAAGAGGCTCCGCCTTGTTGCGGCGCCGCATCGAGGAACAGCCCGACTTTGAGATCGAGCGCACGATAGATCACCGCGCCGTCGGCGGACAGCCACCCGTCGGCGATGCCGAGCACGAGCTTGGAGCGCATCACGCGCTTGATGTCGATGCCATAGACGACTTTCTTCATGGTCGGCAGCACTTGGCCGGAGAACTTGATCTCGCCCATGCCGAGCGCGCGTCCCTTGCCGGGTGAGCCGAGCCAGCCGAGAAAGAAGCCGAGCAGTTGCCATAGCGCATCGAGGCCGAGACAGCCCGGCATCACCGGGTCGCCTTTGAAATGGCAGGGGAAGAACCAGAGATCGGGCCTGAGCTCGAGCACCGCCCGCACCAGCCCCTTGCCGTATTCGCCGCCGACCTCGGCAATTTCGGAAATTTGGTCGAACATAAGCATCGGCGGCAGGGGAAGTTGCGGGCCTTTGGCGAAAAGCTCGCCCCGCCCGCAGGCCAGCAGGTCCTCGTATTCAAAATTTGAACGACGCTGCTGCATCCTCCGTCTCCGCCCCACCCAAACTCGTTCAATCACTAACATATGGGGGCATAGCGGCAAAGCGCAGTGTCCCGCATTACAAAAAGCGGCGGCCGCCGCTTGCCAGCTTGTTATTCCTTTGGGAGTTGCAGCCGACGCGGGGGGTGGCGTATAATGATTTCACTTGTAACAATCTCGGTCAGCGCCCTTACCGGGCAGTTAGGTGCCGCAATGACCCAGTCGCGTGCGTTCGTTTCCGGGGCCACCGCGTCCGCCGTTCCTGCCGCATCACCGCGCGCAGTGTCCGCCGGCGGCGATCGCACCGGCTGTCCCTGGCATGACGTGAAGGCAAAGCTGCGCGAGGTCGGCTTGCGTCCGACGCGGCAGCGCTTGGCGCTCGGCTGGATCCTGTTCGCCAAGGGCGACCGGCATGTGACGGCGGAAATGCTCTACGAAGAAGCCAATCGCGCCAAGGTGCCGGTATCGCTCGCCACGGTTTACAACACGCTGCATCAGTTCACCGAGGTCGGCCTGCTGCGCCAGGTCGCCGTCGACGGCTCGAAGGCTTACTTCGACACCAACAATTCCGAGCACCACCACTTTTTCATCGAGGACCAGAACGATCTCATGGATATTCCCTCCTCCGACGTGGTGGTCGGCAAGGCGCCGCTGCCGCCGGAGGGCTATGAGATCGCCCGCATCGACGTGGTCGTGCGGCTGCGCCGCAAGCGGAAGTAAAACATTCATCTACCGTCATTGCCGGGCATAGCCGTTCGAAGAAACGGCGTTGCTTCGCTCGCCTATGACCCGGCAATCCATGCGGCCTGCCGGCGCCGATGTGGCGGCGCCTTTGGTTCGGTCTTGTCGATTGCGTTGGCTCAGCATGGATGCGCGGGTCAAGCCCGCGCATGACGAGTGAAGCTACTCGATCTTCTCGTCCGGATAGACGCCCCACAGCCGGTTCTGCTCGATCCATCCGTCGAAACCATCGCCGGAAATTCGGCACCACGCGCCGGTGCAGCGCTTGATCGATCCCAACACCCCGGACTGCAATTCCGCCGTCACCGGACTTTGCGCGTCGGGCGTGGCGTGGATCGCGGCGAGATCGGTCTTTGCTTTCAGCTGCACCGCCGCCATGCGCTTACCCGACAACAGCGAGTGATAGACCCATCCCTCGGATCCGTCGGAGTCGCGGATGCGCCGCCAATTCTCGAACTCGGCCGTGATTTCGACCGGCCAGCCGACCCGCGTATAGATAAAGGTGACGTCGTGGTCCTTGTCCGGCCCGCCGCGCACATTGACCCGGTCGGTCTTGAGGCTGACGAAGCGCGGCACCGGCAAGGCGCCCGCGGCGGTGTCGCCCGCCGCCTGCGCCGCGGTCGCGGCAAGCATCAGCATAACGAAGGCCGCTATTGCGGTCCGTGCCCGGACGATCGAGAGCCCGCCGTGAGGCCGTGCCATGGATACCCGCAACGCTTCAGCGAATCCGATAATGCCGGGGGAACCCGGCGCGCTTTGTGAGAGCACAGCCATCTGCTAGTAGAGACAAAGACCAACCGCCTCCCGGCCTTTCAGTGTCGGCGAGGCAGGTTAAAGAGACCTGAACGCAAAAGGCCGTCCGCGGCCGTCTTCAGGGGCAAAAGGTCGTAACACGGATCGTCTTCAGAGAGACGGCCCGAGGGTTGCGTGAGGGGCAACGAATGGCATCGGGCAAGAAGCCGCTGGTGGTGGTCACCCGCAAGCTGCCGGACACCGTCGAAACACGCATGCGCGAGTTGTTCGACACGCGGCTCAACCTCGACGACAAGCCGATGAGCCAGTCGGACCTCGCCGAGGTCGCCAAAATCGCCGATGTCATCGTGCCGACCGTGACCGATCAGATCGACCGCTCGGTGCTCAGCCATTCGGGCGAACGCCTGAAGCTGATCGCCAATTTCGGCAACGGCGTCGATCATATCGACGTCGCCACCGCACTCCAGCGCGGCATCACCGTGACCAATACGCCCGGCGTCCTCACCGAGGACACCGCCGACATGACCATGGCGCTCATCCTCGCGGTGCCGCGGCGGCTGGCCGAGGGTGCCCAGGTGCTCATCGGCGACAAGGAATGGACCGGCTGGAGCCCGACCTGGATGCTCGGCCATCGCATTTGGGGCAAACGGCTCGGCATTGTCGGCATGGGCCGCATCGGCCAGGCGGTCGCCCGCCGCGCCAAAGCCTTCGGCTTGCAAATCCACTATCACAATCGCCGCCGCGTGGCGCCGCGCATCGAAGAGGAGCTCGATGCGACGTTCTGGGAGAGCCTCGACCAGATGCTCGTGCGCATGGACATCATCTCGATCAATTGCCCGCACACGCCGGCGACCTATCATCTGCTCTCGGCGCGGCGCCTCAAGCTCATCCGCCCCGAGGCCTATATCGTCAACACCGCGCGCGGCGAGGTGATCGACGAGAACGCGCTGGCGCGGCTGATCGAGTCGGGCGAGATCGGTGGCGCCGGCCTCGACGTGTTCGAGCACGAACCGGCCGTCAGCCCCAAGCTGGTCAAGCTCGCCCGCGCCGGCAAGGTCATTTTGCTGCCGCATCTTGGCTCGGCGACGATTGAAGGCCGCGTCGATATGGGCGAGAAGGTCATCGTCAACATCAAGACTTTCATGGATGGCCATCGCCCACCGGATCGCGTCTTGCCGTCGATGCTGTGAGTTGGACTGGTGAGAGGTTCGGACCGTGCAGATTTCGCCAGTTGCAACAACGAAGCTGACCACCGAAGAATTTTTCGTGCCGGCGCGCGATCCCGGCATCGATATCTACGTGCGCAACAAGCGCCCGGCGGAGATGAAATCGTTTCGGCCCGGGCGCACGGTTCTGTTCGTCCACGGCGCCACCTATCCGGCGCACACCGCGTTCGATCTTAAGCTCGACGGTCTTTCGTGGATGGATTACATCGCCGCCCGCGGCTACGACGTTTATCTGCTCGACCTGCGCGGCTACGGCAAATCCACGCGCCCGCCGGAGCTGGCACAGCCGCCCGACGCCAATTCGCCGATCGTGCGCACCGAAACCGCGGTCAGGGACATTTCCGCCGTCGTCGATTTTATCCTCAAGCGGCGCAACATTCCGCGCCTCGTCCTCCTCGGCTGGTCTTGGGGCACGTTTTCATGTCCGACTTATGCGACGCAAAGTCCGAGCAAAGTCGAGCGGCTCGTGCTCTACGCGCCGATCTGGATCGGCATGACCGGCCGGCTTGCTGTGGCACAGCCCGGCGCGCCTCTTACCGCCTACCGCACCGTCACGCGCGAAGCGGCGCTTGCGCGCTGGTATAACGGCGTGCCCGAGGACAAGAAAGCAACGCTCATCCCCGCCGGCTTTTTCGACGCCTGGGCCGATGCGACCTTCGCCACCGATGCGGAGGGCGCGAAGATGAACCCGCCGATCCTCCGCGCGCCCAATGGCGTCATGCAGGACTGCGCCGAATATTGGTGGGTCGGCAAAGCCTATTACGATCCGGCGAAGGTCACGGCGCCGGCGCTCCTTGTCAGCGCGGCCTGGGATTCCGACGTGCCGCCGGCGATGGCGCGGACTTTGTTTCCGCTGCTGACGAACTCGCCCGGCAAGCGCCTGGTCGAACTCGACCGGGGCACACACAACGTCATGATGGAAGCCAATCGTCTCGAATTGTTCGAGGCGGTCCAGAAATTTCTGGATGAGGCGTAGCCCGAGTTGAGCGGTAGCGAAACCCGGGGCCAATCGTGCGACCGTTTCCCGGATTTCGCCGCGCTCATGCAGGCCACATTTCCTCCGTCTAGCGCACCGCCGCGCCCATCGCCTTCGCGATCAATCGGAAATCGCCCGCGCTGATCGGAAAAAGCCCGAAGCGCAATTGGTAGCCCCATTTTGGCTTGCCGGCGGTGAATTCCAATTTATCGAGCAACGGATGAATGGCAGCTTCTTTGCCCTTCGCCCAAGCGACGTCGCGGCGATAAGGCTTAAACCCCTCCCCCATGTCGAACATATAGGGATCGCCGTCCTTCACGGTGCCGATCGCGGTGAAAGCTTGCAGCTTGTCCCTGCCGCCAAGCGTGACGGTCGGCGAATAATAAACGACACGATCGCCGGGTTTGATGCGCTTCAACGGCGCGGCCTTGCCGTGACTGACCTGCATAAAATCTTCACCACGCCCGCGCCGCACATGCTCGGCCGAAGCGACCGCGATCCAATATCCCTTCATCGTGTCATGTCCTGTCAGCAAGCGTAGCCCGGATCGGGCGGCAGCGAAATCCGCGCTCCGCGCGTCCCGCCGTTTGCGTGCGGGTGTCGGGTCTGGCTGGCGTCAAATTTTTAGTGACAACTGGTCTCTATTTCCGTTACAAGCCAAAGAAGGGACCTATATACCAGTTGACAGGTGACAAACCCCGTGTTATAAGCTATTCAATGGCTTCCGGGGGTCGCCACCATGATTAAGCAGTTCAAAACACTAGCGGATTTGAATATCACGTTCAGTGACAATCAGGTCGCCCTAAACCACTTCAAGACGATCCGCTGGCGCAATGGCGAGTTCTGCCCCTATTGCGGTCACGACAAGGTCTACACGCTTAAAGCGAACCGCTATCAATGCGCCCAATGCCGCAACACGTTCTCGATTTTGGTGGGGACGATCTTCGAAAACACGAAACTGCCGCTCAAGGTGTGGTTCGGCGCGATCTGGCTTTTGACCAATCATCCGAAGGGTATTGCCTCCACTACGCTCGCCCGCGATCTCGGCATCACGCAAAAATCCGCATGGTTTGTATTGCACCGCCTTCGCCATGCCGCGCGTACTCAATCGTTCAATGCTCCGCTCTCTGGTACGGTTGAGGTTGACGAAACCTACGTTGGTGGCCGCAGCCAAAATCGGCACAAGCATGAACGGCGTAAGCGCAAAGGTAAGGCGGGCGTTGTCAATAAAACGCCCGTCATAGGTGCTGTGGAACGCGGAGGCGACGTTGTTGCCCGCGTTGCCAAATTCGGTGTTGGTGAAGCCGAGCATTTTATCAAACAGGTGGTTTCGCCGTCAGCCGATCTTATCGTGACAGACGCGCATCCTGCCTATGCCGCTATGCAGGGTTTGCCTCAGCACGAAATGATCAATCATCACATCGGCGAGTATGTCGGTGGTGCCGCGCATACAAACACCATTGAGTCCGTATGGGCACTCTTAAAGCGCCAAATCATCGGTACGCATCATTGGGTTTCGCCAAAGCACCTTGATCAGTACGTTTCCGAAATGACGTGGCGCATGAACCGGCGCGGATTGTCACCGCAAGACCGCATCAACGAATTATTTGCGGCTGTCGAAGGGCGGCTCACCTATAAGACGCTCATTGGTGAGGCGGTTATAAAATGACCGCCTACTCGACAACGGATGCTAATATGCTTTTCACCTTATTGGGTGAGGAGCGGGGAATGGCTAACGCCGATAGTGCCGCTAATACAGCGGCTGCATTTTCCAGGTTGCGCTTGAGGGTCATTTTGGGCCTCTTGGCGATTGCTGGAATCCTTTTCAATGCCTTTTCGCATTATGCGGGCCTTTATGTTGGTCTTTGGCTTGAGCCAATCGTAAGAGAATTTGGTTCAGCTCTAATTGTTGCCGCCGTGATCGGAGGTACGGTCGATTTGTTTTTTAAAGATGAATTTGCGCGCGACGCATTTGTGGCCGCGTTCCGTTACGTTTTGCCTGCCGAACTTAAGGAAGAAGCACTTCGGATCATAAGCTATAAATTTCTATCCACTGAAAGTCGGATGGTCGTCAGACTGGAGCCGATTCCAGCGACAGATTTGGTGCGTGTTCATATCAGCCTAGAACGAACCGTTAAAAACATCAGCCGCGAAACCGAAAAGATTTGGATTGGATTCGCAGTTGATGATTGGGGTTTTGCCGGACAGAAATCAAAGATCGAAGAATGTAGTTTTAATACTGGAGGCGGCTGGGTGCATTGTGCTGATGAAAAACACGACGATCCAGTGGTCGGCAAGAAACAAGATGACGTAGAGATAAAATCAGGCGAGACGTACAAAGTGGTAATGAAAGGCTTCGAAATTCACCGGGATAATGACGCGCTGCGGATGTTCCATGCTAATCCCGCAATTAATCCGATAGTTGAATTACATGCGCCCGCAGATTTTAAGTATGGATGTTCCTTCGGAGTCCCGAGTGAAAAAATAAATCCGTCGAAAATCGACGCCTACTATCGTCTAGAGGGCACCCAATTTCCGGGGCAATGCACATACATTCGATGGCGGCACGAAAAGTACCAGCGGGTTGCGCAATGACGAAACGCGCTAAACCAACTTCCCCGTTTCGTCTGGATATGGACCCCGACGAGTTTTTGGAGCGGGCCATCCGCACTAAACTTAGTGAGGTTGAAGCCCTGATTAAACGGGGCAAGAAGGGAAAGCCGCCGGGCACCAAACGCAAGCGGAAGGCGTCCGGCGGTAGCTCTCAATCCGTGGTCAGCCTACGCGACCGAAGGATGGCGAAACGGAACAAGGGCACCTGACCGCCGTTGGGGCCAGCGCCGCCAATGACCGCGTACATGAACAATCTTGCCGTTGCAGCTAATGCGGTAGTGTGGGGAAACCCAAACAAACACGAGTGATCTCCTTTCGGAGCGTTCTCGCGGTTGGGAAATTGAATCCGAGTCCTAGGGGTAGGGTGCGGATTCAACTTCCACCGCGAAATCGCGGTTAAAGTTGCACCGTCGGCCCATCTGAGCGCACCCACCCGTGTCCCGCAGTCCACCCGCTTATGCGGACCTCTTCAACCTGCGGCTGCGGCCAATATAAACGCCGATTCTGTCTTGCGTCAACTGGTATATAGGTCCCCCAAAGAATCTCGCTCATCGAGGGGCGCCTTTCGCGAGGGCACTTTCGGGAAGCGGAGCGAGAGCGGACCCCGCGCGCGGGCTTATGCGGCCTGCTCCCGGGCGGCTCCGGGGCACCATCGTCCTGCACTACGACCGGACTGCGAAGACCTCACTGGACTGGGACAGGCCGAAGGCGGGCAAAACACCCGCCAAATCCGCGTCCCAGGAAACAAGGGTCTGGAGCTGAGCCATCGGGGTGACAGCCGGTGGCGAGTGCCGCGGTGTGAGCGCCGAAAGGCGAGCGGTCCCCGCTGGGATCGCTTCCGCGCCCGCGCACATTCAGGCGGCAACGTCTGCTTGTCTGGCGCGGACCAAAGAACTTTGCGCCTCTCGGCGCTCCGCCTCCCCTCGGCTTATTCGAGGATGGCGAATCTCTTTTGTGGCTTCGTGGGGATGGCTTGGCAAAGCTCGGGTGCTTCGGCGTCGCGAGGACGAATTTTCTTTTTCCCTCTCCCGCTGTGCAACGAGAGGTCGAGCGGAGGGGAAAGGAGGCTTCGCATTGACCCGCCGCGCCCTTTCGTGTCACGTCCCCGACCTTAAATAAGACCCGGAAACGGCTGCGATTCTCGATGCCTATCGACCGCTACAACGCCGCCGAGGCGGAGGCCCGCTGGCAGAAAGTCTGGGACGAGCGCGGCATCTTCGCCACGCCGAACGACGACCTGCGCGAAAAATACTACGTGCTGGAGATGTTCCCCTATCCGTCGGGGCGCATCCATATGGGCCACGTGCGCAACTACACCATGGGCGACGTGGTGGCGCGGGTGAAGCGGGCAATGGGCTTTGCCGTGCTGCATCCGATGGGCTGGGACGCCTTCGGCATGCCGGCCGAGAACGCCGCCATGGAGCGCAAGGTCCATCCCAAGGCGTGGACCTACCAGAACATCGCG
>Ga0116223_10001820_pt1 | contig 20972 bp, 16 predicted proteins | sample Sb_taG_3_FD_90092 | JGI IMG/M metagenome (GOLD analysis project Ga0116223, IMG submission 90092) | Peat soil microbial communities from Weissenstadt, Germany - Sb_50d_a_PC metaG | ecosystem: Environmental > Terrestrial > Soil > Wetlands > Peat | place: Germany: Weissenstadt | collected 2010-09-21 | reverse complement strand
TCGCGTAAGATTTGGGGACTGCTGAGTCTCGAATTCTGGCATCAGATGTTTCACGATCGAGCAACTGAATGGAAAGCAATGGCCAACGGCAAGCTTTAGCTTCGCCACTGCGCTCAGTAGGAAGACTCGCGTTATTGAGTGTGCTTTGCGGTATCGGACTGGTGAAAACTCTTACTTTATATCAAAGCGTTCAGTGGCTTAACCTGGCATTTTAGCGGCGAGCATTTTTGTTTTGCGTGCCATTATCACCTATTTTGTGAATGTCGTCGGCCGGGCGCTCGGACGTGATAGTTTATGGATGTCGATCCAGGCGACGAAACTGTCGCGGCGGCTCGAAGAGGCGTTCTGGGGCACCGTTGAGCTTGTCGTCACGTATCCGACCCGTCGCAAGCTTGCACCTATTGTCGACCGCTCACAGTCGATGCAACCAAACACCGTCGATCGGCATTGGCAGTCACACACTATTCGCGGCCGCTTTTTTCTCCGCCGGCAAGATTCGCTTGACTACATCAAGCAACTGACCGACGGCCGTCCGTTCAAGCGTCAATTGCTGCTTCTGCACGGGCCGCATACCGGCAAGGTGATTCTCGATTACGGTTGCGGTCCGGGTAACGATCTTGCGGGGTTTGCGGAATTTTCCGGAGCAGCGCGCATCATCGGGATCGATATCTCGCGGCGAGCGCTGCGGCAGGCGCGGGCGCGCGTGAGCTGGCACACTCGGGAGGCCAATCTCTTCGAGTTCATAAAAATCCGCGATGAGGATACCATTATTCCGCTTGGGGAGCGGAGCGTCGACTATATTCAATCGTTGGGAGTGATCCATCATACGTCGCGGCCCGATAAAATATTCGCGGAGTTTGCCCGCATTTTGCGTCCGAATGGCGAGATTCGGATCATGCTTTACAATGCCGATAGTATTTATATTCAGCTGACTATCGGTTATTTGCGCCGTCTCATTCACGGCCTTCAAAGCAACATGACACCGGAGAAGGCCTTCGAGCAGTCGGCCGATCTGGAAGCGCCGATCGCGCATTGTGTGAGGCCCGCCGACGTTCTCGCATGGGTTTCCGATTCGGGACTCACTTGCGAGTTTCTCGGTGGATATTTCGTGCCAGGCGAGCGCGAAGATTTCCGCCAGTTCCGATCGGAGGCGCTAACCCATCCTCGATTATCTGACGAGCAGCGCGAGTTTTTAGCCAATCTCGCGGAGGATCAAAACGGCTTCCCATTTTATCGGGGTAAGCCGGCGGGCTTGGGCGGTGTATACCGGCTGATGCTCCAATGATCACGCGAAGCGAGGTTTCCGCCAGTCAAGTTAATCGTAAGAGGTGTTGGTAATGAAAGTGTTTGTTTCCGGCGCTGCGGGCCAGATCGGCTCGCACGTGGTCGAAATGCTCCTCGAGCGCGGCGATCGCGTGCTTGCAGTGGATAACTATGCCACTGGTCGACCAGAGCATCTACCGACACATCCGGAGCTCACCTTTGAAGAAGGTTCAATCGCTGACAAGCGATTAATGGATCAATTGGTCGGGGATTTCGTCCCGGACGTTCTCGTTCATACCGCAGCATCGTACAAGGACCCCGATGACTGGTACTCCGACACGATGACCAACGCTGTCGGCGGTACGAACCTGATCAAAGCCGCAAAGGCCAACAAGGTGGGCCGATTCATCTACTTCCAGACCGCGCTTTGCTATGGTGTAAAGCCGTTGCAGACGCCCATTCCACTCGACCATCCGAAAAATCCAGCAAACTCTTCGTATGCAATCTCAAAGACGGTGACCGAGGACTACCTGACGATTTCTGGTCTGGATTACGTCACGTTTCGTCTGGCGAACGTTATCGGCCCGCGCAACGTCTCCGGTCCGTTGCCAATATTCTATCAACGTCTGAAAAACGGGAAAAAGTGCTTCGTCACAACGGCGCGTCGGGACTTTGTCTTCGTTAAGGACCTTGCGCGCACGGTCATCAAGGCCGCGTCCGGTCGCGGTCGCGGTCCCTACCATTTTTCCTCTGGTTCCGACATTGCGATCCGCACGCTCTACGATGCCGTCGTCAAGGCAATGCGCCTCAATGAATATCCCGAGCCGGAACTGCGCAACATTAGCCCAGACGACGCGCCTACGATCTTGCTTGATCCATCGCGTACGTTCGAGGATTTCGGCGAGATAAAGTTCACCCCGCTCGAGGAAACTGTCGCCTCCGCCATTGCCTATTACGAGAAATTCGGCGTGCACGGCGGTTACACGCACCTGCAGCACGTGCCGGAAAAGTAGCTTATGCGCATTCTCATTACCGGCGGGGCAGGCTGCCTCGGCGCGGCTCTCGCTGAACATCTGCTACCGGCCGGCCACGCACTGTTGATTGTTGACAACTTCGCAACCGGAAAGCGTGGCAATCTGCCGAAACACACGAATGTCTCGATCGTTGAAGGGAGCATTGTCGACCAGCAACTCGTCGACCGCGCCTTTGACGCCTTTGCGCCAACGCACGTCATTCACGGCGCGGCCTCCTACAAGGATCCAAATGACTGGCTCGAAGATGCCCGTACTAACGTGATCGGTACCATCCACGTTGCCAATGCGGCACAACGTGTCGGTGTCGAACGGGTACTGAATTTTCAAACGGCGCTATGCTACGGCCGCACCAATCAAGTTCCTATTCCTGCCGATCATCCGCTGCGACCCTTCACGAGCTATGGCATCTCTAAGGTCGCCGGTGAACAGGTGCTGCTTTCCTGCGGGCTGCCCTGTGCATCGTTTCGCATCGCCAACGTCACTGGTGCGCGACTGGTGGTCGGTCCGATACCGACTTTCTATAAGCGACTGAAGGCCGGCCAAAAGTGCTTCTGCACTGCAACCGTGCGCGATTTTCTCGACATGGATGATTTTCTCGCGTTGATCGATCGGGCGCTGGTACATGATGCATCTGGCGTTTTCAACGTGTCGTCAGGCGAAGGGCATAGCATCAAGGAAGTATTCGACATCGTTGTCGATTATCTTGGGATATCTCTCGTCGAACCTGTGCCTGTTGTGCCAGCCGGCGCCGACGATGTGCCGACGGTCGTACTCGATCCCTCGGAAACCGGACAGGTCTTTGACTGGCGCGCATTGGTGTCGTTCGAGCAGGCCGTGCGCCGCACATTGGCCTGGTACGATCGACACGGCGTGACCGACGTTTATAGCCACCTGAAAGCACCAGACGTCGGTTAGCGTGATGCAGGCTCCCGATGAGGCGCGGTAATACGTGCCGGGACCGAAATTCGGTGGTGACGACAGCCGTCATTGCCGGTGCAAAGGAAGTTACCGCGCCTGCTATGTGATGATGATGCAGGAAGGACGGCCGAAAGAGGCGTTGGTATTGTGACGGTTGCTTCGAGATTCAAAGACGCGCGGGTGCTGGTTGTCGGAGGCGCCGGTTTTGTCGGCTCAAATTTGGTTCGGCAACTTCTTGATGCTAGCGCGGCCAGAATTGTAATTATCGACAATCTACTTTCCGCCGATCGGACCAACGTGCCCGCGCACTCGGCGGTGCATTTAGTCGAGGGCTCTGTTGCCGATGATGCCGTTTTAGCCAAAATCCCGTCCGAAGTGGATTATGTCTTTCATCTCGCTTGTTATCACGGCAATCAGTCGTCAATCGCCGATCCGCTCGCTGATCACGACAACAACAACATTACCAGCCTCAAGCTGTTCGAGCGCCTCTCCGTCCGCAAGGATCTGCGCAAAGTAGTTTACGCAGCGGCCGGGTGTGCGGTAGCGAAAAAGACCCGGGACGAGCCCGCGGCGACCTCAGAAGATGCGCCGGTCGAGCTGTTCCATGACAGCCCGTATTCGATCTCCAAGCTGGTCGGGGAAATGTACGGTAATTATTTCTTTCGCCACAGCGGTCTGCCGTTTGTGAAGGCCCGATTTCAGAACGTCTATGGTCCACGTGAGATCCTGGGTGCCGGCCGGTGGCGCGGGACGGCGCACACGGTCTGGCGCAATGTGACGCCGACATTTGTGTTTAAAAGTTTGCATGGGGAGGCGCTACCTTTGGTCAACGGCGGACTGGACGGCCGCGATTTCATTTATGTCGGCGATCTGTGCCGTGGTTTGTTGCATTGCGCGGCGCTTGGCGAACCGGGTGAGGCCTACAATCTCGCAACTGGCGTGGAAACGCGTATCTTCGATCTCGCTATGACCATCAACAAAATTACTGGTAACCCCACGGCGCCTGCGATCGAGCCACCGCGCGACTGGGACCATTCCGGGCGACGCTATGGCGATCCAACCAAGTCACGACAGAAACTGAGCTTCGTCGCTGAGACTACCTTGGAACATGGACTATCAATGACGATCGATTGGACCAAGCGGAACCTTGAACTTATCAAGCGCTGCATGGCGCATCATGCGTCTCGTGTTCCGGACGTTGCGCGGTATTTTTCGTGAAGACGCTCGTCTCAATTATTGGCGCACGACCGCAATTCATCAAGGCCGCGCCCCTGAGCAAAGCTTTGCGCAAGCAGAAAGGACTGCGCGAGATCACTATTCACACCGGACAGCATTTCGATCCTGAAATGTCGGACGTCTTCTTTGAAGAACTGGGGATGCCGCTGCCGGACTATCATCTTGGCATCCACGGCGGCGGACACTCGGAAATGACTGGGCGGATGATGATAGCGCTCGAAAAGTTGTTCCAAGAACTCAAACCCGATGCGGCTATCGTCTACGGCGATACCAACTCGACATTGGCGGGCGCTCTGGTGGCGGCGAAGCTTTACGTGCCGATTGCCCATGTGGAGGCCGGCCTGCGCTCGTTCCGGCCAATGCCAGAGGAGATTAATCGCGGGTTAGTTGATCGCTTGAGCCGCTGGCTGTTCTGCCCGACGCCAGCAGCCGTCGAGAACCTTGCAGCCGAAGGCATTCGCAACGGCGTGCATTTCGTCGGGGACGTGATGTTCGACACAACGCTGGCGATGATTGAGCGCGCGCGCGAACGTTCGACGATTATGGCGCGGCTCGGCCTGCAGCCCGGCGGGTTTGACCTCGCTACTGTTCATCGCGCGGAGAATACGGATTCGTCGGAGGCTCTCGCAACCGTCATTTCTTATTTGAACGATCAGGCGACGGAGGTCCCGATCGTGTTGCCCCTGCACCCGCGTACGCGTGTAGCGGCCGGGCGCAACAGCATCGATCTTTCGGGGCTGCACGTGATCGATCCCGTCGGTTACCTCGACATGACTGCGCTGTTGGATGGGTGCCGGAGGATCCTGACCGACTCCGGTGGGCTCCAAAAGGAATCCTACTTTCACCGCAAGCCGTGCGTGACCCTCCGCGATGCTACCGAATGGATCGAGACAGTGGACGCCGGCTGGAACCGGCTTTGGCGTGGCCCAGACTATGCCGAACGTCGGCCGATCGACGTGTACGGCGAAGGCCACGCATCGGAGCAAATCGCAGACATACTGGGTCGCGAAGCGTGAGCAGTGAAAGCAGAATTCGTGTGCTAGTCCTGCACGCGCGCTACACCGATCAGCTGTCGTATTTCGACGATTGGCTCGATGCGTTGAAATCTTACTCTGGTTTTAGCACCGTAGAATTCAATGTCCTGAAGGCACCACGCGAGTTACGTCCTCGCATTGGCGATGCCGACGCCATCATCGTCTTGCACTCAACCAATGGTGATACGACGATACACCTCGAGCGTCATGTCGGAGTTCTGTCGGAACGCCGCGTCCCGCTACTTAGCTTCGTCGGCAATGAGGTAAACCTGCCAGGAACATCGATCGCTGCAAAACGGCGCGTGCTAGGTCAGATACGCCCGGAATGGATCGCGACGCAATTGGTTCAGGAGGCGGGAGAGTTCCTGTTCGGAGATCTTCCGAGCCATGGCGTAGTTTCGATTCCGCACGCCCTCAACGTCGCAACATTTCGCCCCCTTGCGGAAGCAAAGTTCCGGCCAATCGACATCGGTACGCGCGTTTCGCGCTATCTGCCGCATCTTGGTGACGACGATCGCAATCGTATTGCAGATCGATTTATCGAAATCGGTCGCGCGCGCAACCTTTCGACTGACATCTCGCACCAGCGCTATGATCGCAGCGGCTGGGCAAACTTTCTCAATCGCTGCAAAGGGACCGTTTCAAGCGAAGCAGGAAGCTGGTTCATTGAACGCGATGATGCAACGGTCAATGCCATCCGAAAATACTTGCGCGAGCGTAGCGCTATGATGGAGATCGCCAACGATTCGGTTTTGCTAAAGCTCGGCTATCGACTTCCGCCCCCGTTGCGAAAGGTCGCGGCCCGCATGTTTAAAGGTGCTGGAGGCCGATACGAATTTGAGGCGGTGTCGGAGTCCAATGAGCCAGCGGCTTATGAAGAAATCCGTGCGCGCTTCTTTGCCAACAAGCCGCGACCAACGATTTACGGTAAATGCCTCAGTTCGCGCCACTTGGATGCGGTTGGAACGAAAACCTGTCAGATCATGTTTCGCGGGCGTTTCAACGATATCTTAGAAGCCGATCGACACTATCTGGCGCTCGATCCAGATTTCGGCAATCTCGACGACGTGCTGCGGCGGTTCGCTGACGAAGGCGAGCGTACGGCATTGACCGAAGCAGCGTATGAGCACGTACTGACCGGTCATACCTACGAGCACCGGGCGCGCCAAGTAGAAGGCCTGCTGCGCAGTTCATGACCCTATGAACGAGCACCGCCGTGACACTGGGTTAGCCGACAATCGCCGTTTCGCCTTTGGCGACAATTGGCGGAAGTTCCTTGATCGGCTTGACGAGCCGCGCGTTACGAAGGCCGAGCAATCGCTGAAAGAACTTCTTGTCAGGGATGATCTGCATGGCCTTACATTTCTCGACATAGGATGCGGCAGCGGCATCTTTTCGCTCGCGGCGCGGAGACTCGGTGCCCGCGTGCATTCGATTGATTATGACCCTGCCGCGGTGGAATGCGCCCTGATCCTGCAACAACGTTTTTATACCGGCGACAATCAGTGGAAGTTCGGGTGTGGCTCCATTCTGGACGCGGATTTTGTCGGTTCACTGGGAACCTTCGACATCGTCTATTCGTGGGGCGTGCTGCATCATACCGGCGCAATGTATCAAGCGATCGAACAGGCAGCGTCCCGAGTGAAGCCCGGTGGGTTGTTTGCTTTTGCGCTCTACCGCAAGACTCGCTTTTGCTTCTTGTGGACGCATGAAAAGCGCTGGTACGCCAACGCGTCGCCCTGGGAACAGCGCTCGGCGGACGCGCTATTTACGTTTTTCCAGCGACTGGCGTTTATGCTGCGGCGGCGGGATTTCAAACAATATGTAGCGAATTATCAAAGCGTCCGCGGTATGGATTATGCGACGGATGTCCATGACTGGATGGGCGGTTACCCATACGAGTCCGCCCGGCCGTCCGAGGTGCTGGAATTCATGGACCGGCTGGAGTTCGAACACATTCGCAGCAACACCGAGCCTTATTCGACCGGCATTTTTGGATCGGGTTGTGACGAGCATGTCTATCGTCGCGGGGCACGCGGCGCATGAGCTTGGCCGAAGAGTTCGTCACCGAGCAAATGGACGCCGCCGATCCTCAAATCTTGCTGGTGATCGGCTCGCTCGGCATTGGCGGCACGGAGCGGCAATTAGTCATACTAGCATCGGAATTACGTCGCCGCGGCTATCGCGTTGCGGTATTCAGCTTTGCCGGTGGACCACTGCTGGAAACGTTAAAGATCGATGGCGTGCCGACGATCCTGTCAAAAGCGCGGATGGGCCGGGGTCGAGGATTTTCAATGCGAATTTTATTCAGCCTTGCGGTCGCCGCTGCACATCTGCTCGGCGTATTGATCAGGCGTCGTCCTACTATTGTTCATTTCTTCCTGCCGGAGGCGTATCTTATCGGCGCCCCGATGGCCGCCGTCGCCCGCACACCGGTGCGCATTATGAGCCGCCGTAGTCTCAACGTGTATCAGCAAGGCTATCCAAAATTTGTGGTGCGAATCGAACGTTGGCTGCACCGCACAATGACGGCCATTCTCGGCAACTCAAAAAGCGTTGTTCGACAATTGCATAGTTGCGAAGGCGTGGATATCGGCCGCCTTGGCTTGATCTATAACGGCCTCGATACGACGCAATTTGCCACGGTGTCGGACCGCGCGTCCGTTCGCGCGTCCACCCGAGCCGCGCTCGATCTGTCGCCTGAGGCGCTGGTGATAGTCATGGTGGCTAATCTCTTTGCATACAAAGGTCACCTCGATCTGCTCGAGGCCTTGGCCGCAAGTTCAGAGCGCCTTCCGGTCGGATGGCGATTGCTGTTGGTCGGCCGCGATGAGGGCGTCGGCGATCAACTTCGCGCGCGCGCGCGCTCGCTGGCGATTGATGGCAACGTTTTGTTTATGGGTACGCGATCGGACACTCCGAAAATCCTGATGGCGAGCGATATCGGCGTCCTGTGTTCGCATCAGGAAGGATTTTCCAATGCGGTGCTGGAAGGTATGGCCGCGGGTTTGCCGATGGTCGTTACCGCGGTCGGCGGCAATCCTGAAGCGGTGATCGATGGCGAAAGCGGGTTTGTTGTCCCCGCGCACGACCCGCCGCGGCTAACAAACGCAATTCTGCGCCTAGCGGATGATGCGGAACTGCGTGCCAAGTTGGGCGGGGCCGCGCGAGCTCGGGTCGCCGCCAATTTTTCGCTGGAGCAATGCCTAGAGAACTATGATGCACTTTATCGTCTGTTGCTGGCTGGGGGAAATCTGAAAGATCTTCCGCAAATTCGTATGGCATTCTGATGCCCCTTTGTTCGAAATCTGCTTTTGCTGAAAGCGTCAGTAGAGATCTATGTGCGGGATCGCAGGTCTAATCGACCATACGCTCACCGGTTACGGTGACATTCTAATGGCACACGCCGGCGCCATGGTGAACGCCATCGCCAATCGCGGTCCTGACGGCTGGGATACTTGGGCCGATCCGGGCGCCGGTCTCGCATTGGGGCATCGCCGACTGGCGGTTATCGATTTGACGCCGACCGGTGCGCAGCCGATGACCTCTGCGGACGGACGCTGGGTAATCACCTATAACGGCGAAATCTACAACGCTGCCGAAATTGCCCGCCTGCCCGAGCTTGCTGGATTTGCGTTCCGCGGCACGTCTGACACCGAGGTTATCCTTGAATCGGTCGCGGCGCGCGGTGTCGATCGCACTTTGGTCGACCTAAATGGTATGTTCGCCTTCGCGTTGTGGGACCGGAAAACACGCACACTACATCTCGTTCGCGACCGCTTGGGCATCAAGCCGCTGTTCTACATGGCAGACAGCGTCTCAGTGCACTTTGCGTCGGAACTAAAGGCGATTGCTGCGGTCGCGCCGCTCGGCGCAATCGACGCGGCATCCATCGCGAGCTTCTTCCGGTTTGGATACGTGCCGGCGCCCCATACGATCTTTGCCGGCATTAAAAAATTGATGCCCGGTGAAATTGTGTCGATCGATGGTGCCGGCCGTGCCAGTCACCGAACCTATTGGTCGCTGGCTGAGGTTGTCGGACAAACGGCCTCATCCGCCCATGGTCTATCGGATGCTGACGCGAAGGATCGGCTCCACGATCTGCTGGCAGATTCCGTTGCTCGCCAGATGATCTCGGATGTTCCGCTTGGCGCATTTTTGTCGGGAGGTATCGATTCGTCCACTATCGTGGCGCTTATGATTGCGGCGGGGAAAGGAGCTGTCAGGACTTTCTCGATTGGGTTCCCAGAACTGGGCTATAATGAATCCAAATACGCGGCTGCTGTTGCCTGTCATCTCGGCGCCGATCACGAGGAACTAATCGTAACCTCTGCTGATGCGCTTGCAGTCGTTCCCGGCTTGCCGGACATGTATGATGAACCGTTCGCCGATTCTTCGCAGATTCCGACGTCACTTGTTGCGAAGCTGACACGTCGCCGCGTGACGGTTGCGCTGTCCGGCGATGGCGGCGATGAGTTGTTCGGCGGTTATAACCGCTATGCTTTCGCGGAGAAGATGTCGTCGCGCATTCTCAGCCTGCCGGTCGCCGCACGTGGCGCCATGGCTGCGGTGATTAATGCTATCCCCGAACGTGCCGTCGATGGGCTCGCGAGATTGCTGCCTGATCATATTCGACCGGCGCAGCCGGCGGATAAGATGCGGAAACTCGCCGAGGTACTTCCCTACGATGCGAAAGAGCTCTATTTGCGGCTGGTAAGCCAATGCTCGCAGCCGGTGAAGCTTGCGAACGGGGTGGCGGAGCATGGCCGCGGGTGGGAACCGTATGAGCCGATCCTCGCGCGAGGCGACCTGCTCGAATGGATGCAAGTGCTGGACACGGCCACCTATCTGCCGGACGACATTTTGCAGAAGGTGGACCGTGCCTCGATGGCATGTGCGCTCGAGGTGAGGCCGCCATTCCTCGATCATCGCGTCGTAGCTTTTGCCTTCGGGTTGCCGCGTCGTTTTCGCGTTCGCAATGGCGAAACCAAGTGGCTGTTACGCCGTGTCCTCGAGCAATATGTGCCGAGGAATATGTTTGATCGGCCGAAGATGGGCTTTGGGGTGCCGTTAGCTGATTGGCTCCGCGGTCCGCTGCGAAACTGGGCTGAAGATTTACTTGATCCGTCCCGGTTGGGCGGTGGCTATGTCAACATTGAGGGGGTGCGCCAGATGTGGACGGAGCACGCTGAGGGGCGGCGCAACCGGGCATATGCGCTTTGGACAGTCCTGATGTTCGAGGCATGGCGTCGCCGCTGGGCAATTACACCGCCATCTCGCCTAGCGCCATAAGTCGCTTAATGGCGAGTTTTCGCAGTATGCGAATTGCAGCACTTGCGCCGGAATAGGTTTGAAAGTCTATGAGCATCACAATAAGACAATCTTAATGGCGCAGGGCAGCATTCTCGTCACCGGGGCCGCGGGCTTTATTGGATTTCATGTCGTACGCGCGCTCATTGCGGCGGGGCGTAACGTCATTGGTCTCGACAATCTAAACACTTACTACGACCGCAAACTCAAGGAAGCGCGGATCGCGGCGCTCAAAAGCCCGTCAAATTTTAGGTTCGTCAAGCTCGACTTGGCCGATCGGGAGGGGGTCTCGACGCTATTTGCCGAGCACCGCTTTGCTCACGTCGTTCATCTCGCTGCACAGGCCGGCGTTCGTTACTCGCTCGTCGATCCGCATGCATATACAGATGCCAATCTCGTTGGCTTCACAAATATTCTTGAGGGGTGCCGGCACCACGGTTGCGAGCATCTGCTATATGCCTCGTCATCGTCGGTCTATGGCGCCAACACGCGTCGCCCGTCATCGATCGATGAGAATGTCGATCACCCGCTCAGCTTCTATGCGGCGACCAAGAAAGCGAACGAGTTGATGGCGCATGCCTACAGTCATCTGTATCGACTGCCGGCGACGGGCTTGCGCTTCTTCACAGTCTACGGGCCGTGGGGCCGGCCGGACATGGCGATGTACATCTTCACCGCTGCGATCACGGCAGGCCAGCCGATCCGGCTTTTCAATTACGGCAGGATGCGCCGCGACTTCACCTATATCGATGACGTCGTCGAGGCGGTAGTGAAGCTGGTAGATCACCTCCCTATTCCGGACCCAGCCTGGTCGAGTGCTCGACCCGATCCGGCAACCAGCGCAGCGCCGTGGCGAGTTTACAACATTGGTAACAGCAAACCGGTGGAACTCCAGCGCGTCGTTCAGCTCATCGAGGCAGAGGTTGGCTGCAAGGCCATCGTTGAATTAATGCCAATGCAACCGGGCGACGTGCCGGAGACTTGTGCTGATATTAACGCGCTGATTAAGGAAATCGGCTTTGGGCCGCGAACGCCAGTCGAAGATGGCGTTAGGCAGCTCGTTGCCTGGTACCGCGACTATCATGGCAGGTGAAGTCAATTCCGCGCTTCGAACTTTGTGCACTTCCGGACGAGAATCTTGAGCGACGCAGCTGCGGCGCGCAGTGGTCATTGTTCAAACGGCCGCGCACAGTCGCTCCTCGGTCGTTTGATGCGTTCAATGTCCTCGCCCCAAGTATAGTAGCGGTTTCTTCAACATGAGCACTCAGCGCCGTTCAATTAGGTCGAGCTCGGTTTTAGCATCGTAAATAGCGCAGGCATGTCGCCGTTAATCGCCCAGCTTGAGGCCGAGAGCATTCACATCATGCGGGAGGTTGTCGCACAGCTTGCGAAGCCGGTGATGATGTACTCCATCGGCAAGGATAGCTCCGTGATGCTGCACCTTGCCATGAAGGCGTTTTGGCCTTCGAAGCCGCCGTTTCCGCTTCTCCACATCGATACGACCTGGAAGTTTAAGGAAATGATTGAGTTTCGGGACCGCCGTGTCGCGGAACTCGGACTGGACCTGATCGTTCACACCAATCAGGAAGGTTTGCGCGGAGGCATCGGCCCGTTCACACACGGATCCGCTGTCTACACGGACGTGATGAAGACCGAGGCACTTAAGCAAGCGCTTGACAAATACGGTTTTGATGCGGCTTTCGGCGGCGCCCGGCGCGATGAGGAAAAAAGCCGGGCGAAAGAACGGGTGTTCTCGTTCCGAACAACCGCCCACCGTTGGGATCCAAAGAATCAGCGGCCCGAACTTTGGCGGCTGTACAATGGCCGAATCCAGAAAGGCGAGAGTATCCGGGTCTTTCCGCTCTCCAATTGGACCGAGCTTGACGTCTGGCAATATATTCTGGCCGAGAACATCCCCGTCGTTCCGCTCTATTTCGCCAAGGAGCGACCAGTGGTCGAGCGCGACAACTGCTTGATCATGGTCGACGACGAGCGGATGCAACTTCGGCCGGGAGAAAAAATCGAAAAGCGCTGGGTACGATTCCGCACACTCGGCTGTTATCCGCTGACCGGCGGGATCGAGAGCCATGCGCAGACGCCGGCTGAAATCATTCAGGAAACCATGGCCGCAACAACCAGCGAGCGGCGCACTCGCATCATTGACCACGATCAAGACGCTTCAATGGAACGTAAGAAACAAGAGGGCTATTTTTGATGCGTAGTTTCTCGTCGACGGGGATTTCCTTGGCTGCCGATGAGGAATTGCGCCAGTCTAATAAAGGGCTGCTGCGATTCCTCACCTGCGGCTCGGTGGACGACGGCAAGTCAACGTTGATCGGACGTCTGCTGTTCGATTGCCGTCAGCTTTATGAAGACCAGCTTGCAGCTCTCGTCTCTGATACTTCGCGCTTCGGCACTACTGCCCCTGGCGAACTCGACCTAGCTTTGCTCGTCGACGGGCTCGAGGCGGAGCGTGCGCAAGGGATCACGATCGATGTTGCCTACCGCTATTTCTCAACTCAGCGGCGTAGCTTCATCATCGCCGATGCGCCGGGACATGAGCAGTACACGCGGAACATGGTAACGGCGGCTTCGACTGCCGAACTCGCAGTGCTGCTTGTCGATGCGCGCAAGGGTTTGCTCACCCAGACTTTTCGGCACAGTTACCTGACGTCGTTGATGGGCATCCGCAACATCGTGCTGGCCGTTAACAAGATGGATTCAATGGGCTGGGACCAGCAGATTTTCGAGGATATCAGCGGTGCATATCGCAAATTTGCGGCGGACATTAATGTTGCTGACGTGACCTGCATTCCAATTTCCGCTCTGCGCGGGGACAACGTAACGTCGCTTAGTCAATCGATGCCATGGTATTCGGGCCCGACGCTACTCGCGCATCTTGAAGGAGCCATAGTTTCTGTCGATCGCGCTGCGAAACCCTTTCGGATGCCGGTTCAGTGGGTAAACCGGCCCAATCAGAATTTTCGCGGCTATAGCGGTACGGTCGTGAGTGGTGTCGTTCGCGCTGGCGATGCCGTCGTTGTACTGCCGTCAGGCCAGACGACGCGCGTTGCTCGCATAGTCACAATGGACGGAGACCTTGTCAGTGGGGAGGCGGGGCAAGCCGTTACACTGACAATCTGTGACGAGATCGATGTTAGTCGCGGCGATGTGCTTGCAACCGAGACGGCACGTCCTACGGTAGCGGACCAGTTTGTTGCGCACATCATCTGGATGGGCAGTGAACCCATGCTGCCTGGACGAGCATATTTGCTAGCCGCAGGTACCAGTCTCGTACGCGGGGAAGTGACTGAAATAAAATATAAGGTCGACGTGAATACGCTGGAGCATAATGCAGCCAAGCATCTTGATCTCAACGAGGTCGGCTTCTGCAATATCGCACTCGACCGTCCGATTGCGTTCGATTCTTATTCAGACAACCGCGATATGGGCGGCTTCGTACTGATCGATCGAGTAAACAATTCGACCGTGGCCTGCGGAATGATTGCGTTCGCGCTGCGCCGCGCGAGTAATGTCCATTGGCAGTCGTTCAAGATCGACAAGGCCGCGCGGGCGAATTTGAATGGTCATAAGCCGTGTATTTTATGGTTCACCGGCTTGTCGGGAGCTGGGAAATCCACCATCGCCGATCTGGTCGAGCAGAAACTACATCAAAGCGGACGCCATACAATTCTGCTCGACGGCGATAATGTTCGTCACGGGCTCAATCGCGATCTTGGCTTTACCGACGAGGATCGCGTCGAAAATATCCGCCGCGTTGCTGAGGTCGCCAAGTTGATGGCCGAGGCCGGTCTTATTGTAATTGTAAGCTTTATTTCGCCCTTCCGAAGTGAACGGGAGATGGCCCGGGGTCTCGTCAATGAGGATGAGTTCATCGAAATCTTTGTTGATACGCCAATTGAAGTTTGCGAGGCACGCGACCCTAAGGGTCTCTACAAGCTAGCGCGTGCCGGCAAGCTGCCGAACCTAACCGGTCTCGGCAGCCCTTATGAGCCGCCAGAAAGGCCGGAAATTACGCTGGAAGGAAGCCGAGAACTGCCGACGGTACTTGCTGAGAAAGTTTTGAATTTGTTGAAGGAAAAAGGCATCGTCTTAGCGAGTTTGAAGCGTACAACGCCGAGATGAAAAGCCTGCAATAAAAATCATGATCGAAGTAACGCGGATCGCGATCGTCGGCGGCGGCGCGACCGGAACCCTCGCAGCGCTGCATTTGGCCCGGGCTTTCCCCGACGGCGCGGCCGAAATCTTTCTGATCGAACCTGGCGAGGCGATTGGCCGGGGCGTTGCCTATTCCACGGACGATCCTCGGCATCTTCTCAACGTACGCGTCGCCAACATGAGCGCGTTCGCCGATCAGCCGGACCATTTGCTTCAATGGCTGCAGCGCGAGGCATCGAGTCGAGATTTTGCTGGTCCCATGCCATTTTCGTTCATCCCGCGCGGGCTCTATGGCGCATATTTAGCCGATCTAGCGCGGGAACTGTTTGCACGCGGTGCGGTTCGCCATGTACGCGGCGTTTGCGTCGACCTTGTGGAGACCGGCGATTCAGTTACGCTTAAGCTCGCCACGGGTCAGCAGATTGCCGCCAATTGGGCCATTCTAGCGACCGGTAATGACCCTAAGCCCGTTCTCGAGGGCATGCCCGCGGTGCAACCTTGGACAGACGGCACGTTCGGCGAGCTCGCGCCGGATGAACCGATCTTGATCGTGGGGTCCGGTCTGACAATGGTTGATATGGCGCTCTCGCTCGATCGCCGCGGGCACCGCGGTAAGATTACTGCGCTTTCCCACCGAGGTCTCGTGTCTTTACCACATCGACCCGTCAAGGCATTTGAGGTCAAAGCGAAAGATGTACCATTCGGAGCGGAGTTGTCTGAACTCACCGCCTGGGTGCGGCGGCTGGCGCTGACTGTCGCTGAGGACGGGGGCGACTGGCGTTCGGCGATCGATGCGATGCGCCCTCACACGCAGCGCTTGTGGCGAGCAATGTCCCTCGTCCAAAAGCGGCGCTTCCTCCGCCATGCCCGCACCTTTTGGGACGTGCACCGCCATCGCATGGCCCCGGAGGTCGAAATACAAATCGTCGCCCTTCGTGCCATGGGGCGGCTCGAAATTGTCGCTGGGCGGATTGTTCGCGCCGAACAGGGAAAAAACAGCATTACTGTCGCGATAGCCCTGCGCGGTAGCGACCACGTCCAATTGCGCGATTTCGCGCGGCTTATCAATTGCACGGGACTCACGGACGATCCTCACCGGCTGGATAATCCTTTGCTTCGAGCCCTGCTTGCGCGCGGGGCGGCGCGAGTCGACTCGCTTGGAATTGGTCTCGATATCGACGAGGACTTCGCTTTGATTGACGCAACTTCGCAGCGTTCCAAGCGCGTGCGAGCCGTCGGCCCGCTTGCGCGCGCCGCCTTTTGGGAGTGTATCGCCATTCCCGATATCCGGATGCAGTGTTCTGATCTCGCACAAATGGTTGCTGCGAGCGCGTTTCAAGACCGAAAAAGGCGAAGCACGCCGAGCAACCTGGCACGATCCATGCCCACCGAAATCGGCTAACGCAGCATTCCGAGTAAAATCTGGCGCACGCGCTCGATCCGCGAGATGCCTTTTGCGATTGAATTCGCAAAGGTCATGATGTTTAATCTTGCCCAGTTCGGGGACTGAACCGCGTAGGGCAAGCGGTAACCCGCGTAAGTGTAATGGGGCTTGTCATGGCGACCCAGACCGATGGCGGTTCAAGCTGCACCCAGCCATTCGGTCCTCGACCAATATCGACGACGTCGCGTGCTCGGCGGCGGAACGATGTATGTCGGCAAGGGTGGTACCGCGAACAACCTTACGCTCGGTGCCGCGTCGCGGCTGCGATGTGGACGTTGATCTTTGGAGCGTTCCTGCTGGCAGCGGCCGGGCACGCATCTGCGGCCGAGCCTCCTCCGCCAGTACCGCCGGCAACCGCAAGCTACATCCCAATAATCAGCCCTGCGGGCAATTGGGGCGGGCTCTATATCGGTCTCAATGGGGGCTACGGCTTCGGCAGCAGCAATTGGAGCGATCCTAACAATCCTGGCAATTCACCGACGCCGGGTACGAGTACCGGTGATTTCCCCATCTCCGGCGGCCTCGCTGGCGCCACCGTCGGTGCCAATTTTCAGGCGGACTCATTAGTAATCGGCTTCGAGGGAGATTTTGATTGGTCGGCGATAAAAGGTAGCGCTAAACCCACCAATGGTTTCTGCACGCTGGTGGTTGCAGGGAGCCTCGCGACCGGCACAACGGCGGCTGGCTCAACCTGTAACACACACAATAATTGGCTCGGCACCGCGCGGGTCCGCCTCGGCTACGCAGCCGACCGCTTCCTCGTTTTTGCTACGGGCGGTGCCGCGGTCGGCAGCGTACAGACCGGGCTTACCGGCGCCGGATTTGCTAGCCTTGCCCCCGCGTTTGGTACCTTTCAAAACTCGACAATTGCCGGTTGGACGGTGGGTGCTGGTGCCGAATTTGCCTTTGCCCAGAATTGGTCGGCTAAGGTCGAATATCTTTTCGTCAATCTCGGTAACGCAACCTGTAACGTTCCGGCGAACTGCGGAATTGATGCGATCAGCTTTTCCGGTGCCGTGACCCCAGCCAACAATGCTGTTAAGTTCACAGCAAATCTTGTGCGCTTTGGCATCAACTACAAGTTTGGAAGCTGGTAGTATTCAGTCGCCGGCTGGCCGAGCGGGGAGTACTCGGCGCTTGCCCGGATTTCTCGGCTTACGAAGATCCCCTGCGCTCACTTGTAAAAGCTGAATTTCACATCGCGAGGTCTCCTGCATTTTCGGCGGCGTATGCAGGGCGGGCGGGTGTTTATTTCATGGCGCCGATCGTCGTATCTATTCCGCTAAGCTTTTTTAGCGTCGCGGGTGGCGTTTTATCCCAAGTGACGGACGCCGGCCGGCGCTGCCGGCGCGGTATTATTTCCCGGTTAGACCTTGATCGCTGCCTACACCGGTGCATAGGTCATAACCGCTCGCGGCAAACACGCTGATGTTCGCACCGCAGTCGCCATAAGTGATGTCACGGAATTTTTTGACGTGGGTCATGTTGGTGTAGATTTCCTGAAGCTCCGCCTGAGTGGAGGCGCGGAAGCCGTTGGCCGCATTGATGATGCCAGCCAGCGCCTGAGCAGAGACGCTGGTTCCGCCGACCACAAACCATCCGGTGCCAAACGTCGGATTCGAGTTGAATACCCAGACGCCGCTGGTGGGATTGGCATCGAACGAGAAATCTGGCGTCCCGCGAGCGCTTCCAACGATCTTTTTGACGACATTCTGGAATGCCGGTCGCGTTTCATACTGGCTGAGGCCGCCAGCGGCATCCTGCCAGGTGTTTTCGCTGATAAAGTCTCCGGTTTTAGCGTTCCGCGAGATGCTGGTACCGCCGGCGGAAATGACATTGGGGGACGCGCTCGGATAATCAACGCCGCCGCTGTCGCCGGCTGCGGCGATATAAACGACGCCAGACGTAGTAAAAGTGGGATCGAGCGCCGTTTCGCTATTGAACTCGCCAGCTCCCCAACTCATGGAAACCTCTCCACCGCCGGCGGCCGCAACCAGGCTGCTCGCGACCCTTACGGCATTGAAGAGGTTGCCAAGGGTGTTATCGGCCGCTTCCACCAGAAAGAGTTTGGCGCCCGGCGCCATGGCATGCGCCCACTGGGTATCCAAGGCTTCCTCAATCTCCCAGCCGCCGGTGGGATCGATGCCAGGCTGACTGCCGTTGGCATATACGACGGTCAAGTATGGCTGTGGCAAGCCGAATTGTACGGAGAATGTGTTCAGGTCGCTAACTGCAGTGGGATCGTCGAAGGCATCAACCACCGCGATAGCACGGCTTCCACCGGTTGGATTCGCCGTCGCCACATTAGGATTACAGCCCTGAGTCTTGACCGCTACTAAATCGTAGACGCATGCCAACGAAGCCGGGGTTTCAAAGAAATAGCCTGAGAACGGAGGCAGCTCGGCTGGCTGCACGGCGCCCGGGCCGAAGCTCAATTGTGTGGACGATGGCACCAAGAGCCGGAGGTGAGTGCGCGCCATGATGTTCCCGTTCGCATCACGGGGTTGCGGAAGGCTCGAAGGCGGAATCATCACATGGCCACGCGCCCTGTCAGAAATAGGAGGGCCTGGCACGCCGGAAGTTATAGGATCGTCACGCACCAAGGCAGGCTGCGCCGAGACAATAGACGAAGAACTTGGCAGCATGACTGCCGCAGCGCTCGCCAACAGCCAAGTTATAGCTTTCATTAAAACTCTCCTGCGGCGTTCGCGTTGCGCGGTACACGCTTCCTTGACCCAGACGATTTTCAATCACCCTCAAATCAATGGGTCCAGGCCTTACAGCATTTGCGCGCAGTGATGAACAATCATGTCCGTCTGATTCGCCCCATTCAAGGGTACCTCCAAGATAGCATCGTAGTTGTTCGACATCTGTTGTTCTAGGCGTTGCCCCCAGTTACATTGCGCTTATTCTTTCCTTGTTTTAGTCTGATTCAGTGATTTACTGATGCATCGGTCGTTGCCGGGAGCGCGACTGTCGGATGGTAGGCCAGATCCGATGCGCGCGTTCGGCACCGATTGATTTAGGGCGACACAACCAGAATTTTCACTTGAAAGCGCGGCCCCGACGGGCTGAGCGCAAAAGGGGGCGCACCATGTCTATGCATAGAAACACGAAGCACGCGCCGGTACTGGCGGTCGGGACGATACTGTCAGCTTTTTGTCTTTTCGCGCCCGTCCCATCGCTGGCACAACCATACACTGTGGTCGATCTCGGCGCCCTCGTGCCGGGGCAACCGAGTGTGGCGTTTACGATTAGTGATGACGGCAATGTGGTCGGATATTACCTCTCCAACGGGAGTTTCCAGGCGGTCGAATGGCAAAATGCCACAACCACCACCCCAAAGCTGGTCAAGCTCGGCCCAGCCGGGCAGAATAGCATCGCGTTCAGCATCAACTACAAAGCCGGCAAACCCGTCATCGTCGGCGAGATCAATCCGTCAGGATTTGAGGAAGCCGAGCGTTTTGACAAGTCTTTGTTGCTCGATCCGGTTGATGACTCGGACAGCATCTTCAACATCGCATACAACAGCAACGACGCCGGCACAATTGTCGGCGTATCGGGGTTGCCCTCCGACCCTACCAATGCACACGCCGTCGTCTTCAGTTCTAGTCCGCCGTTCAACCTCGGTAATTTCGGCACCGATAATAGCGTCGCCTTCGACACCAACAACGACTTAAGCAGCATACAACACGTGGTTGGCACCGCCGCCACGGCGAGCGGCCCGTCGCATGCCTTCTTTCATACCGGCATTTCTACAAAGCTCAACAAGAGCACCGATGATCTTGGCACGCTCGGCACCGGACTAAATAGCGAGGCCACATGCATCAACAAATGGAATCAGGTCGCTGGCTGGTCCAATGTGAAAAAATGCTCATCTGGCAAGGCGGTTAGCCACGCATTCCTGTGGCAAGCCAGCAAGGGGATGCAGGACCTCGGCACCCCCGCCTTCGCTTCGATGGTGAAGGATCAACACGGCCACGTGCAAAAAGTGCAACGGGTGAGCACGTTCACCCGGCTGCAGAACACAAGCGACCGTGAGGGCGGCGAGTGCATGAATGGTCGTGACATCGGCGCAATCGGGACGCCGAACCCGCAGCCGCAGATCGTTGGCTACGCGCAGCTTTTCTACGGCCCGCCGCCCACCGGATTTCCTGTGACCTGCGTGCCGGCCACGATAGCGAGCAAGAGCTTCACCCGCGCGTTCCTGTTCGACGAAACCCTGCCGGGGCAGATGATCGACCTTAATACGCAGATCCCGCCTAACTCCGGATGGTACCTGTCATATGCGTGGGGAATCAACAATTTGGGCCAGATCGTTGGCGAGGGATTGATCAATGGCAACAAGCACGCCTTCCTTTTGCTGCCGATCATAACCGCCACAATCACCAATGTTCCTTGAAATAAACGGGACTGATAAATTTCTCTGGTCTCAGGGCCCGCGAACATTCGACGCGGCCCAGCTGTGCCAGAACTGCAGCAGTCCATCTGCGTTTTGACGGAATGTTGCGACGGTTGGTGGCTTACCGGTGCCGGTGGCCTTGGCCAGCCCCT
>Ga0116223_10001819_pt1 | contig 20980 bp, 31 predicted proteins | sample Sb_taG_3_FD_90092 | JGI IMG/M metagenome (GOLD analysis project Ga0116223, IMG submission 90092) | Peat soil microbial communities from Weissenstadt, Germany - Sb_50d_a_PC metaG | ecosystem: Environmental > Terrestrial > Soil > Wetlands > Peat | place: Germany: Weissenstadt | collected 2010-09-21 | reverse complement strand
TCGCGAAAGAGCCGCCATCACCTTTGATCTTTACGGGTGCTCGAAGTGCAAGACCGAGGCGATATTTGCCAAGGTGAAAGTATTCAATGGAAGGGAGTGGAAGAAGGTCTCCTCCCTCGAAACGAGGCGCAATTTGGTGAGCGGTTCGTCGTTACGCGACCAGTTTGCATAAAGCCTTGGCGAAAGCCCTCAAGGGCGTCGCCTCTATCCCGCTGAGTCTGCCAGTGCGAGCCCGCTAGATGCATCCGATAAGCGGTGTCTCGTTGTCGAGATAGAGCCAATGGGTAAGGACAAGAGCGTCACCAAGATTGGCAAGGGGACTTGGCTAACACGCGAAGAGGCCAAAGCCGACACAGTGCGCGGCCTTGACAACCAGAACCCAGGACACTCCGCTCCGTCCCCGGCTTGTTGACGCCTCCTGATCCTGAGCTCAAGGCGTCCGTCGCCCGGTGGTTGATATTTCAAATATCTCCGTACCGGGCGCGTTAGGTAGCCCTATTGGGGACATGGGCTTGGCTTCATGGAGCAGCCAATTGAAGTCAACCGCGAGGGCGAGAACCGAGCTTGCGGTACTGAGCAGCCAGCTCGTTGCCCCGATCCATTGTCATGCTGCAGGCCATCGTGCGGCCATGCGCACGACGATCGCCTAATCAGACCTCTTTTTTATTTCGTCACGTTTGTCTTGTTCGTGGCGTGCCTTTTGTAAGAACCACTTGTTGCCTATCTGCTCGGAGTTTACCTCTATGCGAGTGACTCGATAGGGCGCACAGCTGATGAGTGCGCCGTCGTCGACGTCAAACAGCGTAACGTTGTAGCCCTTCTCGCCAAATTGACTTCGGTAGATGACCGCCTCGTATCCGGCGTCCCTCAAAAGCTCAGCGAGAATTTGCGTTGGCACGTAGTCTGCCGAGTTATCAGAAAGCGTTACCGGTCGCGAAAACGCGTTATCGATTTCAATCCATACGGCCTTCTCTTTGGCTTCGGCCTCTATCGCCTCCTCCCCCTCAAACTGTGCAAATGTCAAATGCTCGAAAGGCATAACCCCGTGTCCGCGAGACAAGTCTAGCGTCCTAAGATCTCGAACGATTTTGAACTCCGCAACGGAAATTTCAGATCCAATCCAGGGCCTGACTTCGGATATAGCTGTTTGTTCAGTAGAGGCGAGGTAAAGCACTGGGATGCCTGCGGGGTTAACCCGTCCCTCGGTGGTCCGGTCCACCAATGGCTTCATTCTTTCCGCGCCAAAGCCGTGCGCCTCTCTAGCTTGATCGCTGTCTTCATCGGTGACTACATCGTATTCGACACCTCGTTGGGCGCGGAATAGGATCTGGCCCTGCGGCAACTGTACCTCGCGACCCCTCATCGTTGCGCGCACCGTATCCAAGAACGCTTGGATCTGATTGTTCCAAACGTATCTGCGTGTGTGTCTTACCCGCCACGCAAATTCCGCATAGCTTCTCCAGGAAGCGAACTCAGGCTTGTTAGGATCGTCTAGCATCGGAAAATCCCCAGGAACATCCGTTATCAGTTACGCTTTCATCCCAGGCTGGACGTGGAACCACCTGCATAAAAGCCCACGTTACGCCTTATGAAGATTGCAAAAAATTTTTTCGAGCCGTGGTCTGTTGAGGTGCGGGGACAAGGTATGGGGGCCTCGTTTTAGCGAAAGCCAAGTACCCGAAGGTGGCATAGCCGCCGCGCCTTACCCCCCCTATTGGGAAGGGGCGCAGCCCCATCGTTGTCCCGCCGGGACAGCTGCAGCTGGCGCGCGCCTTTCGCTGCTTGGTGTTGCGGTCGCAGATCACTGTGTTGATTACACCGCGCTCCAGTTACCTGCCTGTGACCTATTCTGGCTGAACATCGACCGCTTGGATCTCTGGCCTTTCCGGCTTCTGCTTCGGTGACTGTAGGTCAGTCGCGGGCTGGTGCTCGATCACCCTGGCGTTGCGCGCACGCTCCAGCTTGGCCCTCTCCTCCATCAGGTCGAGGAAGCGCAGAAAGTCGTCGTCCATGTTGAGCTGGTGCTTGACGTTCTTCTGCTCCCTGTAGACCTCAGGACGCCTTGCAGCGAGCCATTTCAGGCCCGCATGCGCGTTTCCTGGGATCCACTTGCGCAGCTGCCTGATGTTGCCGTTGCGGTCTAGCTCGTCGACCAGGACGTAGTAGCCGACGATGTGCGCAACTGTGGCCCGCTCAACGAGATCGTCGGTTTCGGCCTTGCCCGCGCGTAAGGACTGCGAAAACTCATCGTGCTCGAGCTTCCATTCATTGATGGTGCGCTCCGAGACCTCGAACCAATCAGCCAGCTGCATATCAGTGAAGCCATTCTTTGCGCCTACGGCGGGAGCCCAACCCGTTTCGACCATCGCTACCACTGCAACGGCTCCGCTCTGCTGCGCAGCACTAAGTACAGAACGAGAGAACGCTGTTCGCCGCTGCCCCGTCAGGTTGTCTCGCATCCAATGGTCGCGGGCCGGAGACCACTTGAACGCTTCGCCGTCTGGAAAACCGAAGTCAGCGCAAACATGGTCAATGTCGTCGTGAAGGTCGCGCGCGACCGAGGTCGGGATGATGATGCCCCCGATGGCAACAAGCTCTTGGATACCCTCTCGGCGACATTCGCGCTGCCGAGCGTCGTGGATCAGAAAGACGTACATGCTCCGCTTATAGGCATGACGGAGCGCGGAAACTGTGGCAAAGGCAACGCCGCAAAGCGCTCTGCCCAACGAGCACCCTTTCCGCAACACCAAAAGCTGTCGTCAGGGGGAATTGAAGGTAGTGACAGCGCCTCTTTGATCGCTATCGTTAGGTGTCATTCGATAAAGACCTAGAGATACTCGAATGAAGCGTGGCCTCGACGAACTCGAATTTGCCATTCGGCCAGTTGGAAACCCTCTCGATAGAGAGCTGCGCACCGCAGTCAAATAGCAGCTCGTACTCCGCTGGTCTCCTCCCACATGCAAATATGGCTGGACGCTGGGCGTCTAAAGTGATGGCCATCACCACAGGTGTCAGACCGACCTCCCACTTAGGGGGCACTCCCGACTTTCTCAGCGCATGACTGATTGCAACCGTCATGCATAGCGTAGTTGAAAGGAAATGTGGGACCGAATAACAGGTTGTGCCCATCATGCTACCATCGTGGCCAAGGCCGTAAAACACAACTTGTTGGGCGGATAGCAGGATGGGCGATTGAGCTATTTCTCTTCTCAGCCTGTCGATTGGTTGCTGTTCTTTGATGGTTAGCTGTTCGCCCTTAGCGGCGCGCTGTAGCGAACTATTTATCGCTTTGTACTTTTTCTTCCGGTAGGCGCAAAAGACAGGAAAGTCTCGCAGCGGTGCGCACCTTTTTTTTATCCTTCTGAATTGCTCGTCAGCCGCAAGTTTCTTTTCGATGACACACCTCGCGAAGTTCCATTCATCGTCTCGCTCTGAAAGATATGATGCGAGGTCGAATGCGGTCTCGAATTGAAACTTCTCCGGTTGCAAACCTTGCGCACGCTCTATGGGGAAAAGATAGCGCGTGAATGAATAATGGCTAGTATCAATGGTGCTCACGGTTGAACCCGAAATCATGGTTCGACAAGAGAGTGCGTTAAGATCATTGCCACACCCTCGACCGGCGCTACTTACCCAGCTTCGACGCCCGAAAGTATCTCGTTGACCACTCGAGACTTCCAAACAATCCCGAGTTGGGCTTTAATTTCATCGGTGCCGAGCCTACCGGAGTAGATCCCAACAAAACGGTAAGCATGATTACTCGTCGCCACAAATCCAGGCTCAGGTTCAAAGCCACCGTGCGCTACGGCAATCACCGGGGCGCCTGACATTCCCTCGCGTGTCGCGCAATCGATTAAAAGCTTGGGCGTCCCATCGAGATCGATGTCGGGCTCAGTCGCGATGCTGGCCCGCTTCCAGATCGGAAACCCTCGACCACCGTCAATGCCTCGCGGATACCCAAGCACAAACACCTCCATTGAAACTCTAAGCAACATTCGAGGAGCCGTATTTACGATACTAATTGTACGAATGTCAGCCCAGCCTGGAACCTCGAAGGGCACCGCTACTACATCGACCTTCGATCCGTGCACCGCGTGCTCAAGCCACCGAGGGGCAAAAGCGTCCGCATCTTGATACAACGGCACGTCAACTTCGTCCCATTCACCTAAGTGTCCTCGACATCCAACCAGAACCCTCATTCGGTCTGGAATGCCGCCATGACTACTCAGCAGTTGGTGCGACTCAGCGTTCCGCCCCGCCACATTGTGCCATGCAATGACGACGTAAATTTTCTGGTCCGCCGAAACAAAAAATCCGGTGCCGATCGCCAATTCTTGCTGATGACAAAAGAGGCGCAATTTCGTGGTGACGGTTGAGCCCGGGTCAATGATTGTGGCCATTCTCGCCTCGCAGCTCCCTTGACGTTTACAAATGGACCGGCTCGATACATTCCTCGGTGTCGTTCTTTACGCTGTTGACCGCGCGGCTCACGGCATACGCATCCATCAGGTCGGCATCGTAGGGCTTCAGCAGGGCGCGCAACTCGTCAGAGGTTGAGCCTGGACCAAGCCAGCGGTCATAGTCCTCCGGCAGCAGCATGGCGGGCATGCGGTCGTGTATGCCGCCCACGAGAGGATTGGCCTCTCCGACGATTATGGCGGCGGATACGATCTCCTCTCCCCCGAGACGCCCGAACTCCCACACGCCTGCGAAGGCGAACGGCTCAAGGTCTTTGCGGCGGAAGCGATAGGGTTGCTTACCGTCCTCGCGGTGTTGCCATTCATAGAAGCCAGTAGCCGGGATGAGACAGCGGCGTTTGGCGAAAGCTTCGCGGAACAGCGGGAGTTTATGCACCGTCTCGACGCGCGCATTGATGTGCGGCACCTTCGGCTTCTCTTTCATCCAGAAGGGGATGAGACCCCAGCGCGCCATGACGACTTCGCGCTCGCCGTCACGAGGGTCGATACGGATGATCGGTATCTGGTCAGTCGGCGCGATGTTGTATCGGGGCGGAAAGTTCGAGCGGGGTATCCGCGCCGCACGGAACAGACCGGCATAGGCATCACGAGGGATCAGATTGTCGTAGCGACCGCACATGGCTCGCAGATAGGTACGCCCAGACGCGGTCTCAACGGATGGTCGAGCTTTTAGCCTGGAGGCGCGCCCAGGCGGCGAACGTGCACACGGCGTGCGTTGGCCGTGGATCACTTGTTTTTACAAACAGTACCGAGCATATGTTTAGTACGGTTGGGATGATTTGAACCCAGCACTACGGTTGACCTCCGTTAAAATGTCTTCGCTCTGAGCATCGAGCGTCATCGATGTCTCTTCGGTCGACCACCGTCATCGGTCTTCGCCACGCGAGCCCGGCGTTAAGGGGTACGCTTCGGCTAGTCACCGTCAGAAGACTCGCTCTGCTCATCGAGCGCATCGATGCTCTTCGGGGTTCGACCTCCGCTAATGGTCTTCCGCCTTGCGAGTCCGGCGTTACGGACACGCTTCGCCGCAAACCTCCGGCGTGAAACTGAGGGATCACAAACTAACCTACGGAGCTGCTGCCATGCAGATGCAGGCCGAAGTGCGCTACCCGAACATTCTACGAGCCCGGATCCCGCGTGAACTGAGCGATGCCGTCGATGCGACCGCACGCGCAAGGTTCCTAAGCAAATCTGAATATGTACGGCAGGCATTGCTGAGGAGCCCACAGGGCGATGGGGCTCTTTCGCTTTGCCATGATCGTGCCGCTGCCTAGGAACCAAGTCGATGCCAGTCGTCACCAGCACTTCTGACCTTCCCCCACTTCCCCCAGGCTATCAGCTTGACCCGCCAGCACTCCAATAACTAGAGGGTAGAAGATGCCAAATCACGCTTACTCACCGATGGACATAGTCGCGCAATTCGTTGAGCACTTATCAATGAAGGAACTCGCAGCCTATCTAGCTCGTGGTCGCCGGTTTGCAGAACTTTCTGATCGCGACCTCAACAGAGGGTGGATCGCCGCCTTCCGCGTCGTGTACTACAGATATGAAAGACAGGTCGACTTAGAAGATCTGGGCACAGAGTTTTTGATGCGCGGGCTGGAACCTCCCTTTAGCGCGGTGGAGGACAAGATGAAGCTCTTCAGGGAAGAGCTGGCAGGAATGAGTAATGAAGAGGCTTGGGCCACCAATCCAGTTTTTAGGCAGAAGCTTAGAGAGTTCCTGGCGGAACGTAACAAGCCGTCAAACTGAAATTATTGAAGCTGCAGGAGACTGGAGATGGCTGCCCAAAAGGGCAATCAGTATGCCAAGGGTAATCCTGGTGGATGCGGTGGCAAAACCAAGTACCGACCCGAATATGTTTCCATCACGCGCAATCTCTGTGCTCGTGGGCTCACCGACGCGGAAATTGCTGACGTCCTGGAGGTTGCTGAGACCACGCTCCACGCTTGGAAGCTGAAGCACGAAGAGTTCGCCGAAGCCCTAAGGCGCACCAAGGGCGAGGCAAACGCAATCGTCGAGGCGAGCCTGTATAAGCGCGCGAACGGCTTCCATTACGAGACGGAGCGCGTCACACACGGTCGCAAGGTGGTGGTGAAAGAATATGCGCTCCCTGATGTCGGCGCGCAGCGCCTATGGCTGCAGAACAGGATGCCCGAGGTCTACAGGGAGCAGAAAGAGGTCAAGCATCAGCTCAGCATGGACGACGCATTCCTGAAGTTCCTGGACAAGATGGACGAGAGGGCAAAGCTTGAGAGAGCGCGAAACGCGAGGCTGATCGAGCACCAACCAATCAGTGATACACAATCACTGGATCAATCGCTGGTAGTGCTTGAGATCCAAGCGGTTCCCGTCGACGAGCAGCTAGCCGTCAGCGGGCAAATTTGAGTCTCTGCTTCCGATAAGGCTTCTTCTCGGAAGTGTGACTCGCGGCTGGTTACTGCTCACCGGATGGACGAGGCCAGCTCAGCGTAACGGCAGGGTGACGAGACGCTGTGTATACAGCGGTCATCGCTCGCGACGCAAAGCAGCTCAACGAGTATGCGCGACACTCATATCCCGGCTGGATCAGCTGGGGGATTGGGGACCGTAGGATCTCATAAGAAGGGGGGTAGAGGGGTAGGGTATGGCCCCTCCGGGGTGTCGCCACGCTCGGACAGGGGCCACCCACACCCAGTGATCTCCCATTACTCGGCTCATTGGTTCGGAATTTGTGCCTAGAGGCGAGAACGTCCTCCTCACGCACCTACGTTGGGTAAAGTAGCCGCAAGGTGAAGAGATCGCGGATTTGCCATCGCGCTAGGCATGGGTTCGGAAAATTTTTTGTAAATTTTATGAGGGCTTACGTGGGCCTGTTATGCAGGCGGTTCTCCGTGCCGCTGGGACGAGAGCGTATCGAGGAGTTCCGCTACTACCGTCGCGAGGATGGTCTCATCGTCAAAGAGAGAGACGATCTGATCTCCTCAACGCGCTATGCGATCATGATACGCTGCCTTCCGTCGAGAGGTGGAAGCCGAAGCTCAAACGGTCGGCATGGCGGCGTGATTTCGGCACCCCCAGATGCTTCATCTCACTCATCGGAGTCGTATACAATGCTTTGATGATGCGCGAGCCGCCAAAGGTAATGCGGTCATTCTGCAAAGTCTTTATCGGCTTAGCTTTGGGTGTCATCCCGGCAGGAACCGCACTCGCTCAATCTGCTACACCGCAGCCCAGCTTTGATTGCGTAAAGGCCACAGCTCGGATCGAGCGCATGATCTGCACCGACCCCGAATTGGCTGAGTGGGACCGGCGCATGGGCGAAGCGTACAAGCAAAAGTATGCACGGTTCGCTGGAAACGATCGCCGCGCATTGATTGATGATCAACGCCGGTGGATTGCATCGAGAAATGCCCAGTGCAATCAGACGGAATTGCCAGAAGCAGAGTCGTGCATTCTGCAAACCACGAAGGCACGGCTCGCAGCATTGGTGCAACAGAGCGGTCAACCGCTCCAGTTGGTTGCCCCATCGGTGGAACCATCGTCGCGCACGCGCGGATCCTCGCCGTCCGGGGTGGCGGAAGGGCCGTTTGAGGATGGTCTGGCCGCCTACCAGCGCGGCGACTATACGACGGCTCTGCGGCTATTACGACCGCTGGCCGACAAGGGCGATGCCAAGGCCCAGTTCAGTCTCGGGGTTATGTACGACAAGGGCCAGGGCGTGACGCAGGACTACACCGAGGCGCTGAACTGGTATCACCGCGCGGCGGAACAAGGCGATGCCAAGGCCCAGTTCAATCTCGGGGCTATGTACGAAAACGGCCAGGGCGTACCGCCGGACCATACCCAGGCGGTGAAGTGGTTCCGCAAGGCCGCTGACCAGGGTATCGCCGGGGCCCAGTTCAATCTCGGGCTTTGGTACGTCGAGGGCCAGGGCGTACCGCAAGACTACACCCAAGCGGTGAGTTGGTTCCGCAAGGCCGCCGACCAGGGCGATGCCCAGGCCCAGAACGGCCTCGGGAGCATGTACGGTAGGGGCTGGGGCGTACCGCAAGACTACACCGAGTCAGTGAAGTGGTTCCGCAAGGCCGCCGAACAGGGCGATGTCCAGGGGGAGAACAGTCTTGCGATCAGTTACGCCGAGGGCCAGGGCGCACCGCAGGACTACGCGGAGGCGGTGACATGGTTCCGCAAGGCCGCCGACCAAGGTATGGCCGACGCCCAGTTCAATCTCGGGAACATGTACTCCAAGGGCCAGGGCGTGACGCAGGACTTTGTCGCTGCTTATATTTGGTTGAACCTCGCGGCAGCGCGGGGCGAGAGCGAAGCAGCTGAAGCTCGTGATGCAGTTGCACAGCGCCTCACTGCCGCTCAGCTCGCCGAGGCGCAGAGGACGGCCGCAGAATGGCAGTCACGATTAGCAACTGCGTCGCCGGCACAAACCTCACCGCCACCTTCTTCGTCCCAGAAACCTGAGTCCGAAACAACGTTCGGCACGGCTTTTTTTGTTTCCAAGGATGGCACGGCGGTATCCAATGCCCACGTCGTGGAGCGCTGCCAGCAGATTCGCGTAAGTATAAACGAGCAGCGAGGTACAGCGCGGGTTCTAGGACGCGACGATAAAAATGATCTTGCTCTGCTTGCGACCGATCTGCATCCGGCCCAATTGGCTAATTGGCGCTTATCAGTGCGGCAAGGCGAAGATGTCGTTGCCTACGGTTTTCCGCTGACCGGAGTACTTGCCACGGGGGGTAACGTAGCCACCGGCAACGTCACAGCACTCGCGGGGCTTGGCGACGATAGCCGGTTCCTGCAAATCTCGGTGCCCGTTCAACCGGGAAATAGCGGTGGTCCCCTACTCGACAGAAGTGGCAACGTCGTCGGCATCGTGGTTGCCAAGCTCAACGCTCTGGGAATTGCTTCCGCTACCGGCGATATTCCGCAGAATGTCAATTTTGCCATCAAGGCTTCGGTAGCCGCAGCGTTTCTCGACGCTCAGCACGCGGTTCATAGTGAGGGGCAAGACACCATGCCGCTATCGACACCAGACCTTTCAGAGCGGGCGAAGGCATTTACCGCGCAAGTAGTTTGTGTCCGATGAACCCGATCACTCGAAGGCGCGTGGCATTCCTTCATGCATGGCAGTGGTAGTGGTGGTGATGCCACCAACAATGATGATGTGGCGAAGCAGCTTGTAGCGGCGCTACTGCGCTGAGCAGCAGGCCGAAGGGCCATCGCGGTTCGGATGACGCAGACGATGCGCCCGGAAGCGATCAGCTCGACCGAGCTTGATTGACCGTGAAGCTGTGGACTTCGTCTCCAAAGCGCACGTCAATCTCATAACGGGCGACGTCGTCCGCGCCCTTTGCTGGCCTGTCAAGCACCACGATCCCGCCGATCCACTCTCCGGGCAGAACCGTGTTGTCCTTCAGAATGTTGTTTTGAAGTTCTCCAAGTCGCTGCTGCCCCTGAGCCTGGATAGCGGCGAAGTTCTCGGCTGTTTCTGCATTATTGATTGACTGCGCTGCATAGGCGCGACCCGCATCATAGGTCGTTGCAGAGTAAGTGCCCGAATAGGGTCCCGACGAATACGTCCCGTATGTGGTCGTGTATCCTGCATTCGCCGCGTTTATTGCGCCTGCCGCTCCCGAGAGCGCCACGCCAACGGCTGCCCAAGCTTGTTTTCTGCGGACCTCAGCGACCAACTCGTCGTAGCTGTAGACATGGATGGCCGTTCGTTGTGGTCCCGATTGGGAGGCGGTGACGTCCGAGACCCTCAGCTCCATTGGTCGCTTGCTGCGGTTGTATACAGCCACGACAAATTTTGGTCTATCGCCACGGCGCATGGTGGACGTGGCCGGACGAAGCATCACAACTTGCTTCTCAGTGGAAATAAGAGTTGGCACCCCGTCGCGCACAAGCGACTGCTGATACGAGTTTGCAACAAGCGAGATATGCTCGCCCGATGCGCAGCCCGTCAAAAAAAGGAATAGGCCGACTACCAGAAGTGCCTTCATCAACGCCCCCCGACATTGACAGGTCTGACGCAACCTAGCAGGTAGTGGGCACGTCCGCTACAACTTACGAGTTCCGCATACACAGGCCAGACTAACCGCGAATTTTTGACGGACTCAGGTGTCGGCTCCTTAGCGCCCTCTCCAGCTGTTTCTCAGGAGACTGGCTTCTGGCGAAGTATGCGGTCCAGGAGCTTTTCCAGGGCTTCTACCCTGGCTGTTAACTTCTTCACCTGCGCGGCGACGGCTTTCAACTCCGGGTCGCTCATTATTCCTTTTAACAGACGCTCCTCAGCCGAGCCTAGGTGGCGAAGCCTCTCCAGGTAAACAGCCACCTACCCCTCAGAGCCTCCAGGAAGCCCAAGGACGGGCGAAAGTTAAATTGGGGAGGAGAACATACCAAGAACAATGCTTCTGCCGTCAGCGCCGCAAATCTGACTCTCGTTCGCTCGCACCAGCCCGTCCGGGCACCCTTCACGCTCTACGCGAAGCGTCGTAACCGGCCCACGCAAGAATAGCGGCAACGATGCAGGCGACCCAACTTGCCCAGACGGGGATAGAAATCGTGCCCACAGTAAGCGGCCACCCGCTGAGCGCGCGGGCTAATTGCAGTACGGCAACGATGGCGAAGATGAGTGCTTGTCAGACGCGAATAATTTTCGGCAGTCATGGGAGCAACCGCAAATCAGACTTGGAGGCCGCAAAGGGCTTGAGCCGCGCTACGCGATCATGATGCGGCGCTTCGGCAAGCAGCCACGTTCCATCGAGAGAGTGGAAGCCGAAGCTCAGCACTCAGCGTGGGCGGTGGGATCCGAAGCTCCCAGAATGTTTCGGCAGCCTTCTACCGCCCCTCACCTCGGGACGGGTCACGTCTTTGTGGTGTCAGCCAGCAAGGCGCGGTTGATCATCTGCGTCTTTTCCAAGTTCTCAAGAGCAAACCGCTTTGGGTCATACTTAGCCAAAATCTGCCACACCGCATCGGGCATATCTCGATCCACACCCGCCTTAATCTCGGCGGCGCTCCAGTCGCTTGGGTTGCCCATCGAGACGAAGAAGACCGTGTCTGCCGTCGTCTGGGCCGATTGAAGGAGAAAAGTTCTGTACCACGGCTTCTGACCGGGCTTTTGCGAGGGCTGCGTCCTTACCCTGGCCTGCATCTTGGCAAAATCAACCGAGTGGTGGGCTAGCGCGCTGATCGGCAAAAGGTGTGGGTTCAGCCTTTGCTCGGTGAGCCTTTCTCGGATGATCTGCGCGGCGAGCCACGGGGCCGGGTAAATCGCTCCCACGATCATCCGACCGACCTGCGTCCGCGTGAGAAACAGGGCAATCAACAAGATAGCACCAATCCCTATGACCCATCCCATCGCCAATCACTCCCCTCGTTCAACGCTTGCCCCGCGCCACGGACGACACACGCGCGATAAACCCTTTCGAGCGTCGGGCGAGTAGCGCGGAAGCGCGTCATGATCGCGGCAAGGGTAGGGTCGCCCTCGACTAAGGCATATAGCTCGGCCTCAGCCTCGCGCTGCCTTGATGCCATTTCCAATAATTTGCGGGCATCTGTGGTCGGGCCTTGTCCCAACGCTCGGATACGCGCCTCAGCCGAGAGGACGTGCGCCAAGAAGCAATAAAGGACGACCAGAATGACACTCTGCGCCAGCGGCAAGACTAACACGTTCGGGTCCTTCTGGCCGACCCTCCCGAAGCGGGTGGCGCCCCCTCCCGAGATTTTCATCCGTCGCCAAATCGTGCGCCAGGGGTTGAAGGAGCTTCCGGTGAGACGACGGCTGGCAGCCACCCGCAAATGACCGCCCGCCTCCACCACTATGTGCCACAACTCTACCTGAGGGGTTTTTGCCAAGACCCCAAGCGGCCAAGGCTATTCGTCGTCGATGCCATAGAGAAACGTTCGTTTGAAACGTCTCCCCGCAACGTGGCGGCGGAACGTGATTTCAACCGCGTCGATATTAAAGGTTTTGCACCCGACGCATTGGAGATGGATTTGGCGAAGTTTGAGAGCGATGTCTCTGCGGCTCTTGCGCGGATCAGTAACAGCAAATCATTCCGCGATCCAAATGACCGAATGCCTGTCCTCAATCTCCTTGGACTAATGGCGCTTCGCAACCCACGCCTTCGAGAAAAGTTCAGCGACTTTCAAAGCCGGATCGCAAAGATGATGCTGCGATTGATGCTCGAAACGCCGGAGCGTTGGGCGGCGCAAATCGCAAACGCGAAGGCTGATTGGCTATTTGAGAGCGGATGCCGATGACCTCTATGAAAAAGTCAAAGCCTTCGTGGAGCGAGAGGATTTCGAGGTTCCGATGGCAAGGCAAAGGCACATTGCTCTTGAGCTATCCGGTTTTGACAACCTTCTACCGTTCCTGTTTGGACGAAAATGGACGTTGCTAAAGGCGCAGCCCGACACGGGCGGTTTCATAACATCCGATCATCCCGTCTGCCTGATGTGGACCGATCCCAAGCTGCACGGTGGCGTCTATGGTCCGGGCTTCGGTCTTGCAAAGACGGAGGTTCTGTTCCCGTTGACCTCCGAGCTTGCCTTGGTCGGAAGCTTTGAACGCGAGGAGGCGGAGTTGGATGCTCACATTTTTGCTGTCGCGGAGTGCAATGCGATGACTATCTGGTTTGCCGAACGGCAGGTCTATGCTCGGGATGCAACTTTCGCCTATCTCCGCCCCGGCTCCAGTCCTTGCGCGTTTGGTCAGGACTTGGTCAACGACGGGTCTTTTGTCCGTCCCCGTCCAAAGCGGGACGACGACTGAGCCGTCGTCAAATTGCGTGCTAGGTTTGTCTGCATGACATAAGACGGAACCACGGTCACCACGGCCGAACTTACAACCGGCGCTGCAGCGACCGCTCTGATCTCTTCCTCGCCGATGGCGAGGTCGAGCATCAGTTGCAAAACGATTGCGACGGCTCTTGGAACGCGGCGTTCACCCAAGGCATACTTGCGAGACGTCCTGTGATTAATGCCAAAAATACACCCGGCCCCGACATGAGTGACACCGAGACGGCGAAGGATCTCGCGGTATTCGGACGACCTCATTTCTCTTCCCCTCGCGGGTTTAGCAACCGCGATACGGGCCTGATGAGCTTGTGGTGACCGTATTGCGTCTAGTTAGAGTGTCCTATCTGACTTCGCCAATCGGGTAATCCCTGCTCGTGGCGCATTTGGTCGTAAAGAGCGAGTACAGCGTCCACGTACGCAGCAAGCGGATGGTGGTCGCAGAAGCTATCGATATGTGCCTGTTGATCGTCGGTCGAACGTCCTGCCAAGTTTGTCTGGAGCTTGAGAGGAAGCAGAGATGTGTTAAGTCCCGACATGAAGCCCTGCGCCCAAGGGAAAAACAACTGCCTGTAATCTCCCGATATCTGCACGCTTCTTGCGTACGCGGCACACGACGTCGCGCCAGACCCCGACCATGCCAGCTCGTCGGCTAAACTTGGCGAGCACGTAGCAACCACTGACAGTAACAAGGCTAATAGTCTGAGCACTAGGCCCTCCCTTGTTTAGGTGAGCGAGACGCAATCGCCTAGGAGTGCCGCACATCGGCAATTCCATGGCAAGTGGTCAGGCTTCATGCTACGGTACTCAAGATAGGGGGTTGGGCGGGGAATGCGCGCTATCTTGCCAATCTCATTCACCTGTGCGTTAGCAGCGTGCGCGCCTATTCACGCAGGAGACTTCGTTGTTCCCAATGGCGGGACTGCTTACTCGATGCAGTGCAGTGGCATGGGCGGACCTGGACGCCTGCTTTAAAAAGGCAGGGGAGCTTTGTCCTGGGGGATACAACATAATTGATCGGACTACGGGGACCACCATAGCTTCGGTGAATGGCAACCTAATGTCTGCTCCGCGAAACAGCCTGGCCATAGAGTGCAAATGAGCTTCGCCTGAAATCAGGCAGCAGCTGGAAGACGGTTGACGGCAACCGGGTCGCTGATGGGGGTGAAATCATGAAAGCCTATTTTTACTTGGTCTTGGGTATGGCGTGCACGTTGGCTTTTGCAGCTCAGCCGACCAGTGCTCAGCAGAGCTATAACCCAAATGTGTTTGGAGGGGCTAATTTCAACAACGGAGTCGTCGCTACTCCAAACGTGTTTGGCGGATACAATTACAATAATGGGGTAACCTCCACACCAAACGTGTTCGGCGGCATGAACTATAGCAACGGGGTTGCCTCAACGCCGAATGTCTTTGGCGGAATGAACTACAACAACGGAGTGGTTTCGACGCCAAACGTATTTGGAGGAGAGAACTACAGCAACGGTGTCACCTGCGTGCCCAATGTCTTTGGGGGCAGGAACTGCAATTGAGACGGTCGCGCTCGCCAACAGCCTTTGCGAGCGTGTCAGCCTGAACTTGCGGCGTCGCGGAAAGCAGATAGTCATTTGCTCCATTGGCTGCGGCGTTAGCAACTGACGCACCGAGGAGCATCGCTAATCCGATTGCCATACTTCTCATGCGGCTGAGCGTTTCTGGGTAGAACTTTTGCGCGGGCGTAGGATGCGCGTCCAAGGCTTCACCGCTTCGGCCATGCGCCGATGGCCTGAAGGACAGTGCCGACGATAATCAGGAACAGCCCCACCCAGCCGCAAAGTTTGTACAGCGCGTCCCGCGTCACTTCAGCGGGGTCCGTCGGGTCGGCAAGGATATAATCGCCGCCAAGGTAGGGGAGCTTCCAGGGCATCCCGAAGCGGAACAGCAAAATAACACCGACCAAGCTGGCGGCCAACCCAATGATGGGGGACCATCTAACCACCCACTTAACGAACGGTGAGGCGAGCACCTTCGGCTCCAATTGGTCCCCCTCGTCCCTTCCCCCTAAGAGAACGGCCCCAAAGGGGGCCGCTAACACTCATACTCCTTACTCAACCTTACCACGGAGCGTCCTCCTATTCCGAACAGGTCGCGCCGTGCGAGTTGCACATGGGGGTGAGGCCGGCGCCTTTCAAGGCTAGTGGACGCCAGGTGATTTTGTGATCGGCGTACCATGCTGCCACCGCGACGCCGAGCAGAGTGGTGCCCATGAGAGGTAGCCAGACGTTCGCCACATCCATGAGGTTCGTCCGCCTAACGTTCACGCCTGGACTCGATTTCAGAGGGTCATTTCCTCGGGCCTAGAGCCCCTGCGACTAGTCGGCGGATAGCCTCAGCGCGAGTGGGCTTGTCACGCTGTTTGGCAATCCAGGCATCTAGCTTGCCAAGGTCAGTTGGAGGAAATCTGACGTTTACCGGCACAGCGTTGACGCGGGGCCGTCCTCGCTTCGATTTTCTAGCGCCAGTTATTGACATCGCAATTGACTGATGTCAGAAAGGAACGAGCCGAGCAAGAGTTGGAAGCTCTTGCGCGGCTCTAACCCTCAACATGGAGAGACCCATGTTTCAGGCTACCGACACCTATAACACGACTCCGTCCGAGCCGCCCGCAGGGTCAGTCGCTCGCCCACCAAAATATAACGTCACTCGCAGCCAAGTGATGAAGCGCGCTTGGCAGCTCGCCAAGCTCAACCGCCGCACGGCCCATGACAGCGGACGCGAGCGCCTGGGCCAGTACATGCGGATGGCGTGGACGAGGCTCGGCGCGGCGATGCTGGCAATTGGACCTTCCTTTCGCCTGCGCACGAGGCGCGTGCGCTTGAGCGCCAGCTCGTCACCCTTCAGTACGACGACCGGCGCACACGGGCGCACTACGCTCTCATGCAGTCCTTGCGTGACAGCATCAGCGTCCTCCGCACCGGCATTGAAGGCGGGCGATAGTCGGGAGCGAGTGAGGGTTAGCGTAGCAAGCGATTAGCCATGAACACGGGAGAATGATCATGTTCCAACCTGACGAACACAAAAGTGCACCAGACCTTTTCGAAGCCGAGCTTGCTTTGGGCGCTGTCGAGGGTGCCATCACAACGTTGAGCGTTCTACATGAAGACGGATTGTTCCAGCAGCACGGCTGTCCCGAAAACGAGGCGGTCGGCTATGTGGTCAATCAGCTGCTCGAACACTCGAAAGCTCTGCGTGCATGCCTATTCCCGGATGGGCGGGAGGCGGTGAAGCAATGAGTGACCGTTCACTTCGTAGACGCGACGTGATGCGTGGCTGCGCTGGCTTGGCCATCGCTGCCACGATTGGGACCGCTCGACACGCCGCTTGGGAGCTGAGGCCAGCAGACGTCGCCGCCAAGCTCAAGGTACTGATCGAGCGTCACTGGAAAGAGGACACGACAATCGTCGGCGTGACGTTCGGGCCATGGCGCAAGAATTGACTCGCACGCACGCCTATGCGGTCCCAGCGGCTCTCTCCCTCGGTGAGGCCGAAAGGGCCGCCGGGGACTTCGCCAGGGCCTCCAAGTCGCCATCGACGCGGCGAGCCTATTACTCCGACGCCGCCGACTTCGCGTCGTGGTGCAAGCGTCACGCTCTGCAGCCGCTCCCCGCCTCAGTTGACACCGTTGCCGCTTATCTCTCTGCGCTCGCGACAGAGGGCCTGAAGGCATCAACCATTACTCGCCGCTGTGCTGGCATTCGCTACATGCATCGAATAGCTGGCATAGAGGCTCCCACCGGCAGCGAAGCCCTCAAGGCAGTCCTTGCTGGCATCAAGCGAACCATTGGCACGTCAGTCAAAAGGAAGGCACCCGCCACCGCCGAAGTGATCCGATCCCTGGTCGGCGACATGCCCGCCGACCTTCGCGGACTCCGCGACCGAGCCTTGCTGCTTGTTGGCTTTGCGGGTGCTCTGCGCCGCTCCGAATTAATCGCGCTCGACGTGGAGGACATCGAGGAAGGCCCTGAGGGCATATTCGTGCGGATCAGGCGCTCAAAGACGGATCAGGAAGGCGCTGGTGACTTCGTCTCCATCCCCTATGGCTCGCGCCTCCGGCCTGTACGAGCCCTCAAGGATTGGCTAGAGGCCGCACGCATCACCGAGGGAGCACTCTTCCGACCAATCAGGAAGGGCGGTAAGGCGGTGGAGGTTAAACGGCTGTCAGATCGAAGCGTCGCCAACATCGTGAAGGGGCATGCCGAGGCCGTCGGTCTCGATCCAGCTCTGTTCTCCGGCCACAGCTTACGCTCGGGCTTCGTCACCTCGGCGCTGCAGTCGGGAGCCGACGTGCTTCGTGTGATGGATGTTACGCGGCACCGGCAGGTCAACACTCTGAAGGTCTACGACCGCCGGGCGAAAGCCTTTAAGCAGCATGCGGGCGAGGCGTTCTTGTGAATAAGAACCTTCCGTCAGCTGGCGCGCGGAGCTTCAGTAGATGCCGTTTGCCCTGGCTTAGTAGCTTCAGGCCGCTCAGTTTCGGCAACGCCAGCCGTAGGCGATGCCTTTTGGGCAGGTTTCGTTGGTTGAGGTGCCTCGCTGGCGCATCGGCCCGGCATTAGGCAACAAAGGAATTTCATCAGGCTCATGGGTTCCACCTAACGATGTCTTAGGCCACGGGGACAGGACGCCTTAGTGGGAGCATAGTACAAAATCCGTCACGGCAGACTAGCGGGCCGTACACCGAAAGCCGATCCCCGCATGCGGTTGCTGCGCGACCCGCTGCGGAGCACTGATGCGGAGGTGTGATGTACCCAGGACCGACAGCCCCAGGCCAGAAATCTCCTGTTCCGATCAGAGATGGATCGCATTGGACTTCCACAAAGGAATTTACTCTTCTTGAAGCTGCTTGCTTGTGGGCAGGGATTTGGCCTCTCGATAGCCTTCAAACCTTGCAATGTTCTCCAGAAGCCACGGCCCGCTATCTGATGTTAACGCGCGCAATAGAGGCTGGGGAATTGGAGGCCAGTCACCGACATCCCGCGCCCCGCACCATCAAACTGACCGCACAAGGGCAGCATGAGCCAGACATGCTCGTATCGCGGGACGATCTTGAGGCATTCGCCGCTTCAGTTGGGGAAAGGCCCCTGTTCTTATTTTCTGCTTCGGCAAGTGTGCAAAGCACCAGCGCGGCGGAGATGAGGTGCATGAGGTGGCTCTGCGAGCTAATGAGAAGGTTCGATGCTCCAGACCACGCTAAGGGGCTCTACGAGAAAGAGGCCAAGCAGCTATTTAGCGTTTCAGGGCGGGGCTTTGATCGCGTCTGGCGCTATGCTGTGCAGGAGACTGGCGCACACAAATGGAGCGCATCGGGACGCAAACCGGGCTCCAGAAAGGCGCGGTAAATCGACTCGCCAATAAATCGTGTCACCTATTTTCGCTTGAAGGGCCGGGCATATCCTATGTGGAAGCAGAGACAATCTCTGGGAAACACATGGTGCGAAAATGACACCCCAACACCCCAAGCGCGAACTGCCCTCATTAATGAAGGTACTGCGGCCGCCAGAGGCCGCCGAGTATCTCGGACTGAGCCAGTCCACATTAGCTAAGCGAAGGTTGAAGGGGCTCGAACCAGCCTTTCTCTCCTTGGGAGGGAGGGCCGTTGGCTATTCCGTCGATGAGCTTTCCCGCTGGCTAGAAAGTTGTCGGCGGGTGTCAACCTCGCACCAAGCAACGACTTAGCAGCAACCCAAACCGCGTCATTGCGGACAAAAAAGCGCCGCCCGGCGATTGACCGGGGCGGCGCGAAAGGAAACTTCGACATGACATATATGCCTATCACTGACCTTGATAGCAAGCCTCTTCCGTCTATCGACGACCTGCCGGACAAACCGGATGCGGACGATGCATCCGCAAAAGCTGGCGTGGACAGCTTTGAAAAATTCATTGAGAAGATTAAGCAGATCCCCATCCTCGAACGCGACGCGGAGCGCACGCTGGCTAAGGCGGCCCGCGACGGCGATGTCGCCGCTCGTCAAAAGCTGATCGAAGCGTATCTCAAGCTCGTGTTGGGTATGGCCCGTAAGCATTCCGGGCGGTCCCAGGATCTGGAGGACCTCTTCTCCGCTGGCGTTGATGGGCTGGACAAGGCGATTGATCGCTTCGATCTCAACAAGGGCTTCCGCCTCGGCACTTACGCCAGATGGGATGTTAAGTCGGCAATTCTGAAATGCCTCATGTGCTCCATCCTGAAGATGGAGGAAATCCCCTCCGCATTGGAAAAGATATTCTCCAATTTGCCAAAGCTTAAAGAGCAGCTCGGCGTGCTGGACGATAGAGCTTTGCGCCAGGACGAGGTGGAGTGGATCGCGACTCAGCTCGGCGTCACGGAGAAGGATGTTGTCTTTGTAAACCAGAAGGGCGCGGGTGACAGTTCACTCAACGCGCCTATCAGCAAAGATGAGGAGAGTTGTGAATGGCAGGATTTGCTGGTCGATGACACCATGGACCAGGAGACTGCGCTCATCGAGTCAGAAGAGGTAGAGCGTCGGCGCGGCACGCTTACCAATTCGCTGAAGACGCTGAACGAGCGCTCGCGCCGCGTTTTAGAGGCGCGGTATTCGGACGAGCCGCTGACGCTCAAGGCGCTATCCGACGAACTACGTATCAGTAGCGAGCGAGTTCGGCAGATAGCACATAATTCGCTGCAAAAAATACAGAACGTGATGTGCGCTAATCCCGAAGCGCAGAAAATGATCGACCTACGGGATCAGCGTCGGCATGTAGGTAAGGAGACTGTGCCCAATAAGCATTCCCGTGCGCAAAAGCGGGCCACTAAGTCTCTCCTTTCAACGCCCCGGCCAGCGAATAATGGTAAACCTCGCACCGACAAGCCGAGCGCTAACGAACAGAAGAACCGCATCGAATACTACCGCAGTTATTGGCCACGCCTAAGCTGCGCTCTGGCTGCGTAACGGCGCGCTGACCATGAAGCCGCTCTCGCTGCTCGAAAAGATCGAGCTTGCCAAATGGCTGCTCGCCGAGGACGCGCTGACGGGCGACCAGTTCAAGGTCGCCTACGTCCTCCTCTTCCAATTCCACAACAGCCAGAATGGCGCTCTCTACCCCAGCTACGCACAACAGGCAACGGCTGCCGGTGTCAGCGAAGCGACGGCCAAGAGGAGCGTAAAGATTTTGGAAGAGCTTGGAATACTGATCGTGAAGCGGACAGACGGCGGACGCAATAGGCCGAACAGCTACACACTGAAAATGGTGTCACCAGCGGACCCCTTAGAGGTGGAAAACGGTATCACCAGCGGACCCCTAAGGGTATCACCAGCGGACCCGCCGGGTATCACCAGCGGACCCCTAAGGGTATCACCAGCGGACCCGCATATAACAATGAATATAAACAATGAAGAAAACAAGGAATGTATCAAGGAAGGGGGCCCACCACCGGTCAGGCAGCCTTCATCGAAGAGGCCACCAGCATCGCGCGGAACACGACTCAGCGAGTTGTGGCAGCTTTCGGAGAATGACGTTGCCTATGCACGCGAGCTCCGCATGCCAGCGGAGATGATCGAGCGCGAGGCGGTGAAGTTCAAAAACCACTGGTTGGCTGCGGCGGGTACGAAGGGCATCAAGCGTGATTGGCCGCGCACATGGCAAACTTGGTGCATCCGATCAATCGAGTTTATGGCGAATAATCAGAAGGCGCGCGGCAATGCCACGTC
>Ga0116223_10001816_pt1 | contig 20996 bp, 11 predicted proteins | sample Sb_taG_3_FD_90092 | JGI IMG/M metagenome (GOLD analysis project Ga0116223, IMG submission 90092) | Peat soil microbial communities from Weissenstadt, Germany - Sb_50d_a_PC metaG | ecosystem: Environmental > Terrestrial > Soil > Wetlands > Peat | place: Germany: Weissenstadt | collected 2010-09-21 | reverse complement strand
GGCCACCTGAAAGGAGTTGTACCAGACCTTTCCGACGTTGTAGTCCTGCTCGCTGATGCCGGTGAACTCGGGATACGGAAGCAGCGACTGCTGGCGCGTGATGGTCGCGCCGTTCAACGAGGTGCCGGGGAGCAGGCCGGCAAACGGGTTGGGGACCGTGGCGTTCAGGTAGTTCGGATTGCCTCCCTGATTTACATCGCCCAAAGCCAGGTTCTGGACCGAGAGCGCGTCAACTGATTTGGTCGTGCCGGCGCCGACGGTCCGCGATCCGACATACGACGCATCGACGTTGACCTGTCCAGGCAGAATCCTCTGAATGCCAAACGAGAAGCTGTGAACGTAGCCGATCTTCCCGGTCGGGTCGGCGAAAGTGAAACTTTGCCCGACATTGTTGAGCATCCCCTGGCTCGAGCCTGTGGGCGGCAGCAGACCGCTCGGGAACGGGTTCGAGACGACGCTGGCCGGTGTCTGGCCGCCGTTGTTGGTCGCCACGAACGGTGTCGATTGGCTGAAGCCATTTTGGACGCCGGTGGAAACGTTGTTCAGGAACGACAATCCCCAACCGCCGCGAAGCACGGTTTTCGAATTCAATTGATAAGCGGCTCCCAGACGCGGTTGAAGCATATGCCAGTCGGTATTGTAGGGTGAGTCCGGCCGACCATTCACCCCGGCAAAGCCGATTCCGCCATACACCTTGTACCCCGGGAACTGGCTTTGGTTGATCTGGGCGGAAATCGGGTTCACCTGATCACTGAAGAAACCCCAGTTCATCCGGTTGTGCTTCTCCGTCACGGGCAGCAGCAAATCCCACCGGAGTCCGAGATTGACGGTCAGCCTGCGCGAGATCTTGATATCGTCTTGTACCCACGGCGCGAGATAATGCCAGCGGAAATAGGGCCTCGCGACGTAATCCACTTCTCCCGATGCGGCGTCGCCCAGGAGGGCCGAAGCAATAGAGTTACCGCTCGTCGTGTCCGCCGTGAGATAGTTGCTCTGCGTGAAGCCGTTGGTAAATGCAAACGTGCCGCCGGCATACGCGGACTGATAGTTGCCATAGCGGGTCCAGCGATAGTCCAGCCCCATCTTCAATTGGTGGCGGCCGTGATTTATGGTTAACGTGGGAGCCACTGCAATCGTCGAGGTCGGCGCCAGCCAGATGTTGGACGAAGAGGAGCCCATGTACTGGTAGTTCGAAGCCGTGATGTAGGGGAACCGGTTGGGCTCTTCGAACTGATCGACCAGGCTTGCCGGCAGGCCGATCGCCGTGCCATTGTAGGCGCCATAGTTGAGGGGCTTGTAATTCTGCTCCCAGCGGGTCAAGGAGGCACGCAGGTCGAATACGGAAGTCGGAGTCAAAATCCTCACCGAATCCAGCACGAACCCGTTGTTTTCCTTGATGCCTTCGCGCGGGTCGGCCGCGTCGCCGGTGAGGTTGTTGCTGTCCTGGTGCATCAATTGATTGTTCCAGACGTACCGGGCGAAGATGCGCTCCTTCTCGCCGAAGTTTTGGTCGATGCGCTCCACGATATTGTGGAAGTGGTACCAGGTCTCGTTGGGGTTCATGTCGAAATTGTTCTGCCAGTTCACCGGACCGGTGGTCGTCAGATTCGGCGCCGGATACAGCGCGGCCATTTTCGCGCCCACCGGGTCGAACCGGTTGGTCGGGATTATGTTGTTCGGAAACGGATTCCGCACCCACTGGTTATTCACCATTTGGCCCGTCGAGGGATCGTAGACCGTAATGAGTTTTCCGGCGCTGTTAAAAGTCTGGGTAAAATCGCCGCCGCGCTGCGCCATTGTCGGCACCGAGGAAACGCTGCTGAAAGCCTGATTCTGGTAGTAGGCCTCCCATGCGGTGAAAAAGAACGTCCGGTCTTTTCCGTTGTATACCTTCGGCAGGTACACCGGTCCACCGAGCGTGAAACCGTACTGATCGAGCGTGGTGTCGTCCTTGCCAATACCCAGGGCGTTATTGGAGAAAGAAGTGGCGTTGAGCGACGGCCGCTTCATATATTCGTAGGCCGTACCGTGCAGATCGTTGGTCCCTCCCTTGGTCACCATACTTAAAACGCCGCCGCCGTTACGCCCGTATTGCGCATCGTAGGCGTTGGCCACCACGCGAAACTCCTGTACGGCGTCGGATGGCGGCACGTAGGCGATGCTGGGCAGGGACTGGTAGACGACGTCGTTGGGGGCTCCGTCGACCAGAAACCCCGTGCTGTAGGCCGTGCCGCCGTTGACGGACCAGGTGGTGAGACCGCTATTGGAGAACGGCGTCCAGTCGTACCGCACGGCGGTGGTGGTGACGCCAGGGACCAGGTTCCCGAGGAGAAGCGGCGTTCGGGTGATAAGCGGCACTTCCGTGATGCTCTCCCGCTCCACAACCATGCCGCGGTCGGCCTTTTCCGCCTCCAGCAGCGGAGCGTGGTCGTTCACGACTATGGTATCCGCCTGCGTGCCAAGCTGCAGGGTCAGGTCCATCGTGCCCGCCTGCCCGGTCACCAGAATGACGCTTTCGCGGGTCAAAGTGCGAAATCCGGGCTGGGTCACGGTGAGCGTGTAGGAGCCCGGATTGACGAACAGGAAACGGTATTGCCCGACCTCGTTCGATTCCGTCCTGGATTCGACACCGGTCTGGACATTCACCATTTGCACGTTTGCTCCAGCCACCGCGGCGCCTGACGGATCCGTAATAGTGCCGCTCAGCGTGGCCCGCGTCTCCTGGCCAAAAGCATAAACTGCCAGCAAGAAGATCGGTACAAGAAATCTGTGACCACGAATCATCGTATACTCCTGACTGTCGTTGCCCGACGGTTACGGCATGACTGAAGATATAAGGAACGGCTCAACGGAATCGGCGATCCGCTGGCTACGCCGCAGCTCCCTGCTCGTGCCGCGTTCTTCCGGCCGGGCAGTCCGCTATTGACGACCTTGCTTTGCAGCCCTGACGTCTCTCCCCAAAGTAGAATTACGGTCATAGTATATTCCAGATAAAAAGCTCTGTAAAGCGTATTCTACGTAATCCGATGTTATTATAATAGCGTTGGGTTTACGAGAGCCACGACCGCCTGCCGAGACCTGCGTGATCGATCCGGGCTACACGCAGTTGGCCGCCGCGAATCGCCGGCCAGACGAACGTGGCCCAGCCATCTCAGGCGCTGCCATCAACGCGCCTCCGCGCCAACGGTCAAGCTTTCGGCCTCGGCAACAATCTGCTGCGCCACGTCCACCGTGGCCGCCTGGCTCGTCTCCAGCACTATGCCTTTCCGGCTCAGCTTGCAAGAGGCTATCGCCACGACGGTCGGTCTATAGGGGCCGGAGTTGGCAAAGAGAAGACGGTATTAGCCCAACGGGTCCCATTCCGAGCTGTGGGTTATATGCCAGGGCAGCCCTTTATACCAAGGCGGCTCCGTTGTCGCAATAGCGGCCGTTCCATTTCATCTTATGAAACCAGAGTGGGGCGGGCCTCCTAGGCTAGTGCCTCCTTCCGACACGTCAAACGAGCCTCGCGAAATGAGCCCACCGGCAAGCCGCCGAGCGGTTGCGGAAATACTCGATAACGTATGCGGATCGCCTTGTGATTGACGCCGACGTCCACATCACCGATCTCGACGGTCTCGACAGCAAACAGCGCAAACAGTACCTTACGAATCCCAACTACTACCACGGCCGTTCGATCTCCGCCGAAGATGCCCTCCGCGAAATGGCCATGGCTGGAGTAGACATGGGTTTGGCGTGGCAGAACCCGACCACGACGGTTTACCCCGGCAACCAGGACGCCAACACTCGAGCGCTTACTGAGGCCAACCGGTATGTGCTAGAATCCGCGCGGCGTTACCCCGATCGCTTCATCCCCGCCGATTGAGTGGATCCGAAGGCCTGCGGTCTCGATAACACTCTGGACCTCTCGACAAATTGGTAGCCGAGTTCGGATTTCTGATCGTCAAATTGAACCCTGCGCAAAACGGTTACCCGATCGATGCTCCCCTTTTGCTCGCCATAATGGACCGGATTGTGGAAGCTGGGGCCATACCCGCGTTTCACTTTGGAGCCGACACGCATATATTCGAAAGCGACCTGATCACGTATCAAATAACCGGTGAGCCGTTCTGCCGGAACCTGTTCACTCGCTACCTGGCGCAAGCAAACCGGCCAGGACGCCCACTCCGGCATCTCCGACCCGGCCGATCTGTTTGTCAATCCGGCGGCCAATAATTATCAGCTCAAGTCCACGTCGCCCGCCGTCAACGCCGGCAAGACCTTGTCCCGGGTGACCGACGACATCTTGGGCACGCCCCGGCCCAAGGGCGGCCTCTAAGATATCGGCTGCTATGAATCCTTCTGACCGCCTTTTCGTCTCTTCCATTCGAAGAGGACGATGCCGGCGGCCACCGAGACGTTGAGCGATGCGATTTTCCCGGCCAGGGGGATGCGCACCAGCAGGTCGCAGTGTTTGCGTACCTGTTCGTGGAGCCCCTTGCCTTCGCCGCCCAGGACGAACGCCGTGGGCGATGCGTACTCAGTTCGTGCGTAGTCCTCGGGGCCGTGTTCATCCAGGCCGTAGATCCAGAAGCCGCGCTGCTTGAGGTCCTCAAGCGCCCGGTTGACGTTGGTCACGCGGACTACGGGCAAATGCTCCAGGGCGCCGGCGGCGGCTTTGGCCACCACGTCCGTGACGCCTGCGGCCCGGCGCTCGGGAATGATCACCGAGCCGGCGCCGGCCGCATGCGCGGTGCGGATGACGGCGCCGAGGTTGTGCGGGTCTTCGACTCCGTCCAGCACGACAACCATTTCGGACGCGGCCGCGACGTCGAGATCCGCGTATTTTTGGGCCGCGCCAAGGGCCACAACGCCCTGGTGCGCGGAGGTGCCGGCCAGGCGGTCGAGGGCGCTGCGAGGCTCGAAGCGAACCGGCACTTGCGCGCGGCGGGCCATGTCGATGATCTCCTGGAGGCGCGGACCGCCCGCGCCTTGCGCCACCAGGAGCCGATCCAGGGGATGACTGGCGCGCAGAGCCTCGGCCACGGGATGGATGCCGCTCAGAATGGGCAAGCTAACCTTCCGGCTGGAGCCGCAGCCCGTTGTTGAACCGGTTCGTGAAGTTAGCCATGGCGGCGACCAGGGTGATCTCGACCACCTGCTCGTCGTTGAAGTGCTGTAGCAGGGCGTCGCGAGCGGTATTGGCATCGGCGGTGCGGGTGAGCTCGCGCGCGTAGCGGATGGCGGCGCGCTCGGGTTCGGAGAAGCCGGCGTCCTGCTCCGATTGGAGGGCCTGCATCTCCTCATCGGTTATGCCGGCTTTTTTGCCGCCGGCCACATGCGCCGCCGTGCAGTAGGCGCACCGGTTGGCGTAGGAGCAAGTCAGGTAGATCAACTCCTTGATGCGGCGGTCCACCGCGCCGGGGCCCATGATCGCGCCGTAAAACGGCACGAACGCCTCGAGCACCTTGGGACGGTTCGCCATGATGCGGAAGAAGTGATTGGCGCGTTTGCCCTTGGCTTCCAAGCCTGCGAGGAACTCATTCTGGGCGGGGTCCGCCATTTTGACTGTGGCCATACGACCAGTATAAAGGTGGCGCCAGCGGATGAAGTCCCGGTCGCCTTCCAGAAAGTCGAAGGCGGGGAGGTTTTGAGGCGGCTCCCAGCGCATTTCATGGAAGATGAGGTTGCGCGGCTCGCCCACGAATTCGCGGACGCGAAGAAAGATCAGCAGGATCGGATTCTTTCCCGGGTAGGTGTACTCGTAACGGGTGATTTCCTCGGCCACGACGGCGCGGATATCGAGTTCCTCGGTGAGCTCGCGATCGAGGGCTTGGGCGGGACTTTCACCGGACTCCACCTTGCCGCCGGGGAACTCCCATTTCAACGGATGGGACTGCCCCGGCTGGCGGCGGCAGATCAAGATGCGGCCTTCGCGTTCGATGATCGCGGCGACAACCTGGAGCATTCCCATCGCGGCGTTACTGCGAGATCGGAATGGTGGCCTGGAAGTTCGCCGACAACAGGTTGTTCGCGTTGTCGAAGGTGTCGATTTCAATGGACACAGTAGCGCCTTTGGTCACGCCCGTAGGAATCGTGACATTCAACTGGTACAAACCTCCCAAGGTGGGCGCTAACCCCGAATACACGGTTGTCGCCAGCACTCCGTCGATGTAGACATCGGGAAGAACAGGAGTCTGGCTCAGAGGATTCACGGGTCCGGCAGCGCCGGCTGTCACTGCCGGAGTCACCGCGCCCATGCCGGTCAGGAAAATCTGCACCGTCTCTCCGACTTTGGCCGGGCTGGTGGCGGATACCAGGCTGTAATAGGCAGGCAGGATGGCGCCGTTGCCGATTCCGCCCGACGGTATCGTGAAGATCCCCGGAGAGGTCGGTCCGCTATACACGGTCGCGACATTCGAGGCGGCTCCGTTGTTGGTGACTTTGAAGTTGAGAGGTGAACCATCGCCGGGCGTGGTGTAGGGCACTACGAGCGAGATCTGGGTCGGACTCACCGAATAAATGGGCGCCTGCGCGGACTGCGTGTTTCCGTTGGCGTCGACCCAGGTGATCGTGACCTGAACATTGCCCAGGGTCGTGGGAAACGGCAGCGCGGAGGCCACAACCGTTTGCGCCGTCAGCCCTGTTCCCACGAGAGTAATGAATTCGCCTGGGGACACTCCCGCCGTGAAGGGCACAAAACTGGCCGCGTTCACGATCCCCTGGGGGTTGAGGAATACGCCCGTGCCGCTCAGGGAAGGCGCCTTGACATAAACCGTCACTTGATAGTTGCTACCGACGCCCGCACCGATCACGAAATTTCCGCCGGACCCGACCACGTATTGAGCGGACCCGATGGTAAACGTGCCATCCGCGGCCGGCGCGACGGATTCGTCATAGGTGTTGTCGTATGCGTAAGTGAAGTCCGGTTGGGTCCGCTCGTACCCAATCGCGACACCCAGCGCTCCGATTTCGCTCTTGGCGCCGTCGGCTCCAAACACTGTAAAAGTGCCGTCCGAATTCACAAGGTTTTCCATATATCCGGTGAAGTAGAGCCCGCTGGCAACGCCCGTGGGACTGCCCGTGAGAGCCTTCACGCCAACAATCAGGTCGTAGCCCGACGTGCCGCCGGCGACGAAGAAGCTGCCATCCTGCGAAACGAGGAGGGACTTGGCGCCGGCCAGCAACTGGCTGGCGGCAGCGAGTCCGGACGGGGCCGGAAAGGTCATCGTACCGGTGCCATTGGCTGACACCGTGTAGGTGGCGCCCGTGCTGGTCTGCGCCTGGGGCGTCGTGCTGCCCAGATTCAGCGCAGTCCCCTTGATGGTGACGTTGCCCAGACCGCCCTTGCCGTCGGCCGCGAGGGAAAAGAAAGTGTCGCGGGTCTGGGTGAAATTGCCGCCCAGAAAGTCCATGCTGGCGATCCAGTAATTCCCGCTCAAGGTGGCGTTGGAGGCGCTGGTCGATACCGGAATGGCAACCAGGAGGTCGCAATACAAGGAGTCGGTGCTGCTGGCCACTAGGGCGCCGGTGCCGATCCCGCCGAAGAAAAACGTGTTGCCCGAAGTATCGAACGGGTTGTTCATGTAGATCAGGCCGTTTGAATACACGCCATAGATATTGTTGGAGGGCGGGCCGAGGAGGGCGCCAGCACCCTGACCCGTGACCGTGAAAGTGCCGTTTCCATTGGAGTCGGTCTTGCCATCGAACGTGATGGTCCCCTGGTAGCTCAAGGCGACATCGTTCGTAGTGCTGTTTACTCCGAGATACCGGAAATTGTATGTGCCTGCGAGCGACGCGTTGCTCGGAAGAAGCTGGGCCGAAGCGGTTCCGGCCAACAAAACGATGCCGGCCAGAAGTGCCGAAGAAAGACGAATCATGCTGGCATCATACCGCCTCGGCGTGCCGATCTGTGGTGTATCTTTCGTATTTTACGGGAGTTTCGATACACCCATCAGGTGCAGGTCGATGCCGCGGGCGGCCTTGCGGCCTTCGGCGATGGCCCAGACCACCAGGGACTGGCCGCGGCGCATGTCGCCCGCGGCAAAGACACCCGAGACCGACGACATGTGCTGGTCGTCGGTGGCCACGTTGCCGCGCGCGTCGAGCTTCACGCCGAGTTGCTCGATCAGTCCGTTGCGGACGGGGCCGAGGAAGCCCATGGCGAGCAGCACCAAGTCCGCTTCAAGGGTGAATTCGGTGCCGGGCAGCGGCTCGAACTTGGGCGCCGGGCCCACCCGCACGGCGTGCAGTTGCCGGACGTTGCCGTGCCCGTCGCCGGTGAATTTCACGGTGGAAACGCTCCAATCGCGGATGCCGCCCTCTTCATGCGAGCTTTCCACGCGGAGTTGCATGGGCCAGAGCGGCCACGGCGTGGAGGGCGAGCGTTCATCGGGAGGTTTGGGCAGCAGCTCGAACTGGGTCACGGTGAGGGCGTGCTGCCGGTGGCTGGTTCCCAGGCAATCGGCGCCGGTGTCGCCGCCGCCGATGATCACTACGCGCTTGTCCGTGGCCAGGATCGCGCCATCGTCGGCGACCGTGTCGCCTTCGCAGCGGCGGTTCTGCTGGGGGAGGAAATCCATGGCGAAGTGGATGCCCTTCAGATCGCGGCCGGGCACCTTCAGGTCGCGCGGCTGCTCAGCCCCGCCCGCCAGGAGGATGGCGTCGAAATCCTTGCGCAGATCGGCGGCCGGGACGGTTACGCCCACGTGCGCGTTGGCCTGGAATTTCACCCCCTCCGCACGCATCTGCTCCAGGCGGCGGTCGATGAGGTGCTTCTCCATTTTGAAGTTGGGGATGCCGTAGCGCAGCAGGCCGCCGGCGCGGTCGTTCTTCTCGAAGACCGTGACGGCGTGGCCGGCGCGCGCCAGTTGCTGGGCGGCGGCCAGTCCGGCGGGACCGGAGCCGACGATCGCGGCGCGCTTTCCGGTGCGGACTGCCGCGGGTTCGGGCTTGATAAAGCCCTCTTCGAAGGCGCGATCGATGATGGTCTTTTCGATCTGCTTGATGGTGACGGGCGGTTCGTTGATGCCCAACACGCAGGAGGCTTCGCAGGGCGCGGGACAAATGCGGCCGGTGAACTCGGGGAAGTTGTTGGTGGCGTGCAACTGGCGGACGGCTTCCCGCCACCGTCCCCGGTAAACCAGGTCGTTCCAATCGGGGATGAGATTGGTCAGCGGGCAGCCGGTGTGGCAGAACGGGACGCCGCAATCCATGCAGCGGGCGCCTTGCGTGCGGACGCTGGATTCGGGGAACGGCAGGTAGATTTCGAACCAGTCGTTGATGCGCTCGGCCGGTGGGCGGCGATGGGGAACTTCGCGCGTGTGTTCGAGGAAGCCGGTGGTTTTACCCATGGAGCACCCCGGACCGCTCCCTCACGGTCGCGGCTCCGATGTCCGGCAGAGCCGCGACCGTGAGGGAGCGGTTCAGCACCTTCCGATACTCCTGCGGGAACACCTTTACCAACTTGGGCAGCATCTGCTCCCAATTCTCGAGGATCCACTTGCCGCGCGGGCTGGCAGTCGCTTCCACGTGCCGCGCGATGAGGCCGTACAGCATCTGGGCATCGGCTTCGGGAACGGGTTCCAGATCCACTGCCGCGGTGTTGCAGCGCTTCTCGGCGAAGTCGCCTTTTTCGTCGAGCACGTACGCCAGGCCGCCGCTCATTCCGGCGGCGAAGTTGCGGCCGCACTTGCCCAGCACGACAACCATCCCGCGCGTCATGTACTCGCAGCCATGGTCGCCCAGGCCCTCCACCACGGCGGTCGCGCCGGAGTTGCGGACGGCGAAGCGCTCGCCCGCCATGCCGTTGAAGAATGCCTCTCCGCTGGTGGCGCCGTAGAGGGCCACGTTGCCGATGAGAATATTCTCTTCGGGCAGGAACGTGGAGGCGCGCGGCGGATAGACCGCGAGCCTGCCGCCGGAGAGACCTTTGCCGACGTAATCGTTGGCATCGCCTTCGAGCGCCAGGGTCACGCCCTTGGCGAGAAACGCTCCGAAGCTCTGGCCGGCCGAACCCGTGAAATGGAACTGGATGGTGTTCTCGGGCAGGCCGGCTGAGCCGTAGCGGCGCGCGATTTCACCGGACAGCATGGCGCCCACGGTGCGGTGGACGTTGCGGATGGGCAGCTTGATCTCGATGGGCGTGCCATTCTCGAGAGCGTCGCGCGCGTGGTCGATCAGCATGTAATCCAGCGCCTGGCTCAAGCCGTGGTCCTGCGCCTGCACGCAACGGCGGGCGATGCGCAATGGCATCTGGGGGTTGTACAGAATGGCCGAAAGGTCGATGCCCTTGGCCTTCCAGTGGTCCAGCGCCGGGCGCGTGTCCAGCATGTCCACGCGGCCCACCATTTCGTTGAAGGTGCGGAAGCCCATTTGGGCCATGTACCGCCGCACCTGCTCGGCGATGAAGAAGAAAAAATTGATGACGTTCTCGGGCTTGCCCTGGAACTTGGCGCGCAGCACCGGATCCTGCGTGGCGATGCCCACCGGACAGGTGTTGAGGTGGCACTTGCGCATCATGATGCAGCCCATGGTGATCAGCGGCGCGGTGGAGAAACCGAACTCCTCGGCGCCCAGCAGGGCGGCGATGGTCACGTCGCGGCCGGTCTGTAGCTTGCCGTCGGTCTGCACGCGGATGCGCCCGCGGAGGTCGTTCAACACCAGCACCTGGTGCGTTTCGGCGAGGCCCAGCTCCCACGGCACGCCGGCGTGCTTGATGGAGCTGAGCGGCGACGCGCCCGTGCCGCCGGAGTCTCCGGAGATCAGGACGACGTCGGCGTGGGCTTTGGCGACGCCCGCGGCGACGGTGCCGACTCCCACTTCGGCCACCAGCTTCACCGAGATGCGCGCGCCCGGATTGACGTTCTTGAGATCGTAGATGAGCTGCGCCAGGTCTTCGATGGAGTAGATGTCGTGGTGCGGCGGCGGAGAGATGAGAGTTACGCCCGGGATGGAGTGGCGCACGCGCGCGATGGTCTCGTCCACCTTGTGGCCGGGAAGCTGGCCGCCTTCTCCGGGCTTGGCGCCCTGCGCCATCTTGATCTGCAATTCGTCGGCGTTGACCAGGTAGTTGGTGGTCACGCCGAAGCGGGCGCTGGCCACTTGTTTGATGGCGCTGCGGCGCTCGGTGCCGTAGCGGGCTTCGTCCTCGCCGCCCTCGCCGGTATTGGACTTGCCGCCGATGCGGTTCATGGCGATGGCCAGGGTCTCGTGCGCCTCCTTGGAGATGGAGCCGAACGACATGGCCCCTGTCGCGAATCGCTTCACGATTTCGGCCGCGGGCTCGACCTCTTCGATCGGGATGGGCTCGGAGCACGCCTTGATGTCGAGGAGGCCGCGCAGCGTCGAGAGTTGGCGGCTCTGCTTGTCCAGAAGGTCGGTGTATTCCTGGAAAGTTTGCGCGCTGGCGCTCTCCAGGCGGACGGCGTGCTGCAGCTTGGCGATGGTCTGCGGGTTGTACAGGTGGTACTCGCCGCGCACGCGGTACTGATAATTGCCGCCCACAGAAAGTTCGGTATCGAACTCCGTCACGGGATGGTAAGCATGCCGGTGCTTGAGAATGGCTTCCTCGGCAAGAACCCCGAGGCCCACGCCCGCGATCCGCGAAACGGTCCCGGTGAAGTAGCGGTCGATCAGGTCCTTGTTCAGACCGAGGGCTTCGAATACCTGCGCTCCACGGTAGCTCTGGAGCGTCGAGATGCCCATCTTGCTGAAGGTCTTGAGCAGGCCCTTGTTGATGGACTTGATGAAGTTTTTCAGGGCGTCGCCTTGACCCACCGTCTCCAGCGCCAGATACGGATTCACCGCGCTTGCGCCATACCCGATCAGCAGGGCGAAATGCATGACTTCCCGCGGCTCGCCCGATTCGATAATCAGAGCCACCTGCGTGCGGGTCTCCTCGCGGACAAGGTGGTTGTGGACAGCGGCCAATGCCAGCAGGCTGGGGATGGGAGCGTAGTCCTCGTCCAGGCCGCGGTCGGAGAGAATGAGCAGCGTATAGCCGGATTGGATGGCCAGCGAGGCGCGGCGGCAAAGCTGGCTGAGCGCGCGCTCCAGGCCCTTCTCGCCCTCTTCGACGGCGAACAGCATGGGCAACGTGGTGGCCAGGAAATCGCCCTGCGAGACGCGGCGCAGCTTCTCCAGGTCGCGGTTGGTGAGGATGGGGTGGGGCAGCTTGAGGGTGTGGCAATGTTGCGGAGTCTCGTCCAGGATGTTGCGCTCGGTGCCGATATAGCTGGTGAGCGACATCACCATCTCTTCGCGAATGGGATCGATGGGAGGATTCGTGACCTGGGCAAAGAGCTGCTTGAAATAGTTGAACAGCGGCTGCGGCTTGTCTGACAGGCAGGCGAGCGGCGTATCGGTGCCCATGGAGCCGACCGGCTCTTCGCCCTTTTCGGCCATGGGGCCGAGGATCATGCGGATGTCTTCGTCGGTGTAGCCGAAGGTGCGCTGGCGGACGAGGATGGTCTTGGGATCGCTGGGGTGCTCGCGCGGCGGCTCGGCAAGCTGGTCGAGGGTGATCTGGTGTTCCTTGATCCAGAGCTGGTAGGGATTGCGCCCGTAGAGAGCGCGCTTGATCTCGCGGTCGGAGATGAGGCGGCCCTCCACGGTATCCACCAGGAGCATCTTGCCCGGCTGCAGGCGGCCCTTGAGCTTCACGTTTTCGGGTTTGACCGGGAGCACGCCGGTCTCCGAGGCCATGAGCAGCAGGTCGTCGTGCGTCACCAGGTAGCGCGCGGGGCGGAGGCCGTTGCGGTCGAGGGTGGCCCCGATGGAGCGGCCGTCGGTGAAGGCGATGGCGGCGGGACCGTCCCAGGGCTCCATGAGCGAGGCGTGGTATTCATAGAACGCGCGTTTCTGCGGGTTCATGTGCTCGTTCTTGGCCCATGCTTCGGGAATCAGCATGGCCATAGCGTGCGGAAGCGAGCGGCCGGACATCACCAGAAGCTCCAGGGCGTTGTCGAAGGCGGCGGAGTCGCTGCCGTTCGGCTGGATGATGGGGAAGAGCTTCTTGATGTCGGCGCCGAAAAGCGGGGAGCGCAGCACGGACTGGCGGGCGTGCATCCAGTTCACGTTGCCGCGCAGGGTATTGATCTCGCCGTTGTGGGCGATGTAGCGATACGGGTGCGCGAGCTGCCAGGTGGGAAACGTGTTGGTGGAGAAGCGCTGGTGAACCAGGCACAGCGCGCTGACCACGTCGGGGTCGCTCAGCTCGGGATAGAAATTCGCGATCTGGGGCGCCAGCAGCAGTCCTTTATATACGATGGTGCGGGCGGAAAGGGATGGGATGTAGAAGAAGCCCTTCTCCGGCTCGGGGAGGTCGGAAGCGGCGATCTCGCTTTCGGCGCGCTTGCGGACGATGTAGAGCTTGCGCTCGAGCTGCTCTTCGTTCATGCCCCGGGCGCGGCCCACGAAGATCTGCTCGATGTAGGGCCGCGAGGCGTACGCCACCCGGCCGATGGCCGAGCCTTCGGTGGGTGTATCGCGCCAGCCGAGCACGGCGAGGCCCTCTTCCCGCACGATGCGCTCGATGATGCCTTCGCATTGCAGACGATGATGCGGTTCCACCGGGAGGAAGGTCATGCCGATGCCGTACTCGCCGGCAGGCGGCAGAGTGAAGCCGAGTTGGGCGCACGCTTTCGCGAAGAACTTGTGAGGGATCTGGATCAGCACCCCGGCGCCATCGCCGGTTTCCGGATCGCAGCCGCACGCTCCGCGGTGCGTCAGGTTGATCAGAACCTGGATCCCCTTGACGATAATGTCGTGAGATTTCTGGCCCTTGACGCTGGCGACGAAGCCAATTCCGCAGGCGTCGTGCTCATTGCAAGGGTCGTAGAGACCTTGTGGCGCAGGCACTCCTGCCTGCGAAAGTAGACCTCGCGTTACAATCGAATCACTCATGGGCATCACTTCACGGTGGTTTTGGGAACCCGCGGCCAGAGGGTAGTCCGGTAGCGGCTTCGTGGCTAAACGGTGGTCACCTTGCCTGCTAGTGTACCAGCGTTCCTACTATTAGGCAATAAGAGAATATTGTCTTGCCAAAATTAGTCGAACTTATGGTATGCTGGACTCCATGGCGCTTTGGGAGTGCAAGCTTTTCAGGGAGATAGCTGCTACCCGCAGCATGAGCAAGGGTGCGGCCCACTGCGGGGTAAGCCAGTCGGCAGCCAGCCAGCACGTGCAGGAGGTGGAACGGCGCTTGGGGCTGACTGTATTCGATCGTGCGAAGCGGCCTCTGGAGCTCACCGAGGCCGGGAAGCTTTACGCGGAATTCTGCCGCGACGTCCTGCGCCGCGAGGAGCGATTCACTCTCGGCCTGGAGGCGTTGAAAGGCGACGTCTCGGGCAATGTGCGGGTGGCGTCGATCTACTCCATCGGGCTCTCGGAGATGAGCCGGCTGCAAGAAGAGTTTTCGCGCCTCTACCCGGCGGCGCACCTGCACGTGGAATATATGCGGCCCGAAAAGATCTACGAGGCGGTGCGGGACGACACGGCCGACCTGGGGTTGGTGAGCTATCCGGAGCCAAGCCGCGAGATCGCGGCCATTCCGTGGCGGGACGAGGAGATGCAGGTGGCTGCGCCCCCTTCGCATCCGCTGGCGGCGCGCGCGGAAGTGTTTCCGGAGGACCTCCGGGGCGAGAATTTCATCGGCTTCGACGAGGACCTGCAAATTCGCCGCGAGCTGGATCGCTTCTTCCGGGCGCATTCGGTCGAGGTGAACCTGCTGATGCACTTCGACAATATCCAGACCATCAAGGAAGCCGTGGCGCTGGGGTCGGGGATCAGCATTCTCCCGGCGCGCACCATGCACGCCGAGATCGAGCAGGGCCGGCTGGTCGCGGTGCGGCTCCACGCGCCCGAGTTGGTGAGGCCGGTGGGGATCGTGCATCGCAAGCGCAAGAAGTTCAACGGCGCGGCGCGGGCGTTTCTGGAGCTGGTGGGGTCGGCGGGCGCGGAGTAGGGGGTTTTTGACGGAACGAACCCATTTTCCTAGTTCTGCTTGTGTTGTCATCGGGTTAGGCTGTGGGTAAATCGGGGGTTTTGAGGGGTGGGCCAGATCCAAGGCTTGATCAGGACTCAGGCGGGTTCCGAGAGTGGCGGTCGTTTTGATCGGTTGCATCGATGTTCCCCAATATTCACGAACTGCTGCGGAGGTGCGGGCCAGCCAGGGCAAAAAAGTAACGTTCCCCTTCAGGGGGCCGGTGCTGCCAGTTCTCCGGTTGCACCAGGTCTGCCGGCGCCACGTGGGCGTAAATCCCTTCCTGATTTCAAAGTAGCAGGTGGACGTGCGGCTGAGGGGTTGTGCGGTGCTGGGTGGGGTGGGAGTAAGTGGTTTTGGAATCAGCGAAATGGTCCCGAAAAATAAATGTCGTTCCGTGGTGACCGTGATTTTCGGAAGGGGTGGATCTGAGGTGTTTTGCGGGGGCTGCGGCAGGCCGATCATTCCGTCCGCTCTGACTGGGCGGCCGGCGGCTTTTGCCCGCACCGATGTGATGCTCTCCGGTGTCAGTCTGACAGGAGCCCTCCGATATCGCGGCTGCCGCGCATCACGTGAAGGATGAGCGCGTCGTCGCCTTCGACGCGATAGATGATGACGTACTCACCAATGGGAAAGCTGCGTAGGCCGGAGCGCAGGTCGTGATCTCGCCGCCGCCCGATTTGCGGATACCGCAAGCAGCCAGAAACGCTCTGTGATGGTATCAATCAGGCGGTTGGCAATCTCTATGCTGCCGCTCTCGCGGGCAGTGTAAAGCCAGATGTCATCAAGCTCGGCTTCGGTCCCCGCAAAAGACGGAAACCCATTTAGCGTTTGTTTTCTTCGGCGGCAAGCCGGGACAGGCCGCGACGCTTTACCTCGTCCGCGAGTTGCGCCGCCCCTTCGCTCGTCGTAATTCGACGGCCTTCGCCGCGCGCAAAAGAAGCTTCGGCCTGGTCGACAGCCGCAAGGATTTCCGCGCGTCGCCGCTCCCGGCCTTCCCACAGTGACAAGGCTTCCTGGAGGGCGTCTTCCTCGCGGCTGTACCGGCCACTCTCGATCGCTTGGCGGACAAGAGCTTTCTGGTCGTCGGTGAATTGCACTTCCATGTCCGGTCCTTCTCTTCCCACAGTACAGGATATTCGCCTGTCTGTCACGAGTCGAAGTTCATCCCGGTTCATCCCGCCTTACATTTCCTTCAAGGATTCTGCGCGACGATCACGGACGGGTCAAGCGGCACGCGTCGAGGGGGGACTTATCGGAAGTACAGTCCCGGGCGGGGCTACGATGTGGCCCTGCCTATTTTCTTCGTTGGCCGCCCGGATCATAAGTAGCACAGGCATTCTTGCCTGTGTGGGCCTTGCCCTCACAGCCACCGCCCCGCTCCGCCAGATCCGCTGGAGGAAATCCGGCGGCGCATGGGGCAACACGGAAGGTCTGTTCCGAGTGGCGAGTGGCCGAACTCTAGAGGCCCGAGGCAATCCTCTTCCGTGCCAGCAGTGTTACTGCGAGCAGCACGGTCGCTAGGAGAATCACCGCGGATGGCTCTGGGACCGAGGACAGCGTGTATTCCGCCAGGTAGGTGCCGCCTGAACCAATGGATGGTGCGCTGAGGGTTAGTACGTCTCCCACAAGGCTCGCCGTAAAACCGGCGGGGAAATTGTTGGAGTCTAGGCTCAAACTCAAACCGGAGAACGCGGCATCTGTGAAAATGTATTCGACGGGTAAAGAGCCTGCGACGGAAACGTCCTGCAGCGTGACCGTAGTGCCCGTAAAATCGGCGGTGTCCGTATTAGCGGGATCCGCGTAGCCAAACTCAATCCCGGCGCCAATGGTTACGGTTGAACTGGCGCCGAGGCCGGAGTTGCCGTAACCGGCGGGTACATAACCGTTCACGGACTCGAAGTAATTCGGGGGATTACCCTGAATCAGCATCTGTCCAGTGACCGATGTTCCAATCAGATCGGCTCGCGCAGAAACCGCCATCAACAGCGCGAACGCACTGACGCTTGCGTAGTGTTTGAAAGTCACAAGAATCCTCCTCTTTGATTCATTCGATCTCAGTCTCCGGTGGGACACGATTCAGGCGCACATCTCGACGAACAAAGATTCCCATCCCAAGACAGCGTCGGCATGACTTGCACTTTCGCGACCAATCGAGACACTTCGCAAAAGCCGCGGACGCCATCACCTGTAAGCTTCTGCAAAAAAGGGTAGATCGAGGTGCTGCTCGGCGGCTCCCCTCAGCCTTGGAACTTGGGGCTAAGTTTCAGCTAGTACCAAAACCTGGGATTCCTGTGTAATAGCGCTGGGCCTCGCTCCTGCTTTTTGGGTCGTGGTGGTCGGGCGTGGTGGTGCTCATGGCTAGCCACTTGGACGTGTTGTCGTTTTAAACCGGCCAATGTTCTGAGCGAGGGGCTGGCGGCCAGCTCCCACCATGGACGCCGACATCGGGAGCGGATCGGTCCCCAGAGCCGACCCTCACATCGGATGGCGGCCGGTGGCTTCATGCTTGGTGAAGCACCCGAGCCCGCCAGTCCATGGCCCGGCCTCACCCCCGCGCTTTAGTTCACTGCATGATCGCATCACCTTCGCGGCGCTCGGATACTGTCACCCCCGAGCCTCACGACGTCGCGAAGCTGATGAGATCTTTTCTCGGTCACGGCGGAACAACATTTATTTTCTGGCACACTTTCACTCATTCTAAAACCACTTACTCCCACCAGTTCCGCGCCGCGCACCCCTGCAGCCGCACATCTGCGTGCTAGATTGAAATCAAGAAGGGAATTGCGCTTGAACGGTCTAACCATCAGTAAGTCGTTGGTTCTGCTAGAAGAAATCTGAAACCGTTTAAGTTGAACGGTTTTGGCCCGTCTCGTCCTGGCGCTCCAGGCAGCGCGCCTGAGGCCCCAGGATTTTCGCCCCGGATCTCGTTGGAGGTTCCGCGGCCTGCGGGCCGCCATGGCTATCCTGGCTTTCGCGGTTGCATCCGGCAGTTTGGAGTCGGGCCGTTGACCGAAGTCCGGTCACGCGGTCCGGAGTGTGGAGGTCGTCATGACACAATCGAGTCGCTATCACAACGTCGTCACTCCGTTGCACGGAGCGACAACCCATCCACAAGCGCCATCCGCCCGCCCTCGGAACGAACCCAAACGACAAATACATTTGTCGGCGCCCCCTCGCAAACCGTTGATTCCTCATGGGCCGCCGTCCCGAAGCAACAAATTAATTTGTCAATTGGTTTCGTTTCGTCAAAAAGATATTTCCCACCCGGAAGCCCCCACCCCCGCGCTAACATCCAAACACCTGATGATTGCGCTGTCCCGGGTCTCCAAACATTTCAACGGCAAACGAAAGGTCGTCGCGCTCGATTCCGTCGATCTGCACATCGGGCGCGGCGAAATGGTCTCCATCGTCGGCCCCTCCGGCTCCGGAAAGTCGACCCTCCTCAACCTCATCGGCGGCCTCGACCGCCCCACCTCCGGCGAGATCCGCATCGACGGCCAGTCCGTCGCCGCCCTCCCCGATGACGACCTCACGCGGCTTCGCCGCGACAAAATCGGCTTCATCTTCCAGTTCTTCAACCTCCTCCCCTCGCTCACCTGCGTGGAGAACGTGGCCCTGCCTCTCCACCTCAAAGGCCTCCCGCGCAAGGAAATCGACAAGCGCGCCCGCGGCCTGCTCGAACTCGTGCGCCTCGACCACCGCTTCGACCACCTGCCCGACGAGCTTTCCGGCGGCGAGCGCCAGCGCGTCGCCATCGCCCGCGCCCTCGCCTTCCAGCCTCCCGTCCTTCTCGCCGACGAGCCCACCGGCAACCTCGACACCCACACCGGCGCCGAAATCCTGAGCCTCATCCACGACCTTCACGACCGCCTCAACGCCACCATCCTCATCGTGACCCATGACGCCGGAGTCGCCCAAAGCTGCCCACGCACCGTCACCCTGTGCGACGCCCGCATCGCCGGAGATGTCCGTCGATGATCCTGCTCCGCCTCATCACCTGGCCGTACGTCCGAAAGCACCTCTTGCGCAGCGTGCTCACCACCGCCGGCATCGTGCTCGGCGTGGCCCTGCTGGTCGGCATGCACAGCGCCAATCAATCCGTGCTCGGAGGCTTCAACCAGACCGTGGACCGCATCGCCGGCAAGACGCAACTCCAGGTCTCCGCCGGCGATTCGGGCGTCGCCGAAGAAGTGCTCGAGCGCGTGCAGTCCCTTTCCCAGGTGCGCGCCGCGGCCCCCGATATCGAAGCTTCCGTCGACACCAATCTCAAGGATCAAGGCAAGCTTCTCATCCTTGCCGTCGATATGACCGGCGACCGTAGCCTGCGCGATTACGACCTCGACAACGGCGACAACGACGACGTCATCGACGACCCGCTCATCTTCCTCGCCCAGCCCGATTCCCTGATCGTCACCCGCGAATTCGCCGATCGCAATGGCCTGCGCACCGGCGGCAAGATCGCCTTCAGCACCATGGAGGGCCAACGCCAGTTCACCATCCGCGGCATCCTGAAGGCCGGCGGAATGGCCTCGGCGTTCGGCGGCAACCTTGCCATCATGGATATCTACGCCGCCCAGAGCGTGTTCGGCCGCGGCCGCCACTTCGACCGCATCGATATCGGTCTCCGCGACGGCGTCCCGCTCGGCGAGGGTACGGCGGCCATCCAGAAAGCTCTCGGCCCGGGCTTCACCGTCGAGCCCCCATCCGGCCGCGGCCGCCAGTTCGAATCGCTGCTGGCCATCTATACCTTGGTCACCGGTGTCTCCAGCTTCTTCGCGCTCTTCATCGGGATGTTCATCATCTACAATTCCTTCTCCATCGCGGTGACGCAGCGCCGCTCGGAGATCGGAATCCTGCGCGCCCTGGGCGCCACTCGTGCCCAGATCCGCACCCTGTTCCTCGCCGAGAGCGCCGTTGCCGGCCTCATCGGATCGGCCGTCGGCGCGGCCGCGGGCCTAGCCTTCGCGCGCAGCCTCACCCAGGTCACCAGCAACCTGATGGACCAGTTGTTCGGCGTCCCCAACAACGCCAGCGAGGTTCTGATCGACCCGCAATTCCTGCTGATGGCCATCGCGGTCGGAGTGGGCATGAGTATGATCGCCGCCTTCATCCCGGCGCGCAATGCCGCGCGCGTGGAGCCGATACAGGCTTTGCAAAAAGGGCGCTACCAGGTGCTGGGCGCGGGCGAGAATCGCGTGCGCCGCGTTGCCGCGCTGGCCGCCACAATCGCTGCGTTGGTATGCCTCCCGCTGGGCGGCAACCGCACCATGTTTTATCTGGGCTGCCTTCTCACCCTGCTGGCCGGCCTGTTGCTCGCGCCCACGCTTTCTCTCGCGCTCGCCCGCCTCCTGCGCCACCCGCTGAAATGGATTCGGCCCATTGAAGGAGCGCTGGCCGCCGACAGCCTCATCCAGGCGCCGCGACGCACCTCGGCCACCGCCGCCGCCCTCATGCTCTCGCTGGCCCTGGTGGTTGCCCAGGGAGGGGTCGCGCGCGCCAGCATCGACTCCATCACCCAGTGGATGAACGCCGTCATGAATCCCGACCTCATCATTACCCAGTCTGCCACCCTGGCCTCCCGCGACTTCCGCTTCCCGCCCGGCGTAGACGAGGAACTCCGGAAGGTCCCCGGAGTGGACGAAGTCGTGCCCGCGCGCACGCCGCGCATCCAGTTCCGCGGCCAACCGGTCATGCTCGTGGGGATCGATCTGCTCCGCGACGCCGCTCGCGTCGACCACCGGGTCATCGCTGGCGATCCCGTCGCCATGACCCGCTTGGCCGCCGAAGAGAAGGGCCTCATTGTCGCCCAAAACCTCGCCGAGCTTCAAAGGATTTCGCTCGGCGAGCTTCTCGAAATCCCCACTCCCACCGGAGTTCTGCGCCTGCCGGTAGTCGGGATCATCCAGGATCTTTCCAACCAGCTCGGCGCCATCTTCATCGAACGCAAGACCTACGCGCGCTATTTTCAGGACGACACCATCGATGTTTTCCGCGTCTACCTCAAGCCCGGTGTTTCGCCCGAGGAAACGCG
>Ga0116223_10001809_pt1 | contig 21077 bp, 15 predicted proteins | sample Sb_taG_3_FD_90092 | JGI IMG/M metagenome (GOLD analysis project Ga0116223, IMG submission 90092) | Peat soil microbial communities from Weissenstadt, Germany - Sb_50d_a_PC metaG | ecosystem: Environmental > Terrestrial > Soil > Wetlands > Peat | place: Germany: Weissenstadt | collected 2010-09-21 | reverse complement strand
TCCCGCGCTGCTAACCGCGCTGGCCAACACGGTTTCGAAGAAGGGTGTTGTCGAGGAAGTGAAGGTTGCGTAACCTATGACAGCCGAGAGTCGCTAACTTTCAACGGAGTTCCGGGCAATCTCGTCAACGAACCGCTCAGGAAGTAATAGTCGAAAGGAGCCGAACTGCGGGGGAAATCGCCACTGTAGTGGACTCCATTGTCTGAAGTATAGCCCGTGAGGGAAGTGGAAGCGATGTAGGGCCTGCCTTCCATGCGAATGCGGTCGACGCTGACATCGGTGGGATATTGGCCCGTGAAGCCCAGCAGTTCGTAGAGTTCCGTCGCGATGAGCCCGTCGTACAGAGAAGGTTGGGCAGGTGGTATAGCGGTAGCCTTGATGGTCAAGTCCGAGACGCTAATTTTGCCCTCCACAAACTCAAACAAGCTGGGCCAGAGACAAGTTGTGAGGTTGGGCTGGCACGAAGCCACGAATTGGTCCGGCCAGTTGACAGGTAGATTGGGAAGGGCCTCGATGGTCGTGTTGTCAATACCCATACCCTTGAAAGTTCCTTGAAAGTTGTAGACCACGACCTGTTTGGTTAAGTATTTTCCAGCGGCCAACTTCACGGTGCAGCCCGGGCCGTACACCACGCACTTATTCAGCGCCCCTTGGATGTTGGCCGTGTCGTCCACGCCGTTTGGTGGTGGGACTTTCACTGTGTGGCCGCCCGCCCAGACGGTAGCGGGCAGAAGCAAGATTAACCCCAAGATGCCCCAGAGAAGCGCGACTCCGAGGGCAGCACGTTTCACTCGGCAGTTCATGTAGGACATGTGGCTTTCTCCTTCCCCTAACAATTTGTCTGATGGAAATGCGTTTCCCGAGAATTTGGGTCATTCGCCTCAGGGGGTGCTGCGTCTCAACAGGCGGGAACTGCTCTTCGGCGAGGCGACGGAGTGTACGGTGCCAATTCTACTGCTGTTCGACTGCGGCGGCGAAGAAAGATGAGGGCTTAGTCCGACTGGCTAATCCCAAGTTGGCAGAGACACCGCGAATCGGGTTTTGTCAGACGTTCTAAATAGATTGTTGGTGAAAAATCCCGATTACACTCATCAACCCAGCGACCGGGGTTTTGAGTGTAAACGCCTGGTTACATCATTTACCGCCACATCCCCTGCCTCGGAGCGTTTTTGGTTCCGCTGGCCGCTGGTGAGGGCGGAGCATTTGAGTTTGTGACCTACGGCGGGAAGTTCACGCGGTGCATCAGCGCCTGGAATCGCGGCTCGGATCGCAGGGGATCGAGGAGTGGCGACACTTTCAAATAAAACAGCCAAGGGTCTCGTTCTTCGTAAGCTCGCTCCAGGAACGTAAGTGCCTGTTCCTTGTCGCCTAAACCCAAGTATGCATTCGCAAAGACACTCGGGAAGACATAATGATGACGAGACCTTTCTAGCAACTCACCGATTATCTTCCGCGTATCGCTTTTTCTTCCGGCAAGCCCATACACTTGAGCCAGAAGCCCGAGATTACTCGTTTGCCGCCCTGATCGGGCTATACCCTTTTCCAAATTGGCGATCGCCTCTGGATACATGCTTTTCTGTGCGTAGGACAAGCCGACGATAATAGCCGAGTTGTCACTATTCAAATTCTCACACTGCTTAATGGCGAGGTCATACTGGCGTGAAAAAAAGGCGATCTGTGCCAACGATTCTCGATACTCAGTACTGAGCGGATCCAATTCAATCGCGCGGTTGGTCTGTAAGATGGCCTCGTCGTTTCGGCCTAAGGCCATCAGAAGGGCTCCGTAAACGGCATGACACTCGCCACAATTGGGATTCAGTTTCAGGGCGAGTCGATACTGGTTCTCCGCTCCCGACCAATTCCACTCATCATTCAGAAGAACCAACCCCAGAGCCAGATGCGCACGCGCCAGCGAAGGATCAAGTTGCAGCGCTTTGGTGACAGCCGCCTTTGCCTGCAACATAGTCTCCCGCGCAGAAGGGCCTCCTTGCTCGGGGTTTCCCAGCCAAAAGTAGGCCATCGCCAGCTCTGCGTAGGCCGGCGCATAAGTCGGGTCCTTCTCGATGGCTGCCTTGAAGTGCGCAATCGCTGTCTGCAAACCAACTTCGGTGTAATTGTTGCCGAAATACAGGCCTCGCAGGTAACTGTCCTGCGCCTCTGGGTTGATGGAGCGACTGCTGGCAAGGCGAGTCCGCTCCTCCGGCGTCAGCTTGGCTTGGATTTCATCGGTGATGGCGCGTGCGATCTCGCCTTGCAGACTCAAAGCATCGCGAATGCTGCGATCGTATTCCTGCGCCCACAATTGACGTTCTGGCGAAGCTTGAGCTAGATGGACCGTTACTTTCACCCGGTCTCCCGAGCGTGCGACTGCCCCTTCCAATACAGCATCCACGTTTAACTCTCGGGCGATCTCTCGCAGCGACTTCTTGCTGCCTTTGTACTGCATTACGGACTGTCGGGAGATCACGCGCGGGCCGCTGATCTTCCCAAGTTCCGTGATCAGGGCTTCGGTCATTCCGTCGGCGAAGTACTCTTGTTCGGGGTCGCCAGACAGGTTTGTCAGGGGAAGCACAGCCAGCGCTTGAATCTGCGGTTTCGGCGCGCGCATGAAGATCCGATCGCGCCAGCCACGCACGTTTAATCCGACTAGTGCGGCTGCTAGAAGGCTGACGACCAGGATCGCGAGAGAAGCCGTCCGCAATAAGTTTGCGGAGCGAACTGGATTGGCCGCACGTGGGGTGGCCGTCGGGGCGGCGACTGCCGCGACTTCCGATCCGATGGGCCGAAATTCAGGCCGCGGTTCGGTTCCCAAGGAACCGGCACCTTTCAGGCCGTTGTTTCTGTTTCGGCGGGCCTCGGTGATCTCAGTCAGAGGAGCGATGAAGCGGTAGCCTTTGCCCTTGACGGTTTGTACGAAGCGAGGCTGTTCGGGGTCATCACCGAGGGCCTGACGGATCTTGCGGATGGCAGTGTTGATCCCGTGTTCGGTATCGAGGAAGACATCCTTGCCCCAGATTCTTTCGATGATCTGATCGCGGGTGACCAGCTGACCATTGCTCTCCACCAGGATGGTGAGGAGGTCCATGGGGATCTTTTCGAGTTTGAGGACGTGATCTTCCCTGCGCAGCTCATAACGGCCGCTGTCGAGTTCAAATTCCGCGAATCGCGCTACCCGAGATGGCACGGCCAGAGTCCCTTGGGGAGGGACCAGAAGTATAGCATTGATTGCGAGTCGAATGGGCCTAGTCTCTTGTCTTCAGCGACTTACAGACTTCACCAAAACTTCACCCTAACTTCACCTGCGCTGCCTTGTTGCAAATCCCCTTCTTGCTGCACGATGCCTCGCACCAAGGAGGTTCTGTGAGAGTTATAAATCGTTGTGGAGTTGTTTTCCTGGCGTTGCTGGCGCTTGCCATGGCATCGCCTTTGATTGCCCAGCCCAAAGTTTCCGTATTTGCTTCGGGACTCAACAATCCGCGCGGCTTGAAGTTCGGACCCGACGGTTTCCTCTACGTCGCGGAAGGCGGCACGGGAGGCTCCCTTTCCACGGTAGGTCAGTGTGAACAGGTGCCTGCCCCCGTGGGACCTTATACCGGAGACTTCACGGCGCGCATCTCGAAGTTCAACCGCAAGGGCGTCCGCCGCACCGTCGCCGATAATCTGCCGTCCAGCCAGACCAGTCCCAATGAAGGGAGTTTGGTGAGCGGAGTAGCGGACGTTGAGTTCATCGGAGACACCCTCTACGCCCTGCTAGCCGGGGCGGGCTGTTCTCACGGGCTCGCGGGCACGACTAATGGCGTGATTCGCATCCACAAGAACGGAAAATGGGATCTCGTGGCCGACCTGAGTGCCTTCCAGAAGGCCAATCCGGTGGCCAATCCCGACTTGGAGGACTTTGAACCCGACGGCACGTGGTACAGCATGGTGGCCCACAACCGACGTTTGTACGCGGTCGAACCAAATCACCAGGAGATAGACCGTGTATCCCCTTGGGACGGCAACATTCGGCGCATCGTGGACGTCTCTGTCGATCATCCCGAGTGGATTGGCCCCACCGTCATTGTCTCCCGGAACGGGAGCTTCGTCTTCGGTACCCTCGGAACATTTCCGATCACTCCAGGAACCGAAGACGTTTTCAAACTGAAGCTGGATGGTGACTACAACAGCTTGGCGAGCGGGTTCACGACCGTGCAAGGCTTGGCCTATGACCAGCGTGGCAGACTCTACATTCTCGAATCCATGACCGCGCCCGGCTTCCCCGGCCCCGGCCAGATAGGGACGGGCACAATTGTCCGCTTGGAGCATGGGGGAGCAGTGACGACCATCGCGACGGGCCTCAGCTTCCCGTCAGCCATGACCTTTGGGCCAGACGGGAAACTCTATGTCTCAAACTTCGGCTTTGCTGGGCCCCCTGGAGCAGGAGAAATCTGGCAGATCGATGTTTCCTGCGACGATCACTGAAAATGAAACCCTGGATTTCTACGACCCTTCCGACACCTTCCTCAAGGAGGTAGCTGGCGACGTCACGGCAGAACGCATTTCGGTTGAGTGATCCGTTGGGTGTGCGCTCTTCCGTCTGCTCAGATAACCGTGTCGGCTCCAAGCCGCCGAATAAGCTTGGTGGGTTCAACAAGCCAGGGCTCGGAAAAAAGGAAAAAAGGAGCCGACACGAGAAGATCGTGCGATCCGGAGGCGGTGCATATTCCATCCCGTGTGTTCTCACCCATCATTCATTTGATCCTTGCCATACTCGACTCTCGACTTGGAACTGGACGCGATGGCGCTCACCACCACACGTTGCTCCTCGCGATGATCGTCCATTGGCGATAAATCGCGATATCACTCACAACCCCAGAATCGTCCGCGGCTGGCCCGTCCTATCGCGAAGCGAAGGGCGGGATTCTCCGAACCGCCGACACCGGATCTTCATTGTAAGCGCTCCCCGCCGATTCATCACATCCAGCGAGTGATCGCCCTCACAGACATCCCACGCGCCATCCGCAAAAATGAAATCGGATTGCCCAAGGCAGAACTGTGCCGTCTCCAGAGGCGGACCTTGATGCCGCACCAGAGCCATTTGCCAGCGCTCTTTGAAAACCCAGATAGCACCCGAAAGCTCTCCACCTGTTCCCAAATTGGGAGCTCGGCAAAGCTATTTCCCGTTAAGTCCTTATTCCGGAATACTTTGATATAAGTCCTTAGTTTTCAAAGACCAAAGCAGAAAATTCCCGCCAAGCCCATGATTCCATTAGACAGGGGGGGAGGGGGTGGGGGTACCAAAGAGTAAACACCGGGTCGGTCGTACCACCATTTGTCGAAAACCTCGAATGTCGCGGCGTGAATTCCCGCTGCCTGCCTGGGCGGTTGCAGAGGCGGGTCGCGAACTGACACGCGACCCGGCAGGGCAGTGGTCAGTTTCAACCTGACCCACTACCGGGAAGCGTACAAGCTTGCACGAATCAACCCGTGTGTGAGAATACTGATCGTTAATATTCGATCGATACCTCATGCCCACCTTCGCCGCCATCGACATCGGATCGAATTCTGTCCGTCTAAAAATTTCGCGTCTGCAAGCCGGACGGCTGAAAGAAATCCACGAAGACCGCGAAGTCACTCGGTTGGGTGACGGCGTCTTCAACGGCGGACTGCTTTCGCCCGAGTCGATGTCGCAAACCGTGCAGGTGTTGCGGCGCTTCAATCGTGCCGCACAGGAATGTGGGACGGATTCGGTGAAGGTGGTGGCCACGGCAGCGCTGCGCGATGCCCGCAATTCACGCATATTTCTGGAGTGGGTGCGCTCGACGACGGGCTGGACAATCGAAATCATTTCCGGACTGGAAGAGGCTCGCCTCATTCACCTGGGCATGATCTCCGCCGGTCGGCTGGGCGCCCACAGCGTTCTGCTGGTGGACCTGGGCGGCGGCAGTTGCGAGCTCACGCTTTCGCGCGAGGGACAACTCCGGGATACGGTGAGCTTGCCGCTCGGGGCCGTGCGCCTGACCGGCGAATTCCTCCAGCACGATCCGCCGCGTAAGGGCGAACTGAAGCGGCTCCAGGGATTTGTGGTGCGGGAGATTACGCGCATTCAAGACCGTATCAAGTCCGCGCGCGTGGGCGCAGTGATCGCCACCTCCGGCACAGCCGCGGCACTGGTGGCCGTCGCCAGCCACCGGGCGCGCCCCAGGAAGCGCCGACCGGCGACTTATGCGACACGCGAGATGATACGCCGCATTGCCAATCAGATCACGCGCATGACGTTGGAGCAGCGGGGCAGAGTCCCCGGGATCGGTCCGCGCCGCGCTGAAATCATTTGTGCCGGCGCGGTGGTGTATGCGGAATTGCTGGAGCGCTGCCATCTCGCCGGTTTTCGCTACTCGGCGCTGGGGCTGCGCGATGGCATCCTGGCCCAGATGGCGGCGGAATACGATCGCAGCACGAGATCGGGCCGGGCGATTGAATCGGAACGGTGGGAGTCGATCAAGCGCGCCGTAGAACATTACCGGGTCGACCTCCATCATGCTTTGCATGTGCGCGACTCGGCATTGCTGCTGTTTTCCTCGCTCAAATCGGTACACCAGCTTCCGGTGGAGTATCTCGAGTGGCTTTCGGCCGCGGCCATGTTGTACGAGGTAGGCGACTACGTGAACCGCAACGGCCACCATCGCCACACTTACTACATCATCGCGAACTCCGAGATTCTGGGATACACGCCACAACAGCGGCGCATCATTGGCTCGATCGCGCGCTACCTGGGAAAGTCGCGGCCCACACCGGGAGATGGCCCGATGAACGTCTTGAGCCCCGAGGAGCAGGAGAATGTGACGAAGGCGTCGGTACTGCTGCGCGTCGCGCGAGCTTTGAATATGGGAAGGAGCCAATCCGTGGGAAGCGTTGCAGTCTCGGCGCGCAACGGCAGAGTTTCCATGAAACTAACTCCGCGCGGAAAGGCAAGCGTGGACCTGGAGGTATGGGCGATTGAGAAGGACCGATCCTACTTCCGCGAAGTCTTCGGGCGCGAACTCTCCGTGGCCGCGGTGTGAAGTGTGCGCAGGATACGGGGCGTGATGCACCAACTCAGGGACCCGGCATTGCGCCGCATTTCGACTTTGGCCACGGCCCCTTTCTTGAGTTCAACCACAGCTTCGCATCCATTGTCGCCGATCACGCGTCCGAGAAATTCGCGCAGGTTCGGGTTGTGCCCCACCAGCAGCATGGAATCCTGGCGGGCGTACTTTTCCAGCATCTTCTGAAAATCCGTGAAGCTGGCCTGCGGACGCAGCGCGTTTTCCGTGACCAACTTGCCTTCGTGCCCCATTTCATTGCCCACCAGTGCTGCGGTTTGCGTGGATCGTTTTAGCGGGCTGGAGACGATGATTTCCACCTGCACGCCCAGCGAGGCCAGGGCGCGGCCGATATATCCGCATTGCTCAATGCCGTCTTTATCGAGGCCGCGCTTTTCGTCTTTCTTCGCGGAACTCAACTGTTGTCCGGCACTGGCGTGGCGCAAAAAATAGAGAAACATTCGGAGTGACTATTCCTTTCCGATCAAAACTCGAGAGGCTCGCCGCGGGATAGCGACGGGAATCTCCTCGGGCGTCTTGATGCCTTCCGCCAGACCGATGAGAAAATCCTGGGAACTGAAGGCGGCTGCGCCTCGAGGTGGCCTCTTGCTGCGTCCGCGTGGCGATTGCCAGGCGCGCAGGTAGCGGCCGTCCTTTTGCAGAAATCTCGCTTTCACATTGTCGGCGAGGTATGCGGCCAGAATCTCGTGCACCACGCGGTCGCGCAGCAGCGGGTTCTTGAGCGGGAACAGGACTTCCACGCGCTCGTGCAGATTGCGAGGCATCCAATCGGCGCTGCCGAGGTAGACTTCAGGCTCGCCGCCGTTCTCGAAGTAATAGATGCGGCTGTGCTCGAGGAACCGGCCCACGATACTGCGCACGCGGATACGGTCGCTGAGGCCACGAATTCCCGGGCGCAGCGAGCAAATGCCGCGCACGAGCAGCTCAATGTCCACTCCTGCCTGCGAAGCGCGGTACAGAGACTGGACAATATCTTTGTCGAGCAGGGAGTTGATCTTGACAATCATGCGCGCCGGACGCCCCAGGCGCGCATGCTCGGCCTCCCGCTCAATCAGGCGCAGGCACTTTTCCGCCAAATCCAGAGGCGCCACCAGCAGCGGGCCGTAGCTGGGGTGCTCCGCGTAGGCCGTCAAAAAACTAAAGACATCGTGAACCGCGCTGGTAATCTCCGGGTCGGCCGTGAGCAGGCTGAGATCGGTATAGATGCGGGCGGTGGTCGCGTTGTAGTTGCCGGTGCCCAGGTGCGCGTATTGGCGGGCTACACCATCGGGATCGCGCCGCACCAGCAGCGAGAGCTTGCAGTGCGTCTTCAGGCCCACCAGCCCGTGGAAGACCTGCACGCCGGCATCTTCCAGATCGCGCGCCCAACGGATGTTCGACGCTTCATCGAAGCGTGCTTTCAGTTCCACGACGGCAGTGACTTCCTTGTGCGGCGCGGCGGCCATCAGCGACGGAACAATCAGCGAATGCTCGCTGGTCCGGTAAAGGGTCTGCTTGATGGAGAGCACGCGCTCGTCTTCGGCGGCCGACTGAATGAAGGATATGACTGCATCGTAAGAATCGTAAGGATGGTGCAGCAGAATGTCCTGGCGGCGCAACTCTTCGAACAGATCGTGGGACTTCGCGGTCAGGCGCAACTCCCGTGGCACATAAGTGCGAAACTTCAAATCCGGCCGCGCCGCTTCGTCATAAATGTTGAACAGCCGCGAAAGATTCACCGGACCGTTGACGGGGAAAATTTGCCAGCGGTCAAGTTCGAATACCGTGCCCAGGCGCTCGATAATCTCGGGGTCGGCCGCGGACTCGATCTCCATCCGCACCGCGTCTCCCTTGCGGCGGTTGTGCAGTTCAGCGCGCACGGAGTCCAGCAGATTGCGCGATTCTTCTTCCTGCAGGTAGAGGTTGCTGTTACGGGTGACGCGGAAGGCGGACGAAGAAACGATGTCGTAGCCCTTATACATCCGCGCGGCATGATGCACGACCAGGTCGGCAAGAAAAATGAAATCGATGGTCCCCTGAGATGGCAGGCGGACCAGACGCGGAAGCGCCCGCGGAACGGTTACCACTCCGGTATAGGTGAGCGAGGAGCGACGACGGCGCCGCAGCAACAGCGCCACGCACAGCGCCTTGTTGATCACGCGAGGAAATGGATGTGCCGGGTCCACCGTCACCGGGGTGAGCAGCGGATCGAGTTCCCGTTCGCAGTAGTCGTCCGCGAAGGCCAGCGCTGCGTCATCCAGTTCGTCGATGCCGAGGACGCGAATTCCCTGTTCCGCCAGTTCCGGCCGCAGGCGCTCGTTCCAGCACGAATATTGTTCTTCGACGAAATCGCGGGTCGCGTCTTTGATCAGTTCCCGCTCCTCCACCATGGTGAGCCCGTCGGCAGTGGTGGCGTTGTGGCCGTCTTCGAGTTGCTGCAACAGGCCGCCTACCCGGACCTCAAAGAATTCGTCCAGATTGCTGGCGGAGATGGCCAGAAATTTCACGCGTTCGAGCAGCGGATTGCGGAGATCCCCGGCTTCTTCGAGCACGCGCCAATTAAATTTCAGCCACGATGCTTCGCGGTTCAGGAGTGGCGCGCGATTGCTCAGAGTTTGCCGTACCATGTTTGCCGAACCATATCGTCAAGTTGGAACGTCTATCGCTGCTAGGGAGGTGCATTGGTGCGACGGGTGATTATGAACCGCACTTCAGTCCTGTTGGGCCGCCGTAAGAACAAATGTCGCTTATCAACGCGGCCTTGAACTACCGCACCGGGCGTCCAATCCTCCGGCAACATTTCGCGGGTGTTGCGCGGCTCGCGCTCCCCCCCGACCACGGTTCCGGCCGCTCGGACCGCAACTCGAGGTACGGATCTTCGTGGTAGTGGGGGATGTTAGCTACGTTGGATACGACCCGATCACGCATCTTAACCTCGGCCCGGACGATCGTCAGTGCCAGATAACCACTTTCGACCGCAAAGGGGCCTGCTCACGGCCCAGGCAAAACGTCAGCGCAACCGAAGACCCTGTAAGGCATCCGACCAAAAATAGTATACCAAGCTGGCTGCGAGCTGCGGGCTTCGATCTGCGAGCCAAACAGATGTTGGGGTTTGCTCGCCGGTCGTGGCTCCTAGATCAAAGCGCATAGGCAAAGAGCGCCGGTTTTACAGCCAGCGCCGGCGCCCAATTCGCGTGCGACTGCCTGCCCAGGCTGGTGGTCTCGCTGACAACAGGATTGGCAACCGCTCCCTTGACCACGTAGTCGAAGGGGTGGTCTGCGGCGTTCAGGCTGTCCTCAGACTCCAGAAACAGATTGAGTCGAAGACGCGTCAGCCCGCTCTTGAACTGGTTGTTCAGGATCAGGTCGGCATAAGGAAGCCCGACAGGAAGGGCGCGTTGCCATCGGCCCCCTAGTGGATCTGCTTGATGGCCGCCTTCACTTTCTCCACCACGTTCGGGGGTAGCGGCGCGTAGCTGAGCTGGTTCGTCATCTTCTGACCGTCGGTGACCATCCAGTCCAGAAAATCGGCGATGATCTTCCCCTTCTTGGGATCCTTGGCCTGCACGGGAATCAGCAGCCAAGTGAAACTGGAAATGGGGTATGCCGTCTTGCCGGGTGCGTCCGTGATGGAAACGCGAAAATCGGCAGGCATGGCTTTCGCCGATGCGGCCGCTTCGGTCACACCGTCGAGCGAAGCCTTCACGAAATTGCCGGCGGCGTTCCTGACCGACCCGTACGTGATTTTGTTCTCCACGGCATAGATCAGCTCGACGTAGCCGATCGATCCCTGCAACTGCCGAACCTGTCCCGCAACACCTTCGTTACCCTTACCGCCCATACCGATCTGCCACTTGACTGATGTTCCCTTCCCGACGCCATTGCTCCAGTCTTTGCTGATCTTGGAGAGATAGTCGGTGAAGATGAATGTGGTTCCGCTGCCGTCGGAGCGGTAAATCACGATGATCGGCTGGTTGGGAAAGTTGACGCCGGGATTGACCTTGGTGATGGCAGGGTCATTCCAGTTCTGGATCTTCCCGAGAAAGATGCCGGCCAGAGCTTCGGGAGTGAACTTGACTTCTCCGCTCATCCCCGGAACGTTGTAGGCGGGCACGACCGCACCCATCACGGTGGGGATGTGCAGGATCTTGGTTTTAGACTGCGCCAGTTGTTCATCGGACATGGGGCCATCGCTGGCTCCGAAATCGACGGTGCCGTTCAGAACCTGGCGAATGCCGCCGCCACTGCCAATCGATTGGTAGTTGATCTGCACGTCCGGGTGCAGCTTGTTGTATTCGCTGAACCACTTGGAATACATGGGATACGGGAAGGTGGCGCCCGCTCCATTCAGTGTGGTCTGCCCCATGACTGGCAGCGCCAGTGCGAAACCTGCCAACAGCAGCGCGACGCGATAGTTCACTAGACGAGCCTCCTCGTGCTTAATTTAGGTGTGCAATTTTCTTTTAGCGGCGAAGTGTTAAAGAGAGGTTACAAAGGAGTGAATTTCTGATGAACCTACTTTGTTTTCCAAGTACTTAGCGGTTGCCGCTTGTGTCGAGTCGCGTCAGTTCCCGGCCAAAAAGCGCGTTGTCGGGGAAGTCCCGTTGCAGCGCCAGCAGGAGCTTGCGAGCCTGCGCCATCTCTTTCTCGCGGACATAGGCGATAGCCAGCAGTATGCGCGCAAACGGCGCGAGCAGATGGCCTTTTGTCGCGGTCGTCTGCAGTTCGGCAATGCCTCCCGCCTTATCCCCTGCAACGCCCCCGAGGCGCAGGAACCAGCGCACCGGAGCGGCCATCGATCCAATGATGTAACGGCTGACGCCGCCGGCCAAGTGAGCGTCGTAGCAATCAGGATCGGCCGCAAGCAGTTGTGCGGCCCAGGCCGTGGCCTCCTTGGTGTAATGAAGCGAGGCCAGATTGCGCTTCTCGATAAGCGCGGCATAGTCGGAGCGCAAGCCGGCGGCAAACGTCATCGCCAGAAGCGCGTCGCAGTCCCGAGCATCCCGGCTCAGCCTGGACTTCGCCAAGTCTTCCGCGCGAGTGAGTTGCTGCTCAAAACGGGCGCGTTGTTGCGGGTCGGCCTCGTACTTCTTTCGCGCCGCGAAGATCGAGTCGTTCTCATAGAACTGCGCTTCCAGCACTCCGAGGCGGTCGAATTCAGAAAACAAGATGGCAGCTGCCTCGCTCGCCGGCCCCATGGGATTCTCGGGGTTCAGCTTTTCCCACGACTCGAAATCTTTTTGCGCGCCGGTAAAATCCAGATCGTAGAGCCGGCGGAATCCGTGATCGAGCCCCGCCGAGGGCAGATCCGCAACCGCCTGAGGAACAGTCATCAGCAGGATGAAAGTTGCTAAGGCCGCGACTTGGATCCCTTTCGCGCGAGGGCCAAGCCGGAATAGAAAACGACTGAGGCGGCATCTAAACATGTATTGCATTAGATGCGCTTCCCCTGCGTTCCGATGAAAATCAAGCACAAACCCGCATCTTCTGGCAAACTTCTTGGCGATGAGGACGACCCTCTGTGAGCGATGATCTCCGTTGTGCGCCGGGCTGGCCCGGAATCGAACCCCGCTGGACTTCGAGCGCCAAGACGGGCGTAGGCACTGCCCTGAACCTCCACAGCAGGGTTTGGTTCACGCTCAGTCATGGCATCCTCAATGAAATCTATTTTCCCCGAGTGGACCAGGCCTGCACCCGCGACTTCGGCCTGATCGTCACCGACGGTCGCGGGTTCTTCTCCGAAGAGAAACGCCATTGTACCTTCCGCAACCTTCCGATCGAACCAGGCGTGCCTGCCTATGAACTAACCAACACTTGCATGCAGGGCCGCTACCGGATCGAAAAGCAAGTGTTGACCGATCCGTGGCGAAATGTGGTGTTGCAGAAAATTCGCTTCGTGCCGCTCCAGGGAAGTCTCGGCGACTACCGTCTGTATGCTCTCTTGGCGCCGCACCTGGCTAATTTCGGATATGGCAATACCGGCTGGGCGGGCGAGTATAAGGGGCAGCCGATGCTTTTCGCCCAGCGCGATTCCTGCGCGCTTGCTCTCGCCTGCTCCGCCCCGTGGCCAAAACGTTCCGTCGGATTTGTCGGCGTATCGGACGGCTGGCAAGACCTGTCGCAACATTTCCAGATGACGTGGGAGTACGACCGCGCGGAAGAAGGAAATATTGCGCTGACCGGCGAAATCGACCTCGACGCCTGCAATGGCGAGTTTATCCTCGCCCTCGGCTTTGGCGCAATCTGGGCGGAAGCCGGTCAGCAAGCCCTCTCTTCCCTGCTTACTTCTTATGAAACGATCCGCAAAGATTACGTCTTTCACTGGCAGGACTGGCAGCGGACACTGGAGAAGCTCGACGAGAAGCCGCGGGAAAAAGATTTGTACCGGGCGAGCATGGCGGTTCTGCGCACGCACGAATCCAAAGACTTCCTCGGCGGCATCATCGCCAGCCTTTCCATTCCCTGGGGCTTCAACAAAGGCGACGAGGATCTCGGCGGTTACCACCTGATCTGGCCACGCGACCTGGTCGAGAATGCCGGCGGATTGCTGGCCGCGGGCGCTCATGACGACGCTCTCCGCGTGTTGCATTATCTCGAGGCCACCCAGGAAGCCGATGGACACTGGGCGCAGAACATGTGGTTGGATGGGCGTCCGTACTGGAGCGGCTCGCAGATGGATGAGACCGCCTTTCCCATTCTGCTGGTCGATCTGCTGCGCCGCGAGTCGCCTCGTTGCTTCCGGGATAGCGGCCGCTGGTGGGCGATGGTGCGCAAAGCAGCGACCTTCATCCTGGCCAACGGTCCCGTTACGCAGCAGGACCGCTGGGAGGAGGACGGCGGCTATTCACCGTTCACCTTGGCCGCCGAAATCTCTGCCCTGCTGGTGGCCGCCGATCTGGCGGAGTCGATGGGCCAGACTCAACCCGCCGAATTTCTGCGCCAGGTGGCCGACACCTGGAACGACAACATCGAACGTTGGACCTACGCCGTGAACAGCGATCTCGCCCGGCAGGTCGGAGTCGAAGGCCACTACGTGCGCATCACGCCTTTAGACGGAGACGGAGCCGCCTCACCCCTCCAGGGATTCGTTCCCATCAAGAATCGTGCGAGTTCGCCTGCGCCGGCGGTGGAGATTGTCAGCCCGGATGCGCTGGCTCTGGTGCGCTTCGGCTTGCGCACACCCGACGATCCGCGAATGGTGAACACGATCAAGGTCGTCGATGAACTGCTGCGTGTAAGACTTCCGCAAGGTCCAGGCTGGTACCGCTACAACGGCGACGGATACGGGGAGCATGAGGACGGATCTGCGTTCGACGGTACCGGGATTGGCCGCCCCTGGCCGCTGCTGGCGGGCGAACGCGCCCACTACGAACTGGCCGCTGGGCGCCCCGCTTCCGCCGAGGCCTTGTTGGGCGTCATGGAAAACTCGACGGGAACCAGCCGCCTCATTCCCGAACAAGTATGGGACACGGACGACATCCAGGAGCGCGAGCTATTCGCAGGAAAAGGTTCGGGGTCGGCGTGCCCGCTGGTGTGGGCTCACTCCGAATACATCAAGCTGCGGCGGTCGCTCGTCGACGGCAAGATTTTCGATCAGCCTCCGCAAACAGTGGAACGCTATTTAACGAGAAAAATATCGGCGCAGTACTTCAACTGGCGCTTCAACAATAAGCCGCGCACCTTGCCGTGCGGAAAGAAGCTACGGGTTCTGATAATGGAACCAGCGATTGTGCGCTGGAGCTTTGACAACTGGCAAAACACTCAAGACAGCAACTCTGATGACAGCGGATGGAACCTTCACCACGTCGATCTGCCGACAGAAACTCTCGCCGCGGGGCGACAAGTGGGGTTCACCTTTCTCTGGAAGAACAATGGGCGGTGGGAGGGGCGAAACTACCAGGTAACCGTCGAGTAGCACGGAATTCCGTATCCTTTTGAAAACCATTTTCGTCTTAGGAACAGCACCGACCGCTGGTCGGAGGAGGTCCGCATATGGCTGTCCTCAAGCGTATTGGTCCAGCTTCCGCGTTTAAGATCGGCCTCGTTTCATACGCCTTCCTGGGCTTGATCGCCGGCGTCTTCTGCAGTCTGATCGCGCTGAGCGGGGCCTCGTTTGCTCCGCATGCGCATATGCCTTTTGCACCTGAAATTGGGTTGTTCGCCGTGATCCTGTGCCCCATCGTGTATGGGATCATCGGCGGCATCGCTGCCGTGATCGGCGCGCTTATCTACAATCTCGCCTCCGGCTGGGTTGGTGGAGTCGAAGTGGAGATCAATTGACCGGGACGTTCCCGGCACAAGTGTTCGGATTGTCTGAGAGGAGTCGGTACAACTATGTTTCGTCACAATGTTGGCGGAGTTGACAGAGTCTTGCGCATGACGCTGGGAGGGATTCTTTTTCTTGGCGGACTGTTGCTGCTTACCAGCGCAATCAGGCTTGGGGTGATACTCGCGGTGGTCGGCTTGCTCGCCCTGCTGACTGGCATTGTGGGGTTCTGCGCGTTGTACATCCCATTTGGCATCTCGACCGGACGACCGGGAGAGCAGCCGCTCACACAAGCTTGCGACTGTGCAGCATGGATGAAGGCAATGCAGGACAATCGCACCGCCGTCGCCCCACCGAAAGAGGAGAGTATCGAAGCTATGGCTGCAGCTCGCGGCCGGTAGTAACACCCCAGACGAGACGGAGGCTCCTGTATTTTGATTGCCGACGAACCCCTGGCAGTGATTGCCGTCACGGATTCATGGAGGCTACCGAGTGTTCAATAGTTGTATGGCTCCGGCTAATGGAACCGTTGATGCGGGCGTGCTGTTCGAGACTTACCATGATCGAATCTATCGCTATGTCCTCGGTCTCGTGAAAAGCCCCGCCGAAGCCGAAGACCTCACGCAGGATACATTTCTCCGCGCCTATCGTCATGGGGACTCGCTGCGTGATCCAGAAGCGGTTCGCGGCTGGCTGTACCGCATCGCCACACACCTGTGCCTCGATCGTTTGCGCCAACGCAAGCCGCTAATTTCCCTCGACAGTGAAGAAGACGAGGATCGCGTTGAGCCGCCCGTTTCGAATTCTCCCTCGCCCCTCGAGATCTCGGAGCGGAAGGAAACAAGCGCATGCATTCAGCGGTGCCTGGATTTCTTGCCCGACAAGTACCGCGCCGTAATTCTGCTGCACGAAGCCCACTCCCTCACCGCGCCGGAGATCGCCGATCTCCTGGGAGTGACCCTGACCACGGTCAAGATCCGGCTCCATCGCGCGCGCCGTCAATTGCAGCGGGTGATGGAGCGCGGATGCGCCATTTCTAACGACAACCGGGGAGTGCCCACCTGCCACCCCAAGTCCTGAGAACAATGGGTAGAACTGCACCACTTCGATCTGCCCGGCTCAAGCACCTAACGGAACGCTGCTAAACTTTCCCTGCTCACAAGTTCAATTCGAGGCAACATGCGCATTCTTAGCCTGTTTGTTATGGTCGTACTCATGAGCGTCCTGACCGCATCCCAGACTCTGCCTGCACTCCAGGCCGTCACCGACCCGAAGCAGATCGCGTCCAAGCCCGATGCGCGGGTGGAAAAGAATCTTTCCATCGAGAAGCTGTACATGACGCGCCAGATAGGCGGTTCGACCTGGTCGCCGGATGGGAAGACGGTCGCCTTCGTCAGCAACCTGAGCGGCCGCAATAATCTTTGGCTGGTGCCGTCCGAAGGTGGATGGCCGATGCAACTCACGGTGAGCGATCAGCGCCAGACCAGCCCGACGTGGTCGCCGGACGGCAAGTGGATCGCCTATATGTCCGATTACGACGGCGACGAGCAATGGGACATTTTTCTGGTGTCGCCCAAGACTGGACAGGTCGTGAACCTGACCAACACGCGCGAGATCTCGGAGGAAAGCCCCACCTGGTCGCATGATGGGCGCTATCTCGCCTACATGGTCAAGCCGAAGATTTCGTCGGTGTTCGAGATTGACGTTTACGACACCCTCATGCGCGAAGTGAAGCACCTGACCACCGGCACCGCCAAAGACCGCATGAACGTCGCGCCCGTCTGGTCGGCGGACGGCAAGTTCATCGTCTACACGCAGGAACAGGCGAAAGGGACGGACTCGAATGTGTTTCTGGTCGAGGTCGCCAGCGCGCAAAGTACGCTCCTGACGCCGCATGATGGCGAACGCACCTACTCGGCAACTGACGTTTCGCCCGACGGTAAGGACGTTCTGATCACCTCCAATGCCGGCGACGGCTACGACAACGTCGGCGTGCTCGACATCGCGAGCAAGAAAATCCGCTGGCTCACGAACGACAAGTGGGAGATTTCTGGTGAGAGCTTTTCTCCCGATGGCAAGTTTCTGACCTACAACGCGAACGTAGAGGGCAACAGCGACATCTACCTGTTTGACATCGCGTCCGGAAAAGCGCGCGCACTACCCTTGCCTAAAGGTGTGAACCAGGTTGCGGGTAGGACTTCGCCCTTTACGCGCGACAATGCGCGGCTTCTCTATTACCGCACCGGCCCGACCGCTCCCGGCGATTTGTGGGTCTACACGCTGGCTGACGGCAAATCGCATCAACTCACGCACTCGCTCGTGGGCGGCGTGCGATCCGAGGACATGGTCGAACCTTACCTTGCGCACTATCCCAGCAAAGACGGTAAGTGGACGATCTCCGCGTTCGTCTATGTGCCCTACAACCTGCCGCGCAATGGCGAGCACCCTGCGTTGGTCTACGTTCACGGCGGCCCTACGGCGCAGACGATGAACACATTCAATCGCTTCATCCAGTACGTGGCCAACCAGGGCTACATTGTGATCGCGCCCAACTATCGCGGATCGACTGGGTACGGAAAAGAATTCCAGCAGGCGAATCTTTTCGATATGGGCGGCGGCGATTTGCAGGATGTGCTCGCAGCCGCCGACTGGATCAAGGAGACGGGCTACGTCGACCCCAAGAAGCTAATTCTGATGGGCGGCAGCTACGGTGGCTACATGACGATGATGGGCGTCACCAAGGCTGCCGATGTGTGGGCGGCGGGCGTTCCGATTGTGCCTTTTGTGAACTGGTTCACCGAGATCCAGAATGAAGACCCGGTGCTGCAGCAGTCGGACCTTGCGACCATGGGCGATCTGGAGAAAAATAAGGCGCTCTACGAAGATCGTTCGCCCATCAACTTCGTGGAGCAGATCAAGGCGCCGCTGTACCTGTTGGCGGGCGGCAACGATCCTCGTTGTCCCAAGGAAGAAGCGCAGCAGGTGGTCGACGCGGTCAAGAAGCGCGGAGCCGTTGTCGAATACAAGGTCTACGAGAACGAAGGCCACGGCTTCGCTCGCGTTGAAAATCAGATCGACGCCTACAAGCGAGTGGCTGACTTTCTGAAAGCGCACGTACCACCGGCGGATTGCAGTTGCTCGCTGAACGAATAAAACGCTCCGTAGAGACGCGGCAAGCCCCGTCCCTACACACCCGATTTATCCTGATTCGGCCGAACGATGCGCCGCGTGGCGCTTTTTCGCTGCTTCCAGGCGCAGCATCAGCATGTAGAGGACGATCCCGACGTTGACCACGATCACCAATACTCGAAACCAGGTTAGCCGCCGCAACAGATCGGCTGCTTCGAACGGGATGTAGATGGCGCCGGAGGCGAACGCCAGCCATTCCGCCCACGGGCGGACGAACCACAATCCATAGGCCTCGATGAATCGAAGCGTCACGTAGACAGCCGCCACCGTGGCGATCTTCCACAGGCGCACGTCGCTGACCCGGTGCATGAGGGCGACAAAGACCCCGACGAAGTGGTGGTGGTGGTGAGGATTCACGTGAAGAAATTCCAGGAGGCTCTCCGTCACTCCCCAAATGTCTTTGTGGCGCATCGAGAACACACCCAGGCCCGCGAGAACGACGATGATCCCTTTCGCAAACTCAACGGTGGCGACCGTGCGCACGCCTTTGACGTGCCCGGGATCGTGGATGGTGGGATGCATTTGGTGAAAATTGATTTCCGCTATCCAACGCTTCATCGCGGATTCATTCTAAAGCGTGGCCCCCAAAGGGGCTTTTGATTTCGCTACTTGCGGTTTCGCTAAAGCGATACCCTGATACGAAGCTCCTGATTCTCAACTTTGCTGGCGAACGCTGGCGCGCAACTCCTCGACTATCTCCAGCGCGGCTTTGTGGGCGGCTTCACTCTGGTTGACCTCGAACGAGACCGCCCCAACGCGGGCGTGGCCGCCGCCGCCATAGCGCTCGCAGACCCGGGCGAGATTGACGGTGGGCTCGCGTTTCGACCAGGGGTTCGACCCGACCGAAACCTTCACCCGGAACGAACTCTTGCTGACGCCGACGCTGTAAACCGAGTCCGGATGCAGATAGTACGGAATGAACTTGTTGTAGCCTTCGAGGTTCAGGTCGGTGATGTCGAAAAAAATCGTGCCGTCTTTTTCTTCCATGCGCTGCCGCAAAATATCAACGGAGCGCTGGTGGCGTTCGAGCAGCGGCGGCAGGACGGCGGCGACGAATGGCTGCTCAAGAATGCTGGCGAGAGGATGGTAAGCGAGCAGAGGAATCATCTTCTTGACGAAGTCGCGGTCACTCGAGGCTTCGATGGCCATGGTCAGTTTCATGGCGGGAGCTTTCATTTCCACCGCCGACTTCGCGTCTTCGTACATGGCGCCGTCCACGATGTCGGTCCAGCGGACTAGTTCCGACACCGGGCGCGGATCGAAGCCGAAGCGTTCTTCCGCCACCATCGCAATGAAACTCGTGCAGGACTTGAAAGCCGGATCGTAGAACTTGCGGTTGCTCTGATCCTGCTCGAAGTGGGCGGCATCGGCCGGGGAAAGAAAAGCGCTTTCGTGGTGATCGAACCACCAGGTGATGTTGGGCGAACTGGAATACTTGAAATCGACGATCGCATTCTCGTCGCCGTCAAACTGCTTCTCGTCGAAAAGGGCGCCGGCACGATGCAGCAGGCCGGAGAATACGAAGTCTACATCGCTGCGGATTCGTTCCCGGTAGAAACGCGTGAACAGGGCCGCCGACGAAGCCCCGTCAAAACACTTGTCGTGATAAAAAACCCGCACTCGCAAATTGGCTTTCCTTTACCCGTTTCTCCGGGTGTAGTCAAAAACAAATAGAGTTGCTGGTTTGGAGATTTATGTCAAGGCAGATCTTGATGACCGCGCGGCCCCATCGCCAGACCGCGCCTGCGATCACTTCTTCCGGCGACGTATCTTGAAGTCGAAACTGACCACTCCGTTCCAGTCGCGCAGCGCCACGATAGAAATGTTTCGCGTTATGTTGTACTCCGCCTGGATAATCTGCTGGTTAGACACTGAGACGTTGGTGCTATAGGTCAGTGTGATATTGCTCGCCACTTGCTGCTCGACGGTGACCTGCGGCCCTCGAACCACGGCGGTGTCGCTGGCCAAACCCTGAGGATCAATTTTAACGCGGCTCGCCCCGAACAAGCGCTGCAGGCGGCTGTTGACGGTGCTGTTGAGGGCCTGATTGATTAGTAAGTTGGAGGCCTCTCCGCCAAATCCAAAGCCTCCGCCCGACGTTGCGGCAGCCGACTCTTCTCGCGTGCGGCCCAGAGCCAACAGGGCGATGACGTCGGCTTCGGGAAGCTGCGGTTCGGACTGCCAGGTGACTTTCAAGCCGTTGGTGACGCTGGCGTCACCGCGGAATTGCACCGTGATGTCGTAATCACGCACTCGCGTGGTCGCCTGCAGATCGATGATCGGCTGCGTCTTGGCCGGATTCGTGAAGGTAACATCGCCGCGTTCGAGGCGGTACTTGTTCCCGTTGAAAGAGATATCTCCTTCCAAAACTTCCACCCTTCCCAGAATTGCCGGACGGTCGGCGGTACCCCGCACCCTGAGGTCCGCGTTACCGGAGAGCCTGGCGACGGCAGTTCGCATCTGCAGTTTAGGAGTGGTCACCACGTGGACATCAAGTTTAAGGCGGCTCTGCAGACTATCGCTCTGCGTCAGGGCGACCGTCTGTCTGCTCTTTTCGATAT
>Ga0116223_10001806_pt1 | contig 21113 bp, 21 predicted proteins | sample Sb_taG_3_FD_90092 | JGI IMG/M metagenome (GOLD analysis project Ga0116223, IMG submission 90092) | Peat soil microbial communities from Weissenstadt, Germany - Sb_50d_a_PC metaG | ecosystem: Environmental > Terrestrial > Soil > Wetlands > Peat | place: Germany: Weissenstadt | collected 2010-09-21 | reverse complement strand
GACGCGCGCCGAGAAAGTGCCGGGCGGTTTCAGCCTGACCGGCGCCAAAACCTGGATCACCAATGCGCCGGTCGCCGACGTCGGCATTATTTGGGCGAAACTCGACGGCAGGATCCGCGGCTTCCTCATCGAGCGCGGCACCAAGGGATTTTCCACGCCGAAGATCGAGGGCAAGCTGTCGCTGCGCGTCTCGATCACCGGCGAGATCGTGCTCGACGGCGCCGTCGTGCCCGAGGAGAATTTGCTGCCCAACGTCTCCGGTCTGACCGGGCCGTTCGGCTGCCTCAACGTGGCGCGTGCCGGCATCGCCTGGGGCGCGCTCGGCGCCGCCGAATTCTGCTGGCATCGCACCCGCGATTACGTGCTCAACCGGAAGCAGTTCGGCCGACCGCTCGCCGCCAACCAGCTCGTGCAGAAGAAGCTCGCCGACATGCAGACCGAGATCACGCTCGGCCTGCACGCGGCCTTGCGGCTGTCGCGGCTGATCGAGCAGGGCAAGGCGTCGCCGCCCGCGATTTCGCTATTGAAGCGCAACAATTGCGGCAAGGCGCTCGACGTGGCGCGACTTGCCCGCGACATGCATGGCGGCAACGGCATCGCCGACGAATTCCACGTGATGCGCGTGATGTGCAACCTCGAAACCGTCAACACTTACGAGGGCACCCACGACATCCACGCGCTGATCCTCGGCCGCGCGCAGACCGGCATCCAGGCGTTTATGTGATTCCCTCGTCGAACAAAAGAGCTCGACACTTGGGCATATTGATCGACGGCAAATGGATTGACGAGGAAGAGACCTACCGCAAGGGCGGCGCTTTCGTGCGGCCGGCGACCGTGTTCCGCGCCTTCGTCACCGCCGATGGCAGCTCGCCATTCCCCGCCGACGCCGGGCGCTATCATCTCTACGTCGCGCGCCCTTGTCCCTGGTGTCACCGCACCATGATCGTCCGCGCGCTCAAGAAACTCGAAGGCATCGTATCGACGAGCCTGGTCGAGCCGCTGCTGCTCGAAGGCGGCTGGAAATTCACCGCCCCCGACCCGATCACCGCGGCGCGCTTCGTGCACGAACTCTACACCAGGACCGATCCGCACTACACCGGGCGCGCCAGCGTGCCGGTGCTGTGGGACAAGAAGACCGGCACTATCGTCAGCAACGAATCCGCGGACATCATCCGCATGTTCAACAGCGCGTTCGGCGCCTTCACCGACGAACGCGCGGACTATTATCCCGCCGCGCTTCGCGCCGAGATCGACGCGGTCAATGCGCGCGTCTATGAGACGCTGAACAACGGCGTCTATCGCTGCGGCCTCGCCACCGGACAGGCTATCTACGATCGGACCGTAACCGAACTGTTCGCGACGCTCGACTGGCTCGAGGCGCGGCTCGCCAAGAGCCGCTATCTCACGGGCGACACTATCACCGAGGCCGACTGGCGGCTGTTTCCGACGCTGATGCGTTTCGATGCGGTCTATTATTCGCTGTTTAAATGCAACTTGCGCCACGTTTACGAATATCCGGCGCTGTGGGACTATACGCGCGCGCTCTATCAGATGCCGGGTGTCGCCGCGACCTGCGACGTCGACGAGTACAAGCTGCACTATTACGGCAGCCTGTTCATGGTGAATCCGAGCGGCGTCGTACCCAAGGGGCCGAAGCTCGATTTCACGTCACCGCACGGGCGCGGATAAAAATTTTACCCCGCCGCCTTCTCCGTCCCCTCGTCCGCGGGCTTGTCGGACACGCCGGCTTCCGCAAACGTCGCCATGCCGGTGTGGCAGGCGAGAGCCGCGCGCAGGAGCAGAAGCGCTACCGCGGCGCCGGAGGCTTCGCCGAGCCGCATATTGAGATCGAGAAGCGGCTTGAGCGAAAGCTCCTCCAGCAGCACGCGGTGCCCGGCTTCCGCCGACATGTGACCCGCAAGCGCGTGCGACAGCGTATCGGTGCGGAGCTTATAGAGCGGCGCAACGGCGGCGGTGCAGACGAAGCCGTCGAGCAGCACGGGGATATTCTGCCGCCGCGCCGCCAAAGCGGCGCCGAGAATGGCGGCAAGCTCGCGGCCGCCGAAGGCCGCGGCGACTTTCAGCGGATCGTTGAGCAAGGCCGCGTGTCGATCGAGCGCACGGTCGATCGCCGCGCGCTTGCGCTGCAAACCTTCGTCGTCGACGCCGGTGCCGCGGCCGGCCCAGCGCGCGCCGCGACCGCCGAACAGCGCCGCCGCGATCGCCGCCGCCGCTGTGGTGTTGCCGATGCCCATCTCGCCGAGGCAGACGAGATCGCACTCCGATGACACGGCGTCGTATCCCGCCGCCACCGCGGTGAGAAACTCCCGCTCGGAGAGCGCGGCGCTTTCGGTGAAATCGGCGGTCGGCGCTTCCAGCGCCAGCGGGATGACGCGCAGGTCCGCGCCGGCCGTGCGCGCCAGCTGGTTGATCGCGGCGCCGCCATGGGCGAAGTTCGCTACCATCTGCGCGGTGACTTCCGGCGGATAGGCCGACACCCCCTGTTTGGTCACTCCGTGATTGCCGGCAAAGACCAGAATATCCACCCGGTCGAGACGCGGCGGCGCGTGACCCTGCCAGTGCGCCAGGAAGGCCACCAGATCCTCCAGCCGGCCCAGGCTCTTCGGCGGCTTGGTCAGCGTGTCCTCGCGCTGCGCCGTGGCGGCGCCGGCGGCGGGATGCCCGCTCGGCAAATCGAGACAGGCGGCGCGCAGGTCGGCGAAAGAGGTAAAGTTCGGCATCGCTCTTTCTTTCGGTGGTTTTCTTTCTGGCGGGGTCAGTGAAGTTCTAGCAAACTTGCCGCGCTCCGACCATCTTACCCTCTCCCCGGTGACCCGGTGGGGAGAGGTGATACGGAAGACGAGGAACAGATGATGATCCCCGGCACGCGGGAAGACTGGATACCCTGGCTCGCGGCGCGCGGCGGCGAGCTGTGGACCGGCATTGCTTTCTTGACGCGGATTCCGTTCGTGCGCGGCGCGCCGGCAAGCGAAGCCGGCACGCTGGCGCAAGCGGTCTGGGCTTTCCCGCTGGTCGGCGTCATCGTCGGGGTCGTCGGCGCATTGGTCTATGCGCTGGCGCACCGGCTCGGACTGCCGCCCTGGCCGGCGGCGGCGCTGGCGGTCGCCGCGACCTTGGCGGTGACCGGTGGCCTGCATGAGGACGGGCTTGCCGATACCGCCGACGGTTTCGGCGGCGGCGAAACGCGCGAGCGCAAGCTCGACATCATGCGCGACGCCCGCATCGGCACCTACGGCGTGTGCGCGCTCATCCTGTCGCTCCTGCTGCGGGCCGGCGCGCTCGCGAGCCTCGCCGATCCGGGACACGTGGCCGCCGCCTTAATCGCGGCGCACGCGGCCGCGCGCGCCACCATGCCGGCGCTCATGTTTTTCCTCGCCCCCGCGCGCAACGATGGATTGTCCTTTGCCGCCGGCACACCGTCCGCGGCGCGCGTCGCCGCCAGCGTGGTCATTGCCGTCGTCGTTCTCCTCATCAGTCTGGGGCTGGTGCTGACCATCGCGGCATTGATCGTGCTCGCGATCGCGGCCGTGCTGATGGCGGGACTGAGCGAGCGGCAAATCGGCGGGCAGACCGGCGACGTGCTCGGCGCGATCGAGCAAGTGAGCGAAATTCTCGTCCTGCTGGTCGCGCTACGCTGATTTGCGCGGGCTGAGCGCGCGAGCGCCGGCGACAACAAAAAGCGTCAGCAGTGCCGGTACGATGGCGAGCCACAAACTGACGACGGCGATGGCGGCCGCGGCGGCCCAGCCGATCGAGGAAAAGGCCTCGGCGAAAGTTGCGACCCGCGAGGAGACTTGACGCCGGCGGAACTGGCTCCTTTTGGCTTGCGTGCGGAACCAGAGCTGGATGGCGGTCGCCGAGACGGCGGCGATCACGATGCCGCACGCGGCGATCAGCGCATGCCGAAGCGAGGCGAAAGCGAGCGCAGCGATAAGCGGCGCGAACACCACGACGATGATGCCGAGCACCGCCTCGATCTTGGCGCGCAGGACAAAACCGGCGGGCACCGGCGCCGTGGCGACGAGGTCCGGCGCATCTTCGCCGGAGATCGTCAGCCAGGCGAGACCGCCGGCAAGCTGGCCCGCCGCCATTACCAGCACCGGGACGAGGAGGTTGAGCGCGCCGCCGCCGGCCTCGAAGCTGCGCCAAAGGAGAACCGCCGGCGGCACCAGATAAAGCATCTGCATGAGTGTCTGCGAAACGAGCCAGGGGTCGCGGGAGAGCAGCATCCATTCCTTGCGGCGGAGCGCCCGGCGCGGCGACGTGGCGCGAAAGACCCCCTCCCTACCCTCTCCCGCTTGCGGGGGAGGGATTGGCTGGGGGCGCGTCCGGCTCGCGGGAGCGTTGCCGGCGCTCCCGGCGGTGACGGCATATTCGCCGAAGCGCGGCGCGACGACGGCGATGGCGAGGGCAAGGAGAAGGAAAGCGAATGCCAGCACGCCGGCGAGCGCGACGACGTCGCCGAGAACGGCGCGGGCCGGCCACCACAATACGCTGCCGGCATCGGGCGCCAGCGCCAGCACAAAGTCCGATTGCAGCACGTCGGTTCGCGACACCGTGCCGTAGGACAGGATCGCCGCGACTTGCAGGCCGATGACGAAAGCCGCGCCGATCACGGCGGCGACGATTTGCGCCACGAGGCGCGTGCGCTTGGCGCCGACCAAGCGAAACAGCGCGACGGTCATCGCCACCGCCAGCGCCGTCGCCGCGGCCCCCATGGCGATCATCACGCCATACGCGCCGAGCCAGCGGGCGCCGCCGCGCAGCGCCAGCATGTCGATGAAGGGCGCGGCGAGCGGCAGTGACATCGTCGCCACCGAGAGCGCGACGGTGGAGATGCGCACGGCGAAGATTTCCTCCGCCGCGACCGGCGAAGCGAGGATGAGATCGAGATCGGCGCGCGAATAAAAGGCGCGTGTCATCGCCTCCATGGCCTGCGAAACCATCAGCAGCAATGACAGCAACAAGGTCGTCGTGATCCCCACCAGAACTTGCTTGTCGAGCACGGCATCGGCGAAGCGGCCGACCACGTAATAGGCGACCACGTGCATGAAAATCACGAAGGCGAGAATGTCGATCGCGACCCGGCGGCGGCGCTCGCGCCGCCCGCCGGTCATCATGCCGATCCAGTCGCGCCAGGCGAGCTGGGATTCGTGCCGGGCAAACCAGACGGAGGTGCCGGGCTGGATCATTGTGCGACTCCTTTCCTCCCCCGCGCGCGGGGGAGGGGGACCACGCGCAGCGTGGTGGAGGGGGCGCGCCATCCGGCTCGCTGCGCTCGCCACCTCCCCCGTAAACGGGGGAGGATATTTTCAGAAATTTTCACGCGGCTTCCGCGGGCTCGGCGACGAGCGCGAGGAAGGTGTCTTCGAGCGTGGCACCGCTTGCATCGCCGGCGGCGTTGCCGGCGTTTCCCGCCTGGCGGCGCAGCTCTTCGAGCGTGCCTTCGGCAATCAGCTTGCCGTGGGTGATGACGCCGATGCGGTCGGCCATGCGTTCGGCAACTTCGAGGATGTGCGTGGTCATGATGACCGTGGCGCCGGCCTGCGCCCGCTCGCGTAGCACGCTTTTGACCTGCCGCGCGGAGCCGGCGTCGAGCCCGGTGAGCGGTTCGTCGAGAATGATCAGGCGCGGCTCGTGCACCAAAGCGCCGGCCAGCGCCACCTTCTGCCGCATGCCCTTGGAGAAAGTCTCGCAGCGCTCGCGCGCATGCGGCCCGAGCCCGAGCCAGGACAAAAGCTTATGCGCGCGGGCCTCGGCGAGCGCCGGCTCGACGCCCCACAGCCCGGCGACGAATTCGAGATACTCTTCCGGCGTCAGCTTGTCGTAGATCATCGGCTCGTCGGAAATCCAGGCGGTCACCCGCTTCGCCGCAACCGGATCGGCCAGCGCGTCGATGCCGACGACCCGGATGGAGCCGGCGTCCGGCCGCATCAGGCCGGCAATCATGCGCAACGTCGTCGTCTTGCCGGCGCCATTGGGGCCGAGCAGCGCATAAAACTCCCCTTCCCTCACCGCCAGGTCCAGGTAGTCGACGGCGGGGCGGTCGAAGCTTTTGACCAGGCCGCGGATGTCGAGCGCGAGCGGCAGATCGGGCAAAACGGGCTGAAGCATGGGTATTTCACTCAGCGTGGCTGCGATGCTGCCACGCAAGCTAGTCGAGACTGGTTTCGGGCTCGTGAATCGGCGGTCGCGATTTTACCGCCTGAAATCGGCCGTTAGCCGCTGACGTTATAGCTGGCAAGCGCCGCCATATTGACCAGTTGGGCGTCGTTGCCCGACAGCGGCACGATCTGCACCGAGCGGTCGAGGCCCACCAGGATGGGGCCGATGACAGTCGCGCCGCCGAGCTCCATCAGCATCTTGGTCGAGATCGAGGCCGAATGGAACGCCGGCATGATCAGGACATTGGCGGGACCGGAGAGGCGGCAGAACGGATAGGCCTCGCGCAACTCCATGTTCAGCGCCACATCGGCCGCCATGTCGCCGTCATACTCGAAATCGACGCGCTGTTTGTCGAGGAGCCGCACCGCCTCGCGCACGCGATCGGAGCGCTCGCCGGCGGGATGGCCAAAGGTCGAAAACGCGAGCAGCGCCAGCCGCGGCTCGTAGCCGAGCGAACGGGCGACACGCGCCGCCTCGACCGCGATCTCGGCGATGTCGTTGGCGCCCGGCATTTCGGTGACCGCAGTATCGGCCACCAGCACCGTGCGCCCGCGCGCCAGCACCAACGAGACCCCCATCACGCGGTGACCAGGCTTGGGATCGATGCAGCGCCGCACATCCTCGAGCGCCACCGAGAAATTGCGCGTGACGCCGGTGACCATGGCGTCGGCGTCGCCGAGCGCCACCATGCAGGCGGCGAAATGATTGCGGTCCTGGTTGACCAGCCGCTGGCAGTCGCGCTGCAGGAATCCCTGGCGCTGCAATCGCTCGTAGAGATAGGCGGCATAGGCGGCGTTGCGCGACGACATGGCCGCGTTGATGATCTCGATGCCGCTGCCGAACTCGATCCCGAGCGCCTTCGCCGTCTCGCGCACGCGCGGCTCGCGGCCAACCAAGAGCGCCGAGCCGAGACCCTGCTGCACGAAGGAGGCCGCGGCGCGGATGACCTGCTCCTCCTCGCCTTCGGCAAAGACGACGCGCTGCGGCTGCCGGCGCACATGCGCGAACACCTGCTGCAGCACGCCGGCGATCGGATCGAGCCGCGTGCGCAATTGCTGCTTGTAGGCGTCCATGTCGACGATCGGCCGCCGCGCCACTTTCGAATCCATGGCCGCCTGGGCCACCGCCGGCGGAATCGACGAGATCAAGCGCGGATCGAACGGCACCGGAATGATGTAATCGGGACCGTATTTCGGCCGCGCGCCGTAGGCCGCAGCGACTTCATCGGGCACGTCCTCGCGGGCGAGCGCGGCGAGCGCATGCGCGGCCGAGATCTTCATCTCCATATTGATCGCGCGGGCGCGCACGTCGAGCGCGCCGCGGAAAATGTAGGGAAAGCCGAGCACGTTGTTGATCTGGTTGGGGTAGTCGGAACGGCCGGTGGCCATGATCGCATCGTCGCGCACCGCGGCGACGTCTTCCACGGTGATCTCGGGATCCGGATTGGCCATGGCGAAGATGATCGGCTTCTCCGCCATCGACTTCACCATGTCCTGCGTCATCGCACCTTTCACCGAGACGCCGAAGAACACGTCGGCGCCGACCAAAGCTTCAGCGAGCGTGCGCGCCTTGGTCTTGATGGCGAACCCCGACTTCCACTGGTTCATGCCCGCGGTGCGGCCCTCGTAGATCACGCCCTTGGTATCGCAGAGCGTCAGGTTCTCCGGACGGAAGCCGATGGCGCGCAAAAGTTCGAGGCAGGCGATGCCGGCGGCGCCGGCGCCGTTGCAGACGAGCTTGGTGGTCTTGATCTCGCGGCCGGTGAGTTCGAGCGCGTTGATCAATCCGGCGGCGGCGATGATGGCGGTGCCGTGCTGATCGTCATGGAAAACCGGAATATCGAGGAGCTCGCGCAGCCTTTGCTCGATGATGAAGCATTCAGGCGCCTTGATGTCCTCCAGATTGATGCCGCCCCAGCTCTTGCCCAGGAGCTTCACGCAGTTGATGATTTCGTCGGGATCCTCGGAGGAGACTTCGAGGTCGATCGAGTCGATATCGGCGAACCGCTTGAACAGGACGGCCTTGCCCTCCATCACCGGCTTGGCCGCCAGCGCGCCGCGATTGCCGAGGCCGAGAATGGCGGTGCCGTTGGTGATGATGGCGACGAAATTGCCCTTGGTGGTGTAATCGTATGCGCGGCTCTCGTCCTCGGCGATGGCCAGGACCGGCACGGCGACGCCGGGCGAATAAGCGAGCGACAAATCGCGCTGCGTGGCCATCGGCTTGGTGGCCACGACTTCGAGCTTTCCCGGGCGGCCCTGGCTGTGAAACAGCAGGGCTTCCTGATCGGTGAAAGTCGGGCGGCGCGTGCGTTCGCCGGTTTTCCGAGCCATTTCAATTCCTTGCTGACGAACGCGCAGCGCTCGAAGGGAAGGGCGAACAGACGTTAGCGGAAGCGATGGCCTTTGCTCAAGTGATTGATGGTTTACGAAAAACGCCGCAGGCAAGATGCCAGGCTCGATGCCAAGTTCGACACATTGAATAAACGAGCGGGGAAGAGTAATGCCTGCGCGCAACCCCTCCCGTAGCCTTGCGGCACCCGCATGATCAGGTTTCTGTTGCGTCTTATCGGCCTTTGCTTGCTGGCGACCGCATTCGTGCTCCTGGTCTATGACGGGACCAAGTCGATCGCCAATCAGCACCTCGTCTATGTGCGGGTCGCCGAGATTTGGGCCGATATCGACCAGACCAGCCTCAATCGCGTGGAGGTCTGGCTGAAGCAAAAAGCCTTGTGGGCGTGGGACCCCTACATCCAGGCGTTTTTTGACCAAGCGCCGGCCTGGGCGATATTGGCGATCGTGGCGATGGTGCTCATCCTGCTCGGGCGCAAGAAACGGCCACTCATCGGCTATGCGCGCAACTAAGCCTGTCGCATGCGCCTGGTGTTGCGACGTTTCGGACTGGCCCTGGTCATCGTCATTCTTGTCCCGCTCCTGCTGCCTTATTTGGTCGCCCCGCTCTATCGCTTCGTCGACCCGGTTTCGACGCCGATGCTGTGGCGCCGGGCGAAGGGAGAGCGCGTCGACCGCATTTTCGTTCCGCTCAACCCGCATCCCGCCGGCGCTGCCGCTCACGGTGATCGTCGCCGAAGACGGCAGCTTCTGTCACAATCGCGGGGTCGATCTCGGCGCGCTGCGCGAAGCCCTGCAGCAGGCTGACGAGGATATCGAGGAGGCCCGCGGCGGTTCGACCATCACGCAGCAGACCGCCAAAAATCTATTCCTCTGGTCCGGTCGGAGCTTCGTGCGCAAGGCCCTCGAGTTTACGCTGGCGATATGGATCAACTTGGTGCTGCCCAAGCGCCGGGTCATGGAAATCTATCTCAACATCGCCGAGTGGGGGCCGGACGGCCAGTTCGGCGCCGAGGCCGCCGCACGCTACTCATTCGGCAAATCGGCGCGCGACCTGACGGCGCGGGAATCAGCGGAACTCGCCGCCATATTGCCCAATCCGTTGCGCCGTTCGGCGCGGGCGGCGAGCCCCTTGGTGCGCCGCCTCGCCGGCCTTTATGAGTACCGCGCGGCCGCCATCCGGCGCTCGATGACTGCATCCGCACCGCCCGCGCCCCCTAGCAAGGGGAAGCGTGTTCCTTTATAAGCCCGCCATTCCCGGCACAGCGCGTTGCATCAGGAGAGCGAGATCATGGCCGTACCGAAGAGAAAAACATCACCGTCGCGGCGCGGCATGCGCCGGTCGGCCGACGCGCTCAAACGCCCGACCTATGTCGAGGACAAGGATTCCGGCGAATTGCGCCGCCCGCACCATATCGACCTCAGGACCGGCATGTATCGCGGCCGTCAGGTGCTGAGCAAAAAGACCGAGGCATAAGCCCCGTCATTGCGATCGCGGGCGCGATGATGGCCTGAGAGACCGCGTCATGTTCGTGCTCGGCTTCCCGCTGCTGCTCATTCCCTTCGCCATCTACAACATGATTGCGTTTCTCACCCCCGGCGTGGGTTGGACCACGCCGCTGGCGACAATCCACATGATGTCCGGCGAAGACTGGGTGCTGACCTGGGAAGACCTGCTGCTCGCTTTCGCCATTTTGCTGCTCGCGGTCGAGATGATGAAATCGACGCGGTTCGGCACGCGATCGATCGTCGATCACATCCTGGCGATGGCGCTGTTCATCGCCATGCTGGTGGAATTTCTGCTGGTGCGGCGGGCCGGAACGTCGACGTTCTTCCTTCTGACGATGATCGGCCTGGTCGACGTGCTGGTCGGCTTCATCGTCAGCATCCGCAGCGCGCAGCGCGGGGTTGAGATCGAAACCGAGAAGGCCGCCTGACGCAGCGCGGTTTTCAAGTTCGCTGTACCGAAATGGGACGCCGGCGGCTTGCCGGTCATCGAACTTGCGCAAAAAGTCGCCGGCGGCGCCGCGTCTTTCATGGCCTCAATTTGCCGTCGAGATTTCCGAATTCTTTAAGCTATTCCCGTACTTTGCCGCGAAACACGCCGTCTGCTTCCGCACCCCATGCGGACAGCAACGACAAAGAGGCGACGGTGAGCAATAACGCTTCGCAAGATTCAAACGCCATCGCGCGGGGCGGCCGGGATGGCGCGGGAAGCGGTACCGTCGCAACGCCGAAGCCCGCAGCGCGGCTGAACGCCGGCGAAATTCTCGCCTCGGTCGGCGAAGCGCTTTACCGCTGGGATATCGACAGCGACCTCCTGGTTTGGAGCGCAAATGTCCGCGACGTTCTTTCCGTCCGCGACATCAGCGCGATCTCGAGCGGCCGCGCCTATGCGCAATTGCTCGAAGCCGACAATATGCAAGCGCGCTTCGACGCGGTCATGCGGTCCGAGCAGCGCGACGAAGGCGCCGGCGTCGGCTATCGCATCGAGTATGGCATCCGCCCCGATGCCGCCGCGGAGACGAACCTTTGGATCGAGGACAGCGGCCGCTGGTTTGCCGGTCCCGACGGAAAACCGGTGCGCGCGCATGGCACGGTGCGCGTCATCAACGAACGCCACGAGCGCGAGTGCCGGCTCACTTACCTCGCTTGCTATGACGGGCTGAGCGGCGAGTTCAACCGCCATCACCTCACCGAAATTCTCGACAAAACTCTCGATGAGGCGGTGCGCTTCCGCTCCTCATGCGGATTTCTGCTCGTCGCCATCGACGATTTGGCCCGCATCAATGAGTCCTACGGCTTCGACATCGCCGATCAGGTGATCGGCGCGGTCGGCAAGCGCATTCACGCCTTGATGCGGAGCAAGGACACGCTCGGGCGCTATTCCGGCAACAAGTTCGGCATCGTGTTGCGCGACTGCACGCCGGACGATATGGCGATCGCCGCCGAACGCCTGCTGGTCGGCGTGCGCGACGAGATGGTATCGACCAGCGCCGGCCCGGTCGCGGCGACCGTGACCATCGGCGGCGTCACGGCTCCGCGTCATGCCCGCTCGGCGACCGAAGTATTCGCCCGCGCGCAGGAGACGCTCGATACCGCCAAAGGCAAGCGCCACGGCTCGTTTCTCGCTTACCGGCCCAATATCGAACGCGAAGCGCAGCGCCGGGAGAATGTGCGCGCCACCGACGAGATCGTCGCCGCGCTCAATGAGCGGCGCATCCTGCTCGCCTATGAGGCCGTGGCGTCGATCGCCGATCGGCGGCCGGCCTTCTACGAATGCTTGATGCGCGTGCGCCGCAACGACGGCAGTCTGCTCGGGGCGAACGACGTGGTACCGGTCGCCGAACGGCTCGGGCTGGTGCGGCTGCTCGACCATCGCGTCCTCGAGCTGGTGGTCGAAGAGCTGGTCGCCGCCCCGTCGTTGCAGGCGAGCGTGAATGTCTCGCCAGCCTCGACGACCGATCCGGACTGGTGGGCCGGATTGGGTACGCTGCTGCGAGCGCATTCCCGGGTGGCGCAGCGCCTCATCGTCGAAATCACCGAGAGCGCGGCAATCCACGACGTCGACGAAACCCGCGGCTTCGTCGCCCGCGTGAAGGATCTGGGCTGCCGCATCGCCATCGACGATTTCGGCGCCGGCTACACGTCGTTCCGCAATCTGCGCAAGCTCGGCGTGGATATTGTGAAAATCGACGGCGCCTTCGTGCAGAACATGCTGCGCTCAGAAGACGACCGCGCCTTCGTGCGCACGCTCATCGATCTCGGCAAACGGCTCAAGCTTTTGACCGTCGCCGAATGGGTCCAGGACGAGCGCGCCGCCGGGATGCTGCAGGAATGGGGGTGCGACTATTTGCAGGGCGCTCTTGTCGGCCTCGCCACAATCGAGCGGCCCTGGCGCCAAGGCGCGGCGCGAACGTCATTGCGTGGAGCATAGCGGAGCGGCGGGAAATCCTATCGCTGCGGACCCGACAGGCGGAGATCGCGTTCGGCGCGAAAGACATTGCCGTAAAGATTCGCAATCCACTGCCGTCCGCTCGAAGTCACGTTGAGATAGCGGATCGCCGTCTGGATGTGCGCGGAAACGCTGTTCCAGTAAAACTGCGGGTATTTGTCGGTAAGGTCGGCGGGCGACGCGTAGCCCATCTGCCGGTTCATACCGACTTCTTCGAACTCGAGGTAGAGCGCGTTGGCCTTGCGCAGGTAATGCGGATCGCCGAGTTGTCCGATCAGATCGGCGGCGCGCACCAGCGACCCCTCCTCGTTGTCCTCGCCGTCCGCTCCGCCCGGCGACGGAAAACGCGTATATTCGATCGCGTCGGCAATCCTGGCGGCATCGAGAATTTTGGAGTTTCCTATTCGATCCATCACGTAAAGCTTCGACCGGTCGACGTGGAACGGGGTCAGTGCCGCGTCGGAGGAGCCGCGTGGAAGCCTGGTTTTCCCGCCTTTCGCGTCGATGATATAGCCGTCGGGGCCATCGCCCTGCAGGATCCCCCGCACGTAGCCGATGTCATGCAACAGGCAGGCGACGAGGACGTGCGCGAAGTCGATGGGATAGGTCGGCGTGAGTAGCGCGCGGCCTTTCATGATGTCGTAGCCGACCTGAGTCACAAGCATCGTGTGCTCGACGTTGTGATACAGCGCGTCGCTGTTGCCGATGCACTCCAGCGAAATCCGCGCCACCGCCGGAATGAGTTCGGTCAGCTGCGCGTCGACCGACCCGAACCTGCGGCCCAAATGTTCGGCGAGATACGCGCTAAGACCCTCCGCTGCCAATTCAGGAACGGTGATCAAGGAACATCTCCGCTTGCCGTCCCCGTTCAGCGCGACCGGATCAATCAACTGCCGCCGGTCAGCTTGTCGACCTTTCTTTGCATCTCGTCGAGCTGACGCTTGAGATCGTCGATGTCGCCGCCCTTGGTCGGCGCCGGGCTTGCTTCAGCGCCGGCCTCGCCGCCGCCTTGAGTCTCGCGCCGGGCGAATGGCGCGAACATCGTGAAGGCGCGCTCGAACATTTCCATGTTCCGCCGCACCTGATCTTCGAGCGAGGGGAACGCGCCGACGCCGAAGGCCTGCGCCATCTGATGGCGGAACTTCTCCTGCTCGCGCGTTAGCGACTCGATGGAGACTTCGAGATAGCGCGGGACCAGCATCTGCATGCTGTCGCCGTAGAAACGGATCAGCTGACGCAGAAAAGCGATCGGCAGCAGGTTTTGGCCTTCTTTGTTCTCCTGCTCAAAGATGATCTGGGTCAGGACCGAACGAGTAATTTCTTCACCGGTCTTGGCGTCATAGACGACAAAATCCTCACCGCTTTTCACCATCTTGGCGAGGTCTTCGAGCGTGACGTAAGTGCTGGTGCCGGTGTTGTAGAGCCGCCGGTTCGCGTACTTTTTGATGGTGACCGGTTCTTGGGTCTTGGCTTCGGTCTTGGTCATGGTTTCAGACATGAGACGGCCACCGCGCGGTTATGTCTATCAAAATAGGCGGTTTCCCGGGGCGCGGCTACCGTTTTGTGGCAGGCAGCCCGGGGCCGCAGACCTTGGGCTACACCCCCGGCATGGCAGCGATGCGGCGACCTTCCGTCTTGTCGGCTGCCGGTCGTGTCCTTATGACATATATAATAGGGCCGCGGCGTTCCCGCCGCATGATTACGCCACATCCCGAAAGGAGCTCCCATGAAGGACGACATTGTCATCGTCGGCGCCGTACGCACGCCAGTCGGCGCATTCAACGGGGCATTCGCGACCGTGCCTGCCCATGATCTGGGCAAGGTTGCGATCAAGGCGGCAATCGATCGCGCCGGCGTCGAGCCCGCGCGCGTGTCCGAAGTGATCCTCGGGCAGATTTTGCAGGCCGGCCAGGGCCAGGGCCCGGCCCGGCAAGCCTCGATCAATGCCGGCATTCCGGTCGAAGTGCCGGCCTACAGCGTCAACATGCTCTGCGGTTCGGGCCTGCGCGCGGTCGCGCTCGGCTATCAGGGCATCGTCAACGGCGATACCGAGATCGCGGTAGTCGGCGGCCAGGAATCCATGAGCATGGCGCCGCATTGCGCGCATCTGCGCAGCGGCGTGAAGATGGGCGATTTCCAGATGGTCGACACCATGATCAAGGACGGCCTGTGGGACGCCTTCAACGGCTATCACATGGGCAACACGGCGGAGAATGTGGCGCGGCAGTGGCAGATCACGCGGGCGCAGCAGGACGAGTTTGCCGTCGCCTCGCAAAACAAGGCCGAAGCGGCGCAGAAGGCCGGAAAGTTCAAGGATGAAATCACGCCGGTGACGATCAAGAGCCGCAAGGGCGACATCATCGTCGACACCGATGAATATCCCAAACACGGCACCACGCTCGAGGCGATCTCCAAGTTGCGGCCAGCATTCGACAAGGAGGGCACCGTGACCGCCGCCAGCGCCTCAGGCATCAATGACGGCGCCGCCGCCATGGTGCTGATGAAGGCAAGCGAAGCGGCCAAGCTCGGCAAGACGCCGCTCGCGCGCATCGTGTCGTGGGCCCAGGCCGGCGTCGACCCGAAGATCATGGGCACCGGACCGATTCCGGCTTCGCGCGCCGCCCTGAAGAAGGCCGGCTGGAGCGTCGGCGACCTCGATCTGGTGGAAGCTAATGAAGCGTTCGCCGCGCAGGCTTGCGCCGTCAACAAGGACCTCGGCTGGGACACTAGCAAGGTCAACGTCAACGGCGGCGCGATCGCCATCGGTCATCCGATCGGCGCATCGGGCGCGCGCGTGCTGGTGACGCTGCTTTACGAGATGCAGAAGCGCAACGCAAAAAAGGGGCTGGCCACGCTCTGTATCGGCGGCGGCATGGGCATCGCCATGTGCGTGGAAAGATAGAGGACACACGACAGAAGACGGATAGAAAGGACTTCTTGTCCGTCCTCTGTCCTCCATCGTCTGTCGTCCTGTCGAAAGAAGTGAAAAGACTCTGGGAGGGACACCATGCCACGCGTCGCAGTCGTGACGGGGGGTACGCGCGGTATCGGCGCGGCTATCTCCAAGGCGCTCAAGGCGGCGGGCTACAACGTCGCCGCCGGTTACGCCGGCAATGACGAGGCGGCGCTGAAATTCAAGGCCGAGACCGGCATCCCCGTCTACAAATGGAGCGTGGCGTCCTATGACGCCTGCGCCCAGGCCGTGAAACAGATCGAGGCGGATCTCGGCCCGATCGACGTGCTGGTCAACAATGCCGGCATCACCCGCGACGCCGTGCTCCATCGCATGAAGCCGGAGCAATGGGCGGAGGTCATGAACACCAACCTCAATTCGCTGTTCAATATGTGCCGGCCGCTGATCGAGGGCATGCGTGCGCGCAAATTCGGCCGCATCATCAACATCTCCTCGATCAACGGCCAAAAGGGCCAAATGGGGCAGACGAATTATTCCGCCGCCAAGGCCGGCGAAATCGGCTTCACCAAGGCACTGGCGCTGGAAAGCGCCAAGAGCGGCATTACCGTCAACGCCATCGCGCCGGGCTATATCAACACCGAGATGGTGCAGGCGGTGCCGAAGGACGTGCTGGAGAAATCGATCCTGCCGACCATTCCGATCGGCCGGCTCGGCGAGCCGGAGGAGATCGCACGTTGCGTGGTGTTTCTTGCCTCCGACGACGCCGGCCTCATCACCGGCTCGACGCTCACCGCCAATGGCGGGCAATACATCACGTAGCTTTACGTGGCTTTCATACTCGGCGCGGCCGCGGAAAGGTTTCCGCCGAACGAGGTCGTTCCCGCTTGGGGAGCGGCATCTTCCCGGATGGAAGACCTATGCGCAACGAAGCGGTCTTTCGCCCCGATGACGCGCTTTGCCACGGCGTGAGCGAAAAACGCCATGCCGCCTCCCGCGAGGATGTCGCAAAAATAGTGCGCGCCCTCGGTGACGGTGCCGCCGAGCATGGCCGCATCCAGAATGAGCAAGACCGCAAAAATGCGGGGAAAACCGCGCAAGGTGAGCGGCGTCAAGACCGCGATGGTCGCATGGAATGAGGGAAAGGTGGCGATGCCGCCCGGAGCATCATCCATGACCAGCGATCCGGCCTCCCGCAGCCGCACGAGATGATCGAGCGGCGTTGCGCCGGTAAATTGCAAAAGGTGGAAGGCGGCGCGGTCGACGAAGGCGATCGGACCGGCCGCCGGCATCAGCGCGGATATGACAATCGTGAATGCGAAAGCGATCACGAAGGCGAGCAGATAGGCGCGCAGTTCGCTGATCCGGCTTGCCACCGCCAAAACCACGAGCGGAAGAACGGTCTGGGGCAGGATGCTGTTGTAGGCCAGACGAAATACGGTTTGGACGGCGGGGTGGCGGTCGACCCAATGGGCATAATCGAGCCACTCGAAACCGAGCATCTTGTCGGCGCTGGCGATGAGCTGATCTTGAAGTGGGAACGCCAAGCGTTGCATGGCGTAAGCTGCGAGCACGCCGCACACAATGGTAACCGCCAAATACAGGAAGCCGTAGAGAATGGTCTGGATGGTTTCGATGACGCGGGTTTTGGGCGCAAGCTGGGTGAGAACGTCGAGCACCACGGCACCGATGACCAGCATGACGATATTGGGGAGCGACGCGAGGTGGAATTTCGTGGCAACCGAAGCGACAACGCCCACCGCCGCCAGCCCAAGCGTCAGGAAAAGCGCCGGGTGCGAAACCGGGCTGACGCGCGATCCGTGAGTTGCGCCGTGCACGGGCAGGGCAAGGTCCATTCCTGAATATCCCCAAAACGCCTCGAAAGACTGCGGCTGATTTTCTTTTGGATTGCTGCCGCCCGCGGAATACGCTGTTCGCCGACATTGAACTGCGGTGCTTAAAACACTCTTTCTGCAAATGGCGAAAAACCGACCGCCGCGCCTCATGGTAAATCGGTTGGGAACGTCAGCTCTTCCGGCAACCCCCTAATCGGCTGGCGTCCAGGCTTTCGGCGCCAGCTCGAACTTGGCAAATTCGAAGCCCGGCGCCACCGTGCAACCGACAAGCGTCCACGCACCGAGACTTTGCGCCGCCTGCCAGGCATGAGCCGGCACGATGGCTTGCGGCCGTTCGCCGGCGGCAAGATTGCCGCCGAGCGCGATGCGTTCGCGGCGCCCCTCGTCCGCGATTTCGAGTTCCAGCGGCGCGCCGGCGTGCCAATGCCAGATTTCGGCGGCATCGACCCGATGCCAGTGCGAACGCTCGCCGCGGGCCAGCAGGAAGTAGATCGCAGTCGATGCGGCGCGGCTGCCATCGACTTGCCGCGCATCGCGAAAAGTCTCGCGGAAATGGCCGCCCTCCGGATGCGGCTTGAGATCGAGCAACCGGATCACGTCGCGAGCGGTGAGTTCTTGCGCCGTCAAAATTTGTTTTTGCGCTCGCGGATTTCCGCGAACACTTTCCAGGCCGGACTGCCGGCGAGCCCGACGGCTTTGGCGACTTCGGGCAGGTCGGCGCGCAAGAATGGATTGTCGGCCTTCTCCGCGCCGATGGTTGCCGGAATGGTCGCCTTGCCGGCGGCCAGCAAACGCGCGACTTCGTCGGCGCGCGCGGCGAGCGCCTTGTTGTCCGGCTCGATGGTCTTGGCGAAGCGGATATTGGCCGCGGTGTACTCGTGGCCGCAATAAAACTTCGTGTCGTCGGGCAGGTTGCGCAGCTTGAGCAGCGATTGCCACATCATCTCCGGGTTGCCTTCGATGACGCGGCCGCAGCCGATGGAAAACAGCGTGTCGCCGACAAAGGCAAGCTTGTCGGCCGGAAAAAAATAAGAGATGTGGCCGGCAGTATGACCGGGCGTGTCGATTACTTTTCCCTCGATCCCGCCGACGCGTGCGGTCTCGCCCTCGCCGATTGTCGCGTCGACATGCGCGATGCGCTTTGCCTCGTTGCGCGGTGCGACCACGCGGCAATGATGATGCTCTTTTAATTCCGCAATGCCTTGCGTGTGATCGGCGTGATGGTGGGTGACCAGAATGTCGGTAAGCTTCCAGCCGGTCTTTTGCAGCGCCGCCTCCACCGCGGCGGCTTCCGGCGCGTCGATCGCGGCCGTCGCCCCGCTTTGCGGGTCGTGCAGTAAAACGCCGAAATTGTCTTTCAGACAGGGGAAGAGATAGGTTTGCGCCGGCATGGGTTTTCCTGTCATTCCGGGGCGCGGGCACGCCCGCGAGCCCGGAATCCATAGTCACTGCGGGTTAAAATAGGCACTGCGCATTATTAACCGCAAGGCCAGCGGTTATGGATTCCGGGTTCGCGCCATCGGCGCGCCCCGGAATGACGTGCTATTTTGCCGCCATGGATGTCGTCGATCTCCGCAACTTCTATGCCCAGCGGCTTGGCGTCGTGGCCCGCCGCTTTATCGGCCGCGGTATTCGCGCGCGCTGGAGCGATACGACCTCCTTGCGCGTGCTTGGGATCGGCTATGCCACGCCCTATCTCGGACTGTTCCGCGAAGAGGCCGAGCGCTGTCTCGCCCTGATGCCGGCGCCGCAGGGGGTGGTGCGCTGGCCGTCGTCGAAGCCGGCGCTCGCCGCTTTGGTCGAAGAGGACGACTTGCCGCTCACCGATGCCGCCGTCGATCGCGTGCTCCTGGTGCACGCGCTGGAAAATTCCATCGACCCGGTCGGATTGCTGCGCGAAGTGTGGCGGGTGCTGGCCGGCGGCGGGCGGCTCCTGGCGGTCGTGCCGAACCGGCGCGGATTGTGGGCGCGCATGGATACGACGCCCTTCGGCCAGGGCCGACCCTATTCGCGCCCGCAGATCACCCATCTCCTGCGCGAGACCTGGTTCACGCCGACCGGCTGGGGGGAAGCGCTGTATGTCCCGCCGATCGCGCGCGGCTGGTTCCTGCGCTCGGCCGTGGCCTGGGAGCGCGCCGGCTCGACGATTTCGGCGCCGTTCGCCGGCGTGCACATCGTCGAGGCAACCAAACAGGTCTATCGCGCGATCCCGGCGCGGCGTGAGCGGCACCGCCTGATGCCGGCGCTGCAGCCGGTGCTCGCCCCCTCGCCGGGCGCGGCCGCATTGTCGCCCTTCGGCGGCGAGCCGCTGGCTTCGCCGTCGCCGCGCTTACTGCGGCCATGATTTATTTGGGCCATGATTCCGCGGTGACCGCGGCGGCGGCGGTGCCGACAATTTCACTCAGATTGTCGAGGCGCTCGCGTTCCAGCGCTTTGACCAGCGCCGCCTTGATCTCGCCGACGAGGCCGAGCCCACGGAACACCAAAGCCGAATAAAGCTGAACCAGGCTCGCGCCGGCGCGAAACTTGGCCAGCGCGGTAGAGCCGGAATCGATGCCGCCAGCGCCGATCAGCGGGAATGCCGCTTCGACCCGCACATAGGTCTCTGCCAGCATGCGGGTCGCCAAATGGAACAGCGGGCGTCCCGACAGGCCGCCGGCTTCCCTGGCGGCGCCGGCGCGCAGACTCGGCGGCCGCGACAGCGTGGTATTGCCGACGATCATGCCGTCGATGCGTCGCGCGCGGGCGATGCCGACAATATCGTCCAGCTCGCCGAGCGAAACATCCGGCGCGATCTTGAGCAGCACCGGCGTCGGGCCGGCAAGCGGCGCCACGCGTTCGCGCGCCTCGACCACGCGGGCCAGCAGGTCATCGAGCGCGCCGGCCTGCTGCAGGTTGCGCAAGCCCGGGGTGTTGGGAGAAGACACGTTGACGGTGACGTAGCTCGCTACCGCGGCGAAGCGTTCGATCAGCCGCACATAATCGGCGGCGCGATCAGGCGCGTCCTTGTTGGCGCCGATATTGATGCCGACGATTCCTCCTGCATTCGCCCGTGCAGCCAGCCGCTTGAGCACGGCGTCGGCGCCTTGCGAATTAAAGCCGAGCCGGTTGATCACGGCGCCGTCGGCATCGAGGCGGAATACGCGCGGGCGCGGGTTGCCCGCTTGCGGCAGCGGCGTGATGGTGCCGACCTCGACAAAGCCGAAGCCGAGCCGCAACAGCGCGTCGGGCACGTCCGCGTTCTTGTCGAAGCCCGCCGCCATTCCGACCGGATTGGGAAAATTCAGCCCGAAGGCGCGGACGGCAAGCCGCGCTTCGTCGCGCACGCGTCCGAGCGGCGGCGCCAGTTTGAGCATCCTGATCGTGAGCCGATGGGCGTCTTCCGGGTCGAGCGCGCGCAGCAGCGGCCGCACCAGACGCTCGAACGATCCGATCACGATGTCAGCTCCGGAAGGACCCGCCGGCCGTCGACTTCGTCGGGCAGCGGCTTCGCCCAGCGCACCGCCGCAAGCGGCAACGGCGCGTAGAGATGAGGGAAAAGCTCGCCGTTGCGCGAAACTTCCCACTTCAGCGCCCCGTCGAGCGCCTCGGCATCGACCGCGACGAGAATCAGATCCGCGGCGCCGGCAAAATGCTTCGCCGCCGTCTCGGCAAGCTGGGCGGCGGTGGAGAAATGGATGAAGCCGTCGCGCGCATCGGCTGGTGCGCCGCGAAGCCACCCCTCGGTTTCGGCCGCACGCCACGCGGTTCGCTGGCAGATTTTGTAGATCATTGTCACGGCGGGCGACCCTAGCCGGACTTGAGCCTACAGGCAATAATTCCTATCATCGCGAATTATTTGCGGGGCATGGATG